>Ga0137409_10000028_pt1 | contig 120161 bp, 96 predicted proteins | sample CZODoug1_16funga_FD_122059 | JGI IMG/M metagenome (GOLD analysis project Ga0137409, IMG submission 122059) | Vadose zone soil fungal communities from Angelo Coast Range Reserve, California, USA - CZODoug1_16fungal (Hybrid Assembly) | ecosystem: Environmental > Terrestrial > Soil > Vadose zone... | reverse complement strand
TGCTGGTGAGCGCTTTTGTCGAAGATCCGCCGTATCTGCGGCGTGGCATTACGCGTGTGGACTGGGTTGGCATCGTGTTGCTGACCCTTGGTCTCACCGGTATGCAGATCGTCCTGGAGCGGGGACAGGAGAATAACTGGTTTCAGTCCCACTGGATTGCCGCTGGGGCCATGCTCACGGTCATCGCGCTGACGACGCTGGTGCTCTGGGAGTTACGCACACGCGAGCCCATTATCAATTTTCGGGTGCTCCGGAACATCCCCCTGAGCGTTGGCGCGGGGATGGGCTTGCTCTTTGGCATGGTGTTCTTTGGGACGACGTTTAGTCTCCCACAACTCACGCAGCATTTGCTCCACTATTCGGCCTATCAGGCCGGCCTCGTCCTCATGCCTCGCTCTCTCACGCTCTTTCTGCTCATGCCGCTGGCCGGCTGGCTCTTCAACTATGTGGACCCCCGACTGCTGATTGCGGTGGGGATCGGCGTGACCTACTGGGCCTTCCATCACCTGGCCCATCTCTCGCTCAACGTGGGGTTCTGGAATCTGGTGCCGATCATGTTGCTCATGGGTGCGGGTCTGCCCTGCGTGTTTGTGACGCTCAGCACCGTCTCGCTCCGCACCGTCAAACGAGAGGACATGACGGCCGCGACAGGACTCTATACCCTGGCGCGGAGTGTCGGGGGGAATCTCGGCTATGCGTTGGTGGCAACCCTTCTGGAGCGGTTCTCCGTCGTCCACCACGTGCACTTGAGCGCCCATATCAGTAACCTGAACAACGCCTACCCGGGCTATTATACCGCGCTGGCCGCTCGCCTGTTGCCCCAGACAGGCGATCCAGTGGCAGCCCAGAACCAGGCCCTGGCCCTGATCGATGCCCTCGTCCATCGGCAAGCGGCGATGCTGGCCTACAATGATATTGCCGGGTTCTTTGGCGTGATGTTTCTCTGCACACTCCCTTTGCTGTTGCTGTTTCCACGCAGAAAAGTCGCACATAGCCCATCAGCAGTGCCCAGACCGCTTCGGCGTCCCCCATGAGGACATCGTAGAGCGGCAAACGCCGACGATCGGGCTGGCCCTGCGCCTCGAGGATGTCGATCACCAGCAGCCGTGGCTCCCGCCATGGGGTCGCAAAACCGTGGCGTCCCGTGGCCGTCTTGGGGCCACGGCGCCGGCGACGGGTGCGCCCGCGCCCGCCATCGAGGCTGACACGGACCCGCTTGCCTGCCAAGGGACCATGGCCAGGGACAACGATGTTGACATCGAAAGCTTGTTGTTTGTCCAGCACCTTGATCCACGATGCTGAACTCGAGTGCCCCATGTAATTGAATGCTCCGTTGACACAGGCATCGCCGGTACACAAGATCTTGTGTTTGGGCAAATAAGCCACCGAATCGCCCGGAGTATGGGCATGTCCCAGGAAGTGGAACTCGACTCGCTGAGTCTCATCCTCAAGCACGTATTTGTCATCAAAGGTAATATCTACCTGCTTGAGCGTGCTGGCTGCAACATCGGGCCGGGATTTGGCCGCATCATCCCATTGCTTGGGGCCGGAGGTCTGCAGCAATCGGGAGCAGGCGGTATGGCCCACAATCTTGGCTCCTTCTTTGGCCCAGACCGCGTTGCCATAAGCATGGTCGCCATGATGATGACCATGTAGAGCACGGTCATGCCGATCCAGATGCCAGGCGCCTGGCGGAACATTTCAAAGGCTTCGGCCAGCCAGCTCCCGCCGCGCCCGTACATCGCGTACACCGGATTGCCGGTGCCGCAACTCATGGACGCGTTCGCCGTGCCCTGCGTGCTGCCAACGGCACCGAGCGCCTGGGCGGTGCCGCTCACGCGGCCGGAAGCCGTAATCGCCTTGCACTCGAGATTGATCTGGTTGACGTAGGTGGCCGAGCGGCTGCTGAAGCCGCTGATCGCGAAATTCGTCGGGCAAGTCTTGGTGAAGGGCGTGCCGCCGGTGCCGCCGGCGCCGCCGCGCGTGACGGGACTTCCCACCCAGTGACCGAATTGATCGACGCGCACGCACTGCCCGGAGACCTGATAGACGTAGTCGGTCGTCGATGCGCGGCCGGCGACGCCGACGAGCACTTCGTCCGGATTGCAGGCCACGGTGAATTGGGCTCCGCCCGATCCGCCGATCGACGGCGTGTAGTCGAGTGCGATGTTCGGATTCGCCGCAACGCTCAGGCGCAGCATCTTTGCGGTCGACGGTACGCCCTGGTTGTCGATGACGAACAGCATGTAGTAGCCGCCGGGCGCTTCGCCTGCGCTCAGGGGCACCTGGGTGTCGATCACGGAGCCGGACTGCGTGAACGGCAGCTCGAGGAAGCGCTGGTCCATGTTGACGCTGTGCGTGACGGATCCCGAGCGCACCATCGTGACGCGGCTGATGGTCGATGCGCCCACGTCGAGTGTGAAGTGCTGGCCGTTGTCGATGGTGGTCTGGGGCCATGACCCGATCGTCGGTCGCGGCGCGAGCGTCGTGCTCGACGGCAGGAAGAGATAGCTCGGCCGGTAGATTTCCGCGTGCTGATTGTTGAGCGGCCCCGGTGCGCCGCCGCCGTGGACCATGACCGTGGCATCCGGCAGCAGCAGGGCGCCGGAGTGATACATGCGCGCGCGCGAGCCGGGCGGGCCGACGAACCATTGGCCGGTCGCGGGATTCCAGATTTCCGCCGTGTTGTTGATACCCGTGAGCACGTTGTCCTGTTCCGTGCCGCCGGTCGCGACCACGCGACCGTCGGCCATGACGGTGGCCGATACCCACTGGCGTTTGCTCGACATGGTCGGCTGCGTCGTGACGGCCGGCGCCGGGCCGGTGATGTCGATGAGGACGGCGCCGTTCGAGTTGCCGCCCATCTGCAGGATCTTGCCGGGGCGGAACATCGCGGCGCCCGAAGTCCAGCCGGCATAGGCCGAATTGAACTGGCCGGCGCCGGTAAAGGTTCCCGTGCCCGCGGTGGTCACGTAGTACATGTTGCCGTTGGTGTCGTAGCCGAACACGCGGCCGTCCGGCGCCAGGAAATTGCGCGGGAAGGTCGCCGCGAGTCCCGACGTGCTGGCGCCCGTCAACAGGCGAAACGTGCCGCCGCTCTGGCGGACTTCCGGAAAATCGGCGCCGCCGTTGCCGCCCTGGACGTAGACCTCGCCGTTGAGGAGCACCGTGGAGGACGAATACCAGCGCGCGCGATTCATGTTGGCGCCGCGCGCGAGCGAATTGTTGCCGTAGGCAAAGAGGTTGCTGTTGTTGTTGCCGGTGTTGGTCGTACCGGTACCGGTCCAGTTGTCGCCGCCGGCGATGAGAATGGTGCCGTCGAGCGGCATGATGACCTGCGAGCTGCAGAAGATGTCCGTCGCCGTCTGATTGGCGATCGTCGTGTGGCCGCCGCCGAGGCCCGACGCCGGATTCCACACGTCGTAGATGAAGAAGCCCGTCTGCTTGCCGGTGCCGTCCGTACCGTAGGTGAGCACGCGGCCATCGGGCGTGAGGGCCGCATGAATCGGGATCAGCGGCCAGTTGTTGTCCTGGGGGGAAATCCAGTCGCCGGTCACGTTGTCGGCGAGCGCGAGCGAGGCCGCGCCGAATGCAAGCCAGGCGGAGAGCAGTTGCAGCCAGCGCGTCTTGCGATAACGGGTGGAACGTAAAGCCGCGTGCGCGGACGAAGCCGGCGAACGATGGGTGGTCATCGATTTCCCTTCAGAAGCGAGTTCTTCTTGGGCGTCCGGCTGTTGCCTCCGGTACGCCATTTCAGGGAATCGTAGCAGCTAGATTCAGGCGCTGCGCGCGCTGAAAATCGCGCCGTCGGGAAATTTGACAAAGCGCGATTCGGTTCTCACTCCGCGATGCATTAAGTCCGCGGCGCCGACGGAAAGTGTCGGATTATTTTCCAGTCCAGACGCCGCGCGGGATGAGAATCCGGCCTTCGAAGAGCGCACGCGCCGTGCGCAGGATGCCGGACCGGCCCACTTTGAAATTCGCTCCGGCGCCGGACACTTCGAGCCTCACGGTGAATTCGCCGCTCGGATGTTCGACGGAAAAGAGGAGCGGCGAACCGCTCGGGCGCAGCGCGATGCCTTCGGCCACCGAACCTGGCAACACGCATGCCGTCGCGACGCTCACGGCGCCGAGCACGCCGATGGCCGCGTGGCAGCGGATCGGAATGAAGGTGCGGGTCGAGACGTGGCCGCCGGCGCGCGGTGGCGCGATCAAGGTCATCTTCGGCACGACCTTGTCGCGCACGTCGCCGAGACCCATCAGCGGCCCGACGGCAAGCCGCAGTTTTTCGAGGCGCGCCTTGAACGGCGCGTCGGCGTCGAGATCTCTCGGGGATTCGTATCCCGTCTTCCCGAGGGCGCGTGCCGGGATCACGACGACCGGCATGCCGTTGTCGATGCACGTGACCTCGATCCCGTCGACCGTGTCGCGCTCGTGGCCGGTCGGCAGGAGCGTCTCGCAGACGGAGCCCGCCGTGTCGAGGAAATCGATCGGTATCGGCGCCGCGGTGCCCGGTACGCCGGCGATCGCGGTGTCGCCGTCGTAGCGCACTTTGCCGCCTGGCGTCTGGACGGTTGCGACAGCGAGATTGCCCGTGTTGACCATGTAGATCGCGACGCGCGTTGCCGGATCCCCGGCCGGCACCAGGCCTTGCTCGATGGCGAACGGTCCGACGCCTGCGAGCATGTTGCCGCAGTTCGGGCTGACGTCGACGAGCGCCTTCTCGATCGAGACCTGCGCGAACAGGTAGTCGACGTCGACGTCGGGGCGATCCGACTTCGAGACGATGGCAACCTTGCTCGTCAGCGGCTCGGCGCCGCCGACGCCGTCGATCTGGCGCGGGTCGGGCGAGCCCATCGCCGCGAGCAGCACCCGGTCCCGGAGTGCGTCGGTGGCCGGCAGGTCGCTTGCGAGGAAGAACGGACCCTTCGAGGTGCCGCCGCGCATCAGCGTGCACGGAATCGCCGTTTGCCGCACACCCGCCATTACTTGCCGCTACCTGAAAGCCGCGCGGGGTCTTTCACTTGTACTCGAGGCCGAGGGCGGCGAGTTTCTCGCGCATCCCGTAGATATCGAGTCCAAGTTCGCCAGTGGCGAGGCGCTTGCGCTTCTGTTCCTCGTCCGCCACGCGCTTGCTGGCCGCCGCCGCGACCTTCACGGCGTCGGCCCGCGGCACGACCACGACGCCGTCGTCGTCGGCGACGACCGCATCGCCCGGTTCGACGCGCTGGCCCGCGCAGATGATCGGGACGTTGACCGCGCCGAGGCTCGCCTTGACGGTTCCCTGCGCCCAGATGGCCTTCGACCAGACGGGAAACTTCATCTCGGTGAGCGTCGCGACATCGCGCACGCCGGTATCGATGATGAGGGCCTTGACGCCGCGCGCCATGAGGGACGTGCCGAGGAGGTCGCCGAAGTAGCCGTCGCTGCAAGGCGAGCTCGGCGCGACGACCAGCACGTCGCCCGGCTGGCAGAGCTCGACCGCGACGTGAATCATCCAGTTGTCGCCCGGCGGCACGAGAACCGTGACAGCCGCGCCCGCAACGGCGGCGCGCGGATAGATAGGACGCATGTAGGAGGCGAGCAGGCCAACGCGGCCCTGGGCCTCGTGCACCGTGGCGACGCCATGGGTGCCGAGCGTGGCGATGGCGGCGGGGTCGGGTCGCGCGATCTCGCGCACAGCGATGTGCTTGGTAATGGCGGCACCTCTTCGTCTGTCGTTCGTCTATGGCGGAGCCGCGGCAGGCGGCCCCGTCAGTGTGGATCGGGCGCGGGGATTTTAGCACCGCCGTCGGGTGTCGCCACGGAGCCGGGCTGCACCCGGTACCAGGCCGCGTAGAGGGCCGGCAGGAATATGAGCGTGAGGATGGTTGCGACCAGCAGGCCCCCCATCATCGCGAAGGCCATCGGGCCCCAGAACACCTCGCCCGCGATCGGGATCAGGCCGAGGATGGCTGCGGCCGCTGTGAGGAGGATCGGGCGCATGCGATGCATGGTCGCGTCGATGATGGCCTCGTAGCGAGGCTGGCCGGCCTTCTCATGATCGCGGATCTGCATGATGAGCACGATGCCGTTCCGGATGATCATGCCGATGAGCGCGAAAACGCCGAGCATGGCGACGAAGCCGAAGGGCCGGAAAGTGGCAAGGAGCGCCATGCTGACGCCGATGATGCCGAGCGGCGCCGTGAGCAGGACCATGATGAGCTTCTGCACGCTCTGCAGCTGGATCATGATGACGATCACCATGCCGATCAGCATCACGGGCACCACGGCCGTGATCGAGCTCGAGCCCTTGCTGCTCGATTCGACGGTGCCACCCAGTTCGATCTTGTAGCCGGCCGGGAGCTCCGCGGCGATCCTGGCAATCGCCGCCTTCTGATCCTCGACGACGCTCGCGGCCTCAACGCCCTTCCTGAGCTCGCCGCTCACGGTGATCGTCGGCAGCCGATAGCGGCGCCAGACGATCGGGTCTTCGAGCTCGTAGCGGAAGGTCGCGATCTGCTCGAGCGGCACCGTGTTGCCGCCGACGTGCAGTTCCAGTTCGCGCACGGATTTCAGGTCCCTGCGGTCGGCATCGGCGGCCCGGCCGCGCAGGTCGATGAGATAGATGTCGTCGCGCACCTGCGTCACGGTGCGCCCGCTCGCGAGGCTGTTGAGCGCGCTTGCGATCTGCGAGGAGCTCACGCCCTGCATGCGTGCCTTGTCCTGGTTCACGTCGATGAAAACGGACTTGCCGGTCTCGATCCAGTCGAAGGCGACGATCTGGGAAGCGGGGTGCGAGCGCATCACGTCGGCGATCCGGTTGGCAAAGCGCTTCACCGTCGGGATATCCGGCCCGCCTACGCGGTACTGCACGGGCCAGGAAACGGGCGGACCGAGCTGCAGCGGCTGCACGCGCGCGGCCAGCAAGTCGAATTGCTCGTCGAGGATCCGCGCGAGCCGCTTCTGCACGGCGTCGCGCTCCTTGAAGCCCTTCGTGATGACGACGGCCTGCGCGAAGTTGGAGTTCGCAAGTTCGACGTTCAGGGCCAGGATGAAACGCACGGCGCCGGACCCCACGTAGAACGTGTGGCTCACGATGTCCGGATCGCTTTCGAGGATTTTCTCGACGCGTTTGACCTGCGCAAGCGTCGCTTCGATGGACGCGTTCTGGGGCAGGCGCAGGTCGACAAGGAGTTCCGGGCGGTCGGAGGCCGGAAAGAACTGCTGCTGCACGAAACCGAATGCGACCACGGCCAGGACGAATGCCGCCGCCGTGCCGCCAAGCACCAGCTTGCGGTGCGCCAGCGCCCGGATGAGGACCGGCCGGAACCACTTGGCGAAACGGCCCTCGTGGTGGCCGCCGCCCGCGGCATGTTTCAGCTCCTTCAGCACGGCCGAGCCGACGAAGGGCGTGAAGATGACCGCGACGATCCAGGACGCCGAGAGCGCGATGGCGACGACGGTGAAGAGCGTGAAGCAATACTCGCCCGCGCCGCTCTTCGCGAAGCCGACGGGAACAAAACCGATGATCGTGACCACCGTGCCGGTGAGCATCGGGAACGCGGTCGAGGTGTAAGCGAAGGTCGCCGCCCGGAAGCGGTCCCAGCCTTCCTCGAGCTTGAGCACCATCATCTCGACCGCGATCATCGCGTCGTCGACGAGGAGGCCGAGCGCGATCACGAGCGCGCCGAGCGAGATGCGCTGCAGGTCGATCTTGAAGAACTCCATCACGAGGAAGGTGAGGGCGAGCACGAGCGGGATGCAGATCGCGACGACGAGCCCCGCGCGCAGCCCGAGACTCACGAAGCTCACGAGCAGCACGATCCCGATCGCTTCGAAGAGCGCGCTCGTGAAGGCGCCGACCGATTCCTCGACGACGTGCGGCTGGTTGGCGACGAGGTGCACATCGATGCCGACCGGCAGCGCCTGCGTGATGCGCTTCATGGCTTCTTCGACGTTGCGGCCGAGGTCGAGGATATTGCCGCCGGCCGACATCGAGATGCCAAGGCCAATGGCGGGCTCGCCCTGGTAGCGGAACATCGTCGTCGGCGGATCCTCGTAGCCGCGCGAGACCCTGGCGATGTCGCCGAGGCGCACGAAGCGCTCATTCGCGCGGACGCTGATGTTGCTGATGTTCTCGACGGTATCGAACTGGCCGCTGACGCGAATGGCGATGCGCTCGTTGTCCGTTTCGACGACACCGGAAGCGACCACGGCGTTCTGGACCCTGAGCGTCGCCGCGATGACGTCCGGATCGAGGCCCATGCTCGACATCTGCCGCGTCGAGAAATCGACGTAGATGACTTCGTTCTGCACGCCGATGAGATCGACCTTGCCGACGTCGGGCGTGCGCAGGAGTTCCGCGCGCACGAATTCGATGTAGTCGCGCAGCTCCCGGTAGGTGAAGCCGTCGCTGGTGAAGCCGTAGATGACGCCGTAGACGTCGCCGAATTCATCGTTGAAGAACGGCCCCTGCACCCCTTCGGGGAGCTGGTAGCGCATGTCGCTGATCTTCTTGCGAACCTGGTACCACTGGTCGGGCACGGCGCCCGGCGGCGTCGTGTCCTTGAGATTCACCATGATGACGGTCTGGCCCGCCTTGGCGAAGCTCGAGGTGTAGTCGATGTACTTGAGCGACTCGAGCGTCTTCTCGATGCGGTCGGTCACCTGCCGCGCCACTTCCTCGGCGGTTGCGCCCGGCCAGTTGGCCTGCACGATCATCGTCTTGATGGTGAAGGGCGGATCCTCGTCGCGTCCGAGCTTCTCGTAGGAAAGAAATCCCGCCGCGGTCGCCACGGCCATGAGGAATCCGACAAAGGACTTGTGCGTCAGCGCCCAGGCTGAGGCATTGAAACCGCTCATGGGGCGACGTCGCCGAGGATCCGCACGGTTTCGCCGGCGGCGAGCTTGTGAACGCCGGCCGTCACGACCATTTCACCCGGCGCGAGGCCGCTCGCGACGGCGACACTCAGCGTGTCGAAGTGATCGACCGTGATCGGGCGCAGTTCCAGTTTCTTGTCAGCCTTCACGATCCAGACCGCGGGCTTTTCGTCCTTCTGGAAGAGCGCCGTCGCGGGAACGCTGATCATCGGGGCGGGGCCGGTACGACGCAGCGTAACCGTGGCCGTCATTCCGAGCCGCAGGTTCGGCGGCGGGTTCTCGATCGAGACGCGTACCTGGTAGGTCCGCGTCACCGGATCCGCGCTCGGGCTCACTTCGCGGATGCTCCCGCCGAGCTTGGTATTGGACAGCGACAGCACGACGATTTCGATGCTGGGCTCGCCTCGCACCTCATCGACCCGCTGTTCGGCGACGTCGAAGACCGCTTCCGGGGCGCTCGGCTGCGCGAGTGCGACGACCCTCTGACCCTGCGCGACCACCGAGCCCGCGTCGGCATAGGTGCGTGTGATGACGCCGTCGCGATCCGCGCGCAAGGTCGCGTAGCCGAGCTGCTGGCGGCGCAGTTGCAGGTCGGCGGACATCTGCTCGTAGCGCGATTGCGCGGTCTTCGTCTGCGTTTGCTGCGCAAGGAAGGTTGCCGCCGTCGTGAGCCCGCGTTCGAGCAGGTCGCGAAATCGCGCTTCGTCCGACTTGGCGCGGTCGAGCTCGGCCTTGGCGGCGTTCACCGCGGATTGCGAGGATTCGACGGCGAGCCTCAAGTCCTGTTCGTCGAGGCGGGCGAGGGCGGTGCCCTTCTTTACCTGCGCGCCGACGTCGACCATGCGTTGCGCGATCTTGCCGCCGACCTGGAAGCCGAGATCCGATTCGTAGCGTGAGCGGATGTCCGCCGTGTAGGTCGAGTTCTGGCCGGCCGCACCGCCGGCGACCCACATCACGCGCACGGCGCGCGGTACCGCCGGCTGCTCCTTCTCCTTGCAGGCCGCGACCGTTGAGCCGATCGCGAGCGCGAGGCCGGTCATGGCGAGAAAGCGCTGCAAAGTCATGGGCTACTCCTGGGCGGGCGCAGCGTGGTCGCGAAACCAGGCATCGATGCGGTTGTACCAGGCTTCCCGCGAGGCCGGATCCAACAGGATGTCGTAGCTGGCGCTGGTGCGCAGCACCTCGACGAAGTCGATGAGGAACGTGTACTTCGCTTCCGCTTCCCCGAGCTGCGCATTGAGCGCCGCGTTCTGCGCGTCGGTGAGATCGGTGACCGAGACGACGCCCTTGCTGTAGGCATCGGTCACCATTGCCAGATTCTGCCGCGCGGCGGTCGCTGCTTCGCGCGACAGATCGATGGCAGGGTAGGAACTCGCCGTGCTGTGCAGCGCCGCGCGCGTCCGGGCTTCGACCGCGTCGGCCGTCGCCGAGCGTTGCGCGTTGACTTGTCGCAGCCGGTGGCGAGCCTCAGCGGTGGCTGCGCCGCGCGCGCCGCCCGTGAGGATCGGAATCGAGGCCTGTACCGACACGTTCCAGGATTCATCGTCCGGAGCGCCGGGAAACGGCTGCGAGCCGGCGCCGCTCTTCTCGATGAGGTCGCTCCCTTGCGCCTGGAGAGCCAGGTCGGGCAGGTAATACGCACGCTGCGCGGACTTGAGGCTGCGCTCCTGGGCGCTCGCCTGCGCGTCGATCGCGGCGAGTTCCGGCGATTTCTCGAGCGCGCTTGCGACCGAGTACTCCTGGAAAATGAGCCACTTCGCCGGCGTCTCGATGTAGGCCTGCGTGCGTGGGTCGGAAACGAGGAGCATCGGTTCGTCGAGACCGCTCTCGACCGTCGCGAACGGCCGGTTGCCGGGCCGGTGGATGACGCGCGCGACTTCCGTTTCGGCCTGGCGGCGGGTTGCCTCGGCGCTCAGGAGATTGGCGCGGTCGCCGGCGAGCTGCGAGACCCAGCGCAGGTAATCGGAATGCTGCGAGAGCCCGACCGCTTCGCGGATTCGCGCGATCTCGAGATTCTTGCGGGTGTTCTCCACGTACTCGCGTCGCACCGATTCGACGGACTTGGCGCGCAGCAGATGGAGGTACGCGTCGGCGGCCGAGCGCAGCGTATCGAGCAAGGTCTGGCGGTGCTGCTCGTCGGCGGCCTGCTGCAGTTTCTGCGCGATGCTGTAGCCCGCCCAGGCGCGTTCGGAATAGATCAGCTGGCGCAGATCGAGCGCCGCGTTCGAGGATTTTTCCGCTTGCAGCTGCGGGCTCGCGCGGTCTGCATCGATCTGCGTCGCGGTCGCGGATGCCGTGAGCTGGGGCAGGAGCTGCGAGCGGGCATCGCGCACCTCGTCGGCGGCGACGGCGGCTTCGGCGGCGCTCGCTTCCAGGGTCGGGCTTTCGGCGAGCGCGGCGCGCAGCGCTTCGATGAGCGAGAGCGTCTCGAGCGTGCCCGGTTCCTCGGCGTTGTAGAGCACGGCGTCCGTGAGGTCGGCCCAGCGGGGCGAGAAGCCGATGACCCGTGCCGTGTGCATGTTGATCGCCAGCCGCATGTCGGCTGGAAAGCCGACTTCGAAGGTCGCCGGATCCTCGCCGGCCGCGATGCGCTGGACTTCGAGCGCAATGCGCCGCGCGAGCCGGTCGTAGTCGCCCGGATTGCCCTGCGTCGCGAACAGGATCCCGAGTTGAACGTCGTGATGGCCGACGCGCGAGAGGCTCGGCAGGCGCCGCTTGGCAATGCGATTGGCGAGATCCGTGAACTCGGCGTCCGTGAGTCGCGGGATCGAGGTCACATAGACGGCATCGGTGTCCGCGGGAATCGACTGCAGGATGGCATCGACGGAGTCCTTCGCGGGAATGAGGGCGATCGTGGCGCCGAGTTCCTGCGCAACCGCATCCGCCTTGCCTTTGAGCGCGGGCGCCGCCTCGAGCGTCAGCTCATCGACGAGCACCGCAAGATGCTTGAAGCGCACGATGCCGGCATAGCGCTTGAGCTCATTCTCGATGCCGTTGAAGGTCGTTATGTAGGTGAAATTGTGGCGGCCGCTGCGGTTTGCCTTGAGCGGGAAACTCTGCAGCAGCGGGTCCGGCACGAACGGCGCAATGACGGGTTTCGCGAGGTCCTTGCGCTTGGCGGCTTCGTTCGAGGCCACGATGCCGAGCGCGAGTACGACGTCCACGTCCTTGTCGGCGAGCGCGCGGTCGAGCGCACGCTGGATCCCGGGCACCGTCCAGTCGCCCGGCATTTGCTTGTCCGCTGGCCAGGCGATCTCGACGTCACCGCCGATGAGCACCGCCTCGGCCGCCCGCCGCAAGGCTTCCGGCGGGACCAGCGGTCTTTCGGTCGGCCCGTCCGTGACGATGGCGATGGTGAACGTTCGTGCGGTGCAGGGCAGCGCCACGCACAGGAGGAGGGCAGCCGCGAGAAGCGGGATTCGGCGTGTCGCGTCCATTGGCACCTACCGGACGTCCTTGGGTGCCGCCGGCTCTTTGTTCGGGCCTTGTCAGCGCGACGGCGAGGCGGATTGTACCACCCGGTCTTTTGCCTTCTTTCGTACCTCGACGACGCCGCGGTCGGCATCGACTTTCACCCAGTCACCGGTCTCGATGAGCGCCAGCGGGTCCTCGTCGAGATCGGTGATCGACGGCACCCGCATGACGACGGCGCCGAGCGCGACCTTGGTCGTCATTTCTTTGAAAATGAGTGCCTTGGGCGAAACTCCTGCGAGTCTCGTCATATGAAAGACCGCGGACCAGCCGGACGACCCCTTGGCGCCCGGAAAGACCAGGATCCGGTCTTTGAAGCTGACTCCGCGCAGTTCATGTCGGGTCTCGATGACGGTGCCCGTCATGGGGTTCACGCCCCCCCAGCCGGATATGGTCTGGGTCGTGACTAGTGCCTCGCCCTCGACACAGCCGCCGACGACCTTGCGTCCCTTCAGGATGAAATCCGGAGCACTCATGGCAACTTTCCATTCCAGCGCCCGGTCGTCGCGGCGTCGATGCAATCGGCGGTCGTGCCGAACCACGCCTCGATGCCCATGATGGCGGGCAGGTAGTGGGTCTGCTTGGCGGAGTCGAGCGCCGCGACTTTCGTGCCGGGCGGAACCGCCTGGCCGATCGCCGAGCAGGTGTCGGTCAGGAGCACGCCGCCGGCATCGCGGATGAGCTTGGTGTAGCCCTCGCGGTCGGCGACCGCCCGGACCGCGCGCGAGGTGAAGATCCAGAGCTTGCTGTGCTCGCTCACGCGCCGGCCCGCGAGCAGCCGGCAGGCGTCCTTCACCTGCTCGAGCGAGTAGTGCGGGCAGCCGAGCATGACGAAATCGACGTCCTGGCTGCTGCCGCGCGCGTTCAGCGTTTCGTAGGTCTTGCGCTGCTCTGCCTTGCCGTAGCGAATCGTCTCGACCGGCCGTCGGCCGTCAAGCGAAACCTCGAGCGAAGGCGATTCCGGCGTGACGCCGACCATGTGATACATCTCGACGCCGCCCGAAGACGCCGCGGCCGCGCCGAAGTGCTTGTGGTCGATGAGACCCGGCGTGCCGTATTTTCCGGTGAGTACCGGAATGTGCTCGCCGACCGTGTCGCCGGTGAAATAGCCGAGCATGCCCCAGTTGAGAATATCGTCGACCGGCACATCGACTTCGATGTGCCGGGTCGCGACGCGGAAGTCCTCGCGATGAAAGCCCCAGTCCGGGATGCGTCCGGTGAGCATGGCGGCGCTCGTGCTTTCGCGGCCTTCGGTGTTGGTCCGCGCCGCGAGCACGGAATTGCAGTACACGACGGCGGACGATTCCATCCACGCGCAGTGCTCGCCCTTCCCGGGCACATTGCCCGCGAGATACGGCGTGCAGGTCTTCAGGATCCTGATGCCGTGAGCCGCGGCCGAGGCTTCGCCGGCCTGGCTGATCTTCAGGTGCTCCGGCTTCGCGCCGAGCGCTTGCCAGTTCTCCGGGTCGATGCCGCCCTGGAGGTGGCACGCGTGCACCGTGATGCGCGGGACTTCGACGACCTCATCGCTGTCGAGATCGAAGCGTGAGTAGATCACGTCATAGCGATCACCCGCTTCGCGGTAATAATTCTCGAGAAAGGGATTCGACGTGCCCGGTACGCCGGCGACGTTCGTCGTCTCGACGAAGCGCTCGGCATTGAGCGCTTCGCCGTAGCGGACCAGCAATTCCATCGCCTTGCGGCGGGCGGGGCCGTCACGGCCGTCGAGCATGGCGCGTTCGTCGTCGGTGAGTTTCATGACATGTCCGCCGCGGTCAATCCCTGCGCTCGAGATTGTCGCGCAAGCGCTCCTGGAATTGCGCGAGATCGATGTCGTGGACCGGCCGGTCGCCGGCGAGATCGAGCGCGTGTGCCGCCGCGGTCCCCATGGCGATGCAGGGCCCCATCACGCGGATCGCGGAGAGTGCATGCGAGTCGGCGTCCACGCAGCGCCCGGCCGCCACGATGTTATCGGCATGCTTCGGCAGCATGCAGCCGAGCGGGATGTAATAGACGTGGCCGTCGGCGAAGCGCTCCCAGTGCACCAGTTCCTTCGTGCCATGCAGTTCCACCCACCACGCGCAACGCGCTGCGGCATCGCGGGGCCGCGTGGTCGTGCGGATGTCCTCGACCGTCAGCTGCTTGCGGCTGACGATCCAGCGCGTCTGGCGGATACCGGGGTTGCCGTAGGTGCGCACGCGTGCGTTTTCGAAGATGCGCGGGAATTCGGTCCTGAGGAACCGGATGATGTTGTCGGCCTGGCGCCGGCCCTCGAACACGAGGTGCGCGGTCTCGGCGGGATCGAGCGGTGTCTCGAAGTGGCCGATGTTGGCCAGCATGAAGTTCTTGCCGGGGAAGTGCATGAGATGGCCGTCGTGGCGCACGAGGCCGTAGTCCTTGCATTTCGCGATGAGCTTCGCATGCACATCCTTCATCACGAGTTCGCCGACGTGCGCGACGTTGTAGCCCTCGATGAGGAAGTTGAGCGTGCCGTAGACCGGCTCCTCAGGCTCCCGCACGTCGAGACCCGCCTCGTAGCTCAGCGTCGCATCGCCCGACGAGTCGACGTAGCCGTTCGCGGCGACGCGCAGCGGTCCGAAGCGCGTGACGAAGTCGATCGATTCGACCCGGCGATCGGCGAAGTTGACGGCCGTGAGCACCGCGCCGACGACCGCGCGTACGCCCGCTTCTTCGACCTTGCGTTCCATCCAGCGGGCCAGCCGCACTTCGTCGTACTGGAAGACGACGGTCGAGTGATGAAGCCTGTGGATGGAGCCCTCGGCGGTGAGGTCGCGGATGAGATCGTCCGCGACGCCGTGCGTGATCTGGTAGGCGTCCTTGCCATGCGTGTAGAGGCCGATGAGCGTGCCGATGATCGAGCCGATGGCCTGGCCGCCGAGCGCCGGCGCGCCGTCGACGATCACGACCTTGCGGCCGAGCTTCGCGGCTTCGAGCGCCGCGGTCACCCCGGAAATGCCGGCGCCGAGCACGCAGATATCCGCGCTCAGCGTCTTGAGCGCACGCGCAGGCGGGCGATGCACGGTTCGAGTCGCGATCGTCTGCGACGGGTGGTCGGTCATGAAGCTTCCCGTCAGTCGTTCTTGACGAGGACAGCGCCGGTTGACATGGGCTGGACGGTGCGCTGGTAGATTTCAAGATAGCCGGAGGCTTTCGGCAGTGTCGCCGGGCCACGCTTCTGGCGGCGAGCCGCGATCACCTCGGCAGGCAGGTCAAGCTCGAGGCTCTGTCGGTCGACGTCAATCGATACCCGGTCGCCGTTTTCGACGAGCCCGATGGGACCGCCAACGGCGGATTCCGGCGACACCTCGGCGATCGTGATGCCCTTGTTGCAAAGGCCCGAGAGCTGTCCGTCGGTGACGAAGGCGACCTCGTTCTGAAGACCCGCGGAATCGATGGCGAAGACCACCATGGAAGCGGGGCCCGCCATGCCGGGGCCGCCTTTCGGACCCATGCCGCGGACGACGAGCACGTGGCCGGGCTTGACCTCGCCGCGCTCGATCGCTTCGATGGCCTCGCCGCCGTTGTCGAAGACAATCGCGCTGCCGGCGAATTGGGCGCGCCGCCCGTCGGTGCGCACGCCGAGTTTCACCACCGCGCTCTCGGGGGCGAGCGACCCGTGCAGGATGACGATCGGCGGCTTCAAGGAAAACGGGCGCGAGAGCGGGCGAATCACTTCCGGGTCCGCGACCACGACGCCGGCGAGATTCTCGGCGAGCGTCTTGCCGGTCGAGGTCATGACGCCCGTGTCGATGAGGGGTGCGAGCTGCTTGAGGAGTGCCTGTGCGCCGCCTGCAGCCTCGAAGCTCTCGATGGAATCCTCGCCGTTCGGCCGAACGGCGCTCAACACGGGGATCTTGCCGCCGAGTTCGTTGAAGAGGGCGAATACATCGACATCGACCCTGCTCTCGATCGCGCTCGCCTGCAGATGCTTGATGCAGTTGATCGAACCGCTGACCGCAAGCACCGCGGCAACGGCGTTGCGAAACGCGCCGGCGGTCATGATGTCGCGCGGCTTCAGGTCCTCGAGCACCATCTCGACGATGCGCTTCGCCGAGCGGCGCGCGTTGTCCATCATGCGGGGGCTGTTCGCGAGCACGGGGGCGGCGCCGGGCACCGTCATGCCGAGCGCTTCGCACACCACGTGCATGGAGTTCGCAGTCGCCATGCCGGCGCAAACACCGGGACTTCGAATGGCGTTCTCGCTCATGCCCCGCAACTGTTCGCGCGTGAGCTTGCCGAATGCCGCCTGCACGGAGCCCATGAACACGTCTTCGATGTCGACGTGTTTGCCGTCGTAGGTGCCGCTCTGCTGATAGCCGCAGATGACGAGAATCGTCGGGATGTTGAAGCGTCCCGCCGCCATGAGGTGCGCGGGCGGCGTCTTGTCGCAGGAGGAGAGGCAGATCATGCCGTCGAGCTGCGCGCCCTCGACGGCGATTTCCATGTCGTTCACGACGAGATCGCGCGAGGCGAGGATGTAGCCGCCGCCCCGGCCGGCGCCGATGATGAAATCGCTCGGCGCCGCGGTGCGGATCTCGAACGGCAGGCCGCCGGCCTCCCGCACCGATTCCTTGACGACCTTGGCGATGCCGTCGAGGTGGCTGAAGCAGATCGCGAGCTCCGAGGAGCTGTTCACGACCGCGATCTTCGGCTTCAGCATGTCGGCGTCGGAGAGGCCGAGCGCCTTCCACTGGGCACGCCGCGTCGCCTCGCGGGGCGAACCGGGCTCGTAGTTGCTGCGCAGCGGCCGTTTCATGAAGTCATGGTAGCCGCTGTCGCCGGATGACAGAACATGCCGCTTGGCGCGAGCTGTCTTCGCGTTTCAAGAATGATGCGCGGGGCGGGGAGGCCTCAGTCGCCGTTCTCCCACGGGGGGAGTGACTGCATGCGGGCCTTGAGAAACGCGACGAGCTCCCGCACGGCGGGCTTGTGCAGCTTCACGCGCGGCACCAGCGCCTTCAGGAGGAACGAGACGACCGGAAATGCGGGCAGCACTTCCACGAGCCGGCCCGCCTTGAGGTCGCGCCCGGCAACGAAGCGCGGGAGCGTCGCAAGTCCCAGCCCCTTGCGCGCGGCTTCGAGGAGGACGCGCCCGTCGTTCGCATGAAAGCGCGAGTGGACCTCGACGCTGAGCGTGCCGCCCGACGCCTCGAACAGCCAGGTCGTTCCGAGGAGCACCGAGGTCAGGCAGTCATGATTCACGAGTTCCGTCGGGTGTTCCGGCACGACATGCGCGGCGAGGTACGACGGCGCGGCGACCAGCGCGACGGGATAGTTGCAGAGCGGCACGTCGACGACATTCGGATAGGTCGCCGGCAGCGCGCCGACGACCAGGTCGAAGCGCTCTTCCAGCGGGTTGACCGAGCGGTCGAGCAGCACGATCTCGAGCGTAACGCCCGGATGTTCGACCTGGAAATCGCTGAGCACGGCGCCCAGAAAGAGCGAGGTGATCGTGGTCGGCGCCTTGATGCGCAAGTGCCCTTCGACGGCCTCGTTATCGGTCGCCGAGCCGTGCAGGATCTCCTCCAGTTCCGCCACCAGGCTCAGGAATCGCGGCATGTGCCGTTCGCCGGCGGAGGTGAGCGCGAGCCCCCGGGTCGAGCGCACGAACAGCAAGGTTCCCATCTGCTCCTCGAGCTGGGTGATGCGCTTGGTGACGACCGACGGGGCGACCGCCAGCTCGCGCGCGGCGCTCGAGAAACTTCCCATGCGGGCGACCACCAGGAAGGCATTGATGTTTTGCAGGGCGTTGATGCCGTTCTCTTACCGCGAAAGCTGATCGCGCGTTTTGCACCGTTCTCTAACCAAATGACCGGTGATACCGTCTCGACACACTCGCGCGTGTGTATCACGAATACCACGCCACGTCGTCGAAGCCTAAATCTGCAACAAGGGTGGGGGGAGCGGACATGATTATATCCAAGGGGATTTCTCATCCAAGACGCACGCTGATCGGGGCGGCCGTGCTGGCCGCGTTGCCATCGGTGGTGCCGGCGCAACAGCAGGAGAGCAGCGGCGTCCTGGAGGAAGTCGTCGTGACGGCGCAGTTCCGCGAGGAGAAGCTGCAGTCGACTCCCATCGCGATTACGGCGTTCACCGCCGAAAACCTGGAGACGCGCGGCGTCAATACCGTCACGGACCTTGACGCCTATGTCCCGAACACGGTCATCCAGCCGCTCGGCGCGGGCTGGGGCTCGACGATGGCCGCTTTCATCCGCGGCGTCGGCCTCGGCGACAACATCCTCTCGTTCGAACCGGGCGTGCCGATCTACGTCGACGACGTGTACTTCGGACGCCCCCAGGGCGCGATTTTCGATCTCCTCGATCTCGAGCGCGTCGAAGTGCTGCGCGGCCCGCAGGGCACGCTCTTCGGCAAGAACGCCATCGGCGGCACGATCCGCCTGATCTCGAAGAAGCCGCAGGGCGACGGCAGCGGCTTCGTCAATGTCGAGGTCGGCAGCTTCAACCGCATCAACGCCCGCGCCTCGGCCGACTTCGCGCTGGTGCCCGATAAAGTGTTCGCGCGCTTTTCGTTTTCGAGCAAGAAGGCGGACGGCTTCTTCAAGGTGCTCGACTATGAATGCGTCAATGGCCCGGGAACGCTGGGCAATGGCGGACCCGGTGTGGATACGCCGTTCGCGCACTATGCGGGGATCGTGCTGAGCTCGCAGGTACCGCCAGGCGGCAGCTGCGTCGCCGACACGCTGCAGGATGAGAACGTGCAGTCAGGGCGCGCGGCCTTCCGCTTCCTGATGAGCGACAAGGTCGAACTCAACCTGATCGGCGACATGACGGTGCAGCGCCAGAAAGGCCCTGGGGACAAGTACACGGTCATGGACGGTCAAGGCGGGTTCGAGCTTGGCCCTCCGGGCGCGCCGCGAGTCAATCCGACATGGAACGCAGCATTCGCCGCTCCGGTGTTCGGCAACGATCCGGGTGGCAATCCGGTCGCCTGGGATGATCGCTTCATTACGCCGAGCCTCTACACGAACTACGGCCGCTACGGCGATCCGCTCACGCTCACGACGCCCACGGGCGAAGTGATTGGACCGCGGACCATCCCGAACATCAACAATCTCGATCACTGGGGCGTGTCCGCGACGCTCGAGATCAAGCTCACCGACACCATGATGCTGAAGTCCATCACCGGCTACCGGCGCTTCACGAATCAGTTCGGCCGCGATTCGGACGGCAGTCCCTTCCCCGTCGACATGACTTACGACGACAGCGCCCACCGCCAGTTCACGGAAGAGCTGCAGCTGACCGGAACGGCCGGCAAAGTCGACTGGGCGGCGGGCGCCTTCTACTACGACGCGCACGATTCGAACGTGGGCTTCGGTGTCCTGTATCCGACGTTCATCTACATGCAGGACCAGAACGACCAGCAGGACACGACCAACTGGGCGGTGTTCGCGCAAGGCAACTTCCACGCGACCGACAAGCTCTCGATCATCGCCGGAGCCCGCTACACGGATGACAAGAAGGACGCGACGATCTTCCGCTCGGCGTTCGACGGGAGCGGCGCCACTCCGATCGACAACCAGTTCGTGCCGACGAGCACGACCAACACGGACTGGACGCTGTCGTTCAACTACCAGTTCACGCCGGACTTCATGTCCTACCTCAAGTACGCCACGGGCTTCAAGGGCGGCGGCTTCAGCCCGCGCCCGTCGAACGAGCTGCAGACCGTGCCCTTCAAGCCGGAGTACCTGAAGACGCTCGAACTCGGCGCGAAATCGGAAATGCTGGAGCATCGCCTGCGCCTGAACGGCGCGCTCTTCTATTCGAAGTATCTCGACCAGCAATCCTTCGCGCAGCAGTTCGATTCGTCGGGGGCCAACTGGTTTCGTGAAGTGAACGCCGGCAAGGCGCACATCTGGGGTGTCGAGGGCGAGCTCCTTGCGCAGCCGGTTGAAGCACTGCGGATCGAAGCGTCCTTCGGCTACGTCAACTACAACCTCTATGACAACGAGGGCAACGTGCTGCTCTTCGAAGGCGACAACTGCGACGGCGAGCGCTGCTATCCGACGCGCACGCCGAAGTGGAACGGCGCACTCGGTATCCAGTACACGATCAACACGGGCAGCGGCACGGTCACGCCGCGGATCGATTCGCAGTACCAGTCGAAGATCTACTTCAACACCAACAACACCGGCGAACAGGACGGCTATGCGCTCCTCGATGCGCGCCTCACCTGGGCGTCGGCCGACAACGACTGGGAGATCGCGGCGTACGGGCGCAATCTCACCGACGAGGGCTATTTCAACGGCAAGTTGAGCCTCATCGGCTTCTTCGGCCGCGAGCAGGGCAATCCCGGCACGCCGCGCACCTGGGGCCTGTCCTTCAAGAAGAGCTTCCACTGACAGGCCGCGGGTCGATCGACTTCGTTGCTCAATGACAAGGGCGCGCTCATGCAAGTGAGCGCGCCCGTTTTCGTGCCAGCCGACTTAGGATGCCGGGACGCGGCCGTGACCCGCCAGGAGGGGGATCCTGATTGAGCCCGTCGGAGCCTATATATAAGAGTGGGCCGGCCGTTCAGCTGGCGTTGGCAAAGACCGCCGGGGGCCTGCGGCCCTACGCTTGCTATGTCCTCCTGGTCCTGGTGCTCGGCTACATCGTCAATGTCATGGACCGCGCGGTCCTCGCGGTGCTGCTGGAGTCGATCAAGCATGAATTCGCGCTGACCGATGGCCAGCTCGGCATCCTGAGCGGGCTCGCCTTCGCCGTCTTCTACGCCACGCTCGGCATTCCGATCGCGGCCTGGGCGGACCGCTGGAACCGTCGCAATGTGCTGGTCCTCGCGATCCTCGTGTGGAGCGTTGCGACCGCGTGCTGCGGACTCGCCTCCGGATTCTTCCTGCTGCTGGTTGCGCGCGCCGGAACAGCCACCGGCGAGGCGGGCGGAACGCCACCGTCACACGCGCTGATCTCCGACTATTTCTCGCGCAGCCATCGCGCAACGGCGCTCGCGGTCTACGCGCTCGGCGTGCCGCTCGGAGCGGCGGCCGGGAGTTACTTCGGTGGTTACCTCAACCATCACTATGGCTGGCGGACCGCGTTCATCGCGATCGGCCTGCCCGGAGTCATCGTCGCGCTGCTGGTCCTCCTGACGGTACGCGAACCGGCGCGGGGTCATGCGGAAAATCCGGGGGCTGCCGCCGATCGGCGCCCGGCGCCCGCGATCGCCGGCGTCTTCCGCTACCTCTGGCAGCGCACGGCGTTCCGGCATTTGTGCCTCGCCGCGGGCCTGCACTCGGTTGTCTGGTACGCGGGCAGCCAGCTCAATGCGAGTTTCTTCCAGCGATCGCACGGCATGACCTCGCAGGAGGCCGGGTCCTGGCTCGCCGTGATGGCCGGCGTTGGCACGGCCGGCACGTTTCTCGGCGGATTTCTCGCCGATCGCCTGAGCGTGTGGCGGGGCGATCGCCGCTGGTACCTGTGGCTGCCCGGTATCGCGACGCTCGCCATGGTGCCGTTCCAGTTCAGCTCCTACCTCGCGAACGCGCACGTGCCGCTGTTCGTTTCGTTCGCGATCATGACGGTGCTCGCCTCGTTTTTCTTCGGCCCCTCGTTTGCGATGACGCAGGGACTTGCGACGCTGCGCATGCGCGCGATGGCGACTTCGATCCTGCTTCTCGTGCAGACACTGGTCGGTCAGGGCATCGGCCCGTTCCTCGCGGGCGAGATCAGCGAACATTTGATGCCGACCCACGGCAAGGACTCGCTCCGTTACGCGCTGGTCGCGGTCGGCCTCGTGAATCTCTGGGCCGCGTTTCATTATTTTCGCGGTGCACGCACGCTGCGCGCGGATCTCGAGGCGAGCGAACGCGACTCGGGCTAAGTCCTTGTCGGCATCACGCGACGCACGCGTCTTCCACACAATCAGATGCTTGGCGCAATACGGTGAATTCCCTGTGCGCAGGTGGCGACAGGTTGGTCGTCAGTGCGCGACATGTTCCTGCGCGCGTGCGCGCGGTTGTGTAGGAAATCAGGAAGTTGACGCACGTCACATTGGCGCAGTGCACGGGCACGGCGCTTGCTTCATCTTGGCGGCTGCATCGAATCTCAAGCCGCAAAGCTTCTCGTCCGAGCAGCACTGAAAAGGGCAAACCCACTGAAAAGTGGGGACGCAAAGCCACCGGTCGTAAGGGATCGATTCCCTTGATAGCGGGGTTGCCAGGGGAGTGCGGTTACATCGGAACCGACGACGGGATAGCCATTCGGGCGCAAGGCCCGACATCACTTCGTTCTCATCGACGGGGACCAGCCCCGCGATCGCCCTGCGTTGCCCCGGGATGTGACGCGCCGACGGCGGCGTGTTCGTACGCAACTACGGGAGAGCGAAATCATGATCGTTACGAGAAAGAGGGTGCTCTGGACGCTGCTCGGCGTCGGGTTCGGGCTGACGACAGCCGGAGCCGACGGCCTGGGCGGTGCGCGTGATCCGGGAGTCCGGACAGGAACTGCGTCGGCCGGTGGGCCGCTCGCAGGGCTCGCAACTTACGAAGGGGAATATTTTACTGTTGGGCAGGAAGACTTCGAGGAACTGGAGGGTGTAGGCGACGGGCTCGGCCCGCGATTCAATCTCGACAGTTGCGCGGGCTGCCATTCACAGCCGGCCATCGGTGGTTCCGCGCCGGCGGTCAATCCGCAGGTCGCCGTCGCTACGGCATTCGGCGCGCGCAATACGCTGCCGAGCTTCATCACGGCGAACGGTCCCGTTCGCGAGGCGCGCTTCAAGTTCCGCGCCGATGGGTCGCGTGACGGCGGCGTGCACGCGCTCTTCGTCATCACGGGACGGGTCGACGAGTCCGGCGATGGCACGAGCTGCGTGATCCAGCAGGACGATTTTGCCGGGCAGCTGAAGAACGGCAATGTCGTGTTCCGGATTCCGACGCCGACCTTCGGTGCCGGTCTGATCGAGCAGATCTCCGATACCACCATCGTGCAGAACCTCGCGGCGTTCCCGGGACCGAAGCGCAATCTCGGCATTTCCGGCCACGTGAACCGTAACGGCAACGACGGCACGGTCACGCGGTTCGGCTGGAAGGCGCAGAACAAGTCGCTGATGATCTTCTCGGGCGAGGCCTACAACGTCGAGATGGGCATCACGAACGAGCTCTTCCAGTCCGAGCGCGAGGAAAGCTCCACCTGCCTGAAGAAGGGCCACCCGAACGACACCACCAACATGCAGGGTGCGACGGGCGCCGAAACGGAAAGCGGGGTCGGCAAGTTCTCGATGTTCATGCGGTTCCTCGCACCGCCGACCCGCTCGACGACGACGCCGGGCGGATCGAGCTCGATCAGCCGCGGCAAGCAATTGTTCGCCAATACGGGCTGCGCTTACTGCCATTCGCCGACGCTCAAGACGTCGGTCAGCAGCGTACCGGCCCTGAGCGCGAAGAACGTCGACCTGTTCTCGGACCTCGCGGTGCACCGCATGGGCCCGGGTCTGGCGGACAACATCCAGCAGGGCAACGCGGCCGGCGACGAGTTCCGCAGCGCGCCGCTGTGGGGACTCGGCCAGCGCGTCTTCTTCCTGCATGACGGCCGCACTTCGGACCTCGCGCAAGCCATTCGTGCGCACGCGAGCAGTGGCAACAGCCAGTTCGCTGCGTCGGAGGCCAACCGCGTGGTCTCGAACTACAACGAGCTGTCGGAGGGACAGAAGCAGGACCTGCTCAATTTCCTGCGCTCGCTGTAAGGAGCCTGGCGATGCTCCACGGTGGAGCGGGCGGGCGGCGACGTGCGCCATAACGGCGCCGCCCGCATTTTCACCCGTCGGCAAGTCGTTGATGCGACGGGCCTCGACGGCTGGCACAGGCTGTGCAGAGGGATTGCCGGGGCAGATGAATTGGCAGGAGGACCGTTGACATGGCACTGGCGCTGGAATTCGCTCCCGAACTACACGTCCGACTTGAAAAGCAGTGGACCCGGGCAACCGTGGCTGTCGCGCGCGCCCAGCGGCGTTACCAGGATCTCCAATATCACGCGCATCCCGACGAACGGATCGAAGCCCGGGCATGGCTGAGACTGTGGAAGGCCGAGCAGCGCAAGCGTGAAGTGCTGGCGGCCCTCGACGCGCTCGAAGGCTGAACGCCGCGGCGCTCCCCGCGCCGTCACCCTGCGGCTTCTTTAGGCCCGCGCATCCGGTAGACTCCGGCTGGGCTGGCCGGGGAAAGGAGACGCCTATGAAGAAGAACGACGCAGTCGGGCTTGATACGGAGCGCGTCATCGCGACGCTCAACCAGATTCTCGAGCTCGAACTGGCGGGATTCGTGCGCTACCTGCACTACAGCTTCATGGTGTTCGGCCATAACCGCATCCCGATCACGGCGTGGTTGCGCGACCAGGCCGAGGAATCGAAGGGCCATGCGCTGCTCGCCGGCGAGCACATCACCTCGCTCGGCGGCCATCCGTCCCTCAAGATCGGCTCGCTCCTCGAGACGCACAAGCACAGCATCGATGCCATCCTGCGCGAAGCGCTGGAGCACGAGGGCGTGGGGCTCGACGAGTACCGCAAGCTTCTCGACCTGGTGACCGGCCGCAGCATCCTGCTCGAGGAATTCGCCCGGGACCAGATCGCGGCGGAGGAGGAGCACCTGGCGGAGATTCACAAGATGCTGCGCAAACCGGGCTGAGCCGGCCCCGGCCACGGTCGGCCCGGGCAGGGCATGTGCAGCCAGTCACTCTTTGACTGCAAGTGCTTGTCCGGCACACGGAATGTGCGACAGGAATCTCACCGAAAAACGGCGCTCCCGCTACGCTGGCGCTTCCTATGAAAAGCCCGGCAGAGCCGGGCATGCGGCCGTTTGGCCAAAAGAAGTCCATGCAAGACGCAGGGCAGCCGGGACAGACATTGGGATCGGCAATATCGACACCGCAGTCGATCGAAGGCGTGCTGGCAGCTGCTCAGAGACGCACGGGCGCTGCTGCCGTCGTTCTCATTGCTCCCGCCTACCGGGCCTTGATCTGCAAGGGCGTCGACCCTGAGGCGGAGCGGTTTGCGTCCGAAATCGTCCGCCGCGCCGGGCAGCGCATGCTTGCGGCGCTGGGGACTCGATTGCTCAAGCCCGCGGAGGGGAGCATCCGCCCGATCATCAAGAACCGGATCCGGGATGCTGCCGAGAGTCCGCACTCCTGCAAACTCATGGCACTGCCAGTCGTCTCGCTGGACGGTCGCTGCGTCGGCCTTCTGGCCGCGGTGCATCGGGCCGACGGTCCGGATTTCGTTGAGGGCGATGCCCGACGACTGGACCGCTTCGTTCGCATGCTCTCGCGCAGCCTTGCCACGGATCACGACGCCATGACGGGGCTGCTCACGCGCAACGCGTTCGAGAACCAGGCGCAGAGCCTGATGCAGGCGGAAGGAGAGGACCTGCAGGCCTGCATCCTCTACGGTGACATCGATCAGTTGCACGTCGTGAACGATCTGTGGGGCTTCAAGATCGGCGACCTTGCGATCGCGCGCGTCGGCAATGAATTGAAGGCACTCCTCGATGTCCATCATGCGGTGAGCAGCCGCCTGTCGGGTGACCGCTTCACCGTGTTCCTGCCGAATTGCACGCTCGCGCGCGCCCAGCAGCTCGCCGATCAGCTGCGCCAGTCCATGCACCGCAAGGGTCTGCAGCACGGGCGCCAGATGATTCCGCTGTCGATGTCCTGGGGAGTCGCGGCGGTTGATGTCGGCGAACCGAGCCTGAGCCACGCGCTCGCGGCCGCGGAAATCGCCTGCAAAGCGGCCAAGGACCGGGGCCGCAACCGCGTCGAGGTCTACCAGGACGCCGACCAGAGCATCGTGCGCCGGCACCACGACATCCTGATCCTCGGGCGCCTGCGCGATGCGCTCGACACCGGGCGCTTTCGCATCGAGGCGCAGCCGATCGTGCCGCTCGTCGGCACGGAGCCGGTGCAGCGCTTCGAGCTCCTCGTGCGCATGATCGACGAGCTCGGCAATCCGGTCGCGCCCAGCGTCTTTTTCTCGGCTGCGACCCGCTATCAGCTGCTGCCCGACATCGACCGCTGGGTGCTCGATCACGTCATCCGGCGTCTCGCCGACGCGCGCGCGCAGCTCGAGAAGGAGCCGCGGCGCTTCTCCATCAATCTTTCGGGCCCGACGCTCAGCGACCCAGGCCTGCTCGAGTGGATGCTCAAGCGCATCACCGAGCATTCGATTCCGGGCGAGTGGCTCGGCTTCGAGGTGACCGAGACCGCGGCGATCGCCAACATCGGCCTCACCCAGATGCTGATGCGGCGCCTGTCCGCGCGCGGCTGCCGCTTCGCGCTCGATGATTTCGGCACTGGCTTGAGCTCGCTCGCCTACTTGAAGAGCCTCGATGTCGCGACGGTGAAGCTCGACGGCTCGTTCGTGCGCGATCTCCTCGAGAACCCGCGCTCGGAATCGCTGGTGCGCGCGGTGACCCAGCTCGCGACCTCCATGGGCATCGAGACGGTGGCGGAATACGTCGAATCGCCGGCCATCCATGCACGGCTGATCGAACTCGGCGTGCACTACGGGCAGGGCTTCGCGCTCGGCCGGCCCATGTCCTTCGAACGGGCTCTCGGGCTCGAGCCGAGCCTCGCCGCAAGCGCCTGACAGGCGGCCCGTCGTACGCGGGTTGGCACTTCCCATCCCTTCCCTTAGAATGCGCGCCCTCGGGTGGCAGCCCCGGTACCTCTGAAGGTTTCGGGGCCACGGTCGGGCGAGCAGTGAAGCTCCCGGTCCGCCGCCAAGGTGAACGCTGTCAAAGGCCCCCCGAGGGGCTTTTTTTATGGCTTCAGCGCGTCCCTGGCCGGGACCGCTGGCTTCACCGGCCCTCTGAGGTGGCTGATATTAGGTACTGATATCAGCAGCTTGGGCGGTTAAATTAGTGATTTACGTGAATGGGCCCCTGGGCCCATTTTTGTTTCCGGCGGCGGTTGAAATGAGAGATGAGCTGCTCGGGCTCCTGGAGCCGGTGGTCGAGGCGCTGGGTTACGAACTGATCGAAGTCGAGTTCGTACCGCAGGGCCGGGAGTCGGTGTTGCGCTTGTTCATCGACGGCCCGGAGGGGGTCGACCTGGACGACTGCGCCGCGGTGAGCAGGGAAGTCGAGGCGGCCCTCGACGCGAGCGACTCGATTCCGGGGCAGTACAACCTGGAGGTGTCCTCGCCGGGGCTCGATCGGATCCTGCGCAAGCGGGCGCACTACGAGCGGCACCTCGGCAGCCGGGTGCACGTGCAGCTGACAAGCCCGCTGGACGGCCGGCGGCGTTACACGGGCGCGTTGCGAGCGGTCGATGACGAGGGGATTACGGTTGAAGTGGATCGGCAGGCCTTCACCTTGCCTTTCCGGCTGATTCAAAGGACCCGGCTGAAGCCGGAGTACTAGAGCGAGAGCGTAAGCGAGAACGATCATGGCATCGATGAACAAAGAGATCCTGATGGTGGTGGACGCCGTTTCCAACGAGAAGGGCGTCGACAAGGAAATCATTTTCGAGGCGCTGGAAGCGGCGCTCGCGTCGGCCTCCCGCAAGAAGCGCGGCGAGGACTGGGACGTGCGCGTCGCCATCGACCGCAAGACCGGCGACTACGAGACGTTCCGCCGCTGGAAGGTGTTCGCGGATGATTCGACCGAGCTCGAGTTCCCGGAGCGGGAGCTGAGGCTCGAGGACGGACGCGACGTGGACCCGAACGTCGACGTGGGCGGCTACGTCGAGGAGCCGATCGCCTCGGAAGCTTTCGGCCGTATCGCCGCGCAGCAGGCCAAGCAGGTGATCGTGCAGAAGGTGCGCGAGGCCGAGCGCGCGCAGGTGGTCGAGGAGTACAAGGACCGGATCGGCACGCTCGTCAGCGGCATCGTCAAGCGCGTCGACCGCAACGGCACGTTCGTCGACCTCGGCGGCAATGCCGAGGGCTTCATCTCGCGCGAGCAGATGATTCCGCGCGAGCCCGTGCGCTCGCAGGACCGCATCAAGGCCTTCCTCAAGGACGTACGCTCGGAGCCGCGCGGCCCGCAGCTCTTCCTCACGCGCACGGCGCCGGAATTCCTGATCGAGCTGTTCAAGCTCGAGGTGCCGGAGGTGGGCCAGGGGCTCATCAATATCCTCGGCGCCGCCCGGGACGCGGGTGTGCGCGCCAAGATCGCCGTGAAGAGCAATGACCCCCGCATCGATCCGGTAGGCGCCTGCGTCGGCATGCGCGGCTCGCGCGTGCAAGCCGTGTCGAACGAGATCGCCGGGGAACGCGTCGACATCATCCCGTTCAACGACAACGCGGCGCAGTTCGTGATCAACGCGATGTCGCCGGCGGAAGTGACTTCCATCGTCGTCGACGAAGACAAGCACAGCATGGATATCGCGGTGGCGGAGGACAAGCTGTCGCAGGCCATCGGCCGCGGCGGCCAGAACATCCGCCTCGCGAGCGAGCTCACGGGCTGGGACCTCAATGTCATGACCGAGTCGGCGGCGGAGGCGAAGAGCGAAACGGAATCGAAGGCGCTCATCGAAGTCTTCAAGAAGGCGCTCGACGTCGACGAGGACGTCGCGACCATCCTCGTGCAGGAAGGCTTCTCGACCATCGAGGAAGTCGCGTACGTACCCGCGAGCGAGCTGTCCTCGATCGAGGAGTTCGATGACGAGATCGTGAAGGAGCTGCGCAATCGCGCGCGCGACGTGCTGCTGACGCAGGCGATCGCGAGCGAGGAGACCATGGAGCAGTCGCTCCCCGCGGATGACCTCCTGATGCTCGAAGGCATGAGCCCGGACCTTGCGCTGAAGCTCGCGCGGGCGGGCATCCGCACGCGCGAGGATCTCGCGGACCAGGCGGTCGATGAGCTCCTTGTGATTGATGGCATGGATGCGGAGCGCGCCGGCGCGCTCATCATGAAGGCGCGGGAACCCTGGTTCGAGGCCGCGCGCTAGTCGAAGTCGATACACGAGGAGCGCCCATGGCAGAAGTAACGATCGCCCAATTTGCGGAAGTGCTGAAGGTTCCGGTCGAGAAGCTGATGACGCAGCTCGACCAGGCCGGCATCAAGGTCGCAGGCGCCGGAGACACCATCACCGACGAGGCCAAGATGGAGCTGCTGTCGCACCTGCGCCGCAGCCACGGCCTGGCCGAGGAAGACACGGGTAGCGCTCCGCGCAAGATCACGCTCCGGCGCAAGTCCCAGACCGAGCTCAAGATGGCGAGCACGCAGGGCCGTGCCCGCACCGTGAACGTCGAGGTGCGTCGCCAGCGCACTTACGTCAAGCGCGACGTGCTCGAGGAGCAGGTGCGCCAGCATCAGGTGGAGGTCGACAAGCAGCGCGAGAGCGAGGATGCGGCGAAGCGCGAGGCCGAGCGCGCCGAACAGGAACGCCGTGACGGAGAACGGCGCGAGCGGGAACGCCAGCTCGATGAGGAGAATCGCCGGCGGGTCGATGAGGAGTCGCGCAAGCGCGCAGCCGAGGAAGAGGGCCGCAAGCAGGTCGAGGCGCGCGAGAAGGAAGATGCCGAACGCCGCCGCAAGGAGAAGGATAACGCGGAGCGGCCGAAGGGCGTGCGCGTCGCGGCGGTCACCGAAGAGGCCGACGACAAATCGACGAAGTACGGGCGCCAGGAACTGCACGTCACGGGCGGCCTCTCCGCGCGCCACAAGAAGAAGAAAGAGCGCCGCCGCAACGTTTCCGTCAATGTCGAAGCGCGGCACGCCTTCGAATTGCCGACCGCGCCCGTCAAGCGCGAGGTCGCGATCGGCGAGACGACGACGGTCGCCGAGCTTGCGCAGAAGATGGCCGTCAAAGGGAGCGAAGTCATCAAGACGCTCATGAACATGGGCGTGATGGCGACGATCAACCAGCCGATCGACACCGACACGGCCGTGCTCGTCATCGAGGAAATGGGCCACACGCCCAAGATCACGCGCGCGGACGCCGTCGAAGCCAACCTCGAGAGCGGCGCCGAAGAGCAGGGCGAGCTCCTGCCGAGGCCGCCGGTCGTGACGGTCATGGGCCATGTCGACCACGGCAAGACTTCGCTCCTCGATTACATCCGGCGCACGAAGGTCGCGGCGGGCGAGGCGGGCGGCATCACCCAGCACATCGGCGCGTACCACGTCGAAACGCCGAAAGGCATGATCACCTTTCTCGACACGCCGGGCCACGCGGCCTTCACGGCGATGCGTGCGCGCGGCGCGCAGGTCACGGATATCGTCATTCTGGTGGTGGCTGCCGACGACGGCGTCATGCCGCAGACGATCGAAGCGATCGAGCATGCGCGGGCGGCGGAAGTGCCGATCGTGGTCGCGATCAACAAGATCGACAAGAGCGATGCGGACCCGGAGCGCGTGCGCACGGATCTCACCAAGCACAACGTCATCGGCGAAGACTGGGGCGGAGATACGCTCTTCGCGCGCGTCTCCGCGCGCACGGGCGAGGGCATCGACCAGCTGCTCGACACGATCCTGCTGCAGGCCGACGTGCTCGAACTCAAGGCGACGCGCGGCGGACGTGCCATGGGCGTCGTCCTCGAGTCGACGCTCGAGAAAGGCCGCGGCGCTGTCGCAACGGTGCTGGTGAACCGCGGGACCCTGCGTACCGGCGACCCGATCATCGCCGGCCAGGAGTTCGGGCGCGTGCGCGCCATGTTCGACGAGACCGGCCGCTCGGTGGATGAGGCCGGTCCCTCGACGCCGGTCGTGGTGCTCGGGCTGCAGGGAGCCCCCAATGCCGGCGATGACCTGCAGGTGCTCGAGAGCGAGCGCAAGGTGCGCGAGGTCGCGCTCTATCGCCAGAGCAAGTACCGCGACTCGAAGCTCGCGCGCCAGACCGCGAAGAGCGAGGACATCTTCCAGCAGATCGAGGATGCGAAAGTCAGCTCGATCCAGATCATCATCAAGGCGGACGTGCAGGGCAGCGCCGAGGCGCTGCGCGATGCGCTCACCAAGCTCGCGACCGCGGAAGTCGAAGTGCGGGTGCTCTCGAGTGGAGTCGGCGGGCTCACCGAATCCGACGTGACGCTCGCGGCGGCATCGCGCGCGCGCGTCATCGCCTTCAACGTGCGGGCGGATGCGGCCGCGCGCGCGGTCATCAAGGAAACGGGCGTCGATGTCCGCTACTACAGCATCATCTACGAGGCGCTCGACGACGTTAAGCAGATAATGACCGGCATGCTCGCGCCGGAGATCAAGGAGACGATCCTCGGCCTCGCCGAGGTGCGCGAAGTGTTCCGCTCGTCGAAATTCGGCACGGTCGCCGGCTGCATCGTGGCCGACGGCTACGTCCGCAAGAACCTGCCGATCCGGGTGCTGCGCGATAACGTCGTGATCTTCGAGGGCGCGCTCGAGTCGCTGCGGCGCTTCAAGGACGACGTCAGCGAGGTGCGGGCGGGCACGGAGTGCGGCATCGGCGTCAAGAACTACAACGACGTGCGCGTCGGCGATCAGATCGAGTGCTATTCACGGGTCGAAGTGGCGCGGACGCTGTAGCGCTCCATGAAGAGCGGGCAGCGTGAATATCCCCGGGCGCGGCGCGTCGAAGCGGAGCTGCAGCGGCTCGTCGCGGAGCTCCTGCGCCGCGAGGTGAAGGACCCGCGCGTGTCGCTCGTCACGATCACGGCGATCGAGGTGTCGCCGGATCTCGGCCACGCGAAGATTCACTACGGCGTGCTCGGCCGCGACCCGACTCCCGAGGTGCAGGCGGGTCTCGACAATGTGGCGGGCTTCCTGCGCGCCAAGCTCGGCCGGCTCATGAAGATGCGCCAGGTGCCGGAGCTGCATTTCAAGCCGGATGAAATGATCGGCAAGGCCGCCCATCTCACTTCCCTCATCGACCAGGCCGTGGCTTCCGACAAGAAACGCTAGGAGGTTGACCGTGAGCGATCTCAATCGCAGGAACTTCGTCGGCGGCGTGCTCGCGTCGAGCGCGGCATTGCTCGCGGCGGGCCGCGCGGCGGCTGCGCCGAAATTGCCCGACATCCGCCGTGAAGTGGAGCGCCGCCACGACGAGGCCGTCGCACGCTTGCAGGAGTGGATCCACCAGCCCTCGATCGCTGCCGAGAACGTCGGCATGGACGAGGGCTGTGCGCTCATGATGAAGCTCGCGACCGACGCGGGCTTCCAGCACGTCGAGCGCATGCCGACCAGGGGCGCCCCTGGTGTCTATGCGACGCTCGATGCCGGCGCCAAGAAGACGCTCGGGCTCTATTTCATGTACGACGTGAAGCAGGTCGAGCCGTCGGAATGGGCGTCGCCTCCCTGGGAGGCCCGGCTCGTCGACGTCCCGGATCTCGGCACGATCGTTCGCGGCCGAGGCGCCGTGAACCAGAAGGGGCCCCAGGCCGCCTTCCTTGCGGCACTGCACGCCATTCGCGGAGCCGGCCACAAGCCGCCGGTAAACCTGGTCCTCGTCGCGGACGGCGAGGAGGAGATCGGTTCGCCAAATTTCGCGGAGGTAGTCCTCGCTCCCGCCCCCCGCGCAGCGCTTGCCAGAAGCCTGGGCGTGCTCGGGCCCGACGCCTCGCAGGCGCGCGACGGCGGCGTGACCATGACCCTTGGCTCGAAGGGCGACATCGAATTGGACCTGATCGTGAGCGGCGAGAAGTGGGGCCGCGGTCCCGATCACGACTTGCACTCGAGCTATGCCGCGCGCGTCGACGGGCCGGCCTGGCACCTGGTGCAGGCACTGTATTCGCTCGTCACGGCGAACGGCGATCCCGCGATCGATGGCTTTTTCGAGCACGTGAGGCCGTTGACGGGCGCGGAACAGGCCATGCTCGACGTCGCGGCGAAGCGGCTCGACGAGGCGACGGCGAAGAAGGTCGCCGGGGTCAAGACCTGGGCGCGCGACGCGAACTGGCGTCAGGCACTCGAAGACTCCGCGGCGCGGCCGACACTCACGATCGAGGGTCTCGTCGGCGGCTACACCGGGCCTGGCGGCAAGACCATCCTGCCCCACAAGCTCACGGCGAAGCTCGACCTGCGGCTCGTGCCCGACATGACGCCCGAAGACATCGTCGCGAAGCTCAAGGCGCATCTCGCGAAGCGCGGCTTCGGCGACATCGAAGTCGTGGTGAACGGCGGCTTCAACTACACCTCGACGACCGCATCGAGCTCGCCGCTGATCCAGTCGCAGATCGGCGTGTACCGCGGTTTCGGCATCGATCCGATGCTGTGGCCGCGATCCGGCGGCTCCGATCCGGGATCGCTCTTCACGGGTCCGCCGCTCAGCCTCGCGCTCGCGAACTTCGGCCTCGGCTACGGCACGGGCGCGCATGCGCCTGACGAGCTGTTCCTGGTCGACTCGAAGAATCCGAAGCTCCACGGCATGCACGACATGGTGCAATCCTTCGTCGATTACCTGTACGCCATTGCCTGAGCCGAAGTCCCTCCACGGCATCCTGCTGCTCGACAAGCCGCTTGGCCTGTCGTCGAACCACGCGCTGCAGCGGGTGCGACGCTTGTTCGGGCAGCCGCCCGCAGGGCACACCGGAAGCCTCGATCCGCTGGCGACGGGCATGCTGCCGATCTGCATCGGCGAAGCCACCAAGATCGCCGGGCTCCTGCTCGGCGCCCGCAAGACCTATCGGGCACAGATACGCCTCGGGCGTCGCACGTCGACGGGCGATGCGGAAGGCGAGGTCGTCGAGGAGCGGCCGGTTCCGCCCCTGGAACGCTCCGCAGTGGAGCAGACGCTGGCGAACCTGATCGGCCCGGGCGAGCAGACGCCACCCATGTACTCGGCCGTGCATGTCGGCGGCGTGCGCCTCTACCAGCTGGCGCGCCAGGGCATCGAGGTGGAACGCCCCGCGCGGCGCATCGAGATTCACCTCATCGAGCTGCTGGCACTCGAGCCCACGAGCCTGCGGATCCTCGTGACCTGCTCGACCGGCACCTATATCCGGGTGCTCGCCGAGGACGTCGCCACGGCGCTCGGAACGGCTGGTTTTGTGAGCGAACTGCGCCGGATCGGGGTCGACCCCTTCGAAAACGAGCCGATGTGGACGCTGGAGGCCCTGGAGGCGACGGCGGCAGAGGCCCCGGAGACCCTGGCGCGAGCGCTCCTGGCCATCGAGCGGGGGCTCGTGGGCCGCGAGGAAATACACCTGGATTCCGAGCGGATGCGACGCCTGGCGCAGGGCCAGCAGGTCGCCGCCGAAGGCCTTCCGGGACCCCGGATCGTATTCGGACCCGGCCGGCGGCTCCTTGGCCTCGGCGAGGTCGGCGAGGACGGCCGGATGAGGCCGCGGAGGCTCTTCAGTTGGGCAATCGACTCAAGGGCTTGCGCTCAGAATGTGGCGGTTGAGAGCGACCCGGTGCGCAGGTAGAATGCGCGCCCTCTTAAAGGGGCTAGACGAATTTCAGAGGTTTTTTGCAAATGCCATTGACCCAGAGCGAGAAGTCGGGCGTCGTCACGAAATATCGGCGCAGCGCCAATGACACCGGTTCGCCGGAAGTGCAGATCGCACTCCTGTCCGAGCGCATCAACGGACTCGGCCAGCACTTCGGTACCCACAAGCGCGATCACGCTTCCCGCCGCGGCCTTCTCAAGATGGTCAATCAGCGCCGCAAACTCCTCGACTATCTCAAGTCGACTTCCCCCGAAAAATATCAGTCCGTCGTCGAAAGTCTGGGCCTCAGGCGCTGATGGCGCCGGCCTGAAGGCAGACGATTGAAGCCGACCCTTCGTGGTCGGCTTTTGCATTCATTCATGGGTTGAAAATTGGACAAGGGGAAGAGCGTGGCAGGCAGTAAGAAGACATTTGCGTTCGGTGAGCACAGCGTAACGATCGAAACCGGCGAACTTGCCCGGCAGGCGAGCGGCTCGGTGGTCGTGTCCATGGCGGAAACGGTGGTGCTCGTGACCGCGGTCGCGGCGAAGGTCGCCATCCCCGGACGTTCGTTCTTCCCGCTCACGGTCAACTACCAGGAAAAGACCTACGCCGCGGGCCGTATCCCCGGCGGCTTCTTCAAGCGCGAAGGCCGGCCGACGGAAAAGGAGACGCTGACCTCGCGCCTCATCGACCGCCCGATCCGCCCGCTCTTTCCGGACGGCTTCAACAATGAAGTGCAGGTCGTCGCCACGGTCATCTCGCTCAACCCGGAAGTGCAGGCCGACATTCCGGCGCTCCTCGGCGCATCCGCGGCGCTCGCGCTCTCCGGTTGCCCGTTCCAGGGGCCGATTGGCGCAGCCCGCGTCGGCTACCAGAACGGCAAGTACCTGCTGAATCCGACGGCGGCGCAGGTGAAGGAATCGCAGCTCGATCTGGTCGTCTGCGGCACCAGCGAAGCTGTGCTGATGGTCGAGTCGGAAGCCAAGGGACTTTCCGAGGACGTCATGCTCGGCGCCGTCATGTTCGGCCACGCCGAGATGCAGAAGGCGATCCAGGCCATCAATGAAATGGTGAAGGAAGCCGGCAAGGCCCGCTGGGACTGGCAGGCGGCGGCGAAGGACGTCGAACTCGAGAAGGCGGTCGCCGGCGCAGCCCGCGCGGGGCTCGAGGCGGCGTACCAGGTCACCGAGAAGCAGCAGCGCTACGGCACCATCGCCGAGATCAAGGCCAAGACGCTCGCGAGCGTCGCCGCGGTCACGGTGGGCGACAAGCCGCGCTGGACGGCGGAGCAGGTGGGCGGCGAATTCTTCAATCTCGAGAGCAAGATCGTGCGCGACCGCATTCTTGCGGGCGAGCGCCGCATCGACGGCCGCGACACCAAGACTGTTCGCCCGATCACCATCAAGGTTGGCATCCTGCCCCGCACGCACGGGTCGGCGCTCTTTACCCGCGGTGAGACCCAGGCGCTCGTCGTCACGACGCTCGGCACGGGACGCGATGCGCAGATCATCGATGCGCTCGAGGGCGAGCGCAAAGAACCCTTCATGCTCCACTACAACTTCCCGCCGTTCTCGGTGGGCGAGACGGGCATGATGACCGGACCCAAGCGCCGCGAAATCGGCCACGGCAATCTTGCCCGCCGCGGCATCTTTGCCGTGATGCCGGACATGACGAAATTCCCGTACATCATCCGCGTGGTGTCGGAAATCCTGGAATCGAACGGCTCGAGCTCCATGGCCTCGGTCTGCGGCACGAGCCTTGCCCTCATGGATGCGGGCGTGCCGATCAAGGCGCCGGTCGCAGGCGTCGCGATGGGCCTCGTGAAGGAAGGCGACCGCTTCCAGGTGCTTACCGACATCCTCGGCGACGAGGATCATCTCGGCGACATGGATTTCAAGGTGGCGGGCACGAAAGACGGCATCACCGCGCTGCAGATGGACATCAAGATCAACGGCATCACGCGCGAGATCATGCAGAAGGCGCTCGACCAGGCGAAGGACGGGCGGCTGCACATCCTCGAGAAGATGAATGCCGTGCTCGCGAGCCCGCGGGCCGAGATGTCGGAGTGGGCGCCGACCATCATCACGATCAAGATCGACCCGGAGAAGATCCGCGAGGTCATCGGCAAGGGCGGCGCGGTCATCCGCGCGATCACCGAAGAGACCGGCACCAACATCGACATCGAGAACGACGGCACCGTGAAGATCGCGGCCGTCGACGGAGCGGCGGGGCGCGAAGCGCAACGGCGCATCGAGCTCATCACGGCGGACGTCGAAGTCGGCCACATCTACGAAGGCAAGGTCGTTCGGCTGATGGATTTCGGCGCGTTCGTCACGATCCTGCCGGGCAAGGACGGGCTCGTGCACATCTCGCAGATATCCGATGAGCGCGTCGAGCGCGTCAGCGACAAGCTGAAGGAAGGCGATGTCGTGCGGGTGAAGGTGCTGGAAGTCGACCGCCAGGGGCGCGTGCGCCTCTCGATGCGCAACGTCGACGCGGCCTGACGCTGGAAAAAGGGGACATTCCCGATTTCGCCATGGCGGGTGGGAAATCGGGAATGTCCCCTTTTACGTCAGGGGGGCGGCGGCTTGTCGCCCTCGGACTCCTCGCGTCCCTTGCCCGCCGCGTTCATGAGCGTGCGGAAGATCTCGTCCTGCACCGAGCGCCAGCGCTGGTAGTTCTTCTGCGCGAAGCCCGCGACGCTGTCGATCGGGTCGACCCCGACCATGCTCTTCACGCGGTCGCGGATCTGCTGCTGCTGGGTATTGAAGAGCTTCAGGCTCTGCTCGAGGTAACTGCCGACGACTCCCTGCATGGCGCCGCCGTAGGAGCGGATCACCTGCGACAGGAAGTCCTGGCTCATCAGCGGCTCGCCCTGGTGCTCCTGCTCGGAGATCACCTGCAGGAGGATGGCGCGGGTGATGTCTTCCTGGCTCTTCTTGTCGATGACGACAAAATCGATCCGCTCGACCACCAGGCGCCGGATGTCCGCCAGCGTGATGTAGCGGCTCTCGACCGTGTCGTAGAGTCTGCGGTTCGGGTACTTCTTGATGACGCGCGGCTCGCTCATAGATCACCTCGCCGTCCGCATCCGTGCCGGGCCCTACAATAGTACAAACCGACCGGATCGGCCAAAACGCATGGCTGAAAAGTAGGCTAGTCCGGCACCCGAGTCGAGCGCATATTTTGCAAAGATCCCGGGTTCCACCCGGCCTCGGCCCGGGCCCACACTTCGGTCACGCCTGCACGCGCAAGTTCCCGGGCCACGGGCTGGCCGAGCAGTCGGAGCGCCCCGACCAGCGCGCGGGCCGCCGCACCCTCATCCACGCCGACGGCGTGACGTGACTTCGCGAGCTTCTGTCCGTCCGCGGCGACAACCAGCGGTGCGTGGGCGTAGCTCGGCGAGGGCAAGCCAAGCGCTTCCTGCAACAGGAGCTGCCGCGGTGTGCTCATCAGCAGGTCCGAGCCACGCACGACGTCCGTGACGCCCTGTGCGGCGTCGTCAACGACGACCGCGAGCTGGTAGGCGATGATCGAGTCGCGCCGGCGCACGATGAAATCGCCGCAGGTACTGCCGACCCGCTCCGTAATCGTCCCCTGCCAGCGATCGACGAAGCTGACCGGTGCATCCGGTGCGACGAACCGCTGGGCCGCAGTCCGCCCGGGCGCCAGGACGCCGGTACGGCACAGGCCGGGATAGTGCAGCTCCTCTTCGTCGGTGTCCGGGTCGCGCGGTCGTAGTGCCGCGATCTCGGCCCGGCTGCAGGTACAGGGATAGACGCGGCCGAGCATGCGCAGCCGCTCGAGGGCCTCGCCGTACTCCCCGGTCGCGCGGCTCTGGATCCGTATCGGCCCGTCCCATTGGAAACCCAGCGCTTCGAGCGTTCGCAGGTGTTCGTCGGCCATGCCGGCGAGCCCACGCGCCTGGTCAAGGTCGTCGATCCTCACGAGCCAGCGACCGGCGCGTGCACGGGCTTCGAGATAGCTCGCGACCGCGGTGGTCAGCGACCCGAGATGCAGGGGTCCGGTCGGAGAGGGGGCGAAGCGGCCTACGTAGCCGGCCGGGGCGCTAGCGGTAGCGGTCGTCGCGGTCGCCGTATTGCTTCTCGCGCCGCTCGCGGCGCTCCTGGGCCTCGACGCAGAGCGTTGCAACCGGGCGGGCTTCCAGGCGCTTGACGCCGATTTCCTCGCCGGTCTCGAGACAGTAGCCGTAGCTGCCGTCCTCGATGCGCTTCAGGGCCTCGTCGATCTTGCGGATGAGCTTGCGCTCGCGATCGCGCGTGCGCAGCTCCAGGCTGAACTCCGATTCCTGCGTGGCCCGGTCGTTCGGGTCGGGGAAATTCGCCGCCTCGTCCTTCATGTGAAGCACGGTGCGGTCGACCTCCTCCATGAGATCGCGCTTCCAGGTGTGGAGGATCAGCCGGAAGTGCTCCGACTGTTCCTTGTTCATGTACTCTTCGCCGCGCTTGGCGATGTACGGTTTGACGTTACGCGGGCCAGCGAGAAGGCTGGCGTTGTCGTCATCGTCGCCGGCATCCGCGGTCGGCATCACGGAGATCGGACGCAGCGGCAGGATCGTGGCGCCCGCCGGCGATTTTGCCTTGTCGGGGAACCTGCCGCGTTCCGGCGCCTTTTCGGGAGCGCGCGCAACGGGGTGAGGCTTCTCCACAGCCTTCACCGGCTTATGCGGGACAGCCGCCTTCTTGTGCGCAGCCGGCGCCGCGCGATGAGCCGCCGCCTTCGCCTTGTGAGGCTTGGCCCGCTTCGCGACCGCCTTCTTCGGCGCTGCCGATTTGTGCTTGGTCGCCTTGCCGGAAGCCTTTTTTGCCGCCATGCACCTGCCCCTCAGGATTCAGAGAGCGCGCGATTATACCGACGGCGGGTGACCTGTCGAGTCGGGCCGCAGGCGCAGTTATTGCAGGGTGGGCCGAGCGGGCCCGAGCGCGCGTTCAGGGCGGGTTTAGGGCCGGTGCAGGCGTCCAGCCGGGAGCCCGATGCTCGGCGACCACCGTCGTGCAGATGCCGCCGCGGACGTTGAATTTCGCCGTGAGGCGCATGAATCGCGGCCGGGTGACGCCGACCAGGGTGTCCAGGATTTCGTTCGTCACCGCTTCATGGAAGGCGCCGCGGTCCCGGAAAGACCCGATGTAGAGCTTCAGCGACTTCAGTTCCACGCACAGCGCGTCCGGCACGTATTCCAGCTCGAGTGTCGCGAAGTCCGGCTGGCCCGTTTTCGGACACAGGCAAGTGAATTCCGGCAGCGTCATGCGAATCACGTAATCGCGGGCGGCCGCGGGATTCGCGAATGTCTCGAGGGTCTGGCCCGCAACGGCCCTGGCCGGCGAGGGGGATGGCATGGAAAAGCCTCGTCGAATGATCGTCAGGAGAGCATTCTTAATTTACACTACCGCGCCATCGCCGTGCCATGCGGCGGGTCCTTTAAGAGCGGTGTGCCCAGCCCTATGCGACTTACCAAGGTCAAGCTCGCCGGCTTCAAGTCTTTCATCGATCCCACCACGATTAGTTTTCCGAGCAATCTGACCGGCGTCGTCGGTCCGAACGGCTGCGGCAAGTCGAACATCATCGACGCGGTGCGCTGGGTGATGGGTGAAATCTCCGCCAAGCACCTGCGCGGCGATTCGATGGCGGACGTCATCTTCAACGGCTCGGCCGCGCGCAAGCCCGTCGGCAGCGCCGCGATCGAACTCGTGTTCGACAATGCGGACGGCAAGATCGGCGGCGAATACGCGAACTATGCGGAGATCGGCCTGAAGCGGGTCGTCTCGCGGGACGGCCGCTCCGACTATTTCATCAACGGCATCCGCGTCCGGCGCAAGGACATCACGCAGCTCTTCCTCGGCACCGGCCTCGGCTCGCGCAGCTACGCCATCATCGAGCAGGGCATGATTTCCCGCCTCATCGAAGCGCGCGCCGACGACATGCGCGCCTTCCTCGAGGAGGCTGCGGGCATCTCCAAGTACAAGGAGCGGCGCCGCGAAACCGAGAACCGCATCGGGCACACGCGCGAGAATCTCGCGCGGCTCACGGACCTGCGCGAGGAAGTCGACAAGCAGATCCGGCACCTGCAGCGGCAGGCGGCCACGGCTCGCCGCTACCAGAGCCACAAGGAGGAGGAGCGGCGGCTGCACGCGGAACTCCTCGCCCTGCGGCTCCTGGAACTCGATTCACAGGCGCAGGGACGCAACGCCGCGGTCCGCGAGCGCGAGACCGCGTTGCAGGCAGCCATCGCCGAATTGCGGACGGTGGAGGCGGCGATCGAGAAGGCGCGCGTACGCCACGTCGAGAGCAACGAGGGGCTCGCGAAAGTGCAGGGCCGCTACTACCAGCTCGGCGCGGACCTGTCGCGGACCGAGCAGACGATCCAGCACACGCGCGAGCTCCGCCAGCGGCAGCGCATCGACCTCGACCAGACCGTGGCCGACATGGCGGAGGCGGCGACGCACGCCGGGCGCGACGAAGCGCAGCTCGTTGAACTCGCGCGGGCCCTGACCCAGCTCGAGCCCGAGCTCGAAGCGGCCCGCGTTGCCGAGGCCGAAATCGATGCCGAGGTCCGCAGCGCGGAGCAGGCGCTGGAAACCTGGCGCACGGACTGGGAGACCTTCAACCGCGCGGCCGGCGAAGCCGGGCAGCAGATCGAAGTCGAGCGGGCGCGCATCGAGCAGCTCGAGGCGCAGAAGCGCCGGCTCGGCGCACAGCAGGACAAGCTGGCGGCGGAGTCGGCGGAGGTCGCGGGCGGCGACTCGCAAGGCCTGGCGGCGGCGCTCGCTGCACGCGAATCGGTTGCGCGCGAAGAGGGCGCACGCCTCGAGGAACGCTGGCGGACGATCGCCGGGGAAATCGGCGATGCGCGGGAATCGGAGCGTCGCGAGGCCGACGCTCTCGAGACCGCGCGGAGCGACTTGCAGCGCCAGCAGGGGCGGCTCGTTTCGCTCGAGGCCCTGCAGCGCGCGGCGCTCGGCCAGTCGCAGGCGGGCGTCATGGAATGGCTCGCCCGGCATGCGCTCGACCGCAAGCCGCGGCTCGCGCAATCGATCGACGTCGACCGGGGCTGGGAGCGTGCGGTCGAAACCGTCATGGGCTCCTACCTCGAGGCCGTATGCGTCGAGGGGGTCGATGCAGTCGCGCGGCTGGTGATGGACCTCGAAGCGGGCCAGGTGTCTTTCGTCGGCGGCGGTCCGTCGGTGACGCGCGGCGCCCGTCCCGCGACGACGCTGTCGAGCCGCGTGCGCGGTTCGTCGGTGGTCGATGAGCTGCTGGCGGGCGTGCTCACGGCGGAGAACCTGAACGATGCGCTCGCCCGGCGCGGCATGCTCGCGCCCGGCGAATCGCTGATCACGCCCGAGGGCATCTGGATCGGGCGCCATTGGCTGCGGGTGAGTCGCGACCGGGACACGCACGCGGGTGTGCTCGAGCGCGAACACGACATGCGCCAGACGCGCGCCGCGGTCGAGGGCGCGACGAAGCGCACGGATGAATTGACGAAGGCGCTCGCCGGGACGCGCGCGCGCGCGGAGAAGCTCGAGGAAGCGCGCGAGGCCTTGCGCATTTCCATGGGGGAAGCGCAGCGCAATCACGCGGATCTGCGCGCGGACCTCGAAGCCAAGCGGACGCGCGCGGAACACGACCGCGAGCGCCTCGAGCAGCTCGCAGGGGAAGCACACGAGCTCGCGGGGGAGCTCGAGCGCACCGTCGCGGAACTCACCGGCGCCCACCGCAGGCTCGACGAGGGCCTCATCGCCCTGCAGGAGCTCGAAGGGCGCAAGCCCGAGCTCGAGGACAACCGCGAGCAGCTGCGGGCGGATCTCGCGCGGTCGCGCTCGCTCGCCCAGGAGCGGCAGACGGCAATGCGCGACATCGCGATCCAGTTCGAGTCGCGCCGCTCGACGCAGTCGACGATCGAGGGCGCGCTCGCGCGCGTGCGCGGCCAGCTCGATCAGCTGACGGCGCGTCGCAACGAGCTCACCAACGAGCTCGGCGACGGCGATGAACCCCTGGTGGAACTCGAGCGCCAGCGAGAGGAACTGCTCTCGAGCCGGATCACCGTCGATGCGGAGCTGGCGGCGGCGCGCGAAGCGCTGGAAGCGGCCGACGCGGCGCTGCGCGCGCTCGAGGAAGAGCGCATCGATCGGGATACGGCCGTTTCCACCTTGCGCGAACAGATGGAGGCCGTGCGTCTCGCCGCGCAGGAAACCCACGTGCGCCGTGAATCGCTTGCCGAGCAGTTTGCCGCGACCGGCAGCGAACTCGCGGCGATATCCGCGGCCCTCCCGCCGGAAGCGGGCGTCGCCCAGTGGGAGCAGACGCTTGCCGAGACGCGCGAGCGCATCGAGAAGCTCGGCCAGGTGAACCTCGCGGCGATCGACGAGTTCCGCGAACAGTCCGAGCGCAAGGAATACCTCGACCGCCAGTTCGCCGACCTCACCGAGGCGCTCGACACGCTCGATGCGGCGATCAAGAAGATCGACCGCGAAACCCGCTCGCGCTTCCAGGACACGTTCGACCGCGTCAACGCCGGCCTCAAGGAGAAATTCCCGCGTCTGTTCGGCGGCGGCCACGCGTACCTGGAGATGACGGGCGAGGATGTGCTGAGCGCGGGCGTCGCGGTCATGGCCCGCCCGCCGGGCAAGCGCAACAGCACGATCAGCCAGCTCTCGGGCGGCGAGAAGGCGCTGACGGCGGTTGCACTGGTGTTCTCCATCTTCGAATTGAACCCGGCGCCGTTCTGCCTCCTCGACGAGGTCGACGCACCGCTCGATGACAACAATGTCGGCCGGTTCTGCGACATCGTGCGCGACATGTCCAATCAGGTGCAGTTCATCTTCATCACGCACAACAAGAGCACGATGGAACTCGCTTCCCAGCTCATCGGCGTGACCATGAGCGAGCCGGGCGTGTCGCGGCTGGTGGCCGTGGATGTCGACGAAGCGGTGCGCATGGCTGCCATGTGAGCGCCGTCATGCAGGAATTGCGCTGGATTCTCGTCGGGCTGGGATTGCTCTTCCTGCTGGGGCTCTGGATCTGGGAAACGCGCCGGCCGAGGCAGGCGAGCGCCAAGTCCGAGAAGCGTTCGGGCGAGCGCTTCGAACCCACGCTGAAGCATCTCGAGACGGCACGCACGCAGCCACTCGCCGCGCCGCAGGACGAGGACGACGAGAAGGCGGCACTCGAACGCCTGCGGCGCAAGGCCGAGGAGTCCAGGGCCGCGGAGGAAGAAGAAGAGATGCCGGTCCTCGAGCCCGTGCTGTCCTCGCTCGATGAGGCAGCGGCCGACGTCAAGCAGGCGGAGCGCACGGCATCCATCGACGCCTGGCCGAAGGAACAGAGGATCGTGACGCTGCGCGTTTCGGCGCCGCCGCTCGAGCGCTTCGAGGGACAGGCGCTCGTCGCTGCGCTCATCGCCGAGAAACTCGTCCATGGCCGTTACGAGATCTTCCACCGGGAGATGGAAGGCCGGACGATTTTCAGCGTGGCGAGTCTCGTCGAACCGGGCACCTTCCATCTCGGCAACGTCGCCGGCAAGCGTTACCCGGGCGTGACGCTGTTCGCCGTACTGCCGGGCGCCCTGCCGCCGATGCAGACCTTCGACACCCTGCTCGAAGCGGCACGGAGCCTTGCCGACCGGCTGCACGGCGTGGTGCAGGACGAGAGGGGCGCGGGCCTGTCGGCGCAGCGGTTGCTGAACATCCGCGAAGGCCTGATCGATTACCAGCACCGGCTCGAGCGGCTTGCAGCCGCCGGCCCGCGCTGACTCCGGAAGCCATGAACGCCGTCGCGGCCGCCGGTGCTCGCGCCGCGGAACTGCGCGCCGAGCTCGAGCGGCACAACTACCGCTATCACGTGCTTGACGATCCGGAGGTGCCGGACGCCGAGTATGACCGGCTGATGCAGGAGTTGAAGCGCCTCGAAGCCGATTTTCCGGAGCTCGTCACGCCGGAATCGCCGACGCAGCGAGTCGGTGGTGCGGCGCTCAAGGCGTTCGGCGAGGTCGCGCATCGGCTGCCGATGCTGTCGCTCGACAACGCGTTCTCGGAAGACGAGGTCCGGGCATTCGACCGACGCGTCCGCGAACGTCTGGGGCGCGAGGCGGAGGTCGACTACTCGGCGGAGCCGAAGCTCGATGGCCTCGCCGTTAGCCTGCGCTATGAAAAGGGCGTTCTCGTGCAGGGCGCGACGCGCGGCGACGGCACGACGGGCGAGGACGTCACCCACAACATCCGCACCATCAAGTCGGTGCCGCTGCGGCTCCTCGGCGCGGACTTTCCCGCCGAGCTCGAGGTGCGCGGCGAAGTCTTCATGCCGCTCGAGGGCTTTCGCCGCTTCAACGAGGGGGCGCTCGCGCGGAGCGAGAAGGCGCTCGTGAATCCGCGCAATGCCGCGGCCGGGAGCTTGCGGCAGCTCGATCCGCGGCTCGCCGCGGCGCGTCCGCTCGACATCTTTTTCTATGGTCTCGGCGCCGGCGGCGAGGCGCCGATCGCGGACAGCCACACGCAAATGCTGACGCGCTTGCGGGGCTGGGGCCTCAGGACCTGCCCCGAGACCCGTCGGGTGCACGGACTCGCAGGCTGCCTCGAGTATTTTCGCGATATCGGCGCGCGCCGCGGCGAGCTCGCCTACCAGATCGACGGCGTCGTTTATAAAGTGGACACGCTGGCGGACCAGCGGGCCCTTGGCTTCGTATCGCGCGCGCCGCGCTGGGCGATTGCGCACAAGTTTCCGGCGGAGGAAGAGCTGACCGTCGTGCGCGACGTCGAATTCCAGGTCGGCCGCACCGGAGCGCTGACGCCCGTCGCGAGGCTGCAACCGGTGTTCGTCGGCGGCGTGACCGTGAGCAACGCGACGCTGCACAACATGGACGAGGTCGAGCGCAAGGACGTGCGCATCGGCGACACCGTGGTCGTGCGGCGGGCGGGAGATGTGATCCCCGAGGTCGCGCGCGTCATCCTCGAGCGGCGCCCGCCGGATGCACGCGTCGTCGTGTTGCCCGCGGTCTGTCCCGTGTGCGGCTCGCCGGTCGAGCGCACGGAAGAGAAGGCGATCGCGCGTTGCACCGGCGGCTTTATCTGCGGGGCACAGCGCAAGGAAGCCCTGCGCCATTTTGCGGGCCGGCGGGCGCTCGACATCCAGGGGCTCGGCACCGAGCTGATCGATCAACTGGTCGAGCGCCACCGGGTCACGACACCGGCCGATCTCTTTCGCCTCGAGGCGCGTCCCCTCGCCGAACTCGACCGCATGGGAGAGAAGTCCGCCGCCAAGCTGGTGGAGGCGCTCGCCAGGAGCAAGCGGACGACGCTGCCGCGGTTTCTGCATGCGCTCGGCATTCCCGACGTTGGTGAAGCGACTGCCCTCGCGCTAGCCCAGCATTTCGGCGACCTTGCGCCGCTGCGGGCCGCGAGCGAAGAGGAGATCGACGCCGTACCCGACGTCGGGCCGATCATCGCGCGCAGCATTCACCGCTTCCTGCACGAGGCCCGGCACGCAGACGTCATCGACGACCTCATTGGCCTCGGCTTGAACTGGCCCGGCATCGAGCGTCCGCTCGCGAGCCGCTCGCCGTTCGCGGGCAAGACGGTGGTGCTCACCGGCACGCTCGCCGCCCTGACCCGTGACGCGGCTTCCGATCGCCTCACGGCGCTCGGCGCGAAAGTCGCGGGCTCGGTCTCGAAGAAGACCGATTTCGTCGTTGCGGGCGACGACGCCGGCTCGAAGCGCCGCAAGGCCGAGGAACTCGGCGTGCACGTGCTCGATGAGCGCGAATTCCTCGAGTTGCTGTCGAAGTAGTCGCCGGTCTCGCCGCGGGTTCAGCCGCCGGTTGCGGGCGGCGCCGTCGCATATTCGATCTTGGCCTTCTTCTTGAGCTCATCGACGAGCGCGTCGACCTTCTTCGAGGCCAGATCGCGCGCGAGGCTCTGACGGACACGGTCAAAATCCGGCTTTTCGGCCGCGCGCGTTTCATCGAGCTTGATGATGCCCCAGCCCTCCGGCAGCTGGACCGGGTCGTTCGTGTACTGTCCGACCTTGAGCGCGGAGATGGCGTTCGACAGTGCCGGCGCAAGGGTTTCGAGCGTGACCCAGCCGCCGTTGGCCGCACTTTGCTTCGCGGCTTCGCCGCTCGCCTCACGCTTCGCGACGGTGACGAAGTCGGCGCCCTTGCGCAGTTCGGCGATCATGACCTCCGCGTACCCCTGCGTCTGCACGCTGATCATGTGAATGTGATACTGCATGCGCGGCAGGTCCTTGATCCATTGCTCGTAGTACGCACGCACTTCCGCTTCCGTCGGCTGCTTGTCCTTCAGGTAGTCGGTGAGCGTCGACTGCATGAGCACGTTGAGCCGGCCGAGCTCGATCGATTGCACGATGTCCCGGTCCTTGTCCTTGCCCTTCGCAATGGCTTCGTTCGCGAGCAACTGGATGCGCAGGAGCTCGTCGATGAGCTTCTTCTGCTGCTCGGCCGTGAGCTCATCGAACTTCTTGCCGGCGTTGTTGCGGGCGACGAAGTCGAGCGCTTCGTGGGTGATGGGCGTGCCGTCGACGACAGCCGGCGGCCTGGGGGCGCTGGCCGGCGCCGGCTGCGCCGTCGTGCCCGCCGGGCCGCCTGCGGCGGGCGCGTTGCCCGCCGGCTGGTTGCATGCGGTAAGCGCGATGCCCGCGACAATGGCAGTTGCGATGGCAGTTGCAGCGGTGGCCGCGCGCGGAGCCGCTGTCGTTTTCGTTCTACGCTTCATGGGATCCTCGTGCGATGGAGAGAATGCGGCTGGACGGCGGCGCCGCCTCCGCGGGAGTCAGGGCTTCGAGCGTGAGCGCGTGGATGTCCGATGACATCAGCTTGCCAAGCGCTGCGTACACCGCGCGATGGCGTGCGAGCGACGCGAGGCCGGCGAAGTGCTGCGAGACGATGCGCAGCCGGTAGTGTCCGCGGCCGCTTTTTGCGCCGTCGTGCCCGGCATGCAGGTGGCTCTCGTCCACGATTTCGAGTTCCACGGGCGCGAGCGCCGCAAGTGCATTGCGCATGCGCTCGATCCGGCCGGGCGCGTCGGTGGCTGACCCGTTCATGGCGGCGGCCCGGACGACTTCGTCCCCAGGTCGCCGCGTGCGGCGAGCCAGAAAGCTTGCGGGAGCACGAAGAGCAGGTTGAGCGCGGTGAGTCCGTAGGCCTTGAAGTTCACCCAGGTGTCGAGGCTGTAGTGCCAGGCAACGTAGAGGTTGAGCGCGCCGAGTGCGGCGTAGAAAATCACCCAGCCGGCATTGAGCGTGCGCCAGTGGCGCGGCTCGAGCTTGAAGTCGATTTCCGTCGTCGTCTGGAACAGGCGCTCGACGAGCGTGCGCTTGCCGATGAACTGGCTCACGAGGAAGGCGACCGCGAGGATCCAGAAAAGCACCGTCGCCTTCCACTGGATGAAGCGCTGGTCGTGCAGCAGCAGCGTCGCCCCGCCGAGCACGATCGCAAGGCCCGCGACCAGCAGGTGCATCGGCTTGTAGCTGCCCGCGCGCCAGCGGTGCGCGAAGAGCTGCGCCAGCGCGACGCCGATCAGGATGCCGGTCGCGACGTAGATGCCGGCCAGCTTGAAGCTGACGACAAAGGCAATGAGGGGCAGCAAGGCCCAGAAAATCTGCATCTCGTAAGGCTTTCCCCGCCCCCCGGCGACGGTTCGCGATCGCCCCCGCGGTCGCCGTGCGCTCGCCACGCATCAGGGGGCGCGTATCATACTGAAACATGAGCCAATTGTTCGAATTGCATCCGCGTGACCCGGAACTGCGCCTGATTCGCCAGGCGGTTGCGATCGTGCGCGCCGGCGGGCTCATCGTCTATCCGACCGATTCCTGCTACGCGCTCGGCTGCCACATCGGCGACAAGGACGCGCTCGAACGGATCCGGCGCATCCGTGCCGCCGACCGGCACCACCATTTCACGCTCGTCTGCCGGGATCTTTCGGAGATCGCGCGTTACGCGAGGGTAGACAACCGGCAGTACCGGTTCCTCAAGGCGCACACGCCGGGCCCCTTCACGTTTCTCCTTGCGGCGACGCGTGAAACGCCCCGCCGGCTGCAGAATCCGCGCCGCCGCACGATCGGCATCCGTGTGCCGGACCACGCGGTCCCGCAACTGCTCCTCGCCGAGCTCGGCGAACCCCTGATGAGCTCCACCTTGTTGCTGCCGGGGGACGCGCAGCCCCTCACCGACGCGCGGGAGATCCGCGACCGGCTGCAGCACGAGGTGCAAGCGGTGCTCGACGGCGGCAACTGCGGCCTGGAGCCGACGACGGTCATCGACCTCGCGATTGAACCGCCGGTTGTCGTGCGCCTCGGGCGCGGACAAATCTCGACCTCGACCGAGGTCCTGGCGTCCAGCTGACGGAGGTATCCACGTATAATCCCGGCCCGCATCGGCGGCGCAGGTGGACGATGGCTGCCGGCCGGGGAGTCTGGGGAGTACTTTGTGCTGAGAAATAAGCGCTTACGGGATTTAACTACAGAGTTACCTGATCCTCCTCCCGAAGCTCCCGCCGCAGTCCGGCGCGGGAAGTCCTGACGTGTCGAGCCATCCCCCGCGAGGCCGGGTCGTCTCCGGCATGCGGCCGACCGGTCAACTCCACCTCGGCAATCTCCATGGCGCGCTCAAGAACTGGACCCAGTTGCAGTACGAGCACGAGTGTTATTTCTTCGTGGCCGACTGGCACGCACTGACTACGGGTTACGAGAAGGACACGGCGAAGATCGCGGGCTGGGTCTGGGAAATGGTGATCGACTGGCTGGCCGTCGGGCTCAATCCGGGCGTCTGCACCCTGTTCATCCAGTCGCGGGTGCCGGAACACGCGGAACTGCACCTGCTGCTGTCGATGATTACGCCGCTCGGCTGGCTCGAGCGCGTGCCGACCTACAAGGACCAGCAGGAGCAGATCAAGGACAAGGACCTCGCGACCTACGGCTTTCTCGGCTACCCGCTGCTGCAATCGGCGGACATCGTGGTCTACAAGCCGTCGTACGTCCCGGTTGGCGAGGACCAGGTCGCGCACGTCGAAATCACCCGGGAGGTCGCACGGCGCTTCAATCACCTCTACGGCCGTGAGCCGGACTTCGAGCAGAAGTGCGAGAAGGCCATCAAGACGCTCGGCGGGCGCAACGGTACCCAGTACCGCCAGTGGCGCAAGAAGTTCCAGGAGGAGGGCGACGCCGATGCGCTGGCCCGCGGCCGCGCGCTCGTCGAGTCGAACACCCGCATCACGGTCGCGGATCGCGAACGGCTCCTCGGCTATCTCGAGGGCTCGGGCGTGACGATCCTGCCCGAACCGCGGGTGCTGTTGACGAAGACACCGAAGGTCCCCGGCGTCGACGGCCGCAAGATGTCGAAGACCTACGGCAATACGATCGGCCTGCGTGAAGACCCGGAGGAAGTGGCGAAGAAGCTGCGCACCATGCAGACCGATCCGGCGCGCGTGCGGCGCACGGATCCGGGCGACCCCGACAAATGCCCGGTATGGCAGCTGCACGAAATCTACTCCGCCGAGGACGTGAAGGCCTGGGCCGCGAACGGCTGTCGCACTGCAGGGATCGGCTGCCTCGACTGCAAGAAGCCGCTCATCGACAAGGTGGTCGAGGAGATCTCCGGCATCCGCAAGCGCGCCCAGGAATTCGAGGACAATCCGGAGCTCGTTCGTGGCATCATTACCGAAGGCTGCGAGAAAGCGCGCGAGGCCGCCCGTCAAACCCTCGACGACGTGCGGCAGGCGATGGGTCTGAACTACCGCTGACATTCGGCACTCGAGCTACACATGGCGAGCCGCTCCAAACCGCAATTGACGGTCGTGCCGAACGAGCGCGAACTGCCGCTCGCGGAAACCCCGCCGTCGCAGGGCGAGATGCCCTTCGCCATCATCGATGGCGAGCCGATGACGGAACTGCCGCGGGATCTGTACATTCCGCCGCAGGCCCTCGAAGTCTTCCTCGAGGCGTTCGAGGGCCCGCTCGACCTCCTGCTCTATCTCATCCGCCGCCAGAATCTCGACGTCCTCGACATCCCGATCGCGGAAATCACGCGCCAGTACCTGCGCTACATCGAGGTGATGGTGGACCTCGAGCTCGAGCTTGCCGGCGAGTACCTGGTGATGGCCGCGATGCTGGCGGAGATCAAGTCGCGCATGCTGCTGCCGCGCCCGGCGGGCGACGGCACGGAGGAGGAGACGGACCCGCGCGCGGAGCTGGTGCGGCGCCTGCAGGAATACGAGCGTTACAGGAAGGCGGCCGAGGACATCGATGCGCTGCCGCGCCTCGAGCGCGACCAATGGGCGGCGAACGCGGAACTCACCGAGCGCAAGGTCGTGCGGCTCGTGCCGCAGGTGCACCTGCAGGAAATGCTGGTCGCCTTCAAGGACGTGCTCGCGCGCTCGCAGATGTTCGCGCATCATCACGTCAATCGCGAGCCGCTGTCGGTGCGCCAGAGGATGTCGGAGATTCTCACGGCGCTCAGGGCGGCGAGCTTCATCGAATTCGTGCAGCTCTTTCGCCCCGAAGAGGGGCGGCGCGGCGTGACGGTGACTTTCATTGCGCTCCTCGAGATGGTGCGCGAGGGGCTGATCGAAATCGTGCAGGCCGAGCCCTACGCGCCGCTCCATGTGCGGCCGTCGAGCGGCAGGCACCTGACCCTCGTGAGCGGCCTCGCGGAAATCGACGCGCTCGCGGAGGTTGAAGCCATCAAGATTACCGGGGCCAACGAAGAGGCTGGCGGCGGATGAACGAGCAATACGTCAAGAATGTGATCGAAGCGGCCCTGCTCGCGGCGGGTCGACCGCTCGGCGTCGATGAACTCCTCGCGCTCTTCGATGAGCGCAGCCGTCCGGAAAAGGCGGATGTCACGGGGGCGCTCACGACGCTGATGGAGGAGTACCGCGACCGCGGCATCGAGCTGCGCAAGGTCGCGAGCGGCTACCGCGTGCAGATTCGTCCCGCCATGGGCGCGGAGGTGTCGCGCCTCTGGCAGGAGCGCCCGCAGCGCTATTCGCGCGCGCTCCTTGAAACGCTCGCACTCATCGCCTATCGCCAGCCGATCACGCGCGGCGAAATCGAGGACGTGCGTGGCGTGCAGGTCAATCCCAATATCATCCGCACGCTCCTCGACCGCTCGTGGATCCGCGTCGTCGGCCATCGGGACGTGCCCGGCCATCCGGAGCTCCTCGCGACCACGCGCGAGTTTCTCGACTACTTCGGCCTGGCGGCGCTCGATGAGCTGCCGTCGCTTGCGGCGCTGCGCGACATGGACAACGTGGGCCTGCAGCTCGAATTGCCAGCGGCGGATGCGGCGACGGTGGACGGCGGCGATGCGGGCCTCGCGGCGGCGGCCGAAGCGGAGATCGAGGGCCAGCTGGGCGGCGCCGACGATGAATCGGGCGACGACGAGGATGCGCCGGGCGGCGACGCGCAGGCGGCGGCACCGGGCCTCGTGGCATCGGCCGAGCGTGCCGACGACACCTGAATCGCCGGTCCGGTCATTGATCCTTCACCGGGGACTGCGGTATGCGTGAACGCGTACAGAAGCTGCTCGCCCGTGAGGGTCACGGATCGCGGCGCGAAATCGAACGCTGGGTGCGCGCCGGACGCCTTGCCATCAACGGACAGGTCGCGAATCTCGGCGCGCTCGTCGGTCCGGCGGACCGGATCGAACTCGATGGCCGGTCCCTGCGTACGCACCGGCGGGTGTCCGGACCTGAACGCTGCATCATGTACCACCGTCCGGCCGGGGAGAGCCTCGAACCGGACGCCGATCCACCGTCGAAACTCTTCACGGACCTGCCGAAGCGGGCGGGGCGCCGCTGGATCTTCCTGAATCCCATGCACCCGTCGGACAGCGGGCTCGAGCTCCTCACGACCGATGGTGCGCTCGCGAGCGCCCTCATGCGCCGTGCGACGACGCTCGGCGGCCGTTTCGCGGTGCGCGTGCGGGGCGAGGCCACCGAGACGCAGCTCGCGCAAATCGCCGCGGGCGAACTCGATGACGGCACGAGCCTCGGCACCACGACGGTGGAAGCGGGGGGCGGCGAGGCCGCGAACCGCTGGTATGAGATCTCGGTGCGAGGACCCCGCGCGACGGCGGTACGCCGTTTGTTCACGCTCGCGGGGCTCGAAGTGAACCGTATCATCCGCGTGGCCTACGGACCTGTCGTTCTCGACTCCAAGTTGAGCCGCGGCCGGCATCGCGAACTCGAGCCCGCGGAACTCGAATCGCTGTATACAGCGGCGGAGCTCAAGTCGCCTGCCGCGACGACGGCGGCGCCGAAGGGGCCTGCATCGAAGGGGCCGGCGTCGCGAGGGCCGGCGCGGCGCGCCCCGGTCCGGCGCAAACGGATAGCCCGGCGCGACTGACCGCATGCGTGCCTCGCTCTTTGCGCCCAAGTACTGGCCGACCTGGTTGATCCTCGGCGTCCTCCGGCTTGCACAGCTCCTGCCGTACGCGATCCAGGTGCTGCTCGGAACGGTGATCGGGTGGCTCCTCTCCTTCGTCCCGGTGAGCTACGTGCGGATCGCGCGGCGCAATCTCGAGCTTTGCTTTCCGGAGATGTCGGTCCGCGAGCGGCGCAGGCTCCTCAGGCGGCATTTCTCGAGCCTCGGCGTCGGCGTCTTCGAAACCGCGAACGTGTGGTGGGCCTCGAACGAACGCATCCGCGAGCTCACCGAATTTCGCGGCTTCGAGGAACTGACGCGCGCATTGGCGAAGGGCAACGGCGTGATCGTGATCGGCTCGCATTTCACGACCATGGAGATGGGCGCGCGCATCCTGGGCACGGCGGAGCCGCTCAACGTGCTCTACCGCCGCCCGAAGAACGAAGTGCTGGAATGGCTGCTCGCGCGCAGCTACCGCCCGTTCGCGCGCCGCGCGATCGAGCGCGATGACATCCGCCTCCTCATCCGGGGCCTGAGGTCGAACGAAGTCGTCTGGTACGCACCGGACCAGAGCTACCGCAAGAAGGGCGCCGAGATGGTCACGCTGTTCGGTATCCCCGCGCCGACCAATACATTCACGACGCGGCTCGCGCGCATGACCGATGCGGTGGTGTTGCCGTACTTCTTCGAACGGTTGCCAGGTGCGCGCGGCTATCGCGCGGAGGTCTGTCCGCCGATGGAGGGCTATCCCAGCGACGATCCCGTGGCGGATGCCGAGCGCTACAACCGCCTGCTCGAGGAGCACATCCGCCATGTGCCGGAGCAGTACCTGTGGATCCATCGACGCTTCAAGGGATTGTCGGCGAGCGATCCCGACTACTACGGCCGCGATGCACGGCCGTTACCGAGGAGCGCGCTCGGCGGCTGAGCACGCGCCCTCGGCCGTCGTCACTGGGCATCGATGACCCGGCCCGAGATGCCGGCGGCCGCCGGACCCAGCAGGAAGAGATAAGGCGCGACTATTGCTGCAGGCTCGACGAGCGCGGCGGCCGATTCGCCGGGAAAGGTTTCGAGCCGCCGGCGGGTGCGGACTTTGCCGGGATCGATGCTGTTGAATCGCAGCTGCCGCGAGCGGGAGTACTCGTCCGCGAGCATCCGCATGAGACCGTCGGACGCGTGCTTCGAGACCGCGTATGCACCCCAGTAGGCGCGGGGATCCCGGCCGACATCACAGGTCGTGAAGACAACCGAGGCATCCTTCGCGAGGCCGAGCCAGGGCAGGCAGGTCTGCGTCAGGATCATGGGGGCCGTGAGATTCACATGCAGCACGCGGTTCCAGAGCGGCACGTCGAACTGCTCGATGGGCGTGCGCGCTCCGAACAGCGCGGCATTGTGGAGGAGGCCGTCGAGCCGGCCGTAGGCCTTCGCGATGGCGTCGCTCACCGAGCGGTAGTGATCTGCCTGGGCGCGCTCGAGGTCAAAGGGCACGATGGCGGGGGCTGCGCCGCCGGCCGCGACGATCCGGTCGTAAACCGCTTCGAGCTTCTTCACGGTTCGCCCGAGCAGCAGCACGGTGCCGCCGTGCGCGGCGACCGCAAGCGCGACCGCCTTGCCGATGCCGTCGCCGGCGCCCGTGATCAGCACGATGCGATCCTTGAGCGCATCGGCCGGCGCGACGTACCGCTTCGGGTCGACGTCGTTCACGATCTGCGTGCCGTACGCCATGCGCGCCAGAGTAGCCGGAATGCGGGTGGGGCGCGGAGCGACGGGGCGGAAAATCCTGCCGTGCGCATGCGGCGGACGCTGGCGAACGCGAGCTCCGCGAGTACCAGGCCGGCGCGCTGGCGCGAGCGATCGGCGAGCGGCATCGCGATCGCCGCCGTCAGGAGCTCCGCGGCCCGGCCGGCCAGTTCATCGAGCAGCGCGGTCGCGCCCGCGGGCCGCGGCTGCGCCAGGAAATCGGGGGGTGCCAGGCCGATTGCAAGCAAACGATCCTGCGGCAGGCGCAGTCGCCCGGCTTTCGCATCCTCGACGTGGCTTCGCAAGAGTTGCGTGAGCCTGAGTCCGCGGCCCAGCAACGATCCGAAGCGGCGCGTCTCGGTGCGACGGTCGACAGCGGGCTGTGCAAATCCGGCTGCGAGCTGCTGTGTGACGGCGCCGCTGCGCTGGCAATACGCAAGCAACTGCTCGGTGTCGGTGAGCGGGTGGCCGGCGAGATCGAACCGGGCGGCTGTCAGGAGATCCGCCAGCGCCGACAGGTCGATATTCAGCGGGTCGGCGGCCAGCACCAGCGCGCGGCTGATCGGATGGAGCGGTGTCCGACGCGCGATCCGTTCGAGCTCCTCGGCCCACCAGGCGAGTTTCAAATGCGCGGCGGCATGCTCGATCGACGGATGGACCGCTGCCCGCATCTCCGCTTCGAAGGCATAGAGCGCCGCCAGCGCGGGGCGCAATTCGGAGTCGGCGAACAGGAGCGCGTAATACTGCGGGGAGCCCGCGGGGGCTGCCCGCTCGCGGAAGGTCAGCTCGAGCGTGCGCGGATCCGCCCCAGCCTCACGACGCATCGCCGTCGCTACCGCCCGGGATCTGGGTGACCGGCCGCACCAGGCGCTCGACCGGCTCCACGGTCTCGATCGCCTTGTCCGCGTTGATACCGAGCTCGCCGAACTTGCGCGCACCGGGCAGTAGCTGCCGTTCGAGCGAACCGACCGCGCTGTTGAAGGCTTCCACGCTCGTGCCGATGTTTCGGCCGAGACGCGCCATGTGGGAAGCGAAGACCTGGGCCCGCTTGTAGAGATCCTCGCCGAGGTCGCGGATCTGCGCCGCGTTCTTGGCGAGCGCGAGCTGGCGCCAGCCGTAGGCGACCACCTTGAGGAGGGCGACGAAGCTCGACGGCGTCGCGAGCATGATGCCCTGGCGGAAAGCGTCCTCGAGCAGATTCGGCTGTTCGTTCATGGCGGCCGTGAGGAACTGATCGCCCGGAATGAAAAGCACCACGAAGTCAGGGCTGCGCGGAAATTGCGCCCAGTAGGCCTTTGCGGCGAGCGAGCGCACGCGTTCGCCGACGATCTGTGCGTGGCGCTTCAGAGCGAGCGCCCGCAGTTCATCAGTCGGTGCGTCCACCGCCTCGAGGTAGGCGTCGAGCGGCGTCTTGACGTCGACCACGAGGTCGCGTTCCTCCGGCATGTGGATGATCAGATCCGGGCGCAGCGCGCCACTTTCGCCGGCGACCTGCACCTGCTCCTCGAAATCACAGTGCTCGGTCATGCCGGCGAGTTCGACGAGCCGGCGCAACGTGATCTCGCCCCACTGGCCGCGTACTTCGGGCCGGCGCAGGGCCGTGACGAGGTTGCGCGTCTCGCGCTGCAGGGCCGCCTGGGCTTCGTTGGTGCTCGCGATCTGCTGGCGGAGCGCGGCGAAGGTGCTGCCGCGTTCCTTTTCGATGCTCGCGATCTGCTCGGCCGTCTTGTCGAGTGCGTCGCGAATCGGCTTGACCAGGGTCTCGATCGCTTTCTCGCGCGCGTCGAGCCCCGCGCGCGCCTCGATCTGCTGCTGGCCGAGGTGCTCGCGGGCGAGACCGAGAAAAAGCTCGTTGTTCGACTTGAGGCTCTCGGTCGCGAGCACGTCGAAGGATGCCTTCAGGCGTTCCTGCGCCAGGGCGAGTGCCGCCTCGCGCTCGGCAACGACGACGGCACCGTTCGCGACCTGGGCCCGTGCGACCTCGACGGCAACCCGCAGGTCGTTCTCGACGGTCGCGGCGCGGAGCGCTCGCCAGAGGTATCCAACGACCAGGCCGACGAGGGCGGCGACGCCCGCGACCAGCAGCAGCGTGACGTTCACGAGCCGAACTCCTGCTGACGCGGAGCAGTGGCCTGCATCCAGGTCAGGATGTCCTGCGGCCGGTCGACCATGCCGTCGGCGAGCCAGTCCTGGGGCCGGTCGGCGGCGCTCAGGTACCCGTAGCGTGCGATCAGCGTCCGCATGCCGGCCGCGCGTGCTGCTCGCATGTCGCGTTCCGCGTCGCCGACGTAGAGGCAACGCAGGGGTTCGAGACCCATGAGCCGCGCAGCGTGCAGGAGCGGCAATGGATGGGGCTTGCGCTCCGAGAGCGTGTCGCCGCTCACGACGCAGCCTGCCCTCGAGGCGAGATCGAGCGCGGCGAGCAGCGGTTCGGTGAGCCAGCCCGGCTTGTTGGTCACGACGCCCCAGGGCACGTGTGCCCGTTCGAGCTCCCCCAGCACCGACTCGAGCCCGTCGAAGAGACGGGTTTCACGCGGGATGTCCCGGCGATAGAGCTTGAGGAGCCGCAGCCGCAGGCGTTCGAATTCGTCATCCCGTGCCTCGGGAAAGCCGAGCCGCACGAGCGCCGCGCCGCCGTGCGACACGTGTTCGCGGATCTGCGCGAACGGGATCGGCGCTGCGCCTTCCTCGATGAGCAGGGCGTTGAGCGCCGCGGCCATGTCGGGCGCAGTGTCGAGCAGGGTGCCGTCAAGATCGAAGAGCACCGCGTCGATCGCAACGTCGTTCATGGCTTCTGGAACTGCGCGAGGTAGTTGACGGCGGTGTCCGCGCTCAGGCTGAAGCGGCGCGAAAAGGGATCGTAGACGAGGCCCGAGAGCGCGCCCTGCGTCAGGCTTGCCTGCCGGGCCCAGCGCGCGAGCTCCGACGGACGGATGAATCGCTCGTATTCGTGGGTACCGCGCGGCAGCAGCCGAAGCAGGTATTCGGCGCCGACAATGGCCATCAGGAAGGATTTGAGGTTGCGATTGAGCGTCGACACGAAAAGCTGGCCCCCGGGCCGCAGCAGGTCGGCCAGGCGAGCGACGATCGCATCCGGCTGCGGCACGTGCTCGAGCATTTCCATGCAGGTGACGATGTCGTAGCGGCCGCCATTCGCGTCGGCGTGGGCGTCGACCGAGTCCAGGCGATAGCTGACCGCGATCTTGCGCTCGAGGGCGTGGAGCCTCGCGATCTTGAGCGGCGTCTCGGCGAGGTCGATGCCCATGACCTCGGCGCCGTCGGCCGCCATCGCTTCGGCGAGGATACCGCCGCCGCACCCGACATCGAGAACCCGGGCGCCCTTGAGCGGCGCGCGCGCGCGAATGAAATCGAGTCGCAGCGGATTCAATTCATGCAGCGGGCGAAACTCGCCCTGCGGATCCCACCAGCGCTCCGCGAGCGCCTCGAATTTGGCGATTTCCGCGGGGTCGACATTGGCCGTTGCGGTCAAGAAAAGCTCCTCTCGTCGGGGGCGCAATCGATGCGGCCAAGGAGAGTACACCAGGCATCGGATAGGAGTGGCTTCGGACCCCGATTCCCGCCCCAAAAAGGGCCGCGTCCGCGCGCGCTCGTGTGCTAAAATTCGAGCCTTCGAACGGGGCTCCGGCCCGGCCTTTTGACTAGCCCGAAACGCAACCAGAATCAAGAACTTCCGCGCACGGCGCGCACGCCCTATTCATGCCCTCGATAGCCCGCGAAATCATCTCCGTCAACCTCGAAGATGAGATGCGCCAGTCGTACCTCGATTACGCCATGAGCGTGATCGTGGGACGAGCGCTTCCGGACGTTCGCGACGGCCTGAAACCGGTGCACCGCCGGGTGCTTTTCGGCATGCACGAGGCGAACAACGTCCACAACCGCCCGTACGTCAAATGCGCGCGCGTCGTCGGCGAGGTAATGGGCAAGTACCACCCGCACGGCGACAGCTCGATCTACGACACGCTGGTGCGCATGGCGCAGGACTTCTCGCTGCGCTACACGCTCGTCGACGGGCAGGGCAACTTCGGCTCGGTCGACGGCGACATGGCCGCAGCCATGCGCTACACCGAATGCCGGCTGGAAAAGATCGCCGGGGAACTGCTCGCCGACATCGACAAGGAAACGGTCGACTTCGTCGCGAACTACGACGGCAAGGAAGTCGAGCCCGCGGTCCTGCCGTCGCGCATCCCGAATCTCCTCATCAATGGCTCGTCGGGCATCGCGGTCGGCATGGCGACCAATGTCCCGCCGCACAACCTCACGGAAGTCATCAACGCCTGCCTCGCGCTCATCGAGGATCCCAGCCTCGCGCTCGCCGCGCTCATGCAGCTGGTGCCGGGGCCGGACTTTCCGACCGCCGGCATCATCAACGGTGCGCAGGAAATCGTCGCGGGCTACAAGACGGGCCGCGGACGCCTCTCGGTGCGTGCCCGCACGCACGTGGAAGATCTCGAGAAGGGCGGGCGCCAGGCGATCGTCGTCACGGAGCTGCCGTACCAGGTCAACAAGGCACGCCTCATCGAGCGCATCGCGGATCTGGTCCGCAACAAGGAGATCGACGGCATCTCGGAGCTGCGCGACGAGTCCGACAAGGACGGCATGCGCATCGTCATCGAGTTGAAGCGCGGCGAAGTCGCCGACATCGTGCTCAACAAGCTCTACAACCAGACGCCGATGGAGACCGTGTTCGGCATCAACATGGTCGCGCTGGTCGACGGCCAGCCGCGCCTGCTGTCGCTGAAGCAGCTCCTCGAGGCGTTCCTGCGCCATCGCCGCGAAGTCGTCACGCGCCGCACGATCTTCGATCTGCGCAAGGCGCGCGAGCGGGCGCACATCCTCGAAGGTCTCGCGGTCGCGCTGGCGAACATCGATCCGGTGATCGCGCTGATCAAGGCGAGCAAGACACCGCCGGAGGCGCTGAGCGCGCTGCTGGCGAAGGTGTGGACCCCGGGCGCCGTGCCGCAGATGCTCGAGCGCGCGGGCTCGGTCAGCACGCGACCGGACGGCCTGGCCGGGGAACTGGGTCTGCACGCGAACGGCTACCGGCTCTCCGAGGCGCAGGCGCAAGCCATCCTCGAAATGCGCCTGCAGCGGCTGACCGGCCTCGAACAGGACAAGATCGTCGAGGAATTCCGCGAACTCCTGCTGCGCATCGCGGACCTTGCGGAAATCCTCGCCGATCCGGCGCGGCTCCTCACCGTCATCCGCGCGGAGCTCACGGAAATCCGGGACACGTACGGCGACCAGCGCCGCACCGAGATCGTGCACGACGGCTCGGACCTCACGATCGAGGACCTCATCGAACCGCAGGACGTGGTCGTCACGCTCTCGCACTCCGGCTACGCGAAAGCGCAGCCCGTTTCCATGTATCAGGCGCAGCGCCGGGGTGGGCGCGGCAAGGCGGCGACCGCCGTCAAGGACGAGGACTTCGTGGACAAACTCTTCGTGGCGAATACGCATGACACGCTGCTGTGCTTCTCGAGTCACGGCAAGGTCTACTGGCTCAAGGTCTACGAGTTGCCGCAGGCCGGGCGCGTCGCGCGCGGCAAGCCCATCGTGAACCTGCTGCCGCTCGTCGAAGGCGAGCGCATCAACACGATGCTGCCGATCAAGGAATACGAGGACAGCAGCTTCGTCTTCATGGTCACGGCGCTCGGCACGGTGAAGAAGACGCCGCTGTCCGCGTTCTCGCGACCGCGCTCGAGCGGCATCATCGCCGTGGACCTCGGCGCCGGTGACAGCCTCGTCGGCGTCGCACTCACGAACGGCCGCCGGGAAATCATGCTGTTCTCGACCGGCGGCAAGTCGATCCGCTTTCCGGAAGAGGAAGTGCGCCCGATGGGGCGCGAGGCGGCGGGCGTTCGCGGCATCCGGCTGGGCGACGGACAAAAGGTCAATGCGCTCATCGTCGTGGGCGACGGACAGATCCTGACGGCCTCCGAGAACGGTTTTGGCAAGCTCACCCCGATCGAGGATTTCCCGCTGCAGGGGCGCGGCGGCCAGGGCGTCATCGCCCTGCAGACCTCCGACCGCAACGGCAGCATGGTCGGCGCGCTGCAAGTGGCGCGCGAAGACGAGGTCATGCTCATCACTTCGAGCGGCACCCTGGTGCGCACGCCGGTCAACGAGATTTCGGTCGTCGGGCGCAATACCCAGGGCGTTCGTCTCATCCGCATCCCGGATGGCGAGCGGCTGGTCGGCCTCGAGCGCGTCGAAGCGCTGAACGGCGAGGCGGGTGAGGTCGTGGAGACGGCTGAAACGCCGCCACCGGCCTGATACCATCCCCTCGTCCCCCGTTTCTCTCGCTGGAAATTCCAAGGATGCGCGCGTTCAATTTCGCCGCCGGCCCGGCGGTGCTGCCCCTCGAAGTCCTGGAGCAGGCCCGGGATGAGCTGACCGACTGGAACGCGAGCGGCATGTCGGTGATGGAAGTCAGTCACCGCTCGAAGGCCTTTGTCGCCATTGCGCAAACCGCCGAGGCCGACCTGCGCGCGCTGCTGAAGGTGCCGGCCAGCTATAAGGTGCTGTTCGTCCAGGGCGGCGCGACCGGCCAGTTCTCGGCGATCCCCATGAACCTTGCGCGGCAGGAGTCGACGGTCGACTACGTCAACACCGGGCAGTGGTCGAAGAAGGCCATCGGTGAAGCGAAGCGCTATGCCCAGGTGAACGTCGCCGCCGATGCGGCGGCGGGCAACTACACGAACGTTCCGGCGCAGGCCGGCTGGAAGCGTTCGGCGAACGCCGCGTACCTGCACTACACGCCGAACGAAACGATCGGTGGCGTCGAATTCCCGTTCATCCCGGCTGGCAGCGCGCCACTCGTCGCGGACATGAGCTCGACGCTCCTGTCGCGGCCCCTCGACGTGAGCCGCTTCGGCCTCATCTACGCGGGCGCGCAGAAGAACATCGGCCCTTCCGGCATCACCGTCGTGATCGTGCGCGAGGACCTCATCGGCAAGGCGCGGCCCGGCACTCCCACCGTCTTTGACTACAAGGCGATGGCGGACGACGGTTCGATGCTCAATACGCCGCCGACCTTCGGCTGGTACCTCGCGGGCCTGGTGCTGAAATGGCTGAAGGCCCAGGGCGGGCTCGAAGCCATGGGCAAGCGCAATCGCGCAAAGGCCGGGCTCCTGTACGACTACATCGACGGCTCCGGCTACTACCGCAACCCGGTGGCACGCGAGTGCCGCTCGTGGATGAACGTCCCGTTCACCGTGCCGGACCCGGAGCTCGAGAAGACATTCTGCGAGCAAGCGCGCAGCGCCGGCCTCACGCATCTGGAGGGGCATCGCTCGGTGGGTGGCATGCGGGCGAGCCTCTACAACGCGATGCCGATCGCCGGCGTCGAGGCGCTGCTCGGCTTCATGCGCGAATTTGCCCGCAAGCACGGCTGAGGAACGATGGCCTTTCGCATACAGACACTCAACAACATTTCGAGGCTCGGTCTCGAGCGGCTGCCGCGCGAGCGTTTCGAGGTCGGCGCCGACGTGAGCCAGCCGGACGCGATCCTCGTGCGCTCGGCGGACCTGCACAAGGTCGCGATCGCGGACAGCGTGCTCGCCATTGGCCGCGCCGGCGCGGGCACCAATAACATCCCGGTGCCCGCGATGAGCAAGCGCGGCATTCCGGTCTTCAACGCGCCGGGCGCCAATGCCAACGCAGTGAAGGAGCTGGTGCTCGCGGGCACGCTGCTCGCGGCCCGCAATATCTGCCAGGCCTGGTCCTACACGCGGGCGCTGAGCGGCGACGATCACGCACTCGAAGTCGAGGTCGAGGAAGGCAAGAAGAAGTTCGTCGGTTTCGAGCTGCCCGGCCGCACGCTCGGCGTCGTCGGGCTCGGCGCGATCGGCGTCGAAGTCGCGAATGCCGCCGCGGCGCTGCGCATGAAGGTGCTCGGCTACGATCCGCAGATCACCGTGCAGCGCGCCTGGCAGCTGTCGTCGGCCGTGGAGCAGGCCCTGTCGCTCGATGACCTCTGTGCGCGCGCCGATTTCATCAGCCTGCACGTGCCGCTCGCCGAGGCGACCCGTGGGCTCGTCAACGCCGCCCGCATCCGGGTGATGAAGCAAGGCGCGGTGCTGCTGAATTTCTCGCGCGCGCCGATCGTCGAGGAGGGCGCGGTGATCGCCGCGCTCGACGCCGGCAAGCTCGCCGCCTACATCTGCGACTTTCCGACGAACCGCAACAAGGACCATCCGAAGATCGTGGCCCTGCCGCACCTCGGCGCTTCAACCTACGAAGCGGAGGAGAACTGCGCGGTGATGGTCGCCGACACGCTGCGCGACTATCTCGAGAGCGGCAACGTGCGCAATTCCGTCAATTTTCCGGAAACCGTCATGCCCCGTGTGGCGGGCACGAGCCGCATCACGATCGCGAATGAGAACGTGCCGAACATGGTCGGGCAGATTTCGACCTGCCTCGCCGGCGCGGGACTCAACATCGCGGACCTCCTGAACAAGTCGCGCGGCGAGATCGCCTACACGGTGATCGATACCGACGCGACCATCGGCGCAGCGGTGCTGCAGCAGATCCGCTCTATCGGGGGCGTGCTGGCTGCGCGTATCTTGTAGGGCATGGCGCGCAAACCGAGGAAGCCACCGACCCAGCCGCTGAAGCCGGCGATCGAGGACATTCGCGCGCGCATCGACGGCATCGACGGCCGCATCCACGAACTCATCAGCGAGCGCGCGCGGCTCGCGCAGGCGGTCGGCATTTCCAAGGGCGCCGAGGGACGCACGGTCGATTTCTACCGGCCGGAGCGCGAGGCGCAGGTCCTGCGCATGGCCGTGGAGCGCAACCGCGGGCCGCTGCGCAACGACGAGGTGCTGCGGCTCTTTCGCGAGATCATGTCGGCCTGCCTCGCGCAGCAGGAACCGCTCAAGGTCGCCTTCCTCGGGCCCGAGGGCACTTTCACCCAGGCCGCGGTGCTCAAGCACTTCGGCCACTCGGTGCGGGCGCTCGCGTTGCCGGGCACGCGCGAGGTTTTCCACGAGGTGGAGGCGGGCAACGCCGACTTCGGGGTCGTGCCGATCGAGAATTCGACGGAAGGCACGGTCAACAACACGCTCGACCTTTTCCTGCGCTCGCCGCTGCGGATCTGCGGCGAAGTGGAGCTGCGCGTCCGCCAGCACCTGATGGGCCGAATGGACGGGCTCGACGGCATCCAGCGCATCTGCGCGCACCAGCAGGCGCTGGCGCAGTGCCGGGGCTGGCTCGATGAACACCTGCCGGATGTCGAGCGCGTGGCCGTTGCGAGCAATGCGGAAGGCGCGCGGCGCTCGCGCGATGAAGACGGCACGGCCGCGATCGCAGGGCAGGCCGCCGCCGAGGTGTACGGGCTCACGGTGCTCGCCGCCGAGATCGAGGACCGCGCGGACAACACGACGCGGTTTCTCGTCGTCGGCCGCAAGCTCTTCGCGCCGAGCGGCAAGGACAAGACGACTCTGCTCGTGACGGCCGCGCATACCGACGCGCCCGGCGCTCTCTACCGGCTGCTGCAGCCGCTTGCGCGCAATCGCATCAGCATGACCCGCATCGAATCGCGCCCCTCGCAACGGCGCAAGTGGGACTACGTCTTCTTCATCGACATCGAGGGGCACGTGGAGGAGACGCACGTGAAGCGCGCGTTCCGCGAGCTCAAGAAGCGCGCGGAGCTCTTCAAGGTGCTCGGGTCCTATCCGCAAGCGGTGCTGTGAGCGTCGACTTCACGAAGCTCGCCGCACCGGCCGTCCTCGGCCTCACTCCCTACGTGCCCGGCAAGCCGCTCGGCGAGCTCGAACGCGAGCTCGGCATCGCCGACAGCGTGAAGCTCGCATCGAACGAGAATCCGCTGGGTCCCTCGGCAAAAGCCGTCGCGGCGGCAACCTCGGCACTGCGCGCCGTGCGGCTCTATCCCGACGGCAACGGCCATGAACTGCGGCAGGCGCTGGCGCGTTTCCACGCCGTCCCCCCGGAATGCATCACGCTTGGCAACGGTTCGAACGACCTGCTCGTCATGCTGGCCGAGGCTTTCCTCACACCCGATGTCGAGGCGGTTTATTCCGATTATTGCTTCGCCGTGTATCCGCTCGCCGTGCAGGCGACGGGCGCCACCGCGAAAGTGGCTCCGGCCTTCGGCCGGGACGCCGCCATGCCGCTCGGACACGATCTCGAGGCCCTGCGCGCGGCCGTGACCGCGCGGACCCGACTCGTGTTTCTTGCCAACCCGAACAATCCGACCGGTACCTGGGTCGGTGGCGGCGAACTCAAGCGCTTCCTCGCGTCACTGCCCGCCACGACGCTCGCCGTGGCCGACGAGGCGTACTGCGACTATGGCCGCAGCGTCGGTTGTCCGGATGCCTCGGCCTGGCTCGCCGAATTTCCGAACCTCGTCGTCGTGCGCACGTTCTCCAAGGCCTATGGACTTGCGGGCCTGCGCATCGGCTATGGCCTTTCGCATCCGCAGGTCGCGGAGCTTCTGAACCGCGTGCGGCAGCCGTTCAACGTAAACGCGGTAAGCCTGGCCGCCGCGAGCGCTGCGCTCGAGGATCGCGGCCACGTCGAATCGGTCGCGGCACTCAATCGCGCGGGCATCGAACGGCTCACTGAGGGCTGCCGTGCGCTGGGGGTCAAGCCGTTCCCATCGGCCGCCAATTTCGTTCTCGTCGATTGCGGCCGCGCGGCGGCCCCAGTCTATGAGTCGCTGTTGCGCGCCGGCGTGATCGTGCGGCCAATGACGGGCTATGGCCTGCCGAATTGTCTTCGCATAACGACAGGTACGCGCGAGCAGGACGAGCGTTGCCTCGAGGCGCTCGGCGCCGCGCTGCGGGACCGGGCGTGAACGCCGGCGTTCGCTCATTCGTCGCAACGCCGGCCCGCCGCGTGTCGGGTGCGTTGCGGGTGCCGGGCGACAAATCGATTTCGCACCGCTCGCTGATGCTCGCGGGGATCGCCGCGGGGCGTTCCCGTATCAGCGGCTTTCTCGACAGCGAGGACTGCCTTGCAACACTCGGCGCGATGCGCGCGATGGGCGTACGCATCGAGCGGCCGGAGGCGACCACCGTCATCGTCGATGGGGCGGGCGCCGCGGGATTGCAGGCGCCGGTGCAGGACCTCGACATGGGCAATGCCGGCACCGCCATCCGGCTGAGCCTGGGCTTGCTCGCGGGCCAGGCATTTACATCGCGCCTCGTCGGTGACGCCTCGCTAAGCCGCAGGCCGATGGAACGGGTTGCCGCGCCGTTGCGCCGGATGGGCGCGCGCATTGACACGACGGCAGGCATGCCGCCCGTCGTCGTGCACGGCGGCGCGCGACTCACGGCCATCCGCTACCAGCTGCCGGTCGCAAGCGCGCAGGTCAAGTCGGCGCTGCTGCTGGCGGGACTTTATGCCGAAGGCACCACCGAACTCATCGAACCCGCGCCCACGCGGGATCACACGGAACGCATGCTGAAGGGCTTCGGCGTCGCGGTCGAGCAGCGGGGCCCCCTGGTGCGGATGAACGGCCCCGCGAAGCTCACGGCCTGCGACGTGATCGTGCCCGCGGACTTTTCTTCTGCCGCCTTTTTCCTCGTCGCCGGTTGTCTCGCCGAAGCCGGGGAGCTCAGGCTCGAAGGAGTCGGAATGAATCCGACGCGCACCGGGCTCCTCGAGATCCTCCAGAGCATGGGCGGGCGGATCGAAGTCGGCAATGCGCGCGTGAGCGGCGGCGAGCCCATCGCGGATCTCACGGTTCGGCCGAGCGAGTTGCACGGGATCGAGGTTCCCCGCGCGCTCGTGCCGCTCGCGATCGACGAATTTCCGGCGCTCTTCGTGGCGGCAGCCTGCGCGAGCGGCGAGACCCGGGTGAGCGGTGCGGAGGAATTGCGGGTCAAGGAAAGCGATCGGATCGCGGTCATGGCCGAGGGGCTGGCAACGCTCGGCGCGGACGTGCAGGTGCTGCCTGACGGCATGCGCCTGCGTGGTGGAACGCTGAAGGGCGGCACCGTCGACAGCCACGGCGATCACCGCATCGCGATGGCGTTTGCGATTGCGAGCCTCAGGGCCACGGCGCCGATCCGGATACGGGACACCGCCAACGTGGCGACCTCGTTCCCGGGCTTTGTTGGCCTGGCGCACCGGGCAGGCATCGATGTCCGCGAGGAGGGCTGATCCATGAGCGCGCCGGCGGCGGCACCCGTGATCGCGATCGATGGCCCGAGCGGGTCCGGCAAGGGCACGATCGCGCGGGCCGTGGCACGCAAGCTCGGATGGCACCTGCTGGATAGCGGGGCGCTTTATCGCCTGACGGCGCTCGCGAGCCAGCAGGCCGGTGTTGACCTCACCGATGGCGCCCGGGTCGCGCGGGTGGCTGCCGCGATGGACGCCTCATTCGATTCCACGAAGTCGGGAGAGGAACTGATTCGCCTCGGCGGACGGGACGTCACGCGCGATCTGCGCAGCGAATCCGCAGGTAGCGCCGCCTCGGTGGTCGCATTGCAGCCGCCCGTGCGGGCCGCGCTCATCGGCCGCCAGCGGGCATTCGCCCGGGCTCCGGGCCTCGTGGCCGATGGGCGCGATATGGGCACCGTTATCTTTCCGGACGCGGGCCTCAAGCTGTTCCTGACAGCCGACGCGGGGGAGCGCGCCCGGCGTCGCTATAAGCAGTTGAAGGACAAGGGGATTGATGCTAGCCTTGCCGCCCTTTTTTCAGACATAGCTGAGCGCGACAAGCGCGATACGACGCGGGCCGTAGCACCGTTGCGGGCAAGCGAAGACGCGGTTGTGCTGGACTCGACGCGGCTCACGATCGACGAGGTCGTGAACGAGGTGCTGAGGCTCGCGCAGGCACGAGGATATTTTTAAGGCGGGACGGGCAGGGAGCAGCCGTGTCCCTTTTGTGTTTCCCCTCGACCGGCGGGATTGCCGTCAAGGGCCACGCCAAATGCATGGCGGCGAAAAGCCGCCCGGAACCAATCAACCATCATGATGACCGAGAGTTTTGCCCAGCTATTCGAACAAAGCCCGGCTAGCCAACGCCTCAAACCCGGCACCATTCTCATGGGCCGCGTCGTTGAAGTCGGACCCGACATGGTCATCGTCAATGTCGGCCTGAAATCCGAAGCGGTCATCCCCGCCGATCAATTCAAGAACGAGAAGGGCGAAATCGAAGTCAGCGCAGGCGATGACGTCGAAGTCGCGCTCGACAGCGTCGAGGACGGCTCGGGCGAAACGCGCCTGTCGCGCGAGAAGGCCAAGCGCGCCCGCACCTGGACACGCCTCGAGAAGGCGTTCGAAGCGCAGGAAATCGTCACGGGCATGATCACGGGCCGCGTCAAGGGCGGCTTCACGGTCGAGATCGACAACGTCCGCGCGTTCCTGCCGGGCTCGCTTGTCGATGTGCGGCCGGTGCGCGACCCTTCCTATCTCGAAGGCAAGGCGCTCGAGTTCAAGGTCATCAAGCTCGACCAGAAGCGCAACAACGTCGTGGTCTCGCGCCGCGCCGTGGTCGAACAGGAATACAGCGCGGAGCGCAACGCGCTCCTCGACAACCTGCAGGAAGGCTCGGTCATCAAGGGCACGGTCAAGAACCTCACCGACTACGGTGCGTTCGTCGACCTCGGCGGCATCGACGGCTTGCTGCACATCACCGACATGGCGTGGAAGCGCGTCAAGCACCCGTCGGAAGTCGTGAAGGTCGGCGATGAAATCGAAGTCCGCATCCTCAAGTTCGACCGCGAGCGCTCGCGTGTTTCGCTCGGCCTCAAGCAGCTCGGCGCGGATCCCTGGGCCAACATCGCTCGCCGTTATCCGCCGAATACGCGGCTCTTCGGCAAGGTCACGAATATTGCGGATTACGGCTGCTTCGTCGAGATCGAAGAGGGCGTCGAGGGCCTGGTGCACGTCTCGGAAATGGACTGGACCAACAAGAACGTGAACCCGGCGAAAGTCGTGCACATCGGCCAGGAAGTCGAGGTCATGGTGCTCGACATCGACGAAGAGCGCCGCCGCATCTCGCTCGGCCTCAAGCAGTGCAAGGCGAACCCCTGGAAGGAATTCGCCGACAACTACAACCGTGGCGACAAGGTCGGCGGCCAGATCAAGTCGATCACCGACTTCGGCATCTTCATCGGCCTGCCGGGCGGCATCGATGGGCTCGTGCACCTCTCGGACATCTCATGGGATGCACCGGGCGAGGAAGCCGTGCGCAATTACCAGAAGGGCGCCCAGGTCGAGGCGATGGTGCTTTCGATCGATCCGGAGCGGGAGCGCATTTCGCTCGGCATCAAGCAGCTCGCGAAGGATCCGTTCTCGAGCTATCTCGCGGATCATCCGAAAGGCAGCATGGTCAAGGGCACCGTCAAGGACGTGGATGCCAAGGGCGCCATCATCGATCTCGGCAACGGCATCGAAGGGAATCTGCGGGCTTCGGAACTCGCGCGCGATCGCGTGGAGGACGCACGGCAGTTCCTGAAGGTCGGCGACGAAGTCGAAGCCAAATTCACGGGTGTAGACCGTAAAGGCCGCACGATTGCGCTGTCGATCAAGGCGAAAGAGGCCCACGAGGAAGCGGAAGCCGTCCAGAACTACAAGAGCGAGTCTGGCCAGAGTAGCGGCACCACCCTCGGCGACCTGCTGAAGGAACACATTGGCGGCCAGGATTAGGTTCAATGGCGCCGTCCTGGCTAAGTTGCAGGACGGCGCTAAGCTCCTGATATGATGGCAACAATGGGACTCGACGCAGCCGAACAACAAGAACGGGCCCGCGCATGACCAAGTCGGAACTCATCGAGATCATCACGGCCAAGCAGAAACATCTGCCGGCGAAGGACGTGGAGCTCGCGGTGAAGCAGATCCTCGAGATCATGAGCGACGCCCTGGCGCAGGGGGAACGCATCGAGATCCGCGGCTTCGGCAGCTTCTCCCTGCATTTCCGCCCGCCGCGCCAGGGCAGAAATCCCAAGACCGGCGAAGCCGTTGCACTGGCCGGTAAGTACGTTCCGCACTTCAAGCCGGGCAAGGACCTGCGCGAGCGGGTCAACGAGAACGCCGGCAAACCCATCCGGGACTGAGCGCGCCGTGCGGCGCGATCCAGCGTGACTGCCGCGGCAACGCTCGCCGCGTTCGTTGGCCTTGCGCTCACCGCGGGGCTGATCGGCTGGCTCTATGGGCGCGGTGCGCTGAAGCGCAAGGCACCCGCGCACAAGCCGGGACCGCCGCCGGAGCTCCCGGACGGCTATTACGCGGGCCTGCACTCGCTCATCAACGAGCAGCCGGACCGGGCCGTCGAAATCTTCACGCGCCTCGTCGAAGTCGACCAGGACACGATCGAAACGCACTTCGCGCTCGGCAGCCTCTACCGGCGCCGCGGCGAGGTCGATCGCGCCATCCGCATCCACGAAAATATCCTGGCGCGGCCAAAGCTCTCCAGGGAGCACCATCAGCAGGCGCTCTGGGCGCTTGCGCAGGATTTCCTGAGAGCCGGCGTGCTCGACCGTTCGGAAAAACTGCTGCGTGAACTCGCGGCGACGCCTGCGCATCGCGATGCCGCGCTGCTGGCCCTCCTCAGGGTCTACGAGACGGAGAACGAGTGGGCGCTTGCGGTCGCGATCCATCGGGACCTGCCGGCCGAAGTCGCTGCGAGCCGCGCGACGGCCATCGCTCATTACCATTGCGAGCTCGCGCTCGGCGCGATCCGCCAGGGCAAGCCCGCCGATGCGCGCCGCTACCTGCGGCTCGCGCGCCGCCTTGCGCCCGGGTTTGCGCGCGCGAGCCTCATGCGCGCGGACCTGGCCGCCGCACGGGGTGCGCATGATCTTGCCGCGCGCCTCCTGGTGCGCGCGCTCGGCGACGACTGGAACCTGCTGCTAGAGGCGCTGCCGCGTCTCATCGAAGCGGTACAGCGTTCGGGCCACACGCGCCACCTCGATGCGCTCGTCGACCAGGTCGGCCGGCAACGGGGCGGGCGTGCGGCGGATCTCGCCCAGGCGCTGATCCTCGCCGACGTCGCCATCGACGGACCGCTCGGCGAACTCGTGGACGACTTCATCACGGGCGAAGCCGAGTTCGCGGAGTTGCTGACGGTCCTCGATGCGGGCGGCGGGCCGCGCACGGCCGGGGATCGCCGGCGGGCGGTGCGCGCCTTGCTGAAACACTCCGCCCGGGGCCAACGCTACCAGTGCGCGAGTTGCGGTTTTTCGAGCCAGGCGCTCTTCTGGCAATGTCCCGGATGCCGCAGCTGGGACAGCATGAAGCCGATCTGGATGCTCGCCGGCTTGCCGGGCGGTTCGCGGCGCCGCTAGATTTCTGGTGTTTCGCGCAGCCTCGCGCGCTGTCGGCACGCAGGTGCCGCCGGTAGATTGCCGGCGCGTGGCGGATGCCACGCAGCTTCGAAATCCGGGTTCACCCATTCACGGAGGAACACCATGAAACCCGCACCGCTCACCGCGAGTCTTCTCGTCACCGCCATCGGGCTCCTGGCGCAGCCGTTCGTTGCGCTCGCGGGGCCCGTCAACATCAACACGGCCGATGCGAAGACGCTCGCCCGTGAACTCAACGGCATCGGCCTGTCGCGAGCGCAGGCGATCGTCGACTATCGCCAGAAGAACGGGCCGTTCCGCACGGCCGACGATCTCGCGAACGTCAAGGGCATCGGCAAGCAGATGGTCGACAAGAATCGCGCGAACATCCGCGTCGACAAGGCGAAGGCGGGCGATGCGAAGGGCACGGAGAGCGCGGGCCCGGCGAGCGCCGAACCGTAACCCGCCGCGCACGCTTCCAGCCATCCCCAGCGTCGGGATTTTCGAGCGCGTTCGCGCCGCACCGGCGGACGCGCTCGATCTTTTTTTCCCTTTTTTCACTCCCGTGAGCGCGGCCGCCCGACCTGCCTGACGTGCGGCACCTTCGTGTAAGATCGCCGTCACTGGCATTGCTGCGGGAGTCTGCCCGGTGGCCGAGACGAATCTCATCAAGGCGGCGGTTTTCCCGGTTGCGGGGCGCGGCACGCGCTTCCTGCCGGCTACCAAGGCGAGCCCCAAGGAGATGCTGCCGGTCGTCGACAAGCCGCTCATCCAGTACGCCGTCGAAGAAGCGCTGGTGGCCGGCGCCCGCATCCTCGTCTTCATCACCGGCAGCTCGAAGCGCGCCATCGAAGATCATTTCGACTCCGATTCCGAACTCGAGGCGGCGCTCGAATCGCAAGGCAAGAAAGACCTGCTGAGTTCGCTGCGCGGCATCCTGCCGCCCTCGGCGTCCTGCGTTTACATCCGCCAGCCGGCGCCGCTCGGCCTCGGCCACGCGGTGCTCTGCGCGCGTCCGGTCGTGGGACGCGAGGCTTGCTTCGTGCATCTCGCCGACGACCTGATCCACGCGGAGGTTCCCTGCCTCGCGCAGATGGCAGAGGTGTTCGCCGATCGTCGCGGGAGCGTCCTCGGCGTCGAAGAAGTGCCGAAAACCGACACCGACAAATACGGCATCGTCGCGGTGCGTGGCGCGCCGAGCAGCGTTGCCGAGATCGAAAGCATCGTCGAGAAACCGAAGCCCGCCGTCGCTCCGTCGACGCTCGCCGTCGTCGGTCGCTACATCCTGACACCTCGCATTTTCGACAAACTCGAGAACGTCCAGCGCGGCGCCGGCGGGGAAATCCAGCTCACTGACGGAATTTCCGCGCTACTCGCCGATGAGCGCGTCTGGGCCTACCGTTTCGAAGGCAAGCGCTACGATTGCGGCAGCAAGCTCGGCTACCTGCAGGCCTCGGTCGAATTCGCCCTGCAGCACCCCGAGATCGGCGGCGACTTCGCCGCCTACCTCGCGAAACTCCCGCTTCGTCGATAACGCGCTTCGGAGGCCATCCATGCGAGAGCTCAGCCGCACCATAGTCGCGCTCGTCGCCGGTTTGGCCGCGGCCTGCGCACTCGCCACGAGCTTGCTGGCGGACGACACCGAGCCGGTGACCGTCGAGCCGCCGGACTCGGACTCATTCATCACCGGCGATGACGTCGCCTCGCATGGGGAGATGAGCGGCTCCTCCGTGCTCGCGGGTGGGCGGATCGATTCGGCGGCGAAAGTGCATGGCGATGCGGTGCTCTTCGGCGGCGATGTGCGCATGACCGGCGAGGCGAAGGAAGACCTGTATGCGGTGGGCGGTGACATCGAGATCGACGGCCGGGTCGGGAACGACGTGCGTGCGGCCGGCGGCCAGGTCACGCTCGGGCCGGCAGCCGAAGTCCTTGGCGATGCCACGATCGCGGCCGGCCGCGCCATCGTCGAAGGCAAGATCGCGGGCGATCTGGAAGTGGCGGGCGGGCACGTACGGCTCAACGGTTCCGTGCAGGGCAATGTCACGGTTCGCGCGGGCGAGCTCGACATCGGGCCCGCAACCCGCGTTGCGGGCCGGCTGCAGTACGAAACGACGGGTTCGCCGAGCATCGATCCCGCCGCACAGATCGCTGGCGGACTCGAAGCGAAGCCGCAGCGCTGGTATGGCCGCTGGTTCAGCACCCGTTCGACCGTCGGAGGCCCCGGCTGGTTTGGCATCTTCGTCGTAGGATCGATCATGATCCTCGCGTCCCCTGGGCTCGGCGGACGCCTGCTCGATCACTTGAAGTCTCGCGCGGGGGCGGCGATCGGCTGGGGCCTCGTGTGCTTCATCGCGACACCGATCGCGCTCGTCCTGTGCGCGATCACGATCATCGGATTGCCGCTGGCGGTGGTCTTGCTGCTCGCGTTCCTGTTGCTCCTCCTCGCGGGAGCGGCGAGCGGCGTGGTGGCGCTAGGCCAATGGGCTCTCGCGCGAGTGTCGCCGGCCCGGGCGGGCGCCGCGGGCTGGCAGATCCTGGCGCTCGTCACCGTGCTGATCGCGATCGAGATCCTGCGTCACCTGCCGATTCTCGGGCGGCTGCTGAGTTTCGCCATCATCGTGGCGGGCATCGGCCTGCTGCTCCTCGAATTGAGCCGCCGCATGCGCTCGACACCCTCGAGTGCGAGCGGCTGATCCACGTCAGCTTCCAGAACCAGAGGCGGTCATCGATGTTCATTCACCGGCAGATCGGGCCGCGGGGCTACGTTCGCGCTGCACGTTTCCTGGCGACGGCCCTTGTTGCGCTGGCGGGCTGTGATTCGGGCGGCGGCGCAGGCGAGCGCTGGACGCAGTATGTCGACGAATTCACGGAGAGCTATTTCAGGGCGCATCCGGATTTCGCCGTGGGTTCGGGCCGCCACGAATTCGACGGCCAGCTGCCGGACACGAGTGCGGCCGGCATCGCCGCGGAGATCGAGCGTTTGCGCGCCGAGCGCCGCAAGGCCGTCGCTTACTTCGAGAGCCGGCTGTCGGCCGCCGAGCGCTTCCAGCGCGACTACATCGTCGCGGTCATCGACCGCGACCTGTACTGGCTCGACAAGGCCCGCCAGCCGTTCTGGAACCCGGCGTTCTACGTCGGCGTGCTCGATCCGAACTTTTACATCTCGCGCGAATACGCCGCGCCCGAAGTGCGCATTGCAGCCTTCACGAAGTACGCCGGCGAGGTGCCTCGCGTGCTTGCGGATGCGCGCAAGAACCTGGTGATGCCGTTGTCGCGGACGCTTCTGCAGTACGGCATCGACTCCTTCGGCGGCTTCGCCGACTACTTCGAGCAGGACGTTCCCGTCGCATTCGCCGCGGTGACGGACCCCAAGCTCAAGGCGGACTTCGCCGCGAACAACGCGAAGGCAATCGCCGCCTACCGCGATTTCACCGCCTACCTCAAGTCGCAGCTGCCGGCGGCGAAACCCAAATTCGCGCTCGGCGCGGAATTGTTCGCGATCATGGTGCGCGACACGGAGGGCGTGAACCTGCCGCTCGAGGACCTGGAGGCGGCGGGCAAAGCGGACCTCGAGCGCAATCTCCAGGCCTTGCGTGAAGCCTGCGTCGATTATCTGAAGGGCAAGAGCGTCGAGGAATGCGTCGCGCGGGCGAGCGCGAAGAAGCCCGCCGGCGGCACGGTGGCGGCCGCGACCGCGCAGCTACCGGTGCTGCGCTCGTTCATCGTCGAACACGATCTCGTGACGATCCCGGGCACGGAGCAGGCCAAGGTCGCCGAAGCGCCGCCGTACGCGCGCTCGAACTTCGCCTTCATCAATATCCCGGGCCCCTACGAGAAGAACCTGCCGTCGATCTACAACGTAGCGCCGCCGAACGCGAGCTGGAGCAAGGCGGAGCAGGACGCCTACATCCCTTCGCAGGGCACGCTGCTCTTCACGTCGGTGCACGAAGTCTGGCCCGGTCACTTCCTGCAATTCCTGCACTCCAACCGGTCGAGCTGGCGCTTCGGCCAGCTATTCGTCGGCTATGCGTTCGCCGAGGGCTGGGCGCACTACTCCGAGGAGATGATGTGGGAAGCGGGCCTCGGCAACGGCAATCCGGAGATTCATATCGGTCAGCTGCAGCAGGCGCTGACGCGCGATGTGCGCTATCTCTGCGCGATCGCCATCCACGCACGTGAACAGCCGCCCGAGGACTGCGAAAAGATGTTCCGCGAGCAGGCGTTTCGCGATCCCGGGAACGCCCGCCAGCAGGCCGCCCGCGGCGTCTACGATCCGGCCTATCTCAACTACACGCTGGGCAAGCTCATGATCCGCCGGCTCCGCGCGGACTGGACGGCAACGCACGGCGGGCGCGCGTCGTGGAAGGCGTTCCACGACCAGTTCCTGTCGTATGGCGGGCCGCCGATTCCCCTGGTGCGCAAGCAGATGCTTGGCAACCTGGGGGGTGACCTGATGGATCTGCCGAAGCCCGCGACGCCGAACTGACGCGCGGCGGAGCTAGTGCGAGTTGGAGGACCAGCCCCAGTCGGAACTCAGGCTGCGGCGTTCGTCGAGTTCGGCGCGCAGCACGCGGTCGTCCTCACGCAGGCGTGCCACGGCGTTTTCGCAGCGGTCGGCCGACTTGACGGTCTTGAGGCCCAGCAGGTACCGCCGGCCACCGAGCCAGCGATCGTAGGTCAGCTCGGTCCTGGTTTCCTTGGCGAGATCCTTGAGCGCACGCTCGCGTCCGAGATCGAAGCCGGTCTTGCCGACTTCCACGATGACCTGGGTATGGCAGCCGGGCATCTGCGCGATGCGCTCTTCATGGGCGCAACCCGCGAGGGCGCTCAGCAACAGGCCGGCGGCAAGGCAACGTGCGGTCGTCATCGGCGACACCTCGAGGTAAGCAAAGAGGCGGGGCGGGCGAGAGCCCCGGCATGGCGTGAAGTGTCGCGGACCTGCGATTCCAGAACCTTGATGCAGATTCCGATTGAGGCGAGAAGCCGGATTATGTAGAAATCGACCCACACCCGAAGTGAGTGCAAATCGATGATTCGAGGCAGCTGTTTGTGTGGAACCGTGCGGTTCGAGATTTCCGGGGCGCTCGACCGCGCCTCGCACTGCCATTGCTCCATGTGCCGCAAAGCACATGGCGCGGCGTTTGGCAGCTACGCGGGGGTGCCGAAGGCGGCCCTGCGCTGGACGGCCGGCGAGGCCAGCATCTCCCGCTATGCCTCCTCGGGAGACGTCACGCGCACGTTCTGCTCGGTATGCGGGTCGAGGCTCGAGTACCTGCACCGGGCGCAGCCGGATCGCATCGCGATCGCACTCGGTGTGCTCGACGACGACCCGGGCGTGCGGCCCGAGCTGCACCTGTTCGTCGCCGACAGGGCCCCGTGGTACGACCTTGCCGATGGCTTGCCGCGGTTTGCGGGCGACGCCTGATTCAGCCGCCGATAACCCAGTCCGCGGCGTGAACGACGGGTCCTGTGGGTGAGCCGGTCGGCGAGCCACCCACCGGTTCGAGACTGATCGCGAGCTTGCGGGACGCGAGGAGCGCCGCGCGCTGCTCCGCCGTCAGCTTTGCACTCGCCGAGCCCGCGGTCGGCATCAAGCCGAGCGACACGGGATTTCCGCCCTCGGGCAGCGCCCAGAGTTCGAACGATCGGCCGGCCTCGAGCGGGACGGGTCCGAGCGTTGCCATCCTGAGCGACGTTGTGTCCTTCGAGGCCTCGACCCGCCAGATCTCGCCACCCGCCGTCGTCGTAAAAATGGCGACGGCCCCGGGCGGCGGTTCTTGCATGTAGCGATACCACCCGACGGCTACGACGAGGCCGACGAGACCCGCGGCGAGCGCGAAAGTCCACGCCCGTCGCGTGCTGTCGCGGGGCTTCGTCCGCTCGTATTCGTCGATCTCCCGCAGGATGCCCGTCCAGACGCGCTGCGACGGTTGCGCGGCGGTTGCTCCCGGCGCAAGTCCCAGAAAGCGATCCTCCCAGCGGCGCACGACGCTCGCGATGCTGCCGCTCTTTGCCGACAGGCTCTCGAAGCGGCGGCGCGCGGCGCCGCGGAGCGTCCCGAGCACGTATTCGGAGGCGAGCCGGTCAATGAGTTCGCGGTTGCGCTCGTTCATGCTTCAAGGCACTGACGCAGGCTCAGGAGCCCGCGTCGCACCCAGCTCTTGATGGTGCCGAGGGGACTGCCGACGGTCGTCGCGATCTCGTCGTGGGACAGCCCGTGGACGAAAGCGAGCGTGACGCAGCGCCGCTGCCCTTCGTTGAGGAGGCCGAGACAGCGTTCCAGCGCCGCGCGCGTGCGGTTCGATTCGGGCGTCGGCTCGGGCGCGGCCGCGATTTCCAGCCGCGGCTCGACATCCGGTGCATCCAGCGAGAGGAGCACGCGGCCGCTGCGCGCGACGTCGATCGCGCGATAGCGCGCGATCGACACGAGCCAAGCCGTGGCGCGGCCCCGGTAGGCATCGAACTGGCGCGCCCGCTGCCACACGCGCACGAACACTTCCTGAAGCGCGTCCTCGGCCAGGTCGCGGCGCTTGAGGATGCGCAGGAGGACGCCGAAAAGGCGCCGCGAAGTCAGCTGGTAGAGGCGTTCAAGCGCCGCCCGATCACCATCTGCGCAGCGCTCGAGCAGATGTTCCACGGCCGCTTCGTCGGGCGCGGGCGCCTCGGAATGGGTGTTGTCCATCCTGGACATTTACGTCCCCGGGACTCAGCCGGATGCGGGCAGCGCCGGCACCGGCTGGCGTTCGCGGCGCACCAGGTAGATACCGGTCACCACAACGATACCACCACCGATCAGTACGTTCGTGGTCGGGAGCGTCGTCCAGGCGAACCAGTCGATGAGCGCGCCCCAGACCAGCGCCGTGTACTCGAAGGGAGCCAGCACCGAGGCGGGCGCGTGGCGGAACGCATCGATGATGAAGTGCTGGCCGAGCGCGCCCAGCAGGCCCATCGCGGCGAGCCAGATCCAGTGCTCCGGACGGATTGCAACCCAGTGGGGCAGCGAGAAGGCGCCGGCCACGACCGTCACGCACACGAGAAAGGTCATCACGACGCTCGGCGTGCTGTCCGTGCGCAGGAGCACGCGCGATGTCAGCGCCGTCAGCGCGTAGAGCACGGCCGAGATGAGGGCGGCGATCGCGCCGAGCGAAATGAGCCCGGCCGTCGTCGGCTTCAGCATGATCAGGACGCCACCCAGGCCGATGAGTATCGCGATCCACTGCCGGCCGCTGACGCGCTCGCCGAGCACGGGAACCGACAGGGCCGCGATGAGCAGCGGCGCCACCAGGAACACGGCGTAGGCGTTTGCCAGGGAGAGTTGCCGCACGGCGTAGACGAAGCTCACGATCATGGCGACGCCGAGCGTGCCGCGCAGCAGCTGCAGCGGCCACCGCACCGGCGCCAGGTCACGCCAGCGCCCGGACCAGGCAATCGACAGGAGCACGAAGGGAATGGAGGCGGCGCCGCGCACGGCGCTCACCTGCAGCGGCGGGTAGAAGCCCGCGAAGAGCTTGAGCGTCGCGTCCATTCCGGAGAAGAACGCGGCGGCGAGCAGCATGGAAGCGATGCCCTGGAGACGATGGGACGGCACGCTGGCATTATGATGGGCGCGCGAATCCCCGCGCCATGGGTGCTGCGCCAGATATGTTCCGAAAACTCATCCTGCTGGTCGGGCTCGCGGCGGTGCTTGCGATCGGGTACTGGTGGTTCATCGCGCGCGAGGAGCCGCCGGACCCGGTGATGGTGCTCATCACGCAGATGCGCACGCGTGCGCTGATCGAGCACGAACGGCGCGTGACGGTCTGGTACAAGTCCTGCCCGGAGGTGCCGGGCATCAACCCGGAAGTCTTCGTCATCTGGCCGGGGCGGCTCCTCTATACGCTCGACCTGGCGAAGAGCCAGCTGACCCTCAGCGGCGACGTCCTGCACGTTGCGACGCCGCCGATCGAGACCGAGGAGCCGGCGGTGCCGAGCGACCTGGCCCAGTTCGCCGCCGACAATCCCTTCTGGAACCTCTCGACCGATGCCAGCATCGGCAACGCGGCCATCCAGCAGGCGACGCCGGTCGCGCGCTACCTGTCGATCTACTTCCTCAAGCACGACCCGACGCTGCGCGGCTACTTCGTCAAGGAACTCGAGGCCTACCTGCGGGGCGTCGCGGGCGCCCTCAACGTCCCGGTGCGCGAGGTCAGCATCGAGATCCCCGAAGCGAAAATTCCGGCGCCGGCGCTGCCGCAACTGGAGCTCTGCAGCGGCACGACGGCGACAGCGAACGGCGTGCCGTTCGTGCGCGAGCAGGCCGGCGACCTGATCTACGTTTTTCCGAACACGCAGCAGTAGCGCCGTCGCGGTCCGGTGCCGATCGGGGGGAGCGGCGGGGGCGGGCTAAAGATCGGGCGCCGGCGTCTGGCGGCGGCGTGGTGGATCGTAGAAAGCGCCCTCGACGACGCGGCAGCGCTCGGTGATGCGGCTCCACTTCAGTTCCTTCTGATAGTAGATCTCCGCAAAGAGCTCATCGCCCGGCCGGCCCCACGGCATCTCGAGACTGGCGAGCGCGATACTCGCCTTGGCGGCCGGCGACCACATCGCCGAGGTCACTGTGCCGACGACGTTGCGCCGGGCGTCGTAGATGAACGCATCCTTCGCAACCTTGTTGCCCTCGATGTCGAGCCGCACGAGGCGGTAGCGCGAGCCTCTGCGCTGCTCTTCGAGGAGTGCGCGGCGCCCGGTGAAATTGGGCTTGTCGAGGTCCACCATGCGGGCGAGATCGAGCTCGAAGGGCGAGCGCGTGCGATCGGTGCGCACGGCGCGATCGGCGGGCAGGAAGTCGACGAGCGCGGCGATGAAGCCCGCCTCGATGCGGCTCATCTCGAGCGCCAGCGTTCCCATCGGCCGGATGCCGTAGTTGCGGCCCGCCTCGAACAGCCGGTCCCAGAGTTCGAGCGCATGCCCGGGCGCGATCCAGAGTTCATAGCCAAGATCGCCGGTGAATCCCGTGCGCGAGACCAGGAGCTCGGTCCCGGCGAACGTAAACACCCGCAATCCGAATGGCTTCAGCATCTCGATGCCCGCGAGCCCGAGCTTCTTCAACACGGCGCAGCTCGTCGGTCCCTGGAAGGCGAGCGCCGCGACGTCGTCGCTCTCCTCGGCGATCGCGACGTCCAGGCCGAGGGCCGATGCATGCAGCCAGTCGAGCTGGCGCTCCTGTGAACAGAGGCGGAAGACGTTGTCACGCAGGTGGAAGATCGTGCCGTCGTCGATCACCTGGCCCGCGTCATTGCACCAGACGGCGTAGCCGACCCGGCCGGGCTTGATCTTCGCGACGTCTCGGGTGACCAGCCGGTTCATGAATGCGAGCGCGTCGGCTCCCGTGATGAGGTGCTTGGTCATCGGCGAGAGGTCGAACACCGCGCAGGCATTGCGGAGCGCGTTGTACTCCATGCCGACGTCGAAATAGCCGTCCGCGGTCGTGTAGTCGCGCCAGCGGTGCCAGAGATTCAGCACGTTGAGCGGTGCGGTGCGCGGGTGAAAGGGCGTCTGGTAGACGGCGGTGCGGAAGTGCTGGCGATCGAGCTTCATCGGCGCGGTCCTCGCAGGATCGCCGTCGCGGCGTTGCGGCCCGCGGTGCCCATGACGCCGCCGCCCGGATGGCAACCCGCGCCGCAGAGATAAAGGCCGTTCACCGGCATGGCGTACTGCCCGGCGCCCGGCACCGGCCGCAGCATCATGAACTGGTCGAGCGCAAGCTCGCCGTGATGCCAGTGGCCTCCCGAAATGCGGAACTGCCGCTCGATGTCGAGCGGCGTGAGCAATTCCATCCCCACGACGAGACCGCGAAGGCCCGGCGCCGCGCGCTCCAGCACGTCGAGGACGCACTCCTGAAACGTGTGCTTCGCTTTGTCCCAGCCGGCACCGAGATTGCAGGGGGCGTACTGCACGATTGCCGAGAGCACGTGCTGGCCCGCGGGCGCGAGGCTCCTGTCGTAGACCGATGGAATCGTGATCTCGAGCGCGGGCTCGGTCGAGTGCTCGCGGTACTTCGCGGGATTGAAGGCCGCTTCGATGTAATCGAGGGTCGGCGCGATGAGGAGGCGCTCGCCGAGATGCTCCGCCGCGACGCCTTGGAAACGCGGCAGGGCCGACAATGCAAGGTGCAGCTTCGCCGCGTTGCCGCGTCCGCGCAGGTTCTGCACCCGGCGCGCGAACTCGGTTTCGAGATGACGCGCCCCGAGAAGTCTCAGGAGCGTCGTCTTCGGATCGGCGTTCGAGACCACCAGGTCCGCCGCTATCTCTTCCCCGCTTGCGAGACGCACGCCGCGGATGCGATCGCCTTCGAGTGTGATGGCGCCGACTGGCGCCGACGTCCGGATCTCGACGCCGGCAGCGCGCGCCGCGTCGGCCATGGCATCCGTCAGTGCACCCATGCCACCTTGCGGCAGGCAATACGAGTGGCCGCTCGCGCGATAGAGGCTCGTGAAGACCGTGTTGCCGGAGCGCGGGCCGAGCTGCGCGCCGAGCACGCCGTCGATCGCGAGGGCGCCCTTGAGCAGCGGGCTTTCGAAATTGTCTTCGAGCACGTCGAAGATATTCATGGTCGCGAGGCGCAGGAACTCGCGCATGTCGCGCCGGCCCAGCCGGCGGATGTCGAGCGCAAGCTTTATGGCCGCGAACGCTTCGCGCCAGCTGCCGCTCGCTACGCGTGCGGGAATACGGCCGTGCTGTTTCGCCAGGAGGTGCGAGAATTTCGCGAGCCGCCGGTGATACTCGAGGAGGGCTCGGCGGTCGGCATCGGAAACGTCACCGGCGATGACACGCGGGCCGTCGAGCACGATCGCGGGCCCGGCGTCGGACATCGCGACGGTCTTGAGATCGCGATGGGCGAGCCTCAGGCCGTGGCGTGCGAGATCGAGATGGCGTGCGACCTTCGAATCGAGCAGGTGCAGCAGATGCGCGACGGCGGAAACGCGAAAGCCCGGCGCGAACTCGCGCGTCACCGCCGCGCCGCCGACTTGCGCGGCGGCTTCGAGCACGAGGACGCTGCGGCCGGCGCGCGCAAGATACGCTGCGCACACGAGGCCGTTGTGCCCGCCGCCGACGACGATGACGCGCTTCGGGTCAGTCATCGCTCCATCCTTCCGGCACGGTCGAGTCCCTGCGCAGGTCGTGGAGGATTTCGCGCGCGGCATTCGCACCGGGCGCCGCCATGACGCCGCCCCCCGGATGCGTCGCCGAGCCGCACATGTACATGCCGCGCACCGGTCCGCGGTACTGCGCGAATCCCGGGAACGGGCGGTTGAAGAGCAGCTGGTCGAAGGTCAGCTCGCCCTGGAAGATGTTGCCCTCGGTGAGGCCGACTTCCGCCTCGAGTTCCTTCGGCGTGCGCACCTCCGCGTGCAGCACGAGCGAACGGAAGTCCGGGCTGTAGCGCGCAATCTGGTCGAACACGGTTTCGCGGAACGCGTCGCGGTCGGCATCCGTCCAGTCGCGGCCTTGCGGCTTCACCGGGCAGTACTGCACGAAGACCGACATCTCGTGCTTGCCGGGCGGCGCCATGGTCGGATCGGTGAGCGAGGGAATCAGCAGATCGAGGTAGGGGTCTTTCGACCAGGTGCCGGCTTTCCAGTCGTCGTAGGCACGTTCGTAGCGTTCGAGCGAATCGAGGAAGTGCAGGTCGCCCGCGTGCAGCGGATTGTCCTTGCCCATGGCCGGGAAGTCCGGCAGGCCGTCGAGTGAAATGTTGAGCTTTCCGGAGGAGCCGCGGATCTTGAAATCGCGCGCGCGCTTCACGAGCTCGGGACCGATGTCGCGCGGGTCGAGGAGTTTCAGGAACGTGCGCTTGGCGTCGAGGTTCGAGACGACGATCTCGGCCTCGTACTCGTCGCCGTTCTCGAGCGCGACGCCGGTGGTCTTGCCGCGCCGGACCTTGATCCGGGCGACGGAAGAATCGACCTTAATATCACCACCGAAGGCTTTGAAAGAACTGGCAATAGCCTGTGACACTGCGCCCATTCCGCCGCGTGCGAAGCCCCACGCGCCCATCTGCCCGTCGACGTCGCCCATGTAGTGATGGAGCAGGACGTAAGCGGTGCCCGGCGACTGCACGCCAAGTGCCGTGCCGATGATGCCGCTGCCCGCGAGCTGCGCCTTGATGACGGGCGTCTCGAAGTACTCATCGAGGTAGTCGGCGATGCTCATCGTGTGGAAGCGGATGGTGTCGTAGATCGCCGCCTCGCCGAGCTTCGCGAATTCCTTGCCGAGATAGAGCATCTCCTCGAGATCTTGCCACTTGAAAGACGTCGGATCGGGCGGCGTGCGCATCAGGAGCTGCCGGATGAGCCGGCATTGACGCATCGTGTCGCGTCCGTAGCGCATGTAGGCGTCGGCATCGCGTGCGTTGAAGCGCGCGAATTCCCGCCGGCGCACGTCCTTGTCCTGGTAGCCACCGATGAAGTCGCCGTCGAGCGTGAAGGTGCCACCGCCGCCATAGGGGACGACCTGCAGGCCGTGGCGCGCGAGATCGAGGCCGCGATAGATCTCGGGCCTGAGGAGGCTGCAGACGTAGGAGCAGTTCGAGTAGGTGAAGCCCTCGTGCAGCGACCGGCTGACCGCGGCGCCCCCGATCCAGGGATTGCGCTCGAGCACGAGGACCTTGAGCCCGGCGCGCGCGAGAAACGCGGCATTGGTGAGGCCGTTGTGACCCGCACCGATCACGATGACGTCGTAACGGCTCATGGCAGGCGGCCGCTCAGATGAGGGCCGCCAGGCGATCGGCGTACCACCGGTCGAACGTGTACACGCAGTCTTCCGTCGGCTGGTACGGCCCCTGCCGGAAACCGCGCGAGCTGATGCCGGCCTGCGCGCGCTCGCAGAGCGCCCAGTCCTGCCGGTTGGTCACGTCCCAGAATTCCACGACGTCGCGCGGATCGAAGCCCGGCTGCGTCACCGCTTCGCCGGTGAAGAGCCACTCGCAGACGACGTGCGTGCGGTCCGGTGCGATCGGCCACGCGGTGTGCACGAGCACGTAGTCGGGATGCGGGCTCAACAGCATGTTCGGGTAGATGACGTAGTAGTGCACGTAGCGCCGATCGTCGTGCGTGAGCCCGGGGATGGTCGGCAGTGTCGTCTTGCCGCTCATCGACATCGTCTCGATGCCTTCGCGCATGCGCATCGGGCCGCCATTGAAGCACGCGCCGATTTCCTGGACGCGCTCGCCGCGCGCGATGTGTTCGCTGATGCGGATGAGCTGCGGGTGATTCGCGGCACAGTGATAACACTCGCTGTAGTTCTCGCAGACGAGCTTCCAGTTCGCGTCGACGTCGTATTCGATGCGCTTGCCGCACTGAAGGCTCTGCATCTGGAAGCGGGCGAGGTCCGGGAGGTCGGCGAGATAGCGGTCGAGCGGCTCGGCCGACTCGTCGAGATTCACGAAGATGAATCCATGGAAGATGCCGAGCCGCACCGGGACGAGGCCCGCGTCCGCCTTGCGGAAGGTCTCGCCCATCAGCGGTGCCGCGCGCAATGTCCCGTCGAGGTTGTAGCTCCAGGAGTGATAGGGGCAGAGCACGCCCGCGAGGCCCCGGCCCTGCGGCGCATCGAGAAGCTTCGAGCCGCGGTGGCGGCACACGTTGTAGAACGCCCGCACCTGCCGGTCCTGCCCGCGCAGGATGATGATCGAATCGCGGGCGAACTCCTTGAGGAAATAGTCACCCGGTGCGGGGATGTCCATTTCGCGCCCGACGCAGAGCCAGTGCCTGCCGAAAAGGCCGCGCTGCTCACGCGCGAAGATTTCTTCCGACGTATAGACGGCGCCCGGGAGCGTGCGCGCAGCATCGAAGGGCTGCCGTGTGCGCTCGAGATCCGCGGCGACGGCGCGCAACGCGTCGCGGTCCGGCTGGGTCACGCGCGACCCGGCGATTTCTGCTGCCATGATAGTTCCCGTCGAACCGCACGCAGGGCGCGCGGGTGCGCTCTCAATCGGCGCTTGCTACGTGCCTGGCGACAGGCGGTTGTACTTTCTGAGGAGCTCCACCAGCCGCTCGTGCGGCAGCGCCACCGCCTGCCGATCGTTGACCCCGGTCATCGTCTCGGCCGCGACCAGGGCATTGATGATCGCTTCTTCGGTTGCTTCTGCCGTTGCTTCGAACAGGGGTGTGAGCCGCTCGTTGGGCAGCATTCTAATCGACGCAAGGCCGTCAGGCGATCCGCTGTTGGGGTTCGCCGTCGAGAAAGCGACGAAAATATCGCCCGATCCGTCACTCGCCATCGCGCCGGTCCGCGCCATGCCGATCGCCGCGCGCCGCGTCAAGCGCTTCAGCTGATGCGGCAGGAGCGGGGCGTCGGTGGCAATGACGACGATGATCGAGCCGAAGTCGGCGCCGCTCCGGCGGCTCGCGAGGTCGTCGTACGCGGCGTGGTCGGTGATTTCGCGCCCGACCGGCACGCCGGCGATGGTGAGCTGGTAGCGGCTGCCGAAGTTCGCTTGCACCAGCACGCCGAGGGTGAACTCTCCGGCGGCATCGGCCACGCGGCGCGAGGCCGTGCCGGTACCGCCCTTGAATTGATAGCAGACCATGCCCGTGCCGCCGCCGACATTGCCTTCCGGCACGGGACCGCCCGCTGCGTGATCCAGCGCGGCGAACGCGTGGCCCGGCTTCACGTGGAAGCCGTCCATGTCATTCAGCCAGTCGTCCGATGTTTCGGCGACGACCGGCAATTGCCAGTGATCGCCGATGTCGGTCTTGTAGCGCGCCTGGCCCCAGGCGATCACCGCATCGCGCACCACACCGACGCTGTTCGTGTTCGTGATCATGACCGGACCCCAGAGGAGGCCGGAATCGTCGACCCAGGTCGTGCCGGTCATCTCGCCGTTGCCGTTCAAAGTCGACCAGCCGGCGAAAACCGGATTGAGCGGCGCGTCCTTGCCGCGCGGCAGGATTGCCGTCACGCCGGTTCGCACCGGCCCCTCGCCGCGCCTGACCTTGCCCGCGCCGGACAGGAGGGTGGTCTCGCCAACCTCGACGCCCGCGACGTCGGTAATGGCGTTCAGCGGTCCGGGTTTTCCCGGAAAGGGCACGCCGAGGTCGCGCGCGCGCGGCTTGGCGGGAACGCCGGCGCTCACGACCGCTTGCCACGCAATCGAAGCGAGCAGCGCCAGGGCCAAGGAGGGCAGACAACGAAGCCTCACGCGAGCGCTCCTTGCATGGATTTTGACGGGACCTTGACGACCCGGACGAATAACCACAGCCCGGCACCGGCCAATGCGAAGGCAGCGCCGCCGGTGAACGCAGTCATCCAGCCATAGTGATCGATGGCATAGCCGATGAGTGGCGCCAGCAGTCCCGGCAGATTGCCTCCCGTATTCAATACACCCGATGCCGCCGCCGTATGGGGCCCGGCGACGAAGGTCGCCGCTTGCCAATAGGCGCCGTCAGCGAACTGGGTGAAACCGAAGCACAATGACAATAGCGCAACCGCGACGTAAGGATTGGCGGCGTGCACGCCGAGAAGGAGAAAGACGGCTACGAGCGTGAGCCCGGCGGCCCCCGGAATGCGACAGCCCCAGCGCGCGCCGATCCGCTGGCAAAGCCGGTCGCAGGTGGCGCCGCCGGCGACGGCCATGATTGCGCCGACAATGAACGGCAGGGCGTATAGCCAGCCGCCGGTCAGCAGGCTGAAACCCTTCTCATCGACCAGGTAGGCGAACAGCCACTGCGCGAAGATATAGAAGACGCAGTTCATGCAGAAATAGCTCGCGGCCAGCAGCAACACGTCGCGGTTCACGAGAACGGCGAAGCGCGTGTGCACGGGTGTCGATTCCGGCGGCGGGCGGCCCGCCTGGATGAGTGTGAGCTCCGCCGCCGAGACCGAGCGATGTTCTTTCGGCGTATCCCGCGCGTACCACCACCACCAGGCCGCCGCGGCAAATCCAAACGGTGCCAGCAGGTAGAACGATTCGCGCCAGCCGAAATGGATGATCAGCAGCGTGACGGCCGGCCCGAGCGACGCCTGCGCGAGCGAGATGCCCACGTTGGTGATGGCGTTCGGCAGGGCCCAGCTCGCAACGGGAAACCAGTTGGCGAAAGTCCCGGCGATGATGGGAAAAATCGGTGCGTTGGCGGCGCCGAGGAGGAAACGCACGGCGGCAAGCGACCACAGCACTCCGCCGGCCGAGGCCGCGAGCAGACCGGGTGCGAGCCCGGTGAATACCGTGAGGAGTCCCCAGGCGACGGCGATGATCGTGAGCGACTTGCGGGGACCCAGCCAATCGCCGTAGATGCCGCCCGGAACCTGGAAGGCGGTGTACGCGAGATTGAATCCGAAGAGGATCCAGCCGAATTGCGCATGGGACAAATGGAATTCCTGCTGAATGCTCGGCTGGGCGACCGAGAGGTTATTGCGCAGCAGGTAATTGACGAAGCTCAGGACGACGAGGAGCCCCATGATCCTGAAGCGCACCGCGCGCACGTTGAGCTGGAGCGCGGGTACTGTCGCGTTCACGGCCTCTGTCTCCGGCTCGCTCCCGTCAAGGCCGCGGCAACTTGAAGACGAGGCCGCCCTTCACGACCACGGCGACGTTCTTCAGCAGGGAGATGTCCTTGAGCGGATCGCCCTTGACCGCGATGACATCGCCGAAGTGTCCCGCGCTCACCTGGCCGACCCGATCCGGCCAGCCCATGTAGCGCGCGGCAAGCGACGTCGCCGACTGGATGGCCTGCATCGGCGTCATGCCGCGCTCGACCATGATCGGAAACTGGCGGGCGTTCAGGCCGTGCGGGTAAACGGCCGCGTCCGTACCGAAAACGATGTCGACGCCCGCGGCGTGCGCGCGCGAGAAATTCACGCGCTGGATTTCGGTCGTCTCGATGTTCTTGCGCAGGAATTCTTCCGGCCAGTGCTGGCGCCGCCCCTCGGTGTCGATGTAGTCGCCGTCGTAGACGTCCATCGACAAGGCCACGTGACGCTCGCGGGCGAGGCGGATGCCCTCTTCGTCGATGAGTGAGGCGTGCTCGATCGTATCGACGCCGGCGAGGATCGCGTCCTTGATCGATTGCGCGCCGTGCGCGTGAGCGGCCACACGGATTCCTGCCGCGTGCGCGACTTCGACCACCGCCGCGATGTCGCCGGGCTGCATTTCGCGATCGCCGGGCACGCCGCCGTAGGCGAGCACGGCACCGGAAGCGATGACCTTGAGAAGGTCCGCGCCGCCCGCGACCGCTTCCTGCGCTTTGCGACGGAATTCCTCCGGGTTGCGTGCGACGCCTGCGTGAAAGCGCGCACTGTCCGCCGGCTCCTGGTAGCCCGGCACGAAGAGATCTCCGCCGCCGTGCGGGATCGTCAGATAGTAGCCGCAGATTTGCATGCGCGGCCCCGCGACCTCGCCGCGATTGATGGCGTCGCGCAGCGTGCGGTCGCTCCAGGCCAGGTAGGTCCCGACGTTGCGCGCGGAGGTGAATCCCGCCTGCAAGGTGACCGCAGCGTTCTCTGCCGAAATGCGCCGGGTCTCCGCCGCGGACCGGCGGAAGTACAAGGACAGATCCCTCGCGTCGGGTGCGCGATCGGTGAGATGCGTGTGCATGTCGATGAGCCCCGGCAGGCAGGTGTACTCGCCAAGTTCGAGGGTCGGCAGCGTCGCCGACACCTGGACGAGCGTCTGCACCGAGGTGATGCGGCCGTCATGGATGACGATCGTGACGTCCTTCGCCGGCTGATCGCTGACGCCGTCGATGAGCGTTCCGCAATGAATCGCGAGCGTTCCGCTGTCGGGTGCGACCGGCAGGGCCGCGAGCGCAACCGGCTTGTCCGACGTCACGCGCAGCGTCGGGTGCGAACAGGCCGCCGCCGCAACAGCGCAGGACAGGGCGAGGCCGAGGCGAAAGCGGATCGTCATCTTGTGCGCTCCTTCAGGATCATCTGGGCGGCGTTGTAACCCGGCGCACCGGTGACACCCCCGCCGGGATGGGTGCCTGCGCCGCAGAGATAGAGTCCGTCGATCGGCGTGCGATAGCGGCTCCAGCCCGGGACCGGGCGCATGAAGAACATCTGCTCAAGCGCAAGATCCCCGTGGAAGATGTTGCCTTCCGTGATGCCGAACGTCCGCTCGAGGTCGAGTGGCGTCAGCACGCGCCGCGCGATGACGCTTGCCGGCACGTTCGGCGCGTAGCGGCCAATGATGGCCGTCACCCGGTCGCCGAGCGCTTCGCGTTCGCGATCCCAGGAACTGGCGCGCGGCTGCCATGGCAGATACTGCACGAAACAGGTGAGCATGTGGCGGCCTTGCGGCGCCAGTGTCGGATCGGCGTTGGAGGCGACGACGCAATCGATCCAGGGTTCCGCCGGTATGTCGCCTCGCTGCGAGCGGTTGTAGCAATCCTCGGCGGCGGCGAGCGTCGGAACCAGCGTGAAGAAACTGCGCTGTTGCGGGTCGCGGTCGGCGGGCATGCCGATGACGCGGGGTTCCGCCGCGAGCACGTAGTTCACCTTCGCACAGGGTCCCGCCATGCGGATGGCGCGCACACGGGCCCGAAAGTCATCGTCCAGGTCCGATGCGTCCAGCAGTCCCAGAAACGTGCGCTTGGGGTCGGCGTTCGACACGACGATGCCGGCGTCGAGCGCCTCACCCGATTCGAGCGTCACTCCGCGCACGCGTCCGCCGGACTGATTGATGCGTTGAACGGGAGCCTGCGTGCGGATCTCGACGCCGCGATCGACGCAGGCCCGGCGCATCGCTTCCGTGATCGCGCCCATGCCGCCGATCACGTGGCCCTGGAAACCGGGCTCGCGCGCCTCGCCCCCGGTCAGGAGATGAAATAGGAGACCCATCGCGGTGCCCGCGTGATAGGGACCGCCGTGCTTGCCGTAGACGCTGTTCGCGAGGATGAGGCGCTTCAGCTTTTCGGATGCGAAGCGCCGATCGAGGAAGTGGCCGAGCGAACCCGTAAGAAATTCCATGAGCCCGGCGATGTCGGTGCCGTTCGCGCGCCGCAACCGCGTGAAGACCCGCCACAGCTCGCGGATACGCCCGGGGCCGCGCGCATCGAGATTGGGCGGCGGTTCCATGAAGAACGGCTCGAGAAAGGAGGCGAGGCGCAGGAGTTCGCGTTCGACCTCGAAGAAGCGCTGCACGTCGCGCGGAGCGACGCGTTCGAGTTCACGTTGCAGGCGGGCGGCATCGTTCCACCACGCGACGACATCGCCGTCCTCGAACGCCGCCTGCACGCCAGGTTCGCAGGCGATCATCTTGAGTCCGTAGGTCGCGAGCTTCAGGTCGCGGATGACCTCGGGGCGCAGCATGCTTGCAATGTACGAAGCCGTGCTCACCCGGCAGCCGGGCGCGAGCTCGGCGTCGACTTCCTCGGTGACGGCACAGCCGCCGACGACTTCGCGCCGCTCGAGCACGAGCACCTTCAGGCCCGCGGCCGCGAGATACGCGGCGCTGGTGAGGCCGTTGTGCCCGGCACCGACGACGATGACGTCATTGCGCAAGTGCGCTTGCCTCCCCCGGCATTGACATTGGAATCGAACCATTGGAAGGATACGCGATGAGTGGCAATTCCGAGCCGGTCGGCACCGTCGAAGTCGCGCTGGCCCATTCCACCCGGTTGCTGGAAACAGATCCCGGGCTCGCCGCCGAACAGGCGATCGAGATCCTCAAGGTGAGTCCGGGACATCCCGCTGCCGCGCTCCTCCTCGGAGTCGCGAGACGCCGGGGCGGCAACGTGCCTGCTGCGATCGAGGCGCTGGAGGAACTGACCCGGGCGCATCCGAAGTTTGCACTTGCTCACCTCGAGCTTGCGTTCGCCTATGGCACTGCCGGTCGCGGAGAATCCGCGGTCCGCGCCTTGCTGAGCGCCGTGGCGTTGAAGCCCGACCTGCCGGACGCTTGGCGCACCCTCGGCGATCACCTCACCGCCATGGGGGAGACCGAGCGCGCGGATGCCGCGTATGCCAACCACATCCGCACCTCGACCCGCGATCCGCGGCTGCTCGAGCCGGCTGCGGCGCTCTGCGATGGACGCGTCGCCGTGGCTGAGGCGCTGCTTCGCGAACACCTCAAGGCTTTCCCGACGGACGTCGCCGCCATCCGCATGCTGGCGGAGGTCGCAACACGACTCGGACGGCTGGTGGATGCCGAGCTTCTGCTTGAACGGTGTCTCGAACTTGCGCCGAGCTTCACCGGCGCGCGTCACAACTATGCCGTCGTGCTGCACCGGCAGACGAAGTCGGTCGCAGCGCTCCGGGAGATCGAGCGATTGCTCGCGGCCGAGCCGCGCAATCCCGGCTATCGCAATCTCAAGGCCGCGGCGCTGGCGCGCCTCGGCGAGTACGACGGGGCGATTGCCGTGTATCGCGAGGTGCTCGGCGAATATCCGGGACAAGCCAAGGTCTGGATGAGCTTCGGCCATGCACTCAAGACCGCCGGGGACCGGGCGGAGAGTATCGATGCCTACCGGCGCAGCATCGGCCTCGCACCGGGACTCGGCGAGGCGTACTGGAGTCTTGCGAACCTGAAGACGTTCCGCTTCGAAGCGGGCGATGTCGCCGCGATGGAGCGCCAGTTGAAGCGCAACGACCTGTCGATCGAGGATCGGCTGCATTTCCACTTTGCGCTCGGCAAAGCGCTGGAAGACACGCACGACTACGCGCGCTCCTTCGAACACTACGTCGAGGGCAATCGCCAGCGCCGCGCGCTGGCGAAATACGATGCCAGTGAAATGTCGCAGTACCAGGAGCGCAGCCGGCGGTTCTTCACGCGGGAATTCTTCGAAGCGCGGCGCGGATTCGGCAGCCGCGCGCGCGATCCCATCTTCATCGTCGGACTGCCGCGCTCCGGCTCGACCCTGGTCGAGCAGATCCTCGCGAGTCATTCGGCAATCGAAGGCACGATGGAGCTGCCCGACCTGCCGGCGATGGCGCGCACGCTCGGGCGCGGACCCGATGACAAGGAGGAGCGCTACCCGGAAGTGCTCGGCACGCTGACGGCGGCCGAACTCGAAGCGCTCGGCGAGCAATACCTGCGCCAGACGCGCGTGCAGCGCAAGACCGCCGCGCCGTATTTCATCGACAAGCTGCCGAACAATTTCGCGCACGTCGGCTTCATCCAGCTGATCCTCCCGCAGGCGCGCATCATCGACGTGCGGCGGCATCCGCTCGGCTGCTGCTTCTCGGGATTCAAACAGCATTTCGCGCGCGGCCAGCATTTTACGTACGGGCTCAAGGACATCGGCCGTTACTACCGCGACTACGTCGAGCTGACGGCGCACTACGACACGGTCCTGCCAGGCCGCGTGCATCGCGTGATTTACGAGACGCTGGTCGATGACACCGAGGGCGAAGTGCGGCGCCTGCTGGCCTATTGCGGCCTCGAATTCGAAGCCGGTTGCCTGCGATTCCATGAAAACGAACGCGCCGTCCGTACGGCGAGTTCAGAACAGGTACGAACGCCCATCTACCGGGACGGACTCGAGCAGTGGCGCAATTACAACGAGTGGCTGGGTCCTTTGCGGGACGCATTAGGACCGGTGGTTGAGGCATATCCGGCCGCGCCGACGTTGTGAGTTGGCGTCGACGCGACATACAATCCGCGCGGGGTCCAATCCAGAGGGGAGCGCCAACGATGACACGCAGCCGAAAGAGAAAATTGCATCGGACGGAGGCAGGCTGGACTCGCTTGCCACTCGCAACTGCAATCCTCAGCGCGGTCCCGGCCGCAGCGTTCGCCCAGCAGCAGGCCGATACCGGAGTGCTCGAGGAAGTGCTGGTGACGGCGCAGAAGCGCTCGGAAAGCCTGCAGGACGTGCCGATCAGCATCACGGCGATCGGGACCGAGAAGCTTGAAGAGCTGCACGTAACGAACTTCGAAGACTACGCCAAACTGATCCCGAGCCTGTCGTTCCAGACGCTTGGCCCAGGATTCGTGCAGGTGTACATGCGCGGCGTCGCGAACGGCGGCGACGGCAATCACTCCGGCTCGCTCCCGAGCGTCGGCGTGTATCTCGACGAGCAGCCGGTGACGACCATCCAGGGCTCGCTCGACATCCACGTGTACGACATCGAGCGTGTCGAGGCGCTCGCCGGCCCGCAAGGCACCTTGTACGGCGCGAGCTCGCAGGCCGGCACGGTCCGCATCATCACCAACAAGCCCGATCCGAGCGGCTTCAAGGCCGGCTACGACCTGACCGGCACCACGGTCTCGGGCGGTGACCAGGGCTACACCGGCGAAGGCTTCGTCAACATCCCGCTTGGCGGGAACATGGCGGTGCGCATGGTCGGCTGGTACGACCACAATCCGGGCTACATCGACAATGTCGTGAACACCCGGACGTTCCCGACCTCCGGCATCTGCATCACGAATTCGCCGAGTCCCGTTCCTGGTTGCGAACAGACGCCGGCGCAGGCGAAGAGCAACTACAACGACTCCGACATCTACGGCGGGCGCGCGGCCTTGCGCATCAACCTCGGCGACACCTGGAGCATCACGCCGCAGGTCATGGGGCAGCGGGCGAAGGTGAACGGCTTTTTCGCCTACGACACGGCGCAGGGTAACGAAAAGCTTTCGCACTACTACAAGGAATCGAGCGATGACAAGTGGGGGCAGGCGGCCCTCACCGTGGAAGGCAAGCTCGGCAACTTCGATATGGTGTACGCGGGCGCGTTCCTCAAGCGCGACGTGTTCGCGAATTCGGACTACACCGACTACTCCTTCTTCTACGACACGTGTTGTGGCTACGGCTCCTACTGGTACGACAACAGCGACGAACTCATCAATCCGTCGCAATTCATCGTGGGCAAGGACCGCTACCAGAAATGGAGCAACGAGCTGCGTTTCAGCTCGCCGCAGGACTGGCGTTTCCATTTCATCGCCGGACTCTTCATCCAGCGCCAGCAGCATGCGATCGAACAGCGTTACATGATCAACGACCTGGCCGATCTCAGCGAAGTGACCGGCTGGCCCGATACCTGGTGGCTCACCGAACAGGTGCGCGTCGACCGCGACAAGGCGGCATTCGGCGAATTCACCTTCGACTTCTCGGACCGCGTGTCGGCGACGTACGGCCTGCGCTACTTCAAGGCCGACAACTCGCTCGAGGGTTTCTACGGCTTTGGCCTCAACCAGCAGTTCGCCTCGACCGGAGAGAAGCGCTGTTTCTCCGCCACGCAGATCAACGGTGGTCCGTGCATGGACCTCGACAAGGAGACCAAGGACTCGGGCCACACGGACAAGGTCAACCTCACCTTCAAGGTCGACGACCGGCACATGTACTATCTGACCTATTCCGAGGGCTTCCGGCCGGGCGGCATCAATCGCCAGGGCGACCTGCCGCCTTACAAGGCGGACTTCCTGAAGAACTACGAGGTCGGCTGGAAGACCACCACGGAGAGCGGCCGCGCGCGCTTCAACGGTGCGTTGTTCATCGAAGACTGGGACAACTTCCAGTTCTCGTTCCTTGGAGCGAACTCGCTCACCCAGATCGCGAACGCGGGCAATGCGCGCGTGCAGGGAGTGGAGGTCGAGTGGCAGTTTGCGCAAACGAACCACCTGACCTGGGGTGGCGGCTTTGCATTCATGCAGGCCGAGCTGACCGCGAACTATTGCGGATTGCTCGATGCCAACGCGAATCCCGTCACGACCGATCCCTGCCCGTATCCGACGGGCGACCCGCCGCCGGACGACATCGCGCCCGGACCGCCGCTGGCACCCAGGGGAACACAGCTGCCCGTCACGCCCAAGTTCAAGGGGAACCTGACGGGCCGCTACGAGTTCCCGCTCGGGGGCTTCGATGCGCACGCGCAGGCGTCCTTCGCTTACGTGGCGAGCCGCTGGCCGGACCTCAGGGTCAATCTGGAAGACGGCAGCCCTGGCCAGCGTGAAATCCTTGGGAAGGAGGGCGGCTATCTGCTCGCGGATTTCACCTTCGGAATCCAGCGCGACAGCTACGCGTTCGAACTGTTCGTCAACAACGCGTTCGACAAGAACGCGACGCTCGACAGCTTCGCGCAGTGCGATGCGGCGATTTGCGGGCTTGCGAACAAGTACGTGTTGCCGACGCCGCCGCGCACGATCGGGTTGCAGTTCAGCCAGAAGTTCTAGATCGTAGGGCCCGGCCGGATCGGCGATCCGTCGTAGAAGCGACCGAGACGAAATGGGGCGAGCTCATCAGAGCTCGCCCTTTTCGTCAGCATCCGCGCCACGAGCTCGCCGGCACCCGGCCCGATGCCGAAGCCGTGGCCGCTGAAGCCGGTCGCAATGAAAAATCCTTCGATCCGCTCGCTCGCCGAAATGATCGGCAGCACGTCGGGCGAACTCTCGATCAGGCCGGCCCAGGATTCGAGGATGGGTGCGCCGGCAATCTCCGGGAAACGACGGCTGATGGCGTCGCCGAGCGCGTGCAGGTCGCGCGTATCGGCGGCCGGGTCGAGCATTCGTTCGCGCTCGAACGGCGACTCGTCAGAAAGGCCCCAGCGGCGCGGCGTCATCGCGGCATGCAGGAAGTCTCGACCGAGCCGTAGTCGAACGGCACCTTGCTCCTGCCGCATCGCGGGCCAGAACTTCCGCAGGTAGCGAAACGTCGCGGGTGTCAAGGCATGCTCCAGCGCCGAGCCCCGGGCCACCGTGTAACCGCCGTCCTGCCGGCGCCGGATCGCCACATCGTGCGACCAGGCCTCGCCCTCGAGCAGCGCGGTGGTCGGCGCGATGCGCGCCACCGTGCCTTTGACGAGGAGCTGCGGGACTTCGATATCGAGCGAGCGACAGAAGAGGCTGGTCCATGCACCACCTGCGCACAGCACCGTCGAAGTCCGTACCGCGCCGTGCTCGGTCACGATGGCATGCACGCGGCCCGCGGCACATTCGATACCACGGACTGCGCAACCTGTCCGGATGATAGCGCCGGCACGTTCCGCGCCACGCACGATGGCGGGCGCCGCGCGATTCGGTTCCGCGCGTCCGTCGCTCGCAGTGTGCATGCCGCCGGCCCAGCGTTCGTTGCCGCTCTTGAGAACGGTTCCGAGTTCGCTCGAGGTCAGCAAGCGTGTGTCGAGCTGGTGCGCGCGTGCGATGGCGAGCCAGGGACGGAAGGATTCCAACTGCGCTGCGTCGGTCGCGAGGTAGGTACTTCCGCCCTGTGCGAAGTCGAGGTCCGCGCCCAGATCTTTCTTGAGCGTGCGCCAGAGGGCGAGGCTTCGAATCATCAGCGGCAACTCGACGGGCGACCGCCCCTGCTGACGCACCCAGCCCCAGTTGCGGCCCGATTGCTCGCCGGCGATACGCCCCTTCTCGCACAGCAGGACGGAAACGCCGGCGCGCGCCAGGAAGAATGACGCCGCCGCACCGACGATCCCGCCGCCGATGATGGCGACGTCGACCGCCGCGGGCAGTTGGCTTGCGCCGGGATCCCGGGACCATTCATCCCGGATCGATTTCTGGACTTGCGTTTCGCCGGCGGTCACGGCGCGAGTGTGTCGTGAAAGCGCCGGCGGCGTCTAGCCGTCCGGTCGCGAGCTACGCGCTCGACGACTGTGCGAAAATACGCCGCATGGCTTTCAAGCTCACGTATTCGACGATGTTCGACCCGCCGGCGTCGCTCCACGAGGACTTCGAGTCCGCGCTCGGGCGGGTGCGTGCGCGTTTGGGCGAGACGCATGGCCACTACATCGACGGCGACTTTCGTGCCGCCGCCGTCACGAGTCCCAAGCGGAGCCCGATTCAGCGCGACTGGGTCCTCGGACACTTCGGCGAAGCAACGCCCGAGGAAGCGCAACGGGCGATGCTTGCGGCCAAGCGCGGGGCGCCGCTGTGGCGCGGCACGCCAGCCGGAGAGCGTGTCCGCTTGCTGCGGCGGGTCGCGGCCCTCATCGAAGAGCGGGTGTACGACATTGCCGCGGCGGTCGCGCTTGAAGTCGGCAAGAACCGCATGGAAGCGCTGGGAGAAGTCCAGGAGACGGCGGACTTCTTCCTGCACTACTGCGAGGACTTCCAGCGGCGCGGCTTCGACCACGCGCTGCCGGACGATCCGCTCAAGGATTTCCTGAGTCACAATCGCTCGGTGATGAAGCCGTATGGTGTCTGGGTCGTCATTGCGCCGTTCAACTTTCCGTTTGCGCTCGCCGGCGGTCCGGTCGCGGCGGCCCTTGTCACCGGCAATACCGTGGTTCTCAAGGGCGCGACCGACACTCCCTGGTCGGGGCGCTTGCTGGCCCAGTGCATTCACGACGCGGGGCTCCCGGCCGGCGTCTTCAATTGGGTCAACGGCACGGGTTGCGACGCGGGCGAGGCCCTGGTCGGTCATCCCGACACCGCCGGAATTACTTTTACGGGGTCGCACGCCGTCGGCATGCAGATCGGCAGCCGCATGAGCGGCGGCGCGTCGCCGCGGCCCTGCATCGCGGAAATGGGCGGCAAGAATGCCGTCATCGTCACGGCGGGAGCCGATCTCGAGCGCGCCACGAAGGGCATCGTGCGATCGGCATTCGGCTTGAGCGGGCAAAAGTGCTCGGCCCTCTCGCGCATTTATGTCGACCAGCGCGTTGCCGCGGATCTCACGGAGCGGCTGGTCGGTGAAATGGCGCGCATCAAGGTGGGCGATCCCACGCGTCGGGAAAACTGGCTCGGGCCCGTGGTCAATGCCTCGGCCTGGAAGAATTTCGGCCGCTTCAGCGACGAACTCAGGAGTGGCGGGGCTCGCGTGCTTGCGGGCGGACGGCAACTCACCGAGGGCGAGTTCGCGCAGGGACTTTACTGCGAACCGACGCTCGCGGAAGCGCCGCTCGATCATCCGTTGTGGACCGAGGAGATGTTCGTCCCGATCGTCATGCTCGCGCGCGTGGCCGACCGCGAGACCGCCATGTCGCTGGCGAATGCCAGTACGCTCGGGCTCACGGCGGGCTTCTACGGAGCGCCGGCCGAAGTGAAATGGTTCTTCGAGAACATCGAGGCGGGCGTCACCTACGCCAACCGGCCACAGGGAGCAACTACCGGCGCCTGGCCCGGCTATCAGCCGTTCGGCGGCTGGAAGGGTTCGGGGAATACCGGCAAGGGCATCGCTTCCGCGTACTATCTAGCCTTGTACCAGCGCGAGCAGTCGCAGACGCTCGTGGAATGACGGGGAGTCAGCCGATGAATGACGTGCAAGGGAAGTCGAAGGGGCGAGCCACGCTGCCGGGGCCGAAGGCGAAGGCGCTCATCGAGCGCGACGCGCGAGTCGTGTCGCCGAGCTATGTGCGCGACTATCCATTCGTGATCAGTCACGGACGCGGGGCCGAGGTGTGGGATGTCGACGGCAACCGCTTCGTCGATTTCGCGTCCGGCATCGCCGTCTGCTCGACCGGCCACAGCCATCCGGCCGTGGTCGCGGCGATCCAGGAAGCGGCCAGGCATTTCCTGCACATCTCCTGCGACTACTGGCACGAGGGCCAGGTGCAGCTGGCCGAGAAAATGGCGGCGCTCGATCCGGTGAGCGGCCCGGCCGTGACGTTCTTTGCGAACTCGGGCTCCGAGTCCGTCGAAGCGGCGCTCAAGATTGCGCGGCACACGAGCAAGCGCCCGCGCGTGATCGGTTTTCTCGGCGCATTTCACGGACGCACGATGGGCTCTCTCGCGGTGACCGCGAGCAAATACACGCAGCAGCGCGGTTTCTTTCCCGCGATGCCCGGCGTCGTGCACGTGCCGTATCCGAATCCCTACCGGCCGCTCTTTGCCGGCGCCGATCAGGGCCAGGCGGTGATCGCCTATATCGAGACGCTGTTCGAACGGAACATCCCGGCGGACGAGGTGGCGGCCATTCTCGTCGAGCCGATCCAGGGCGAGGGCGGTTACGTCGTGCCGCCGGACGGCTTTCTCGCGGGCCTGCGTGCGCTTTGCGACAAGCACGGCATCCTTCTCATATTCGATGAAGTGCAGGCCGGCATCGGCCGCACCGGCAAGATGTTCGCGTGGCAGCACACGGGCGTGCGCCCGGACATCATTACGCTCGCGAAAGGTATCGGGTCGGGCTTGCCGATCGGTCTCGCGGTCGGAGCGAAGAAGGTGATGGAGAAACTCGCGCCGGGATCGCACGCGAACACGTTCGGGGGCAATCCGCTTTGTTGTGCGGCGGCGCTCGCGACACTGAAACTGGTCGAAGAGGGCTATGCGCAGAATGCCGCGCTCATGGGCGAGCGCGCGATGCGTCGCTTACGCGAGCTCGCCGCGAAATACCCGGTGATCGGCGACATCCGCGGCCGTGGCCTCATGATCGGCGTCGAGTTCGTCCAGGATCGTTCGACGAAGGCGCCCGCCAAAGCGCTCGCGACAAAACTGGTCAACAATGCCTATCAGAACGGCTTGCTGCTCCTTGAGTGCGGCGCCAGCGGCATCCGGCTGATTCCGCCGCTCATGATCGACCAGGGACTCCTCGATGAGGGCCTCGATATCCTCGAGCTGTCTCTCCAGGAAGCGCTGGCGTGAGATGGATGGGGACGGGTCTGTTTTTCCGTCGCAGCAGGAAAAATGGACCTGTCCCCTCTTACGGTAGCGGGTCCACCGCCTTCCTCCTGCTCTTGCTTGCCTGCGCAGCGGCGGCCGGCGCTGAGCGTCGGCCGGTGCTCGCGCAGATCGACGTTCCGCACAACTACTACTTTCGCGAGATGTACCTGCCGCATCTCACGAGCGGGCCGAGCGCGGTCGCGTGGTTTCCCGACGGCCGAACCGTTGTCTTTTCCATGCAGGGAAGCCTGTGGAAGCAGGCGGTCAATTCGGACGTCGCCGAGGAATTGACGCACGGCCCGGGCTACGACTTCCAGCCGGATGTGTCCGCCGACGGCAAGCGCATCGTCTTCGTGCGCTATGCGCACGACGCCATGGAGCTGGCGCTCGTCGATGCGGCGTCGGGTCGAGTCACGCCGCTGACGTCGAATGGCGCCGTGAATGTCGAGCCGCGTTGGTCGCCTGACGGCAAGCGCATCGCGTGGGTATCGACCGCCGGCACCGGGCATTTCCATGTGTTCGTCGGGGATTACACGTCGCAAGGACTGGCCGGCGGGCCCGCGTGGCCGGAGCGGCGGAGCGAAACGCCGCGCTATTACTACAGTCCCTTCGATCACGAGCTGAGTCCGACCTGGTCGCATGACGGCCGCGAGCTCATCTACGTCGGCAATCCTGAAATCAGTTACGGCACCGGTGCGCTCTGGCGGCGCGGCCTTGATCGCGATGCCAAACCGAGCGCCGTGCGCATGGAGGAGACCACCTGGCGTGCGCGTCCCGACTGGTCGCCGGACGGCAAGCGTGTCGTGTACTCGTCTTACTCGGGTCGCCAGTGGCACCAGCTCTGGGTGACAACGGCGGCGGGCGGCGATCCCTTCCCGATCTCGTTCGGCGACTACGACAACACCGGTGCGCGCTGGTCGCCGGATGCCTCGCGGCTCGCCTTCATTTCCAATCGCAGCGGCAATACGCAACTCTGGCTGCAGGATGTCACCGGCGGCGGTCAGCGGCAGCTCGAGGTCCGGGAGCAGCGTCATCTGCAATCGATGGGGCGATTGCGCGTGAGTGTCGCCGACTCCAGTGGGCAGACCGTTGCAGCGCGCATCTCGGTGATCGCATCAGACGGCCGTTCGTACGCGCCGGCGAACGCCTGGGTGCATGCGGACGACGGCTTCGATCGGAGTCGCATGCCTTTCGAAGTCGAGTACTTCCACGCGGCCGGCCCGGTTGAAATCACGCTGCCACGGGGTGCGGCATCGATCACGGTGTGGCACGGCTTCGGCCACAGGATCGAAAAACGCACGGTCATGGTTGGAAGCGACGCGCCGGCCGACGTCTCGGTGAAATTGGAGGCGCTGGACCTGCCGGAAGGCTGGCGCGAGCGCTGGGTCAGCGGCGACGTGCACGTCCACCTCAACTATACGGGTACCTATCGTGCGACACCGGCGACCCTTCGCGGCCAGGCGATGGCCGAGGATCTCGGCGTCATCTTCAATCTCATCGTGAACAAGGAACAGCGCATTCCGGACATCGGCTACTTCTCGGTGCATCCCGATGCCGTGTCGACGGAACGCTTCCTGCTATCGCATGGGCAGGAGCTGCACTCGAGCTATTGGGGACATCTCGGCGTGCTCGGACTGCGGGATCACTATCTGATCCCGGATTTCGCGGCCTATGCCGGCACGGCGATGGCGAGCCCGTACCCGACGAATGCCGCGTTCGCCGATCTTGCGCATGCCCAGGGCGCACTGGTCGGCCATGTGCATCCCTTCGACGTCGTCCCGGATCCGGTGCAGGACAAGGTACTCACGGACTCGTTGCCGGTGGAGGCGGGGCTCGGCAAGCTTGACTACTACGAAGTCGTCGGATTCAGCGACCCACGGGCGTCGGCCGAGGTGTGGTACCGGCTCCTCAACTGCGGATTTCGCCCAGCAGCGGCGGCGGGCACGGACGCGATGTCCAACTACGCCTCGCTCCGCGGCCCGGTCGGACTCAACCGCGTGTATGCAGCGGTAGATGGCGGCAGCCCGGATTCGCAGCAGCGGCTCGACCGGTGGCTGGCGGCGCTCAAGGCCGGTCGTACGATGGCAACCAACGGCCCGCTGCTGGGGTTCAGCGTGGACGGGCGGGAACCGGGCTCGGAGATCCCTTTCGATCGCGAGCGCGGCGAGTTGCACTACCGCGGCTTCTTGCGATCGGCGGTTCCGGTCGATCACCTCGAGGTCGTTGCGAACGGAGCGGTCGTGCGCGAGATCCGCCTGACAGGCGATCGCACCCACGCCGACTTCACGGGATCGATTGAAGTGCACGGGGCCGGCTGGCTGCTCCTCAGGGCTTCGGCCGACGCCGCCAACCCGGATACTTTCGATGCCTATCCTTACGCCACGACCCATCCGGTCTTCTTCCGCGGCAAGGGAGCGAGGGAGCGCTGCGGAGCCAATGCCGATTATTTCCTCCAGTGGATCGATCGGCTGGAGACCGCCGCGTCCGCGCACGCGGGCTACAACAACACCGGAGAACGCGACCAGACGCTCGCGGAAATTCGCGCCGCGCGCGCCGCCTTCGTCAGCCGCCGCTGAAAAAGGGGACAGATTTATTTTCAGGACTTTCTGGTGCGAGGAGCCAGAAACACGAGAAAATAAATCTGTCCCCTTTTTCAGAGTTCGCGGCGGTAGTCGCGTAGCGTTGCCGCGATTCCGTCGACAATCTCGTCGATATCGGCGCGCGTCGCGATGAGAGGCGGAGTGACCATCAGCCAGTCGCCGAACTTGCCGCCGTGCGTGCGCCGGCCATAAATGAGAAGCCCCTTCGAGCGCGCGATGGCCTGCAGCCGTCCGGCCACGTCCAGCTCTCTCGGCAACATCGCCCTGGTCGCGGGATCGGCGACGATTTCAACCGCGTTCAGCAGCCCCAGCCCGCGGACGTCGCCGATCAGATCGTTTGCCCGTTGTACTTCGGTGAGGCGCTCGCGCAGGTATTGGCCGGTGTCGTGCGCGCGCTGGATGAGATGCTCGCCTTCCGTGACCTCGAGCACCGCAAGCCCGACGGCACAGGCGAGCGGCTGCGCCTTGTGCGTGTGCCCGATGTGAAATCCGCCGGCGCCGACGACGGCGTCGACCATGCGTTGCGGGGCCATGAAGGCGGCGAGCGGGAAATAGCCGCCGCCCAGTCCCTTCGCGAGCGTGACGAGGTCGGGGCGGGCGCCCTCCCACCAGTGGGCGGCGAGAAAGCGGCCCGTGCGGCCGGCGCCGCTGATCGTCTCGTCATAGATAAGGAGTATGCCGAATTCATCGCAGATCTCGCGCACGCGCCGGTAGTAGCTCGCCGGCGCGTAATCGGCGCCGCCGCAAAAACCCATGACGGGCTCGATGATGAAGGCGAGCACGCTCTCCGGCCCTTCGGCGAGAATCTTCTGGCGCAGGGCCTCGGCGCAGTGCGACGCATATTGCGTACCATCGAAACCGGTCGGCGGGCGATAGCTGAACGGCGCGGGCACGAGCACTGGCGCGTCGCGCTCCTCGAGGAGCACCGCGTAACCCGGATCGGCGGACAACGCCGCCGTCGCGCGCGTGCTGCCGTGGTAGCAGGGGTCGCGACTGATGACCTTGCGGCGCTTGCCTGCGCCGCTCGCTGCCGCGTAACGGCGCGCGAATTGGAGGCACTTCTCCACGGCTTCAGAGCCGCTCGAGACGAAGAACGCATGGTCGAGCCCGAGTCCCGCCTGCGCCGTGAGCTTCTGCGTGAGACGCACGTTGCTTTCGCTCTCGAACGCGCTCGGATACGCGAATGAGATGCGGTCGGCCTGTTCCCGCATCGCACGGAGCACGTGCTCATTGCCGTGGCCAATATTCACGGCGACGGGGCCCGAGGTCACATCGAGGTAGCGGCGTCCGGCCGTATCCCAGACGTGCAGCCCCTTCGCGTGGCTCACGCGCTCGAGCGCCGGTGCACCCGGTTTGCTCCAGAAGCTTTGCATGCCCTGAGTCATCGGCTGGTCAGTTCGCCCGCAGGAATCGGTCGTACCAAGCGTCGTAGCGCTGCGCCCGATCGACGCGAAAGCTCGGCCGCGCGAGGCCATGATACTCGCCGGGATAGATCACGAGTTCGGTCGCGACGCCCAGGCGCCGCAGGGCCTGGTACATCTGCTTCGAGCCGACGAGCGGCACATTGGAATCTTCCGACCCGCTGAGAAAAAGAGTCGGCGTGCGGATGCGATCGGCATGCAGGAACGCGTGGGAGAGCCGCAACCAGGTGTCGGTGTTCATCCACGGCAGGCCGAGCTCATTCTCCCATTCGCGTACGTACTGATCGACGCCGTAGCCCGCGAGCATGTTGGAAATACCGGCGCCGCTGGTCGCCGCCTTGAAGCGGGAATCGCTCGCGATGACGAAGTTCGTGAGTTGCGCCCCGTAGCTCCATCCGCCGATGCCGAGTCGCTCGCGGTCGGCGATGCCCTGGGCGACGGCGAAGTCGGCTGCTGCCAGGATGTCGGGGGCGTCGACAAAACCCCAGTTCCCGAGGATGGCGCGCTGGTAGGCGTATCCCCGTCCCGAGCTGCCACGCGGATTCGGTCCGATGACGGCGTAACCGTGCGCGACCAGCAGCTGCCATTCCAGATCGAACTCGTGCTGCCACTGATAGGCCGGACCGCCGTCGACACGGACGATCGTTGGCCAGCCGGCTGGCGGCCGACCTCCGGCCGGTATCATCAGGAGCCCGTGAACCGGCGTGCCGTCATGCGACTTGAATTCGACGTTGCGGGAGCGCGCGAAGGCGACTTCACCGAGCCACGACTCATTGTGATGCGTCAGCGGACGGAGCTTCCCGGACTCGAAGGCCATGAGCTCGCTCGGCCGATCCGAGGTGCCGCACAAGACAGCGATCCTGCCGCTGGCACTCACGTCGAAATCTGCGACCACACGGTCGGGCGCCGTGAGCCGTTCGACCCGTCCACCATCGAGGCGCACGCGCGCGAGCTCGACGCTCCGATCGTCTTCCAGCATGAAGTAGATCGAGCGGGCGTCGGCCGACCAATGGGGATTCAGGGTCAGCCGATCGAGCGCGGTCGTGGGCAAGATCGCCGCCGAGCCGTCGACACCGCTGGCCGCGACCGCGGTGATGCTGAACCACGAATCCTCGGGCTTGCCGAGCCGCACGTACGCCAGGCGCTTGCCGTCCGCACTGAACCGGGGCGGACCGAATCCCCGGCCCCACACGGGGTCATTTTCCATTTCGGGCGTGCGGGTCAGCTGCCGCGGCTTGCTCCGTGCCTGCGGCTCGATCCGATAGAGATCCCAGTTGTCGTGCGCATCGGGCTCGGGACCCGCTTTTGAGAGGAAGACAATCTCCGAGCCGGCGGGCGACCAGGCGGGCTGGATGTCATCCGCTGAGCCGTTCGTGAGCTGGGTGACTGCGCCACCCGCTGCATCGATGACATAGAGATGAGAGCGTTCACCCGTGAGGTAGCCCTCGTTGTCGAGCTGAAATTGCAGCCGATCGATGACGATCGGCGCCGGCTTGTCGGCATCCTTGGCGCCGGAAGAGGGCCGGGCGGAAAATACCAGGCGCTTGCCGTCCGGCGACCAGCCGAACTCCGAGATGCTTCCTTCGAAACGAGTGACCCGCTGCGGCGCGCCGCCGTCGCGCTTGGCGACCCAGATCTGCTCGTCGCCGGATTCGGACGCCGCGGTGCCGAGGTAGCCGATGAGGCGACCGTCCGGACTCCACCGCGCGTCGCGCGCAAAAGCAGCCGGTGGCGTCAGCCGGCGGTTCTGTTTGCCGTCCCAGCTGACGAGCCAGATCTCGCTGCCATCGCTGTCGGTCGCCCGATTCGGGACGCTGAGCGTGTAGGCAATCCAGTTGCCGTCGGGCGAGATTCGCGGTTCGGTGACGTCGATCCAGCGATAGACGTCGTCGGGCGTGAGTGGCCGGGCGAGAACACCGAAGGGAACGAGGCAGGCGGCCCAGATGAGGATTCGTGTTCGCATGGCGAGGCCGGCACCTTAGCATCGCTCGTGGATCGCTTTCGAGCCTCGCGGTGACTATGCTCTTGCCATGAAACTTGAGCCGACCCTGCCTTCGTCGTGGTATCGGCGCGCGGACATCTTCGACCTCGAGCGCGAGCACATCTTTTTCAGGGAATGGCTGTGCGTCGCCCGCGATGAGGAGCTGCCGCGGCCGGGCGACCACCGCGTGATCGATGTGCTCGGGCAGAGCATTCTCATCGTGCGCAACATGCAGGGGGCGGTGCGGGCCTTCTACAACGTCTGCCGGCACCGCGGTTCCAGGTTATGCGCCACCGGGCGAGTGGCCGCGGCCGGTGACCTGCCCGTGCGCGGCGGCGTGATGCCCGGTGGACTCATTCTCTGTCCCTACCACGCGTGGACCTACGATCTCGACGGGCGCCTCTTGCGCGCGCCGTTCATGAGCGAGGAGCAGGGCTTCGACCCCGGCACGATCCGGCTGTATGACGTGGGCGTCGGCTGCTGGGGCGGCTTCATCTTCGTCCACCTGTCGCCGGCCGATGCGCAGCCGTTCGACGGGCACATCGCGGGCGTCCGGGGGCGATTCGTGCGCTATCCGCTCGCGGAGCTGCGCACGGCGAAATCGATCCGCTACGAGGTCGATGCGAACTGGAAGATCCTCTGCGAGAACTACAACGAGTGCTATCACTGCGGCCCGGTGCATCCGGAGCTCTGTCGCGTCGTGCCCGCGTTTCGCGAGAATGGCGGCGCGAGCCTCGACTGGGAACGGGGTGTCCCGCATCGGCCGGGCGCCGACACCTTCACGGCGAGCGGGACTTCGACTCGACGCTCTTTTCCGGGGCTCAACGCCGACGAGCAGGTACGCCACAAGGGCGAACTCGTGTATCCGAATCTCTTCCTGAGTGTCGCCCGCGAACATGTCGCGGCATTCGTGCTCGAGCCGGCCGGCCCGATGCGGACCGTGATCACCTGCCATTTTCTTTTCGAACCGCACGAGCTCGCGAAGGCGGACTTCGATGCGTCCGATGTCGTCGACTTCTGGCACCTGGTGAACCGGCAGGACTGGAACATCTGCGCAAATGTGCAGGCGGGCATCTCGGCCCGGGTGCACCAAGCGGGCCTCCTGTCACCGATGGAGGACTGGAACCTCGACATCCGGCGCTACGTGAGCGAGCGGATCGGCCCTTACGTCAACGGCCCGTGACGTGAACGTGCCTACAGGGCCGATGCCTGCAGGGGAGTCAATACGTCCGTGAGCAGCGCGGGACGATGACCGATCGCGGCGGCGTCGACGGTGGGATGCAGCGGCAGGATCTTTCCCGAATGCAGCGCGAAGCGCTGCGACGGTGCGCCCGTCGGATCCCAGAGCTCCGCGAAGCTCATCCGGCAGTCGATGAGCACGGCATTGATGTCGCTTGCGCCGCCCGGAAACCACGGATCCCACTCGCGGGACCAGAGCGAGAATATCCTGAGCGAATCGTCGTCGACGGTCGCCCGGCCGGCGAGACATACGTAGCGGGTTCGATCCTGCAGCGTGACGCACACATACGGGTCATCGTCGAGATTCGCGAGCAGCGGGTTGCGTCGATGGGTGAGGAAGACCATTCGGTGAGGCGGCAACGGGGCCGAGCGCCGATTGACGATCATCATGGGTCGCGCGCGGGTGAGGTCATCGTCGTCCGCCGCAACCAGCATGGCGGTCTCGAAGCCGCGGACGATTTCTATGAGCCTCTGCGCGGCATCGGCATCGTCAATCGCGTCCATACGGCACCTCGGGTTCAATTTCCATGAGAGTGAGGAGCGCACCATGCCTGTCGCGCACCTCGACGCGGCCGGCGATTGCGAGGTCGCAAGCGCATTCAAATGCGGCGGCAGGATCGGGAAAAACGAGGGGAGAGCGCAGGTGGTGGCCGGTAACGGCCCAGAGGCCCCGGCGCAACGGGAGTACCGTGTAATTCGTGTCGCGCTGCAATCCCCGGAGTCCGCAAAACATGCATCACCGCCGTAGCGAGCGTGTGCGGGATTGTTCTGAACCTGCGGAACGGGCGCTGTAGGCGGATACGCACGCCGGTTGTCGGACGCGAACTTCAGTGACGGCACCGGATTCGCCTAAAATACTTCAAGGAACAAGAATAACCCCATGAAGCAAGAAGCAATCGGCCGGCGCAGCTTTCTGGCCGGCGCCGGCGCCGCCGGCATCGCGCTTGCGCTGGGTCGCGCAATCGCCAGTTCGCCCGCTGGCGTGAACTCCGCACCGAACATCCTCTTCATCCTGGCGGACGACCTGGGGTATGCAGACCTGAGCTGCTACGGCCGCACCGATTTCACGACGCCGACGCTCGATGGCCTTGCGGCGCAGGGACTGCAGTTCACCCAGGGCTATGCGAACTCCAGCGTGTGCTCGGCGACGCGTACTGCGCTGGTTACCGGGCGGTACCAGTACCGCCTGCCGGTCGGTCTCGAGGAACCGGTGCGCGACCTCGAGCACGCGGGACTGCCGCCCGGTCATCCGACGCTGCCGTCGCTGCTGAGGCGTGCGGGCTACCGCACATCGCTCATCGGCAAGTGGCACGTCGGCTCGGTCGTCGATGCCGGACCGACGAAGTACGGCTATGACTCGTTCTTCGGGATCGCCGGTGGTGGCGCCGACTATTTTTCGCACCTCGTCGATCCCTCCGGCAAGACGCCGAACGACGGGTTGTACGCGAATACGACGCCGATCGAGCGGCACGGCTATCTCACGAACTTGCTGGCGGACGAAGCGATCCGCCAGATCGAGACGCCAAGCTCGGCGCCATTCTTCATGAGCCTGCATTTCAACGCGCCGCACTGGCCGTGGGAAGGCCCGGGCGATGAGGACGTGTCGCGCAAGCTCACGGACCTGCGCCACCTCGATGGCGGAAATCTCGCGACCTATGCCGCGATGGTGCGAAGCCTGGACGCCAACATCGGCCGCGTGCTCGAAGCGCTGCGCAAGCGCGGGGTCGAGGAGAATTCGATCGTCGTGTTCACGAGCGACAACGGCGGCGAGCGCTTCTCGGACACCTGGCCTTTCGTCGGCCTGAAGAGCGAACTGCTCGAAGGCGGCATCCGCGTCCCGCTCATCGTGCGCTGGCCGAAGCGCGTTCGCGCCGGCGGCCGCTCGGAGCAGGTGATGATCTCGATGGATTTCCTGCCGACACTACTGGCAGCGGCGGACACAACACCGGATCCTGCATTTCCCCCGGACGGCGAGAATCTGCTGGCAGTCTGGCTCGGCGAAGCAACCGCTCGTCCGCGCAGAATTTACTGGCGCTACAAGGCCAATGAGCAGGCGGCGCTGCGAGATGGTGACTGGAAGTACCTGAAGCTCGCCGGCAGGGAGCATTTGTTCGACCTTGCGGCCGACGTGCGCGAGCGGGCAAACCTCAAGGATCGCGATCCCGAACGTTTCGCACGGATGAAGGCGGACTACGGTGCGTGGGACAAGACCATGCTGGCGTATCCGCCGGAGAGCGTCAGCGGCCCGGCCAAGGATTGGTATTCGGATCGGTACTGACGCGACATGAATTGGCTCCCCGGGTTCGATTCGAACGAACGACCAACGGATTAACAGTCCGACGCTCTACCACTGAGCTACCGGGGAGTGGACGAGTCGCGAAGGCGCGCGATTCTCCGAGAAGGGTGCGGGAGTGTCAAGGACGGGCGGTCAGCCGTTGCCGACTGCAAGACGCTTCCCGTTCAAAGCCTTAGCCATTCTATCTATCGCGCTTTCGAGCACGGCCATGCTGGTCGCGAAGGAGATGCGAACGTGGCCCGGTGCGCCGAATCCGGATCCCGGAACGACCGCGACGCCGGCCGTATTCAGGAGGAACTCCGAGAACTCGTTGTCGTCGCGGCAACCGGTCGCCTTCATGGCGCCCTCGACATTGGCGAAGGCGTAGAACGTGCCGGCGCCTTTGAGGCAGCTGATGCCCGGCAGCGAGTTCAGGCCCGCGACCACGAAATCGTGGCGCTTGCGAAATTCCTTGTTCATCGCCGTCACGCAGCTCTGGTCGCCGTTCAGCGCAGCGGTGACCGCCTTCTGCGAGATGCTGCAGGCGTTCGAGGTCGACTGGCCCTGGATCGTGCCCATGGCCGTGATGATTTCGACCGGGCCGCCGCAATAGCCGACTCGCCAGCCGGTCATGGCATAGACCTTCGAGGCGCCGTTGATGGTGAGGGTCCGGCCGTAAAGCTGCGGGCAGGCCGTCAACAGGCTGCAGAAGGGCTCCGCGCCCCAGTAGATGTGCTCGTACATGTCATCCGTCGCGATGAGCACGCGCGGATGATCTTTCAACACTTCGCCAAAAGCCTGCAGCTCCGCCTTCGTGTAGGCGGCGCCGGTCGGATTGCAGGGGCTGTTGAAGATGACGAGCCGCGTCTTGGCCGTGATCGCCGCCGCGAGCTGCTTGGCGCTGATCTTGTAGCCGGTCTTCGCGTCCGCGCTAGGCATGACGGGCAGGCCGTCGGCGAGCATCACCATGTCCGGATACGACACCCAGTAGGGCGCGGGGATGACCACTTCATCGCCCGCATCCAGCACCGCGGCGCAGAGGTTGTAGACCGTCTGCTTGGCGCCGGCGGAGACGAGAACCTGGTTGCGCTGGTAGACGATGCCGTTGTCGCGCTTGAACTTCGCGATAATCGCGTCCTTCAGTTCGTTGATGCCCTCGACGTTCGTGTATTTCGTGAAGCCCGAGTTGATCGCATCGATCGCCGCCTGCTTGATGTGTGCGGGCGTGTCGAAATCCGGCTCGCCTGCGCCGAGCCCGATGATGTCTTTGCCTTCGGCTTTCAGGCGCGCTGCGCGCGCGGTGACCGCCAGCGTGGGTGAAGGCTTCACCCGCTGGACCCGCTTGGAAACTGTTAGACTCACGGACACTCTCGAGGTGGGTTTTGGACGGCGCGCATTTTACCGGAGCGCTGCCGCCACCGCTATTTTCACACGCTGCTAATTTCGCTTAGCGCCCCCATTTGCGCATCGCCATGACCGAAACGCCGACATTTGAGCTCACGGCCGGGTTCGAGCCGGCCGGCGATCAGCCGGAGGCCATCAGCAAGCTGGTGGACGGCTTGAAGACGGGCCTTTCGCACCAGACGCTCCTCGGGGTCACCGGGAGCGGCAAGACATTTTCCATTGCGGAAGTGATCTCGCGAGTCCAGCGCCCCACCTTGGTGCTTGCGCACAACAAGACACTGGCAGCGCAGCTCTATGGGGAATTCCGCGACTTCTTCCCGAAGAACGCCGTCGAGTACTTCGTCTCGTACTACGACTACTACCAGCCGGAGGCCTACGTACCGGCTTCCGACACGTACATCGAAAAAGACGCCTCCATCAACCAGCACATCGAGCAGATGCGCCTCTCGGCGACCAAGGCGCTGCTCGAGCGCCGGGATTCGATCATCGTGGCGACGGTCTCGGCGATCTACGGCCTCGGCGATCCGAAGGCGTACCTGTCGATGGTGCTGCACCTCGTGCGCGGCGAGCGCATGGACCAGCGCAAGCTCTTGCGCCGCCTCGCCGACATGCAGTACACGCGCAACGAACTGGATCTCGAGCAGGCGACCTACCGCGTGCGCGGCGACGTCATCGACATCTTCCCCGCGGAATCGGAGCGCGAGGCCGTGCGCGTCGAACTTGATGACGAGGAAATCCGCACGCTCACGCTCTTCGATCCGCTGACCGGCGAAACGTCGCGCAAGGTCCCGCGATTCACGGTCTACCCGGCAACGCATTACGTGACGCCGAAAGAGCGGCTGCTCAACGTGCTCGACCAGATTCGCGAGGATCTGCGGCTGCGGCTCGCGGAGCTGCGCGCCGCGAGCAAGCTGGTCGAAGCGCAGCGCCTCGAGCAGCGGACGCTCTTCGACATCGAAATGATGAACGAGGTCGGGTACTGCTCGGGCATCGAGAACTACTCGCGCTACCTGTCGGGCCGTCAGCCCGGCGAGCCACCGCCTTGCCTCTTCGACTATCTGCCGAACAATGCGCTCCTCGTGATCGATGAGAGCCATCAGACCGTGCCGCAGCTCGGCGCGATGTACCGCGGCGACCGCTCCCGCAAAGAGACCCTGGTCGAATACGGCTTCCGCCTGCCGTCGGCGCTCGACAACCGGCCGCTGCGGTTCGATGAGTTCGAGCGGCTGGCGCCGCAGGTCATCTTCGTGTCGGCGACGCCCGGTCCCTACGAGGCTCAGCGCTCCGGCCAGGTCGTCGAACAGGTGGTGCGGCCGACCGGCCTCATCGACCCGGAAGTCGAAGTGCGGCCGGTGCGCAGCCAGGTCGAAGACGTGCTGTCGGAGATCAAGCGCTGCGCGGCGCTCAACGAGCGCGTGCTGATCACGACGCTCACCAAGCGCATGGCGGAGGATCTCACCGAGTACCTGCACGAGCACGGCGTGCGCGTGCGCTACCTGCACTCGGACATCGAAACGGTGGAGCGGGTGGAGATCATCCGGGACTTGAGGCTCGGCAAGTTCGACGTGCTGGTCGGCATCAATCTCCTGCGCGAAGGCCTCGACATGCCGGAGGTGTCGCTCGTCGCCATCCTCGACGCGGACAAGGAGGGATTCCTTCGGTCGGACAATTCGCTCATCCAGACGATCGGCCGCGCCGCCCGCCACATCGCGGGCAAGGCCATCCTGTATGCGGACCGGGTCACGGGCTCGATGCAGCGGGCAATCGATGAAACCAACCGCCGCCGGGCGAAGCAGCTCGAGTTCAATGAAAAGCACGGCATCACGCCGCGGGGCGTCGTCAAGGCGGTCTCCGACATCATGGAAGGCGCGCGCAGCGCGCTCGAGGCGGGCCGCAGGATCGACGACCCGACGCTCGAGTACGGCAATGTGCCGCCCGAGCAGATCGTGAAGCGCATCAGGAAGCTCGAGCAGGAGATGTTCCGGCTGGCGCGCAATCTCGAGTTCGAGGAAGCGGCGAAGCTGCGCGACCAGATCGAACGCATGCGAAAGGCGGGGCTCGGCCTTGGCGGACAGCTGGCCAGCTAGGCGCAAGAGGGGACAGATCCATTTTCCCCTTAAGCCTCGACGTCACTCTGGCACAGCGCGCGGGAAAATAGATCAGTCCCCCTTTCTAGATCTGTCACCGCTTTCCCGGTATCTTTGGCGCCCTTTTTGAAGGCGCGTAGCTCAGTGGTAGAGCATCACCTTGACATGGTGGTGGTCGCTGGTTCGATCCCAGCCGCGCCTACCAGATTGCAAGCGCCCGTAACGCATGCCCGCAATTACGCTGCCGGACGGCAGCCAGAAGAAGTTTGACGCACCGGTCACCGTCGACCAGGTAGCGGGCAGCATTGGGGCGGGCCTGCGCAAGGCGGCACTCGCCGGCAGCGTCGACGGCAAGCTCGTCGACACGAGCCACGTGATCGATCACGACGCGAAGCTGCGCATCATCACGTCGAAGGACAAGGAGGGCCTCGAGATCCTCCGCCATTCGACGGCACACCTGCTGGCGAATGCCGTCCAGGAGCTCTATCCGGAGGCGCAGGTCACGATCGGCCCGGTGATCGAGGACGGCTTCTACTACGACTTCGCGTACCAGCGCCCCTTCACGCCGGAAGACCTCGCTGCGATCGAGAAGCGCATGACCGAAATCGCGGCGAAGGATCTTCCGGTCCACCGCAAAGCCATGTCGCGTGACGAGGCGGTCGCATTCTTCAAGAGCCTCGGCGAGCACTACAAGGCCGAGATTATCCAGGCGATCCCGGCGAACGAAACCATCAGCCTCTATGGCCAGGGTGACTGGATCGATCTCTGCCGCGGTCCGCACGTGCCTTCGACCGGCAAGCTCAAGGCCTTCAAGCTGATGAAGGTCGCGGGCGCCTACTGGCGAGGGGATTCGCGCAACGAAATGCTGCAGCGGATCTACGGAACGGCCTGGCCCGACGACAAGCAGCTCGCGGACTACCTGCACCGGCTCGAAGAGGCCGAGAAGCGCGATCATCGCCGGCTCGGGAAGGATCAGGACCTGTTCCATTTCCAGGAGGAGGCGCCGGGCGCGGTTTTCTGGCATCCGAAGGGCTGGACGCTCTTCCAGAATCTGATCGCCTACATGCGCGAGGCGCAGTCGAAGGCGGGCTACGTCGAGATCAACACGCCGGAACTGATGGACGCGACGCTCTGGGCCCAGTCGGGCCATCTCGAGAAGTTCGGCGAGAACATGTATCTCACGCAGACGCCGGACGAGCGTACGTATGCGATCAAGCCGATGAACTGCCCCGGGCACATCCAGGTCTTCCGCCAGGGACTGCGCAGCTACCGCGAATTGCCACTGCGGTTCTGCGAGTTCGGCAAGGTCCACCGTTACGAGCCGTCAGGCGCACTGCACGGCCTGATGCGCGTACGCGCCTTCACGCAGGATGACGCCCATGTCTTCTGCACACACGAGCAGCTCACCGACGAGTCCGTTCGTGGCATCCACCTGATCCTCGCCATCTACAGGGAATTCGGCTTCACCGACGTCGAGATCAGGTTCTCCGACCGGCCGCCGAAGCGCGTGGGCGCCGACGATGTGTGGGACCGCTCCGAAGCCGCGCTGCTGGAAGCCTGCCGGGTAGCCGGTGTGGAAGTGACGATGAACCCGGGCGAGGGTGCCTTTTACGGGCCCAAGCTGGAATTCGTGCTCCGGGACGCCATTGGCCGCGACTGGCAGTGTGGCACCTGGCAGGTCGACCTGAACCTTCCCGAGCGCCTCGGGGCTTCGTACATCGGCGAAGACAGCCAGCGGCACGTGCCCGTGATGCTGCACCGGGCGATCTTCGGTTCGCTCGAGCGTTTCTGCGGCATCATGATCGAGCATTACGCCGGCCGGCTGCCGCTCTGGCTCGCGCCGGTGCAGGCGGTTTTGCTCAACATCACCGACCGCCAGCAGCCCTATCTGCGTGAATGCGCTGAAACCCTGCAAAATCAGGGGCTTCGGGTCGAAATGGACTTGAGAAACGAAAAGCTAGGCTATAAGATTCGCGAGCACACGTTGCAGAGGATTCCCTATCTTCTGGTAGCGGGTGACAAGGAAGTCGAAACGAAGACGCTCGCGGTACGAACCCTGACTGGCAAGGACCTCGGGGCGGTGCCGCTTGAGTCGTTGGTTACGAGGCTCAACAAGGAAATAGCGAGCCGCGGACTACATAAAGTGGAGGACTAGGTTATAGCGACATCAGCCAAGCGCGTCCGGCGCAACGAAGAGATCAACTCCCCAACGTTGAGAGTCATCGATGCCCACGGCGCGCAAGCCGGGGTCATGAGTCGAGGCGAGGCGCTCCAGATGGCGCAGGCAGCGGAACTGGATCTCGTCGAAGTGTCGCCCACCGCCGAACCGCCCGTCGTCCGCGTGATGGACTACGGAAAATTCCTGTTCGAACAGAACAAGAAGGCGCACTCGGCGAAGCGCAAGCAGAAAGTCATCCACATCAAGGAAGTGAAGTTTCGTCCCGGAACGGAAGAAGCGGACTATCAGGTGAAGGTCAGAAACCTGACGCGCTTTCTGACGGAAGGGGACAAGGCCAAGATAACCTTGCGTTATCGCGGCCGAGAGTTGGTGCACCAGGAAATCGGCCGCCGGCTCCTCGACCGGATCGTTGGCGATCTCACCCCCTACGGGCAGATCGAGCAGCATCCGATGATGGAGGGCAAGCAGCTGATCATGGTCATAGCGCCAAAAAAGAAGTAACCGCCGACGGGATGGGGCGAGACCCCACGGTCAGCGATTCGCCTGCAAGCGGCGCCACGCAAGTGGAGCCTGTGAGCAGGGCCACATAGAGGAGTCGATGTCATGCCCAAGTTGAAAACCAACCGGGCTGCGGCGAAGCGCTTTCGCAAAACAGCGAAGGGCTTCAAACGCGGCACGGCCTACCGTCGCCATAACCTCGGTCACAAGTCGCAGAAGACGAAGCGGCAGTTGAGGAGTCCCCACATGGTCCACGAGACCGATGTCGGGCGCCTCAAGCAGCTTCTTCCGCATGCGAAATAATCCGTAACCAACCGAGGAATCCAAGTCATGGCAAGAGTCAAACGCGGCGTCACCGCAGGTCGGCGCCACAAGAAGATCCTTGGCAAGGCCAAGGGCTATTACAACGCGCGGCGCAAGGTCTTCCGTACCGCCAAGCAAGCCGTCATCAAGGCGGGCCAGTACGCGTACGCGGGCCGGCGCATCAAGAAACGCGACTATCGCGCGCTCTGGATCGCGCGGATCAACGCGGCGGCGCGAGAGCACGGGCTCTCCTACAGCGTGTTGATCAACGGCCTCAAGAAGGCCAACCTCGCGATCGACCGCAAGGTGCTGGCCGAGATCGCGGTGAGCGATCCGGCGGCCTTCGGCGCCATCGCGGAGAAGGCGAAGTCGGCCGTCGCCGCCTGATGCGGAGCCGGCAGTGGAGTCGATTGATTCGCTGATCGCGAATGTCACCCGGGAGATCGAGAGCACTGCAAGTCTCTCCGAGCTCGACTCGGTGCGCGTGCGGCTGCTCGGAAAGCGGGGCCTCATCACCGAGCAGCTGAAGACGCTCGGCGCGCTCGAAGCGAGCGAGCGGGCAGCGGCCGGCCAGAAGATCAACCAGGCGAAACAGGCGGTCACGGCGGCCATCGAGGCGCGCAGGGCGGTTCTCGAGAGCGCATCGGTGGCGGCGGACCTCGCAGCCGGCGCCATCGACGTCACGGTGCCAGGCCGCGGCCAGGAGCAGGGCGGATTCCACCCTGTCAGCACCGTGCGCCGCCGGATGGAGGAGATCTTCGGCGGCGCGGGGTTCGAAGTGGCCGAGGGGCCCGAGGTGGAAGACGAATTCCACAACTTCGAAGCACTCAACATCCCGGAGTTGCACCCGGCCCGCGCGATGCACGACACGTTCTACTTTCCGGACGGCAAGCTCCTGCGAACGCACACCTCGAACGTGCAGGTGCGGGTCATGCAGTCGCGCAAGCCTCCGCTTCGCATCATCGCGCCCGGCCGCGTCTACCGCTGCGACTCGGACATGACGCACACGCCGATGTTTCACCAGATCGAGGGCCTCGTGGTGGACGAGGGCATCAGCCTTGCGAACCTCAAGGCGATGCTGCACCAGTTCATGGAGCTCTTCTTCGAGCGCAAGCTCAAGATGCGTTTCCGGCCGTCTTACTTTCCGTTCACCGAGCCGTCGGCGGAAGTCGACATCGAGTGCCTGATCTGCGGCGGCCCGGGCTGCGGATCCTGCAAGCGTACCGGCTGGGTCGAGGTCCTCGGCTGCGGCATGGTGCACCCAAACGTCTTCCGCCAGGTCGGCATCGATCCGGAGCGCTACACCGGTTACGCCTTCGGCATGGGCATCGACCGCATGGCGATGCTGCGCTACCAGGTGCCGGACGTGCGCCTGTTCTTCGAAAACGATCTGCGGTTCCTCACGCAGTTCCGGGCGGGCTGAAGCGTGCGCGTCAGCGAGCAATGGCTGCGCGAGTTCGTGAATCCCCGCTGGGATTCGAGCGTGCTGGCTCACCGCCTGACCATGGCGGGCTTTGAAGTCGAATCGCGGGAACCGGCTGCGCCCGCCTTTGAAGGCGTCATCGTTGGCGAGGTGCTGGCGGTCGAGCGTCATCCGGATGCCGACAAGCTGAGCGTCTGCCGCGTGACGAGCAACGGCAAGGATCGCCTGACCATCGTCTGTGGCGCGCGCAACGTGCGCCCGGGCCTGAAGACGCCGCTCGCCATGGTCGGCGCGAAGCTTCCGAACGACGTGAACGTCGGCCGCGCGAAGCTGCGCGGTGTCGAATCGGAAGGCATGTTGTGTTCGGCGAAGGATCTGGGACTCGCCGAACAGAGCGAGGGTCTGCTCGAGCTGCCTGCGTCGAGCCCGGCCGGCGGCGACGTTCGCGCGATCCTCAAGCTCGACGACACGGTATTCGAAGTCAACGTCACTCCGAATCGCGGCGATGCCATGAGCATGCTTGGGCTCGCACGGGAGGTCGCGGTGATTTCGGGTGCGCCGCTCAAGACTCCGAAGCCCCGCGCCGTGACTGCGAAGAGCAACGACAAGTTCGCGGTGAAGCTCGATGCGCCGCGCGGCTGCCCGCGCCTCGTTTCACGGGTGGTGCGCGGTGTCGATCATTCCGCAAGATCGCCGATGTGGCTGCAGGAGAAATTGCGCCGGGCCGGTTTGCGGTCGATTTCCCCGCTGGTCGACGTCACGAACTACGTGATGCTGGAACTCGGCCAGCCCATGCACGCGTACGACCTCGCGAAATTGCAAGGCTCTCTGCATGCGCGGCTTTCGCGCGCAAGCGAATCCGTAACGCTGCTCGATGGACGCGAGATTGCGCTTCCACCGCAGACCCTCGTCATCGCGGACGAAGCGGGTGTGGTTGGCATCGCCGGAGTCATGGGCGGCCAGCGAACGGCAGTCAGTGCGGCCACCCGGGATGTCCTTTTCGAAGCCGCGTTCTTCCAGTCCGCGGCGCTTGCGGGCCGCACCCGGGCGCTCGGACTCCTGACGGACGCCTCGCAGCGCTTCGAGCGCGGTGTCGACTGGAACGGGGCCGTCCGTGCGATCGAGCGCGCAAGCGAGCTGCTGGCGCAAATCGCCGGCGGCAGTTACGGGCCGGTCACGGATACGGTATCGAAAGCGCAGCTGCCGAGGGCCAGGGCCATCCGGCTGCGCCGCGCGCGCATCACGCACCTGCTCGGAGTCGCGATTCCCGACCGTACGGTGAGCTCGATTCTCAAGGGTCTCGGCCTCACGGGACGAGCCGATCGCGAGGGCTGGCGCATGACGCCGCCGAGCCACCGCTTCGATCTCTCGATCGAGGAGGACTTGATCGAAGAGGTCGCGCGCGTCAGCGGCTATGACGAGATCGGCGAGTCGCCGGCGATCGCGCAGGCGACGCCGATTGCGGCCACGGAGCGCTCGCTCGGCGCGGATCGTGCCGTCGCCATCCTCGCATCACGCGGCTACCAGGAAGCGATCACCTACAGCTTCATCGACCCGGAACTCGAGCGGCTCTTTGCGCCGGAAGCGACGCAGTTCCGCCTGAAGAATCCGATCGCCGAGAACCTTTCGGTCATGCGCGCTTCGCTCTGGCCGGGCCTCGTGCAGGCGCTCATCGAGAACCTGCGGCGCCAGCAGGATCGGGTTCGACTCTGCGAAGCGGGGCGCCGTTTCGAGCGCTCGGGTACCGACGTCGTCGAAACCGAGACGCTCGCGGGCGTCGTGCACGGATCGCCGCAACCGGAGCAGTGGGCGACGGGCCGCGGCGAAGCGGTCGACTTCTACGACGTGAAGGGCGACATCGAGGCGATCCTGAGCGCGACCGGCGCGGCGGATGAATTTCGCTTCGAGCCGGCGACGCGCGCATGCCTGCATCCGGGCCGCAGTGCGCGCATTTACCGGAATGCAGGGGCGGTCGGCTGGATCGGCCAGCTGCACCCCGATGTCAGCCGCAAACTCGATCTGCCACGAGGGCCGTACGTTTTCGAACTCGAGACGCGCGGCGCGCTTGTGGCGGAAGTTCCTAATTTCACTTCAGTTTCGAGATTTCCCGGCATTCGCCGCGACCTGGCGGTGGTTGTCGACGAATCGCTCCCACTGGCGCAACTCAAGGAAAATGTTAGTGTTACGGCGCGCGGTCTGCTGAGGGAGCTCAAGGTCTTCGATATCTACCGCGGACCCAAAATAGAAGCAACACGAAAAAGCATTGCTTTAGGCCTGATTTTACAAGAAAATTCTCGCACGTTGACTGACCAGGAGGCCGACGCAGTAGTGACCGCCGTGAAAGAACGGCTGGCTGCACAATTCGGCGCCACGATACGAGATCAGTAATCCATGCCAGCACTCACCAAAGCAGAGATGGCGGAAGCCCTGTTCAACCAGCTCGGCCTCAACAAGCGAGAGGCGCGCGAGCTGGTCGACCTCTTTTTCGAGGAAGTGCGCGCGGCGCTTGCAGGCGGAGAGCAGGTGAAGCTCTCCGGCTTCGGCAATTTCGACCTGCGCGACAAGAACCAGCGGCCGGGCCGGAACCCCAAGACGGGCGAGGAAATCCCGATCAGCGCGCGGCGCGTCGTGACCTTCCGCCCCGGACAAAAACTAAAAGCACGGGTCGAGGCTTATGCTGGAACCAAGCAATAACGACGAACTGCCGCCGATCCCGGGCAAGCGCTATTTCACGATCGGAGAGGTCAGCGACCTCTGCGGCGTGAAGCCGCACGTGCTGCGTTACTGGGAACAGGAGTTCCCGCAGCTGAAGCCGGTGAAGCGCCGCGGCAACCGCCGCTACTACCAGCGGCAGGACGTCATCATCATCCGCCAGATCAGAAGCCTCCTGTACGAGCAGGGCTTCACGATTGGCGGTGCGCGCCAGCGCCTGACGGGCGATGAGGCCCGCGACGATCTCAACCAGAGTCAGCAGATCGTGCGGCAGGTGCGCATGGAGCTCGAGGAGCTCATCAAGATCCTGCGGCGCTAGCCGTCGCACGGCGCGCCGCGCCTTCCGCTAGAATCTCAAGTCCCTCGGTCGGGGCGTGGCGCAGCCTGGTAGCGCACTTGCATGGGGTGCAAGGGGTCGGAGGTTCAAATCCTCTCGCCCCGACCAATACTTGAACGGTCCATTCCGGTCACATGGGTAACGGTTTATACCGGAGACATGGGTAACACTTTAGCCTGGAACGGATTGGGGGC
>Ga0137409_10000022_pt2 | contig 120742 bp, 94 predicted proteins | sample CZODoug1_16funga_FD_122059 | JGI IMG/M metagenome (GOLD analysis project Ga0137409, IMG submission 122059) | Vadose zone soil fungal communities from Angelo Coast Range Reserve, California, USA - CZODoug1_16fungal (Hybrid Assembly) | ecosystem: Environmental > Terrestrial > Soil > Vadose zone... | reverse complement strand
CAATGCGTGAAGCTGACCAGTACTAATCGCCCGTTCGGCTTAATCATAAAACTTTCTCAAACCGTCTTTGAGGAAGAAGCAGATGGGGCTTGAAAGAGCCACAGGCTAGTTACGCCTTTTCTGCACAGTGGAGTTCGACCACGAGTCGAACTTGTAATGCCAGCCAACTTCTGTTGTCGCACTCGCGATCCTTTGCTCGGGATGAGCTCAGGTATCCGTTCGCGAGTTTCGAGTTTCCGGTGGTCATACCGCGAGGGTCACACCCGTTCCCATCCCGAACACGGAAGTTAAGCCTCGCCGGGCCGATGATACTGCACGGGCAACTGTGTGGGAACGTAGGTCACCGCCGGGATTAAATTACAAAAAGGCCGCCCTGATTGATCAGGGCGGCTTTTTTTGTTTTGGGCGAAGATGTTTCGAAGACTAGGGGCGGCAAAAAAAGTGCGCGAAAACGAAAAAGTACTATTGACCTCGGCCATTTGCAGGACTAACGTTGTAGTCTCCACCCCGGGCCAATTAATTCTTCCAGAGCGAGGCCAATCATGACCACCAACATTGCCCCCCACCCCTTGGATATCGCGGCACAAGAAAGATGGGAAAGATTGCGAAGCCACAAGCGCTTCATCTCCCGGGTGAAGCTTCTTGTTGAATGGGAACAGGGCGGAGCGAAAGAACGCGCCAACGCCGTCACGGTGGACGTGAGCCACTCCGGCTGCATGGCGGTGGTGGGAGCGGACCTGCCGTTGCGCAAACTCGTCCGGCTGATCCATGCGGAGACGGGCCGCAAGGCGGAGGCCGAGGTTGTCTGGCGCAGCCATGAAGCGTGGGATGCTGGCTTCGAATTGGTTAGCCCGGATCCTTCGTTCTGGGGTCTGCACTAATCGTCTGCACGCCCCCTGATTCGAATCTACTGAGGCAATTTCTCCTTCGGTAAGCTCTTCTAAATCGTTTCGAGATTCTGGAAACCGTCGTCTTTTTGACGTAGTCCTTTGTCACGGCGACGGGACCCGAGAGAATTGCGGGAATGCTCTTGTTCCCGATGGATATCGCAGCAGTAGTCTTGGCGGCATCTCCATTCGCCCCTGCCACCGCCGATTCGGCGCCCAGAAAGAGCTCTAATTTTTTGGTGAGAGCAAATGATCGAGTCGTGGCGAGATGCGTTCCGCGAGATGCGCGATCCAGAGTGCCGCAAGAATCCCGGTAAAAACGTCCATGGTGTAATGCGCGCGCAAGATCAGGACCGTGGCCACCTCGAAGAAGACGAGCAGGACAGCGGCGGCCGTGAGCCAATTTCGGTGCAAGCGAGATAGCTCAATCGCCCCGAAAACCGCGATGGCGGTATGTCCGGAAAAGAAAAAATCGTTGGCGACGTGATAGGTCACCAGTAGCGAGGGGAACCCGGGATAGTGCCAGATCATGTTCGCTGGCGGAGGCAACGCGCAGATGGCCTGCATCAATTGACGCAGAGTCATGAGCAGGAACAATCCGAGGAACGGGCGAACGCTTCCGCCGAAGAGCCATCGTCCGATGAGAAACAAGCCCAGGGTGTCGATCACTGCGGAACTCACGATGAGGAGCGCGTTGGCGGCTCCGGAATTGCGAGCGAAGTAGGAGTTGAGTCCCGCGGTCAGGTTCTGGAGCGCATCGCCGATACCGGATCCAGGAGCGGTTCGCGCGCCAATCAGTGATTGCGTCCAGAACCAGAGCGCGAGGACAATTCCAGCCACAAGAAGCCGAAAGAGCAGGCCGCGCCGGTGGCCGGAGTTTTCGGCCTGTGTCATAGAGCCCTTTTGATCGCCAGTCAAAATTAAGCTATTCGTGGAGCATGTGTTGCGTCATCTCCAGCGCCAATCCGCGCGCTTTGCGCAAGTCGAGCTTTCCGGTGCCGAGATATGGAAGCGTCTCGATGCGCAGGAACTGGTCCTTCCGTGGCCGCCACAGGGCGGGCAGGTCGCTCTTTCCCAGTTTCTCGAGGCATTCTTCCAAGTGAGGCTCGTCCAGCGTGTGCAGCACGACGAGGCGTTCGCCTTTCTTCTCATCGGGCACGGCGGTGACGACAAAGGTCTGTTCCGTGGCGCCGGCCAGTTCCTGCAGCAGGTCCTCGACTTTGATGTGCGGCACCATCTCACCGCCAATTTTGCTGAAGCGGCTCAAGCGGTCGGTGATGCGCAGAAAACCATCTTCGTCCAATCTCGCGACGTCCCCGGTGTTGTACCAGCCGTCGCGGAGAACCTCGGCGGTTTTTTCCGGCTTCTTGAGGTAGCCGCGCATGATGTTCGGGCCGCGGACGAGCAGCAGGCCTGGCTCATCCACCCCAACCGGCTGCAACGTGTCGGGGTCCACGATCTTCACCGTGATTCCCGGCAACGGGTGGCCGATGCTGCCGCGCTTCGCCCCGACCTGGCGGAACGACGCCGCGCGAAAATCGATGGTGTTCACCGTAACCGCAGGAGAACATTCGGTGCAGCCGTATCCTTCGTGCGGGCGAATGCCGAAGTGATCTTCGAAAGCTTGTGAAATGCGGTCGGGCAATTTCTCCGCGCCGGCCATGACGAAGCGCAAGCTGCCGAAATCTTCCGGGGTGCAGCGGCGCGTGTAGGCATTCAAGAACGTCGGCGTTGCGAGAAGCATGGTGACCGCGTACCTGTTGACAAGAGCGCCGATGACGCGCGAATCGAGCGGATTCGGATGAAAGACCACGCCGATGCCCGTGGCGGCGGGCAAACACAGCGTACCCGTGAAGCCGAACGAGTGAAAGAACGGCAGGATGCCCATGATGCGATCGTCGGCGTGCAGCATGAAAACCTGGTTGAGCTGCTCCACGTTCGAAACAATATTGTAGTGCGTGAGGATGACGCCCTTGGGGTCGCCGGTCGAGCCGCTGGAAAAAATAATCGTGGCGATGTCATCCAGCGACGCGGGGCGATCGCAGCCAGCAAATTTCGCGATGGCCTTCGCTGGCAAGAGGCTCGCAGCCAAGGCGGCGGTGACACGTTCACCGAAGCCGGGACCCTTGGCTATGTCCTCGATGAAAATCGTTTCGCCGGGAGGCTGGATCTTGACCTTCTCCAGAAAGACCCGCGCAGTGACTACCGTTTTCAAGTTGCACTGTTGCGCACAGGAAGCCAGCGTTTCATTCGAAACGGTGTAGTTCAGGTTTACGGGCACCTTGCCCATCAACATTGCGGCGTAATTCACGAGCGCGCCGGGCACCGAAGGCGGCAGCAGGATACCGACCATTTCCTGGCCTTGCCATTGCTTTCGCAAGCGCCGCGCGAGCACGAGGGCCCCTGCCAACGCCGAAAACCAACTCAGTTTCGGCCTCTGCCCGTCGGCCATGGCGAAGCGGAAAGGGTGCCTCCGCGCCGAGTAGATGAATGATTCGGGCAACGTGTGCATGTGCTTCTTGCGGCGCGCGAAGGCTTCTGCGCCGAGATCCTGCACCGCGCGGCGGACTTCCTGCGAAGACGCCGTCGGAGGCAGCGGCTTTCCAAAGGTGACTCGCACTGGGTAAGGAATCTGCCGCGGAAATTTCCAAAGAAATCGCCCGCCGGCAAAACTGAAAATCGAGCCCCACACGCCGTCCAGATTCACGGAAACGATGGGCACGTCGACGCCCTTGATGATGCGCTCCATGCCGCGGCGGAAGGGCAGCATCTGGCCGATTCGCGTCATCTGGCCTTCCGGGAAGATGCAAACAATTTCGCCGTTCTTCAGTGCGTCCGTGGCCAGGCGCAAAGAATGGATCATTTCGCGCGGCCCTTGGTCCGATGCGATGGGAATCACACCCATGATTTTGGCAAACGGTTTTACGAGCGGGTGCTCGTAAGAGCCCTTAAACATAATGAAGCGAATCGGACGATCGATCGATGCGATGAGCAGAACCGCGTCAGCCATGGAGACGTGATTGGGGGTAAGCAACGCTCCGCCACGCGCCGGCACGTTTTCCCGCCCTACGACGTCCAGGCGGTAGAGTGTGTTCGTGGCAATCCAGAGAAGAAGTCGCAGCAACGAATCAGGTAACAGCCACAGCACATAGGCCGTTGCTCCGAGCGTCGCAAGCGCCGACCAGAAGAAAATTCCGCCCGGCCTGAGGTGGGCAAAATGAGTGGCAGCGTAATACACACCGGAAGCAGCGCCTATGCCCACAAAAGAAAGCCAGTTCGCCGTGCCGATGACGACGCCCTTCTTGTCTTCTTCCGGCCGGTGCTGGATCAGGGCGCTGATGGGCACAATAAAAAATCCCCCGAAGAAGCCCAGTGCGGCCAGCAGCAACAACACAGCGCGGAACGACAAGTCCGGGATCGCGAGGCAAAGTCCGAGGACTGTCATGCCCAATGAGCCGAGAGGAATTAATCCATACTCGATTTTTCCGCCCGAGAGATATCCCGCGGCAAAGCTGCCAAGGCCTATGCCGATTGCCACTGCCGCTTGAAGGAAACCTCCCTGCGTCGAGCGAATATGCAACACGTCTTGCCCATAGATAAATATGTTGAATTGCAGCAGCCCGCCGACGAAAAAGAAGTAGGTGTTGCCCACTACCGCCAGCCAAAGCACGCTGTCGCGGCGAATCACTTTCATTGGCGACCAGACGTCGATCAGCGAGGTGAGATGGAATCTCTTGGCGGGGTCGGCTGCGGGTACGCGGTTGATTCCAAAGCTCCAGACCAAACCGACAATCGTAAAACCGAGCAGCAGCGCCCCCGAATAGACCTCGCGCCCGTCGAAAGCCTCGGCGAGAAACGAACCGCTCATGCTCCCGACGATGATGGCAAGGAAAGTCCCGAGCTCGAGGACCCCGTTGCCCCACGAAAGCTTTTCCGGCGGGAGCAACTCCGGCAGCAAACCGTACTTGGACGGACCGAAGAGTGCTCCCTGCGTGCAGACGAGAAAGATCGCCGCCAGCGCCAATTTCAGATTTGGCCCCACGAGCGCTGCTGTCGCGAACAGCATGACGCCCACTTCAAACAATTTCGTCCAGATGGTGACGCCACGTTTGCTGAACCGGTCCGCCAGATATCCGCCCGTCAGCGAAAAGAGAATGAAGGGGGCCGCAAAAAGCACGCCGACAAGCAATTCGAGCTGGTCACGCTGTGCCTTGTCTTTTTCGACCGCAAGAATGAGGTAAATGACGAGAAATTTCAGCGCGTTCTCGTTGAACGCGCCCTGGAACTGCGTAGCGATCAGGCTCCAAAAGCCGAGCCGCCACTTCTTTTCGGGCGCGGGGATGGAGAGGTTTTCGTCAGCAGGCATGCACGCTCACCCAAGCGTTGCGATTAGAACGTAAGCAATTCAATTAGTCTAGCAATCCTAATCGATCCAAAGGGCAGGGCCTCCGGCGCCTGTGCCGAAAACGAGACGCCGATGTGCCCAGCGCGACCGTTCAAATTCGCGATACGATAAGCTTCGCCAAAGGGGGCGGAATGAACGCGGAGCGCAGAACTCAGACGGTCTTGATTACCGGTGCCACGGATGGATTGGGGAAAGCTGCGGCTCTCCTGCTGGCTGAAAATGGCTACCGGGTATTCGCCGCGGGGCGCTCTGCGGAGAAGCGAGCGCAGCTTGATGCGTGGGCGAACGAAAAGAGACTGCCGCTCGAAACTCTCGAGATGGACGTATGCGATGACGGTTCCGTGCAGCGGGCGGTCACCTCGGTCTATCAGAAAACGGGCGCGATCGACGTGCTGATCAACAACGCGGGACTGGCCTATATCGCGACCGTCGAAGACATGACCATGGAAGACTGGCGGCGGCAGTTCGAAACCAACTTTTTCGGTGTTGTGCGCGTGACCCAGGCGGTGCTCCCGAAAATGCGCGAGCGGCGCTCCGGCCGCATCGTCATGATCAGCTCGGTCTCCGGACTCGTGACCCCGCCGACGCAAGGCGCTTATAGCGCCAGCAAACACGCCATGGAAGGATTGAGCAACGCGTTGCGGCACGAATTGTATCCCTTCGGAGTCAAGACCATCTTGATCGAGCCAGGATACATCGTGACGAATATGCAGCAGACCGCCGTGCAAGTAGCTCAGCCGTACCAGGAAAAGATCAAGAGCGGGCCGTACACCAAAGTGTACGCGGGCTCCTGGTCAGGCGCGAAGAGCAGCCGCGCAAAGTCGAAAACTACACCGGAAGATTGCGCGCGAGTCATTTTGAAAGCCATTCAAGTACCCGTGCCCCGGGCGCGCTACGGAGTAACCCCGCTGGCCACAACGCTCAAATGGGCTAAGCGTCTCCTCCCCGACGGCGCCATTGACGCGATGATCCGCAGAAGGTACGGAATCACGCGCGAAGAGTGAGCGAGTTCACCTCTGCAATAAACGTCGGCATGGTTTATGGTGTCCCTACGGATTCGAAACCTGGAAGGAAAGACTGTTCTCACGCTGTTCCTGCCACATCTTGGACCACGCCTCATGAACCGGGCTTTCAGCGTAGTCGGCGGCGGCTTCTGCGCCGGTGAATTCGATGGCGTAGACGCCGCTGAAGTCCTTGATCTGATTGCGCGCGGTTTTCAGCCACACGTTCTTGATGCCGGGAATTTTTCCAGCCATGTCCTTGATGCCGTTGATGGCGCGTTCCCGGTCGTAATTCGAAACATTATCCCTGAATTTGTAAACGACCACGTGCAGCACCGTTTTTGGCTGGCCGAAGCGGTTCTGTACTGGCGCGCTGCGTCCGTGCAGCGAACCTGCGGCAACTCCCGCAACGAAAATCGCCGCGCCCAGCACAATCTGCGACGCGCGTTTCATGGCTGACGTCATCTCTTCCTCCACAATAGGAACCCTGCCAGTCTATGCAAGCCACGCCGGGCGAAGCAACTCGCTGTAACAACGGAACGCAGTCGCTCCCCCAAATGGTTTGACGGAGCAGCGGCATGGCCGTTACGCTCCCAAGGCAGATTCATCGAGGGCGGAATGGATTGGCCGGGCAGAAAATCACAAGAGCAACAGGCGGAACCTAAGGTGTTGCGGCCGTTTCCACGCATCTGGATTGGTTATCTATTGGGCTTCGCCACGATGATTGCGGAAATGATCGCGCTCAAATTGCATCCGGAACTAGCCAAAGAACCATTGCTCATACCTCCTTTGTATCTGTTTCTCGCGAATTTTATCAGCCTCATCTATTGGCTTGTTTGCGTTTATGAGTATCATGTCGTCCTCTCGCAGGCGACGGCCGGCGCATATCCAATTAAGCCTCTGCGTGCGGCGTGGTTCCATCTGATTCCCATCTATGGCTTGTACTGGATTTTCAAATGGCCGCGGGAACTGGCCCGCTTTGTGAACAGCCGCCTGGAAGCGCCGTTAATGAAGCCCGATCGAACGGGGTTGGCGGTATTCATCGCGTTTCTTGTGTTTCTTGTGCTGGACCGCGGACTTGGCATGATTCTGCTCTTCTGGGCGGCATCGTATTTGTCGCGTTGCCTTCGCTTCGCGCTGGCGGCGAGGCCGGCATCGCCCGAGGGGCAACTGCCTTCTTCGTGAACATTCGCTCTGAGGAGAGTAAATGCAAACAGGGATACGCTGGATCTTGTCGCTCTGTCTAGTCGCAAGCTGTGCGCCTAGAGGGCGAGCTCAAGGTCAGGATCAAACAAAGCAATTGGCACACTACATTTTCAAGCAGCTCATTGAGATCAACACCACCGATTCCGTTGGCAACGTGACGACCGCTGCGGAAGCGATGGCCAAGCGTTTGCGCGACGGAGGCTTCGCCGAAGGCGATATCAAGGTCGCGGGACCCAATGAACGGAAAAAGAATCTCGTCGCGCGTTTTCGCGGAACCGGAAAACGCAAGCCCATCCTTTTCATCGGGCACCTTGATGTGGTCGAAGCGCTCCGATCGGACTGGACCACCGATCCTTTCGAATTCATCGAAAAAGACGGCTACTTCTACGGCCGCGGCACGCAAGACATGAAGGAAGGCGACGCCATCCTGGTTACCAATTTCATCCGCTTGAAAAAAGAGGGATATCTGCCGGACCGCGATCTGATTCTCGCGCTAACCGCCGATGAGGAGGGCGGCTCTTCCAACGGTGTGGACTGGCTGCTCAGGGAACATCGTGACTGGATCGAAGCGGAATACTGCATCAACCTGGACGGCGGCGAATTCGAAAAGGACAAAGACAAACGGCTGCTCGCAGGAATTCAACCTAGCGAAAAAGTCTACGCGGATTTTCAATTCGAATCGCTGAACCCCGGCGGGCATAGCTCCGTCCCCAGCCCGGACAACGCCATCTATCACTTAGCTGGCGCGCTGTCCCGGCTGCAATCGTTTTCCTTCTCTACAAAAATCAATGAAATTACGCGGAGCTTTTTCGAACGGAACGCGGCGCTGACGACGGGGCAGGTTGCAGCGGACATGAAAGCCGTGGCCAAGCAACCGCCGGATCCTGCCGCAGTGCAACGGCTCTCGGCGTCGCCCTATTACAATTCGCTTCTGCACACCACGTGTGTTGCCACCATGCTTTTCGGTGGTCATGCGCCAAACGCGCTCCCGCAAACCGCGCGCGCCAACGTCAACTGCCGGATTTTTCCGGGGGAAGACCCCGAGGAAGTACACAAGACACTCGAACGCGTGGCGAACGATCCAAAAGTAAAAATCACCATCGTTCCGCAACTCACTCCGGATGGAAAGGTAGTGCCTGTCGTGCCGGTGCCTCCGTCGCCGCTGCTCCCGGAAGTGACGCAGGCCATGGAGAAAGTCTTGAACGTCACCTGGCCCGGCGTTCCTCTCGTCGCCACCATGTCCACCGGGGCCACCGACGGAAAGTACACGCGCATCGCCGGCATCCCAACGTACGGCATCTCTTGCATGTTTTTTGACATCAACGACAATCGCGAGCATGGAAAAGACGAGCGCGTCGGCGTGCAGGATTTTTACGACGGTGTGGACTTCAATTACAGGCTGATGAAAGAACTCTCGTCGCCGCGATGAGGAACGCGCTGAAGAATCAAAAGGTGGCGAGCAAAGGAAAACGGCCCGGAGAAGAGGGCTTCCCCGGGCCGAACCATTCGTAACGGTTAAATTGGCTTACTGCGGTTTGCCTGGCGCGGATGCGCCGGTTTTCGGGTCGGTCGGGGGTGCCGCCGCGCTCGCGGCGATGGGTTTCGACGCATCGGCGCCGTAACGCGTCAGGTACGGCATGAACGGGGTGACTTCGAACGGCATCTTCTCGCGTTCCGCGACCGTACCCACCGGCTTGCTCTTGAGGAGATCCAGCTTGTCATTCCACGGATCCAGCTTCACGCGTCCGCCGATCGGCAGCGCCGCGATCATCTGCGGATTCTGCTTCTGATCGACCGGTATCGTCGACTTGAGGTCGGCGATCACCGGAACACGATTGCCGAGGTGCCCGCTAATCAGGTTCGGAATCTCTTTCTGGCGTGTCGAGAGCGCCGTCAGGAAAAGTCCCGCATTGCCGAGCTGATTCTTGTAGGGAGAATTGTTCAGCAACTGCATTGCTTTGACGCCTGCGGAGTTCTCCTCATCGGCAGTGCGCTGAAACCCGAAGTGCCGGAAGGTTTCCTTGTCGTCGATCAGCAATTGATCAAAGAAAGCATAGCTGGAATCGAGCCGGTGTCCGAGAACGACGTGGCCGAGTTCGTGTGCAAGCATGGTGGCCAAGCTGGCCTCATCGGGAAGTACGTCGATCAAGCCGCGGCTTAGCACGATGGTATGGCCGACGGTGTAGGATTCCAGCGTCGTGGTTGTCATGACACGGCAGCGAACTTCGGGTTGGATATCGAGATTGTTGGTAACTTCCAAGTTGTTGATCACCGTTTCCAAAACCTTGTCGACTTCGCCGCGCGGCGCGATCAGGCCGATGCGCTCCAGGCGATCGACGACGTTATCTTCCGCCTGGCGGTCCCAGGAACGCTGCGCCTGAATGGGTGTCAGGTCGTTCGCCGTCTTGGTGTCGTCCTGCACCGGAGTCTCGATCAGAATCTTGCTGAGTTCCTGCTCCTGGCTGGAGCGGCCGAGGTTGTAACCCCACAGCCGCGTCTGCGCCTTGAAGTCCAGCTTCTTGGCCAGGGCATAGTGCAAATCTCGTTCCTCGCTGTATATGAAGGAAGGCATCCACTGGCCCGGTTGCACATTGGTGCGCCAGCTGTCGAAGTGAAAATACCAGCTCGAGTGCCCGCCGCCGCCGTAGGCGCCGTTAAACCGGACAATGTTGTAATCCTGATCTTCGACCCAGATGCGTCCAAGGAACCGGCCCTTGCCGGACTTGTCCTGAGGTGTGACGTCGAACACCAGGCAGCGCACTTCGCCGAGGAATTCCCGGCGCACGTAATCGAACTTGTAGTGCTGCTTGTCGAAGCCGTTCGCGTCGAGGAAGATCATCTGCAGGAAGCCGTCCGGCAGGAACTGCATCGCGAAAGAAAAGAAGTTGCCGATGGAGCCGATGATCTTCTTCCCTTTGCTGTTGGTGTCCGTCAAGGAGACCAGCGAGACGCCTTTCGAGAAGTCGGCGCGACCGAGGAAATACTTGTCGCCGGCGGGTGCGTAACCAAGATCCTTATCGGGCTTCAAGTTCTGGATGTACGTCTCAACCAGCGGCGAATACTGTTTGATCTGCTGGTTGGCCCGGTTTTCGTTGGTGATTACGCGGTCGATGACGTCGTCCATGGTCCGCGGACGATCGGCCGGATTGGGGGCGTCCGTGGCGGCAGTGGCGCCCAGCCCGCTCAAGATCAGAATGAAAATAGTAGTTACTACCTTACGCATTTTCTCTCTCCCCTCAATAAGCCAAACGGAATTCAATTCGAACGCGAGCCGGGAAATCCACCGGCTGACCTTCGCGCCTTGCCGGCTTGAACTTGATCTGCTGCGCTGCCCGGGTTGCCGCTTCATCGAGACCGTGGCCCAGACCGCTTACGACTCGGTTCACCTGGACGCTGCCGTTCGCCAGGAACACCATCTCGATAACAACGTCACCTTCTATTTTCAGACTACGCCCTTCCGCGGTGTACTGCGGATGCGGTTTTTCCAAGATGTCAACAGGGGTGGTGGCGCTTTCGGTCGACGCTTTCTTCTTGGGTGCCTCGGCCGCGACCGTTTGATCCGCGAAGCCGGTGGACTGCAGCGCGCCGCGCTTGGCGCTTGGCGGAGGATTCGCCGTGCCGTTACCGAAGCCCGTGCTCGCCACCGTGCCGCGAATTCCTTTATCGCCGCCCGTTCCGTTGCCGTATCCCGGTCCACCCGGCAATGTGGGCAAACCAAGACGATTGACGTTAGTGGCTTTGTTCGGATCACCCTTACCGGCGATTCCGTTCGGATCGCCGAAGCCGCCGGTTTGCACTTGGTTCACCGGGGCCACGACGGTTGGCGCAGCTGCGCTGCCCGACCCAAGATTGCCGACTTTCACATCTTCTTTCGGCCGCCTCGGTTGATTCTTCGGCGCATCGATTTTCGCTTGCTCGAAAACCGGATTGAGTTCCACGGGCTTCGCATCCAAGGTCTTTGGCTTGGGTGGCTCTACTTTTGCCGCGAGGAAAACGTGCGTCTGTTTCGGATTCAGCTTCACCGGTTCAGGCTCCACCGGCTTTGGTTCCGGCGGCGTAACTTTGGCCTTCACTTTCACCTTCGGCGGCGGTGGAGGTGGTGGTGGTGGTGCAATCGGGATTTCCGTAACCGGCTGCATCAACTCCGTGACACGTAAATGTAATGCCGTTTGCATCTGCGTCGGGAAGATCAGAGGAATCATGAGCAAGAAACCAAAGATCGCCAGTTGCGCGGCGGCGCTCAGGCCAATGCGGTCCCAGCGTGGCTTCGGTTCAGGGAGCAATGCAAGTCGTGCCGGAACCGATCTGGTGCCGATGGCTTTCTTCCACGCCTGTGGATCGCCTGTACGGCCCCGCCTTGACTCAAAACCGACGCCCATCGATGTCTTACGTGGTGGATCTGCAATCATGGTTGTCATCCGCGTGCCGCCTCGTGAAATTCCGGCTACGAAACATGGGCGGCCTAGGAGTCCCTAGCGCTTCCAAGTCCGCAAGCAGAGTAAGAAATGCGCTCTAGCGGTACCAGAGTACTGGGGAGGCTGGCGGAGCCCGAATAGGACTTTCGTACTAGCGTCGCGAAGTCGCTAATGCTCCCGCGAGAGCACCGCTGCGCACCCAGTTCTAACCCGGCGAGGCAGTTTCAGTTGCGAGTCTGGGGACGCAACACCCCCTAGGATACCGCATTTCCAGGCGGGGTTGTCCGAGATTTGCACACCAATTTCCTTCAGCTGGGCTTATGCTCTAGGATGCAACTTGTGGCCCAGGCGTTGGATCGTGTCTATCGGTGGCTTCGACCCTCTCGCTTCAAAAATGACTGAAGACGCGCCAAATCGTGACGGTGGGAATCCATTGGTGGATCCTTCCCGGCCGCTCGACGGCCAAACCTCTCTCCTGGAATGGTTCTACGCCCAGTCGCAGGCAGGCCGCTGGGGAGTTCCGCGGGAAAAATTTGCGGCCGCGCTCGAGCGCAGCGCAAAGAAGGCCCTGACACCCGGAGCTGTGACACCGCAACAGCTCCAAGACTATCTGGGCGCGTTGCATCTCGAAGATCTGGCCCTGGCTACCGCCTGCGCCGAAGGAGACGAGGCGGCTTGGGAGAATTTTTTCACCAGGTACCGCGCTTACCTGCGCGCGGCGGCGGCCGCGATTCTTCGCTGCAAAGCGGGTTCCGCGGATGCCTGTGATCTCGCGGATTCCCTTTTTTCAGAGTTGTACGGATTGGCGGGCGGCAAGGGCGCGGAACGGTCGCTCTTCCGTTACTTCCATGGACGCAGTTCGCTGAAGACCTGGCTCCGCGCCGTTCTTGCCCAGCGGCACATCGATTCCATCCGTGCGGGCCGGCGTTTCGAAGAGCTTGGCGAGGATGAGACCGGCGATGAACGGCAGAAGACGCTGCTCGGACCGCAGATGCAGCCTGGCGATCCGCATCGCGAGCGCTACGTCGCGTCATTCACACGGGCATTGCAGACGGCGCTCGAACGCCTCGAACCACAGGAAAAGGAGAGGCTCCGCCTCTATTACGCCGAGGAAAAAACACTTGCGGAGATCGGACGGCTGCTCGGGGAGCATGAATCCAGCGTTTCGCGTCATCTGGACCACGCGCGGCGCGATTTACGGCGTGCCGTGGAAGATATTCTTCGCCACGGTATCGGGGCGGCGAACGGTTTCGCGGTTCAGCCCGGACTGAGCGACGCGGAGATCGCTCTCTGTTTCGAATACAGCGCGGCGGACAACCCCCTCGATTTGGAAAAATTGCTGCCGCGCTCAAAATCGCCGGGCCCGGCACCCGGAAAGCGGACGTCGTGACCGCGCGTTGCAAGAAAGCTATGGAGTTTCGTTCTAAGGATGGAGAAGATTATGGCGGCTGACGAACGCGATCGGAGATTTGACAAAGCGCTTGCCCGCCATCTGCGCTCCGCCGCGCCTGCTGGTGAACCTGCGAGATTGCCCGCGGTCCCCGCCTCGCAGGGCGGTGCATGTCCAGATTCGGAGACACTGGCGGCCTATCACGAGCGGTCTTTGCTTTCCGAACAATTGAATTCCTTAAAAGAACATATCGTGGGCTGCGCGCATTGCCAGGCCGTTCTCGCGCAACTCGAAGCCACGGACGGGATTTCACTGCAAGCCGCTGAGCAAGAGGAAGTCCTCGCTGGTAAGAAATCCGAGCAGGTCATGACTGTGCGGAACCTCGAATCGTTCCCCGCAGCCGCTGCTCCGAGCCAGAGCCAACGCGCGGCGGCAGCGGCGCCACCCCAGAAGTCACGCCGGGCTCTTCTTCTGAGGGGCGCGCGCTGGCAGTGGCTCGCTCCCGCGGGAGCAATTGCCGCAGTGCTACTCGTTTGGATCGCGCTACACGAAAACCAGCCCTCGCCTCTTCCAAGCTTGAAGGAAGTCCAAGTCGCGACGAGGCAGCCGCCCCCTCCACCCGCACCGTCGGTTTCGACAGGGGCACAAGCCGTCTCTCCGTCACCGAAGGTGGCCCTCAAGAAGCCTCAATCCGCGGCCGATGAATTTGCCAGCGCGAATACCCGGAGCGCGGCGGAAGCTATGAAATCGACCGAGAAGCAGCAATATCTAGCGCGGGCTTCACCTTCGAAACCGTTGGCCGATCAAGAGAGCGGCCTGCGAAAAGATGCAGGGCGCGACTCCTCCGTTGATTCGCTGCGCGCCGAAAATCAGGCCGATCTCGACTCCAAGACTGCGTCCCGCGCAAAGCAAGAAAACGCTGAAGCGCAAATGCAGGCACAAGCCGCAAATGTTCAGTCACAGAATCAATCCAATTCCAACTCTGCAAAAATACCGGGTCCGGCCCCACTCGGCCAGGCAGAGCCGAAGAAAATGAAGGCTGCGTCTGCCGCACCGGCGGCTCCTCCTTCACAGCCAGCGGCAGTTGGCGGTGTTGCATCCAGCTATAACGGCTCCACTTCCTTGGAAGTCGCACGGGAGATTTCCAATCCGCGTTTGATCTCACCGCCGGGCTCAAGCGTCATTTGGCGCGCCGGCCGGAGCGGTCTTATCGAGTTCTCCAAGGATGGCGGATCCTCCTGGTCCCGGCAAACGAGCGGCGTGCTCGCCGACTTGCTGACCGGCTCCGCTCCCTCGGACAAAGTCTGCTGGATTGTGGGCCGCGTCGGGGCCATTCTTCTGACCACGGATGGCGGCGCGCATTGGACATTGGTTTCTTCACCGTTGTCGGAGGATTTTGGCGGGATTCGCGCCACCGATGCCCTGCACGCCACGATTTGGAATGCCCGGAATACCAAGAGTTTTGAAACCAGCGACGGCGGCCTGACTTGGAATCGCGTCCCGCATCTATGATCTGGAGGGCCCAGCCCGACCAGCCCGAATTGTCCAGTGCAAGAATTTTCGCCCCCATCGTTCTAAGAGAGAAGGCAAATCCAGATCGAGGTGAAAGTGATGAAGATCCCCGGGAGTCAGACAACGAGTCGGCTGTTTTGGATGATTTCCGCTCTTGCGGTTCTCGCCGCCGGCGCGGCAATTCGTTATCCGGCGGCCCGCGGTAACAAAGTCTATGCCGCGCAGGAAAAGGACGCGGCCCGTTCCACGGCCGGCGATCAATCCACAAGCCTGAACGATCAGACCGATCTGAACGTTACCGTCTACAACTCCAACATCGCTCTTGTGCGCGATGTTCGCCAGCTCGTGCTTCCCAGCGGCACGTTTCGCCTGAAATTCATGGATATCGCCGCTACCGTCAATCCCGCGACGGTTCATTTCCGTTCCCTGAACGATCCGGAAAAACTCGGCGTCATCGAACAAAATTACGAATACGACCTCCTCGAGCCCGCGAAACTCCTGCACAAGTACGTCGGCAAGGAAGTCACCCTAGTGCGCTCGTATCAGGACAACAACACGACCAAGCGCGAAGAGATCAAAGCGACCTTGCTTTCCGATAACAATGGTCCCGTCTGGAAGATCGGCAACGACATCGTGACCGGAATGTTTGCCGAGAGTTATCGGTTCCCCGAAGTCCCCGCGAATCTCTATGACCGCCCCACGCTGCTGATGTCTCTCGAAAACTCCGGCGCAAAAAAGCAACATATCGAAGCTTCCTACCTCGCGAGCAATTTGTCCTGGAACGCCGATTACGTTCTTACCGTCTCGCGCGACGACAAGAACGCCGACCTGGATGGCTGGGTAACGGTCGTCAACAACAGCGGCACCGCGTTTCACAATGCGCGGCTCCAGCTCGTCGCTGGAGAGCTGAATCGCGTGGCTGACCGCGGGACCATGGGAAGGTCGGATATGAGCGTAGCTGTTCCCATGGCAAAGGCTGCTCAGCAATTTCAGCAGGAATCTTTCAGCGAATACCATCTCTATTCCCTCGGCCGCAAGACTTCGGTCGAGGACAAAGAAACCAAGCAGATCAGCCTTCTCCAAGGGTCCGGCGTTCCCGTCGAAAAAATTCTCATGGTCAATGGCCAAAGCTACTACTACCGCAATCAACAGACTCCCGGCGCCCCCCTGAAAGACCCCGTCATGGTCTATTACAAATTCAAAAATGAAGAGAAGAACGGCCTCGGCATTCCGTTTCCTGCCGGCAACGTCCGCGTCTATCAGAAAGACTCAAAGGGCGCCATTCTCTTCGCCGGGGAAGATCACATTGATCACACCCCCAAAGACGAAGACGTGAACATCCACATCGGCAACGCCTTCGACGTCGTCGCTGAGCACAAGCAGACCGACTACAAGCGCATTGACACCCACACCTGGGAAATGGAATTCGAAATCACCCTGCGCAACCACAAAGACGCGCCCGTCACCGTCCAGGTGAACGAACCCATCGGCGGCGATTGGGAGATGCTCTCCTCAACCTACAAGTACACGAAGACGGCGGCCTTCGCCGCCCAATTCATGGTGCCGGTCGCGAAGGACGGCACCTCGGTGCTGAAGTACCGCATCCGCGCCAGGTGGTAACAGGTCGCTCCAGCCGGAACGTTAGCCTGCCCCTGCTCCAGCCTGTGGTATAATGATTCCAGGTGATACTCTGACCTGTTACAAGAAGCGGCAGCCTCGGCTGCCGCTTTTTATTTGGAGTGCGGCAGCTTGCTGCCGCTTTTCGGTCCGTTTCGTCGTCGCCATGCAAGGCATCCTAGGCCCCGGCCTCGCGCAAAAAAAAGACGCAATGTCGATTCCGTAGTTCTGTTAACACCTAAGTTCTTTAGATGCAACACTTCCATGCCATCTCGCATGTGTTGCATCTAAAGGACTTGCACAATACTTAACTTCGTTAGATGCAACTTATAAAAAACAGGGGGGTACCCTACCTGCCGTCTCCTTGGCGCGTCTCGGCCACGAAGATCATTTCCGGCGAATCATCCCGGATCGGAGTCCGGTCGAAATTCCCATACAGCGCCGTAACCCGGAACCCGCATCGCGCTAGGAGGTGTTCGACCTCATACCGGAAGAAATATCGGAGCGGCCACGCAAACACCATCCGCTCCTGGCGGCCATCCCGATGCCTGATGGAAAAAATCATCTCTACGTCGTTCCGCTGCTCCGCGCGATGGAAAGCGGCCACACGCTCCGTGATGCGCACCTGCCGTCCGTCCGTGGTTGCGTACTCGGTCACCAGCATCTCTCGCATGTGCACGGGATCGTGCATTCGCTCGGCATCCGTCTGGAACACATCCAGGATCAGCCGCCCGCCCGGCGCGAGATGCTTGCGCACACAATCCAGGCAATCCACCTGCTGCTGCACTTCCAGAAGGTGCTGAAATGGCCGGAAGGGAATAATGACCAGCCGAAATGTTTCGCCCAGATCGAACCGCGCCATGTCTCCCTGAACGAGGTGAACGCGTTCACGCGCTTCTTTGTTGAGCGCCGCGCGCTTTTTCACCGCGCGCTCCAGCATGCGCTCGGAAAGATCAAGCCCGGTGATCCGCTTTCCCGCATCCGCCAGCGCCATCATGATGCGCCCCGTGCCGCAACCCAGCTCCAGTACGGGATCGCCGAACTCGCGCACGGCTTCGCGATAGAACGCCACGTCCTGCAGCCGCTCGCTCACGACCGGCGACTCGTCGTAATAATCCGCGATAAACGAATCGTACAGCGCCGGATTCATCTCAATGTTCGCACTTTCATGTACAAGTATATGTTCGCCGAGCGTATCTGTTGTACGACGTCCCGCAGTTCACCAGTCACGAGTCACCGATTACTGCGTCCGCCTCAATCTCCACCAGCATTTCCGGCGCAATCAGCTTGCTGACTTCCACCATACTCGTCGCCGGCCGGATCTCCCCGAAAAATTCTCCATGCGCTCGTCCAACCTTTTCCCATTCGGCGATGTTTGTCACAAAAATGCGCGTCCGCACAACGTCTTTGAGGCTCGCGCCGGCCTTGACGAGCGCCGCCTCGATGTTCTTGATCGTTTGCACCGTTTGCGCGCGCAAATCGCCCACGCCCACGATCTTTCCATCCGGCCCCGTCGCCGTTGTTCCCGACACGGTGATGACATTGCCGATTCTTACTGCCCGCGAGTACCCCACAATCGATTCCCACGGCGCCCCGCTCGAAATGTTCTGACGCATCATCCTGGTCTCCCCTTGTCGAAATCACAGAGAGAATAATCTACTCTCTTCTTGTTCGGACGTAAGAAAGTGGTTGGCGCCGCGAAGTAGGGGAACTCCTTGGGAAGATGCTAAACTGATGGCAATTCGGCGGAGAAACCGAGACGATTGATGAAGTGCGATAACATTCTGGAAGCGGTCGGGCACACGCCCTTGATTCGCCTGAACCGCATCAATCAGGGCCTGAAGCCGCAAATCTACGTCAAGGCGGAATTCACCAATCCGGGCGGCTCCGTGAAAGATCGCATCGGCATCAGCATGATCGACGATGCCGAGAAAAAGGGCCTGTTGAAGCCCGGCGGCACAATCATTGAAGGCACTTCGGGCAACACCGGCATGGGCCTGGCGCTCGTCGCGGCGGTGCGCGGTTACAAATGCGTTTTTACAACCACCGACAAGCAATCCAAGGAAAAAGTCGATCTCCTGAAAGCTCTCGGCGCCGAGGTCATCGTCTGCCCCACCGCCGTTGAGCCGGAAGATCCGCGCAGCTATTACTCGGTGGCAAAAAAACTTGCCCGCGAGATTCCCAATTCTTACTACCCGAATCAGTACGACAATCCCAGCAATCCCGAAGCTCACTACCGCACGACGGGCCCCGAGATTTGGGAAGACAGCGAAGGCAAGGTCACCCACTTTGTCTGCGGTGTGGGCACCGGCGGCACCATCAGCGGCGTGGGAAAATACCTGAAGGAAAAAAATCCCAGCGTCAAAATCATCGGCGTCGATCCCTTTGGCTCGCTCTACTACGATTTCGTCAAGACCGGGCAAACCATCAAGGCCAAGACGTACGTTGTGGAAGGCATCGGCGAGGATTTTTTTCCAACAACTATGAATCTGAAAATCCTGGATGACATCCTTCAGGTCAATGACGAGGAATGTTTCGTCGTCGCGCGCCGCCTGGCCAAGCTGGAGGGCCTGTTCACCGGTGGCTCCGGAGGCGGCTGCATTTCCGGTACGTTGCGTCTGGCCAAGGATCTGGGACCGAATGACTTCGTCGTCGCGCTGCTGCCGGACACCGGCACACGCTACCTCAGCAAGGTTTATAACGACTTGTGGATGCACGAGCGCGGCTACGTTGACGCGGCTACCGCCATCACCGCAGCGGAAGTCGTCAACGCCAAACACGCCGCCGGCAAGGTTCGCGAGCTTGTGATTGCGCGGCCTTACCAGACTGTTTTCCACGCCCTGAAGACCATGCAGGAGCAGGACATTTCGCAGATCCCAGTATTTGAGGAGAATTTTCCGATCGGCACGATCTACGAAGACCAGATACTCACCCTCGCTTTGCAGGGCAAGGATCTTCGCAAGCTCGTCGTCCGCGAAGTCATGAGCAAGCCTTTGCCGCAGGTGCCCAAGACCGCGCCCGTCGAGCGCGTCACCCACATCCTCAGCCACGAGAATCCCGCGGTCTTTGTCGACATGGGAAATGCGCATTTCGAGATCCTCACCAAGTACGATTTGATGAGCACTGTCGCCAGCCTCATGGAACAAAAACGTTGAGCGCATTTCCCGCGCGAAATTTTCAGTAGACAGGAAACACGAACTGTGAAGATTCATGATTTCAACGAGCGTCTGAAAGACGCGATTCTCATCGCCGACGGCGCGATGGGTTCCATGCTGCACGAAGCGGTTGGCTCACAACGCTGCTTCGACGAGGTGAATTCCACCGAGCCGGAAGCGGTATTCCGTGTCCACCAGGCTTACATCGAAGCGGGCGCGCAGATCATCGAAACCAACACCTTCGGCGCGAATCGCTTCAAGCTCGCGCCGCTTGGTCTCGCCGAAGAAGTCCAGCGCCTCAATAGCCGCGGCGTGAAGATCGCCCGCGAAGCGCGCGAATCCGCCTCCCGCGAAGTCTTGATCGCCGGCTCCATCGGCCCGCTGGGCCTTGGCGTGCAATCGCGCCATCCGGCTCCGGAAGAGATTCAGGATATTTTTCACGAACAGGCGCTCGCGCTCGAAGAGCGCGGCGCGGACTTCTACATCCTCGAAACGTTTTCCTATATCGAAGAATTGCTCCTCGCTATCGATGCGATTCGCTCGTTCTCCGGTTTGCCCATCGTGGCCCAGCTCACCTACGCGGAAGAAGGCACGACGTACGGCGACGTCCGCCCCGCCGAAGCCGCGGCGCAGTTGAAAAACAAGAATGTTCAAGTGATCGGCGCGAACTGCACGCTCGGCCCGCAAGCGCTTCTGCGGATTCTTCAGGAGCTTGCCGCCGTTGATGATCTTCGCGTCAGCGGCATGCCCAACGCCGGCTTCCCCAAACGCGAAGGCGACCGCATCGTCTATCCAAAATCTTCACCGGAATATTTTGCGCTCTTCGCCCGCGAAGCGGCCGCACTCGGCGTGCGCATTCTCGGCGGATGCTGCGGCACGACGCCGGCGCATATCCGCGCCATGGCCGAAGCAGTGAAATCGCTTCGCCCCGCGAAATCCCATCCCGCCGCGCATTCGGTCGAGACAGTCTTAAGACCAGCGCCGGCTGCCCATCGCGAGCCGGAGAGCAAGTTCTGGAAAAAACTCCAGAAAAAAGAATTCACCGTCTGCGTAGAAATCGATCCGCCCAAGGGACTCTCTCTCGACCGCATCTTCGAGCAGGTCGACAAGGTTATGGCGTCCAAAAAAGTGGACGCCATCGACATCAATAGCGGAGCCATGGCCCGCGTTGGCATGGACGCCTTGATTGTGGCCGGCGCGCTGGAAGCCCGCGGCATCGAAACCGTTCCTCATCTCACGACGCGCGACCAGAACATCATCGGCCTGCAAGCTGCGCTTCTCGGCGCGTGGACCGTCGGTGGCGTCCGCAACGTGCTCGCTATCACAGGTGATCCACCTTCTGTAGGTGATTACCCGGAAACCAGCGGCGTCTACGAAGTCGACTCCGTCGGCCTTGTCAAAGTTCTTAATCGCTTGAATCAGGGCACCGACTGGGCAGGAAAAACTCTCGGGGGCGCAACGAATTTTACGATCGGCGTGGCCCTGAATCCCGTTGCCGACGATCTCGACAACGAAATCGAGCGCTTCCACGCCAAGGTAGAAGCCGGCGCGCATTTCGCAATGACTCAGCCGCTATTCGACCCCAAGCATTGGCACGCTTTCCTGAAAAAACTCGGTGGCAAGCCCGCGATCCCCGTATTGATCGGCATCTGGCCGCTCAACAGCTACAAGCAGGCGCTGCGCTTGAACAACGAAGTGCCCGGCATCGTCATCCCTGAGCCTCTACTGAAATCGATGGAAGCTGCGGGGGCCGCCGCACGCGATCGCGGTTTCGAAGTAGCCCGCGACATGCTCACCTGGGCCCGCACCGAACTCGCCGGCGCCTATCTCATTCCACCTTTCAAGCGCCACGAAGAGATTCTCGAAATCCTTTAACTCATAGTCTCGTCAAACAAAATATGAAGAAGAAACCGCATTCCAACAAAAACAGACCAAGGTATGCCTGTTGTGTTTGTAAGCGGACCGTCCGACATCGATCTGAGGCGTGTTGCACGATTTTTGTCGAGCGAGGAATCGATCGGGCAGGGTATGGTACTTCATCTCCACAGATTACTTGGGCGCACGGAAAGTGCCTCGTGAATGTGCTTCCAGTTGCCGGATACAGTTTTCCAGAATTTATTCCCAAACCGAAGGGTGGTCCAAAACGCTTCAAACTGGCCCTGAAGTTGATATAGCTTGACCCCGCAACGCGCGGCGCGGCATCCTTTGGCCTTTCTTTTACGCCAGAAATCATTTGTACCTCCAGGGTTTTTTGCCCGATTCGTATTTCTCCCCTCCACTCACTTCCGTCTCTTTGATCTGGTTTACGAATTGCATTCACCAGGATGAGGAAGGGGGAGAGAAACATGAACTGGAGCAAATCGCGCAAGATTTTCCCGACACACTGTACGGTTGTTCAGACATTAATTCCCGCGAAGCGCAAGCGACAAATCATTTCTTCGATGCTTGTCGCGCTCTTCTTTGGGTTCACTGCGCAGGCGCAGACAGGAGACTGGCAGGCACTACAGAATCTCAAGCCGGGCAGCTACATACTCGTGAAGGCACACCATCGCTATCGGTGTTCCGTGGAAGGCGCGACGGATGACGAACTGATCTGCGAAGGGCACCTGCCCCGGTCATTACGAGTGTCTACTCTGAGAATCCCTCGTTCAGAGGTACATGAGGTACGTAGGTTGCCCCAGTCCAACCAGGCTAAGGACGCATGGATTGGGGCGGCAATAGGAGCTGGCGCCGGTGCGACTGCCGCTGCGAGCGACAGCAGAACTTCGCGAGGTGCTAATGCGTTTTTCGGCGGCCTAGCAGGAGCGGGCTTAGGCGCTCTACTTGGTGCAACAGTTCCGGTCTTTCAGGTCATCTTTCGGCGCGGCAACCTCATCTATAAGCGATAGAGTCGACTGGACTGGCCCTGGCTGCTTCGGGCTGCACCACGCCGGTTAACCTACGGATTGGGTGGAGTCACTGCGCTGGTGTGGTCGTGGATGATTTTCCATCCTTCCGGGAAACGCTTCCAGACCAACGTCAACACACCGCCGAGGTCGTCTTTTTCTCGCTTCAAGTGCCACCGCCCCAGGATGAGCGCCGCGTCCGGCCCCAAAAACCGAAACTCCAGCTCCGAAAAATCCAGCCATCCCATCGCCCCTCTGTTGGGATAATTCTTTTTGTATCGCGCCAGCACGTCATCCCAGCCGCGCACCACCCCGCTGCTCCCGGAAAACGTCAGTTCCGGCGAACGCCAATATCCCACCAGAAACGCGTCCACATCGCCGCGGTTCCATGCGGTTTGCTGGGCGCTCAGAACAGCGTTGATGGCTTCCCGGTCGGTCTTGCGCCCATCAGCGGGCGTGGCGAACGCCTGTCTTTGCAGAAGGAGGAAGACACCCATTGCAAGTGCAACTGCCACCCATACCCAGCAACGAATCGTTCGCATGGCCAATCTCCTCTGTAAACCCCTTGTAAAACTTTTGTAAATCCGTTGTAAACCCTTGGGTGCAGGGAGGATAGGCGACGGGCACATCCGAAGCAAGCCTCTTGCTAGTCACCGCTCCTTCGCGTAAACCACATGGTTCCAGTGAGTTACATTCGATAGTTCCAGTCCACTGGTACTTCGGGGCTATTGGTATATATTTTGCTCCCTGCCAGAATCCCTTTAGAGGTTGAGGAATGTTTAGCGCAATGCTGCTTTCGATCTCTATCGTGGCTCTGTCCCAGTTTGCCCTTTACTACTGGCGGGCGGTCCTGGCAGGCGTTGCAGCCCAGCCGGTTTCTGACCGCGTGCTGGTTGCTGCCCAGGTAGAGAATGGGCGCCTTAGACCTCAGGATTTCCAGACCTTGGCTGGCCTGCATGATTTGACCCCGGATCTCCATCTCAATCGCAGCGGATTGGGTTTGGTACGCCTCTATTATTGGGTTATTGAGGGCCTCGATTCCTTCCTCGGCCAGAGAATTCCCAGTTTTGCCGTCTGGAGCGAACACGAGCGCGTCATCTGCGCCCGTTACGCCGCCGTCCAGGTCGACCGCCGCCTTCAGGCCAATCTCGACCTCGCGGCCTCACTGCGCTCCTGCTGATTCGCTCGCTGCATTCCCAATTAATAATCGTTAGTACGCCCAGCGCAGCAGCACCCCGCCGGTCGTGTAGCCTGCGCCCACGGTGACGATCAGCACCAGATCGCCCTTGTGCAGGCGCCCCTGTCCCACGGCATCTCGCAGCCCCAAGGGAATCGTAGCCCCCGTAGTGTTTCCATACCGGTCAATGTTCACCATAACCTTGGAATCTTCGATCCTCAGCCGCTCCTGCGTCGCTCTAATGATGCGCAGGTTGGCCTGGTGCGGCACCAGCAGTTTCAGATCTTCCTTTGTAAAGCCATTTTTTTCAAGTAGATGAGCCGCCATCTCCGTCATCCGCCGCACCGCATACTTGAACACTTGTGATCCTTCCTGATGGACATAGTGCATCCGCTTCTCGACGGTTTCCTGGCTGGAGGGATGGAGCGACCCGCCGCCTGGCATGTAGAGAAACGCTCCCCCCGAGCCATCCACGTCGTGCTCGAAATCGAGGATCCCTTCGTTCGGGCCCGCCGCCTCGAGCAGCACAGCTCCCGCGCCATCGCCGAACAGCACACACGTCGCGCGATCCTTGTAATCCAGAACGGAAGTCATCGTATCGCTTCCGATTACCAGCGCTTTCTTGTGCGTGCCCGCGCCGACGAACTGCGCGCCGACGGTCAGCGCGTAGGCAAAGCCGGAGCACGCTGCGGAAAGGTCAAAGCCCCACGCCTTCTTCGCGCCAATGCGCTCTTGCACTAAGCAGGCGGTGGCAGGAAAAAACATGTCCGGAGTAACGCTGGCGAGCACGATCAGGTCGATCTCCGCGGGATCCGTCTTGGTTTGCGCCAGCACCGCCCTCGCCGCTTCTGTCGCCAGGTGCGAGGTGGCTGTGCCCTTCTCCACGACGTGGCGTTCCCGGATGCCGGTGCGCGTGCGGATCCATTCGTCATTGGTCTCCACGATTTTCTCAAGATCCGCGTTGGTCATCACTTTTGGCGGAACGTAACCGGCTACACCCGTAATTTTTGCCGCGATGCGGTGGGACATGACACTCCTTGCGAATGGCTACCCGGAGCAAAAGAACCTGAATTTTATGCGATAGCGCCGTAGCGTTACAAGGCGAAGGCCGGTTCTCTTCAGAACCGCAGGAGGTAGCTCAATTTGACAAAAAATAGCCGGCTGGTCGGATTATTGGGCGTGCCCTGCGCGGTAACAGAGGGAGGCGGCCCCGGGCGCAAGTTGAGATCGCTATAGCCATTGTTGTAGCCGAGATAGATCGCCGTGCCGGGATGCAACAGATAGGTGAAGAGCACGTCCGCCGTAAATTGCTTGGTCGGCGCAAAAGGCCCGTTCACGTCATCGGAGCCGCCGAGGCTCCTTTGCACATCGAACAGCTGCGAACTGGCGATCGTCGCGTTGTAATCTAGAATCAACCGGAGCGACAATTCCTTCGTGAACTGGTAATTCAGCTTCGCGCGATTCAGGAAGTTGTTGAAAACGCTTTGCCCGGGCGAAAACGGCGGCGTTACCCAGCCCGCGCGCGTTCCCAGCCGGTAGTAAATCAGCGTCTCATCAAATCGGAAGCGCGCGGAAGGCCGCAGAGTAAATCCGAAATTTACGCGCTTTGCGCTTCCCAGAAACGGCTGAAATGGCACCAGCGACTGCGCCGGAAAAAAATTCTCTCCGATTCCTTGCGTGTACCGCGCGGAGAAGGAGATCCATTTGTACGGCTGCGTCGACACCAGGAATGACGTGCTGTGCTTCCGGAAACCGATATTTTCGAAAAGTTCGTATGCCTCTCCGCGGCTGATGCTGATGGTCGTCTGCTTGGCGAAATCGACCTGAAAGCCGAGCGCCGCGCCCCAGTCCTGCAGGATGCCGGCGTGGTTCCAGTCCACCGTCTCGCTGAATGAGGGGCCAAAATCAATGATCTTGCTCTTCTCGGGCCTCCACAAATACGCGCCGTTAGCAAAGTTCTGCCGGATGTCTATGCGATTGACGAATCCCAGCTCGGTGCAGAAATTCGGCGAGAAATCGTTGTAGTAGGTGGAAAAACTGAAATGCCGGCCGCTGTACGATGCATCGGCCCACAGTGCATTCCCCTGCTGCGACCCGATGGCCGGATCCATCGACGCAAACGACAGGCAATTCCGTTCTGCGTTGAGATCCTGGCGCGTCCAGCTGTGCACTCCCTGCACATCGACGACCCAGTTCTTCGAAAATTTCAGCCGTGCATCCAGCGAAGCCACGCGATTGCTCGTGTCCGCGAAATCGCGGCTAGAAAAAAAACCGCCGATGTACGACTGATTGCCGAATTCGCGCGTCACGCGCACCACGCCGTCCGCCGCTCGCGTGTTGTAAGGGCCGCTGGTGAATCCCTGCCCCGGCCGCCGGTCGTCGATGACCAGGGCGCCCAGCGTCCACTTACCGAGCTTTCCCGTCACGCGCGTGCCGAACTGCGGGTCCGCGATGCGGCGCGAAAAAAACAAATTGATCGGCGCCGCAAAGAACCCCGCATTTTCAATGAAGAACGGCCGCTTTTCCGGAAAAAAAACAGCGAAGCGCTGGTTGACGGTGAGCTGCGGGTCGTCGGATTCCACCTGGCTGAAGTCCGGATTCAGCGTGACATCGAACGTCACCGAATCTTTGGCCACAAACTTCGCATCGAGGCCCGCGCGGTGCTCGAATTTATCCACGAACCCGGGAGGGCCGCCGCCCGGCTGATTCAGAAAGTGGTCGTTGGCCAGCAGCCCATAAGGAATGAACTGAATGTTCCGCCCTGGAGACACATTGTCCAGGCCGGCAACCGGAGCAAATTGCTGCGTCAACCCCTCCACGCGCTGCGTCACGTATGGCCAGTAATCGTATTCGTTCTTGCGAAGAATCGTGCGATAAAGCGCCACTCCCCAGGTTTGTTCCGGATCGCTCGAAAACCGCAGGCTCTTGAACGGAATCGAAAAGAAGACAATGTAGCCCTCGCTCGTGACTCGGCCCGCGTTATCCCAAAGGGTGTCAAAGCTGAAGTCGTATCCTTGCCCCTCGGTGTAGATCGCATCGGTCTGCACCCCCAGCGGATTGGAGGAGAAGAAATACGCGCGGTGAAAATCCCGAAACGTGTCCAGAAGCACACCCACGGCGTCGTCCTGATCGGAGGCCTCGCGCTTGGAAAGATGTGCGCGGACCTCGCCCGCTTCATCGTGGCAAACGAAGGCGGCGTAAAGATTCTTGTCGTCGTAGGAGAGGTAAGCGGTAGTGGACTCCGTCGCGGGCGTACCGTCCCCGGGGACGTTTTGGCGGAAATCGGTGACCGTCAGTTCCGCTTCGCGCGGATGATTCTCCAGGAAATCTTCCAGTTTGGGCGCGTGATGCACGCGTGGAATCTTCGACAGCGGAATCTTGGCCGCATTAGGCGGTGGTGCGGCCGGGGCCTGCGCGGAGACACGTGTCACCGCGGCGAAAATGAAAATAGTCCCAAGAACAGAATTCCGGATGACAGGCCCCATTGAGGATGCCTTTATATATCGTTTACTGTTCATTGGCGCAAGTACAAAGTGGTACAGGTATTGTCTTGTTCAGTACCACAGCCGCATTAGCTCGCGGAAGCCGCGGTTTGACCACTACGAAGCTGGCGGAAGAATTTCATAGCGCCACGAAAGCGTGGCCGTTTTCCTGAGTATGGCCGCGACGGAGCAGTACTTGTCCTCGCTGAGTTGGATGGCGTGCTTTACCGCCGCGTCGTCGAGGTTGCCGCGGAAACGATAGAGCATTTCCAACTTCGTCCAGACCGCGGGCGGCTCCGCCGCACGTTCGCCCGAGCAAATGACTTCCAGGGATTCGAGCTTCTGCCGCTTCTTTTCCAGGATAATGACCACGTCGGTGGCGGTGCAAGCCCCCAGCGCCAGCAGCAAAAGCTCCATCGGTCCGGGCGCCTTGTTCGAGGCACGGTCGGAATCGATGGTCAGCGCGTGTCCGGACGGGCTCGTTGCCACGAATTTCTGTTCGCCAATCCACTTCACGGATCCACTCTGCATGCCGCCCCCAAAGTGAAAGGATAACAGGAGGTGGAACTTGAAACGAGCCACCCGGAATCCAATTGGCTTTCGATTCGTTTTTGGTTTAAATTGCGTGGCCCGCCCGGTAGTCTCGATAGCGTTCGGGAGGAGAGAAAAAATGCAAATTCCAATCTCAAAGGAAAAGCGCCGGCTCGCGATAGCCGCGCTTGGCTTGGTGGCGATTCTTTGGCCATCGACAATCGGAGCCGGAGCCCAGCAAAGCGTTATGGCTGCCGATGGAAAAGATCAACCCTACGTAATTGAGTACTACTACAAGGCGAAGTGGGGCCACGCGGAAGAATTCCTGACGCTCTTCAAAAAGAACCATTACCCGGTTCTGAAAAAAGAGCTCGAGCTGGGCCGCATGCTAAAGGTCAGCATGACCGTTCCGCGCTATCACACCACCGAAGACGGCCGTTGGGATTACCGGGTAACCATCGTCTTCAAGAACGCGGCGATTGCCAACGACAATTTTGACAGCGCCGCGCTGATCAAGCAGCTCTATCCCGATCAAGAAACCTACAAGAAAGAAGAACAACGACGCTTCGAAATCCTGGAAGCTCACTGGGATTTGCCGATCAAGGACTCGGACTTGGATGCCCGCTAAGATCATTCTCGCGCCGCATCCTGGGTCACGCTCGCTCTGCATGCCAACGCGGGCGGCGGGGAGAAATGGGAGCAGCCCCGGAAAAACCAGGGCTCAGGAGTTACGCTGTCCGGTGGTCGCGGCAACTTCGATGATCGGGTTGGGCAGCGACCGCATGGTCCGGACGAAAAGCTCCACGATGGCTCCGTCAAATTGCGCATTCGCGCAGCGCTCCAACTCGGCGAGCGCGTCGGTCGCGTTGCGGGCCTTCTTGTACGTGCGGTCGCTGGTGATCGTGTCGTAGGCATCGGCGACCGCGATGATGCGAGCCCCCAGCGGAATATTCTCCCCGGTCAATGCGTCTGGATAGCCCGAACCGTCAAAGAATTCGTGGTGGTGCAGCACCATTTCGCGGATGCGCGCGAGCGGCGTCAGCGGGTCTAAGATCTTCGCGCCAAATGCAACGTGTGATTTCATCGTCTCCCACTCTTCGGGATTGAGCGGGCCGTTCTTATTGAGAATACTTTCCGGGATACCAACCTTGCCGATGTCGTGGAGCACGGCGCCCAGGCGAATCTCTTCGATTTCGGCGCCTTGCATCTCCATCGCTTCCGCGATTAGCGCCGCATACGCGGAGACTTTCTGCGAGTGGCCTTGTGTATAGTGATCCTTGGCATCGATCGCAAAGGCCAGCGAAGTGACTGTGTCCAGCACGGCCTGCGGCAGTGCTTGCGCGCCCTGGGCCGGTGCCGTAGGTAGCTTGCCGTGATTGGGCTCAGTGGCCGCGATCGATTCGGTGAATTGCCGCAGGCGCTGGTAGATCTCTTCAAACGCCTCGGGGCCCGTCGAGAATAGCCGCTTGAGCGTCACGCCCAGGTACGCTTCGAGGACGTCACGCTTCCATTTCTTCGCTTCGTTGGGATCGAAGTGATCGGCGGTTGAGACGGCGTTGCCGCCCTGATGTTTCGAAAGATACATCGAAGCGTCGGCCACTTGGATGAGCTCTTGCGGCGACGAGCCGTGGAGTGGATAGCACGCGATGCCGAAGCTGGCACTGATATTTTTCTCGCGCAGCAGCGGATCGGCGGCTACCCAGCCGCGGAGCTTGTTGGCCAGTTGCCGCGCATGCTCCATATTTGTTTCCGGCATCAGGATGACAAACTCGTCCCCCCCGTACCGGGCCACAACGTCGGAGCGTCGGCAATTCGTTTCCAGAATCTGCCCGACGCGCTGGAGAACGAGGTCGCCCTCGAGGTGCCCGTAGAAATCATTCACGAATTTGAAGCGGTCGAGGTCCATGAGCACCAGCGCAAAGGCGCGGCCGGCTCGAGTGGACCGCTTCCATTCCGCGGACAACGCTTCCATGAAAAAACGATGCGTTTTCACGCCGGTGAGCCCGTCGGTGATCGCCTGTTCCTGCGCCTTCTGGAAAGAAAGCGCGTTGTGCAGCGCCCCGGCGATGAGGTCGGCCAGCGTGCGCAGCAGGAGAACTTCTTCCTCGGAGAAGTCCACCGGTACGGACGACTCGATATAGAGAATGCCGTGAAGCTGCTCCGCGTAAAAAACCGGCAATGCGATAGCCGCCACGGAATCCGGCAATAGCGGCTTCAGCGCACCGTCGGCCGGAGAAGCAGCGCGGTATGCTGCCATGTGGCCATTGCGGGCCACGTGGCCGATCAGGCCCGCGCCAATGGAAATGCGCCGCCCCAGGCTCCCGCGGCGCTTTCCCGCTTCGGCTTGGATCACCACTTCGCGCGTCGCGTAGTCCAGCACGCCGATGCCGATGTGATCGTAGGTCAGCCCGGCTTCCAGTTGTTCGGTGATTTTGGCGAGCATCTCATCCGGATTAAGCGTGGCGATGGCGTTCCGCGAAATCGTGTTCAGCAGCGAAAGGTGCCGCGCCTTGGTGCGCTCTTCGCTGAACAACCGGGCGTTTTCAATTGCGATGCTCGCTTCGCTCGCAAGGACGCGCAGAAGCTCCAGGTGCCCTTCGTCAAACACGCGCTCGTGATCGGAGTACACCGCCATCGCGCCAATGGCGTGATCGTAGGCCACCAGCGGTACGCCGCAGAAGCAACCGGTCGTGCGCAGAGGCTCGACGCCCAGTTTTTTCATCTCCCCGACATAATTATCGCGGATGAGCACCGGCTGCCGCGTTCGAATGATGTACTCGGTGATGTGGTTCCCGGCAGGACGCGCGCGCTTTGGCATGCGCGCGCCATCCACGATCTCGAGGTCGAACTGAATTTCGTCGCGCAGCGGATCCAGTTCCGCGATGTAGAAGTTTTCCACGTCGAAGAGCCGCCGCAGCTCCTCCCACACTTTCCTCGTCAGGTCTTCTTTGTTCAGCGTGGAGCTGAGCGCGCGGCCGATTTCGTTCAATACGTGAAGTTCTTCGGACCGCCGCGAAGTCTGCTGAATCAAGTAGCTGTTCTCGACTGCCATGCCGATCTGGTGGCCGAGCGCGAGGAGAAGCCGCAACTCCGCGGGCGTGAAGCGCCGGCTGTCCGGTGTCCCAAGAAGCAGCACGCCGAAGGCTTGTTCTTTGGCTTGAAGACTAATGGCCACCACGCTGCGCAATCCCTGGGCGAGCGCAAGTTCGCGGAACCGGCGGATGGACTGTTCTTTTTCGAGCGCCGAGAGGGAGTCGTCGCGCAGGTCGCGAAATCCCAGCAGGCCGCCGAGACGCGACACCAGGTGGACGAGATAATCGTCCAGACCTTCGTTCTGGGCGGCGCGGCAGAACTCATCACTCAAGCCCACGGCAACGACGGAAGTAGGGCCCTGCGGATCACCGTGGTGCAGAAAGAGCGCTCCTGCGGGCAACCGCACGACGCCCAGCACGCGGTCCAGCGCCTGCGACAACATGCGCTGAATCTCGCCGCCCACAAAGCTGGAGGTCGCCAGATTGAGATTCGAAAGCGCCAGCATGTTGCGCTCGATGCGGCGTTTTTCTTCTTCGTATAGCGCCATGACCATGAGCATGGCTACGAACGCGCACGGAGCAGCCGCAACCACGCTCATGCCTGCGCCTTGGAGTTCCGGCGTCGCGTTCAGGATATGGAGCGCGATCCACAGCACTCCCCAGGAAGCGAAGGAAACGCCCAGGAGCCGGTCGGCGAGCGTTTCCTGCCGCCGGCTTTCCTGCCAGAACACCACCGCCACCGCGATGTACAGCAAAGAAGCGGGAATGACCGCGGAAACGGAAATCGCGTCGGTGGCGTTGGCTGCGGTCCACAGTCCGAAGAGTAGGCCCACAACCAGCCCGGGAATTTTCCAGGGCTTCCGCTGGGAGTAAAGCTGTGCTCCGAGAAAAAAGAGAACCCCGGAGAGCGCGAAGAGCCAATGATCCAATGCACTCTGCAGCGGGCTCGCCGCTGTACTTGGATCTAGTGCCGGCCCCACGTAATGAAGCGCGAATACCGCCCACGCGGCTGTCCATAGCAGCAGATATGTCTGGCGCTTAATGCTGTGTATATACGCGAAGAAGCCCGCCACTAAAGTGGTGGCGATCAGCAGCGCCAGTGAAATAAAACTCTGATGCATCAGGAACACATGCGATTCTCCGCCCGCATTGCGGACGACCTTTCGGCAAGTCAGGAAGGCACAAAAGTCCCTCGTGCTCCGCCGTACAACCGCAACCCCGCCGCTCGCACGAGAGGACAGTCGTGCGGCGACGCGCGAAGGTCGCGCCTGTACACAAGACAAAGTCCTCGTGATTATGGATGACGGAATTTTCCGGAAGCAAGCGTACCGGCGTACTGGTAGCTAAAGAGACAGCATCCTTCAGGTAACCGGTTCAATACAAAGGGAGATAGGCCCTCGTCGTTTTGGTTAATCAAGCGCTAGTTAATCGGCACCTGACTTGCCCTCCTGATTCCATTGGGTGAAGCACCGCTCCCGATCGCACCATTTGATCGGGATACCTTTGTTCCTTGTAGATGAATTCTCAATTATTTCACCGGATGCAAAAACGCTGCCCTCGTGCAGGCGGACGCGCATTCGAATTCTCGAAAACTTCACGGCTGCCGGAAATCCGGCGCCATTGGACGCAAATAGTGCGTTTGGCTACACTGAGAGTTTGAATTCAAGTGGAAAGACGCGCCGACAATGAGTGACTCCATTCACAAGCCATCTTCCGTGAGGGTGCGATTTGCCCCGTCCCCTACCGGTTATTTGCACGTGGGAGGAGCCCGGACCGCGCTGTTTAACTGGCTGTTCGCGCGGCACCAGGGCGGAACGATGATTCTGCGCATCGAGGACACTGATGCCGAGCGCAACAAGCCAGAACTGGTGCAAGGAATTCTGGATGGCTTGCAGTGGCTGGGCGTCAATTGGGACGAGGGGCCATTTTACCAATCGCAAAGAACGGAATTGTATCGCGCGGCGGCGAAAAAATGTTTGGCCAACGGGGCCGCATTCCTGTGCTACTGCCCCGCGGAAAAATATGCGGGCGGGGACTACGCCGAACCGGCGCAAGACGAGGAGCCGAAGGCCGGCGGGCCGCGGCGCGTCACGCGTTGTTCCTGCCGCGATGGCCGGCCCTCAACGCCGGGTGTGAAGCCGGCCGTCCGCTTCAAAGTTCCGCTAGGTGAAACAACAAGATTCGTCGACGCGGTATTCGGCGAACGCGAGTTTTCGAATGATGAAATCGAGGACTTTGTCCTGTTGCGCTCCGGGAAAGGCGATGAAGAATTCGGCCAGTCCATGTATCAGTTGGGGGTTGTCGTCGACGACATCGATATGCGCATCACGCACGTGATTCGCGGCGCGGACCACATTTCGAATACTCCGAAACAAGTGCTGCTGTACCGCGCGCTGCGTGCGGAACCTCCTGTTTTTGCGCATGTGCCGCTAATACTCGGCGCTGACAAGTCCCGCCTTTCGAAACGTCACGGCGCGACCGATGTAAACATGTACCGCGCCGAAGGATTTCTCCCGGAGGCGTTCCGGAATTTCCTTGCGCTACTGGGCTGGTCTCCTGGCGGAGATGAAGAATTTATTCGAACGAAGGATTTGATCGGAAAATTTTCACTCGAGGGCGTGAGCCGCACCAACGCGGTGTTCGATCGCCCGAAACTCGAGTGGTTCAACACGCAATATCTGCAAAAGCTTCCGATCGAGGAGTTGCTACCTGAAGTCGAAAATGAATTGAAGCGCAGCGGCTTGTGGAAGCCGGAGTGGGCGGCGGGCGCTGCGCCCGGCCCGGACGGCAGAGACCACGCGTGGTTCTCGAAGACCGTCGATTTGCTGCGGCCGCGGGTTCGTTTGCTACCGTATTTTTCATCCTGGTCGCGCGCGTTTTTCAGCGATGAATTCACGCGCGACCCCGCGGCAATAGAAAAATTCTGGAAAGATCCGAAAGTTCCGGATCTGCTCGCCAAGCTCGCCGATGCGCTCGAGGCGCTCCCCGAATGGAACCACGATGCTTGCGACCACGCCTCCCGTGCCGTGGCCGAGGCGGGCGGCGTGAAAGCCGGACTGCTGATCAACGCCACTCGTGTGGCGATCGTCGGGCAGGCCGTGGCGCCGCCTTTGTTCGATACGATGGTCGTTCTTGGCCAGCAACGCGTCGTCCGCCGCTTGCGCGATGCAGTGGCCAGTTTCGGTAAAGCTTAGAGCACGCCTTCCTTCAAAAAAGTTCGAAGTCTGCAACGCTTGTCCAAGATCAATTGTTGAAATTGACGTTGCGGGTCTATTGTTTTCCAAAAAGTTCTGCGTGAGCGGGCTTGGCGGCGGAGGCCGAGGCGGCGACGTTCAGCGCCGCGTCGAGAGTTACTGTCACCGGGGGCAGGCAGAGTTCGCTGCTGCAGGCCTGGTAGCGGAGCTTCAGCGGAATGTGCTGTTCGCCGAGAGGAGCGTTCTCGAGCGCAGTGACGGGCATGCGAAGAATCACGGCGCCCTGGTAAACGTTCAGCGGAATCTTGGAAAACGTGAATTTCTCAAGTTTGCCTTTGGGATAGGAGACTTCGCCGCCGTTGAAGCCGGCGGGAAGCGCAGCCTTGAGATCGGTGGCGATCAGGTAGTCCTCCGATTTTTCGCGGGCGTTGACGTGGAAGCCCGAGCGAATCTTCATGACAACGGCGATTTGGAACGAACTGGCGCGGGCCGCGGGATCGAGCGAGACGTAGATTTCGGATTTGACTACGTCGCGGCCGGAGGGAACTTGCGATTGGACGGCGGGAGAGAACGCAAGGCAGAGCACGAATAAAGGCACGGCCAAACGGTTGGATGGTTGAAAGTTGAAAGGTAGAAGTTGAAAGAAAGAGAAAAACTTAACACAGAGAGCACGGAGAGCACAGAGTTCACGGAGAAGACGAAACAAAGGACCGCGGGAGAGACTTGCTCCAGATTCTTTGCGAGGCGTAGCGAAATTGGGGAATCGCATCACAGGGTCACCTGGGCGCCGAGTTGCTGGGAGATGACGCGGCTCATCACGGCGCGGAGGTCTTCGCCGGTTTTTTCGTGGACGAAGGCGTTGCGCGATTCGTTCCAGCCGAGCTTGAAGCTGGTGGAAAGCGCCGAGACCCAGATTTCTCGGACCGGCGTGTTGGGCGAAATCACGAACTTGGCCTCCTCGGGTTCCTCGAAGATGACTTCGAGTTTTCCGGATTCGCCTTCGACGTCGAAACCGTGTTCATCGCCCGCGGTGAGCATGCGGCGCTTGAGTTCCTCGAACGCGGAGTCGGCTTTTCGTTGAAAGTCTTTTTCATCGAGCATGCATTTAGCGTACATGAAGAGAGCGAGTCGAGGGTAGTGGGCAGTGGGGATGTGACGAAGCAATGAAGTAAGGAGGCAATGAGATAAGGAAGCGAGCGGAGAAGTGGCCCCGCCGCTTCGCTCCCCTCGAAGGTCGTTGGACACCACGGCGAAGGAACGGGAAGCGGGCTGTACGGGCCAACAATCAGGCGTCCTTGATTTCGCGGAGATGGCCGCTAGCGACGTCGTAGACGAAGCCGCGGACGGCGACGGTCTGGGGAATCCAGGGATGGGTGCGAAGCTTCTGCAATTGGTGGCGGACATTTTCATCGATGTTCTGGAAGGCGTAGAAGAAGGCGGGAGCAACAGCGGCGGTTCCGGTGCGGTTCTGGATTCGGGTGCGAAGATCCTGTTCGCTGGTGAGCATCAATCCGCAATCGGTGTGATTTATGACCATGATCTCCTCGGTGCCGAGCAAATAATGCGAGACAACCAGGGAGCGCAGGGTGTCTTCCGTGACGATGCCGCCGGCATTGCGGATGATGTGCGCATCTCCCGTTTTCAGGCCCAGGGTGCGAATGGAAAGCCGGGTATCCATACAGGTCAGGACGGCGAGCTTGCGCTCGGGGCGTGGGGTCAGTTTGCGCAATTCATGGGTGCGCGAGTAAATTTCGTTGGCAGCGAGGACCTCGTCAATGACGCTCATGGCCAAAACAGTCTAGCAAAACCGAAGAGAGTGAGTAGCGAGCGGATCTGGGAGATGTTGGGACGCGGCGCGAGTGAGCGTGCGAGGAAAGAGCGAGCACGACATGCCGTACCGCCATACGAAGAATTACAATTGAGATTCGATGGCTTTGGTGAATTCTTCGTAGCTGATCAGACCCTGAACTTTTTTCACGATTTTCCCGTCGCGGGAGATGAGGAAGCTGGTGGGATAGCCGAGAAGGCCGCCGAACTTGTCGGCGACTTCGTCGTTGCCGATGACCATGGGATAGTTCATGGGGAGTTTCTGGCCGTTGACGTTGAAACGTTCCTTGGCGATGAAGGGAGCGACGGCGCTCTTGCCGTCTTCGTCCATAGAGATGCCCAGAACGGTGAAGCCTTTCGCTTCGTACTTCTGCTGCATTTCGATGAGCCAAGGAATTTCGATGTAGCAGGGCTCGCACCAGGTGGCCCAGAAATTGACCAATACGACTTTGCCCTTGTACTGGCTAAGTGTGGCGTCCTTGCCGTCCAGATCCTTGAAGGTAACATCGGGAGCGGGCTGGCCGAGGGTTTTGGCGTCGGCCGGCGCCGTGTTCCTCGCCGGGCCTGTGGATTTCACGCGCGTGGCCCTGTCGGCATAGACGGTGGCGCCGATGAGAACGACCACGGTGGAGATGATTAAGATGACTTTTTTCATTGTTGTTTCCGCGAATTGGTCAGACGCACTCCTCTAGAGTGAAAATCGATTCAAGAAAGTCAGTTTAGCCGAGAGCCAGCTCAGCTTGTTGACGAAGACCAATCCCCCGACGAACAAAAGCAAAGCGCCGCTGAAAAGCTCGACCGCATGGAGATACTTTCGAAAGTTCTTGTAGAAAACCATGAATTGGCTAATGCCGAGCGCGGTAAGCAGGAAGGGAATGGCCAGGCCGGCGGAGTAAACGGCGAGGAGCAACACGCCGCGGGCGATGGTGTCGCTGGCGGCGGCGAGAGCGAGAACGGTGGCGAGGATCGGGCCGATGCAGGGCGTCCAACCGAAGGCGAACGCGAAACCGAGGAAGAAGCCGCTCCAGATGCCGGGTTGCGTGGCACTGCTGCGGAGGTGGACGTCGCGATTGAGCCAGCGGGCCATCGAAGGGCCGAAAAAGCCGACGAGCGAGAGCGAGAAAAAATGAGAAGCGCCCAGGCCGGCAAAGAGCGGGGCATGGCGAAGGTAGGAGGCGACGCCGAGAGCGACGAGAATGACACCGAGGATGATTCCGGCGCGAAGATTGAGTTTGATGAGCGCGCCGATGAGGTGAAGGCCGAATAGCAGGATCAAGGCGCCGGCGACAGGGGCGAGGAGGGCACGGTTCTGGCGCAGGAAGGACCCGACGGCGCTGGCGGACGCGCCGAAAGATATAAAGACAACGGAAAAGCCGGCAACGAACGCGAGAGCGGAAGCGAACAAACCGGAGCTGGGAACCTCGCCCTTGCGGAGTTGCTCCATGCCAATGCCGGACAGCATGGAGATGTAGCCGGGAACGAGCGGCAGCACACAGGGAGAAAGAAACGAAACGAGCCCGGCGAGAAAAGCTCCTAATAGAGAAACATCGTTCATCCGAATTCAATCCTTGGTTGCGACCTGGAAGCGCGACGAGACAGCGCACCTCACCAGACCTCAAAATCGTTCCTCTTATTCTCCCACAAATCTCTTTCGTGCTTGTACTTACGTCGAAATCACTTCCGGCCGGGCCGGAATTTACGACCAGCGAACCTCATCGGTTCGCTGAAGGATCACATCGCGAAGGATGGGTATGCGAGCGGCAAACACGAAGTCGTTTTATTAGACGCGGCAAAGGATGCAAAGGACACGAGGAAGTGAAAGGGCGACAGATGAAGGATTTGGCTGGCGCGGGGCGGCGGCGACGCTTTCGAAGAGCGCTCTAAGGCATTGATAGGAAATAAGTTACGTGCGAGCGAATTGGCAGAGAAGTTGCCACAGCCGCAGTGAGCGCCCGGGAGGCGCGCGGCAGGTGAGTATGCGATGGACGCCGAACAAAGTGACGTTGCTGCGAGTGGTGGTGGGGTTCGCGGCGGTGTGTCTGTTCGGGCGCGGGGCGTGGGCGAACCTTACGGCGGTGGGGCTGACCGTGGCGGCGATCGCGCTTGATGCGTTAGACGGGCATCTCGCTCGAAAGAAAAAAATGGCGACGCCGGTGGGCGCGCAACTGGACATCCTGGGCGACCGGATGATCGAGAACGTGTACTTCACCTATTTCGCGGTGGTGGGCATGGTGTCGCTGTGGCTGCCGGTTTTGTTTTTTGCGCGCGGGGCGGCGACGGATTTCTTGCGCGGGCTGGCGATGAAGGCGGGACATTCCGGTTGGGGCGCGAATGCGATGCTGCGGACCTGGTGGGGACAGGCGCTGGTGGCGTCGCGCTGGAGCCGAGGGATGTATGCGGCTATGAAGTGTCTGTGCTTCTGCTATTTGGGCTTGGAGCTGGCGCTGATGCGCGGGCCGGTGGCGCTGGTGGGGGAGTTGGCGGCGGATGTACACGCCATGATTCGCGTGGGAGCGCAGGTGTTGACGTGGATGACGGCAGCGTTCTGCCTGCTGCGTGGGTTGCCGGTGCTCGTGGAAGGGTGGAAGTACATTGCAGGAAATGTGGGGCCAGCGCGCGGAGCGAAGAGCGCGCCCCATAATCGCATCCGGGATGCAAAAGCCGCAGCGCAGGAGGCGATGTGAAGGGGCGGATGGACGCAAAGGAAACAGAGGAAGTGAAGGAGAAGAGCGGAAGAGTAGCGGCGTTTTTTGATTTGGATGGAACGCTCACGGCACTGCCGTCGTTGGAAAAGAAATTCTTTCGGATGTTGAGATACCGGAGAGCGATCCGGGCCAAGAACTATTTTTCATGGTTAAGGGAAGCGACGCGGCTGATGCCGCGCGGGATCAGCGCGATCCTGCAGGCGAACAAAATGTATCTGCGCGGCGTGCAAGTTTTTGACGAGCGTGGCGAGGGAGACGGAGATGTCTCCTGTTGGCACAAAGACGGCCTCCAGGCCGAGGGACAGGCATCGGCTCCTCCGCGGCGCAATCCACGACTGCCTGTCCCCGCTTTTTTTGCGCAAGCGATCGAGAGAGTGGCATGGCACGCGAAGCAGGGGCACGAGATTGTGATGATAAGCGGGACGCTGGAGCCGTTGGCGCGGGGAGCCGCGCGCGCCATGGAAACCGAACTTGCCGTGCGCGGAATCACGCTGACAATTCGTGTGTTCGCGACGCGGCTGGAAGCAATGGACGGCAGGTGGACGGGACGGGTTTTGGGCGAGGCGATGTTTGGGGAAGCGAAAGCGCGCGCGGCGAAGCGATTGGCTGAGGAGATGCGGCTCGACCTGGGGCGATGCTACGCCTATGGCGACAGCTTGAATGATCGGTGGTTGATGGCGGCGGTTGGCCGGCCTGCGGCAGTAAATTCGTCGAAAGACCTCGCGGACATGGCGCGGACGCGTGGGTGGCCGGTGCTGAATTGGGAGAGAAAAGAAAGCCCAACGCAGAGACGCAGAGGGCACGGAGAAGTCGCAGAGAGGAAAGAGCAGCTCAGAGTGATTGCATAGCGCTGCGCTCTTAGTGTGCGGAGCGCAGTGAGTTGCCCAGTGGAACTGGTGAGACCGGAGAACCCTGAATGAATGACGTGCAGAGACAGAACCATCGAGGTGATGAAACACCGGTCGCTTGGAGCGCGGGAGTGCTTGCCGCGAGAAGTGAGGTGCGCGCGACCGGCTTCGAAGTGGAAGGACAAGGAATCGCGCGGTGGATCACTCGGGAAGCAGCGATAGCGTGGGCGGCGTGCGGAGCATTCGAATGGGTGGCGCTGGGATACTTGGCGGCATCGAGTGCGCTGATCGCGGTGTTTGCGGAAAATCTTGCGCATCCAGTGAAGTTGATCGGCCTGCAGGCGTTGGTTGCGGCGATGATTCTGGTTTTGTGCCGCGTAGAAGCGCGAGTTGCGGAGCGGACGGATTGGGGACGCGACACGTTTTCAGTGAAGTTCTGGCATTTTTGGCGGCACTGGTATCCGCACCTGTTTTTTCTGTTTTGTTTTGAGGAACTGGGAAAGCTCGTGCATCTGGTGACGCCCGGCTGGCAGGACGCGAAGCTGATCGCCGCCGACTACTGGCTGGCCGGCGTGCATCCGACGGTGTGGCTGGAACAGTTTGCAACGCCGGCGCGGAACGATTTCATGCAGTTCGCGTATCTCACTTACTTTACGTATCTGCTGGTGCTGGGCGGAGTCTTGTACTACCGGAGGGACTGGCGCGGGTACTGGTCGGTGATGACGTATTCGGCCGTGGGGTACGCGATCGGGTATCTGATCGCGATTTTTTTCCCAATTGAGAGCCCTTGGTTTTCGATGGTTGGGGCGTGGCACGGATCGTTGCAGGGCGGGCCCATCACGGCAACGATCAATTTTATCGAGCACTTTGGACGCGTGCGGGGCGCGGCGTTTCCTTCAGAGCATGTGGCGGGGTCGGTCGCGGCGTTGTGGGGAGCATGGCGCCACCGGCGGTGGCTGTTCTGGGCAATGTTGCCGCTGGTGACGTGCATGTGCGTGTCAACAATCTGGGGGCGGTACCACTACGTGGTGGACGTTTTCGGTGGAATAGTGACGGGAATGCTCGGCTACGTCATCGGCAGTTGGATGATGAAGACGCGAGGTGCAGTGGCGACCGAAGCGCAGTAAAACTTCCAACACAATTCCGCCCGCGAAATTCAATCGGGCAGTGGTGGCCGGAGGTTCCGCGGGCGAGAACGCTCGAAAATCTTGGCGATGCGGAGCAAGATGGGCTCGCTCGACACACCGGCCATGATTTGCAAACCGATGGGCAATCCCGAACGGGTAAAGCCACAGGGAACCGAAACGGCAGGCACACCGGCCAGATTTGCCGGACGGTTGTGGCGCAGCAGCAAAGCGCGAGTTGGATACTCGTGCGCCCCGATGCGGATCGTTTCCTGATTCAAGAGCGGAGCTTCAATGGCGGTCGAGGGAAAGACGATGGCGTCTACATCCGCTTCCGCGAGCGCCAAATGCAGCTGTTGAAAGAATTGTTTCTGAATCTCCAGCGCTCGCAAGTAGTCAACCGCCGGCACCTTGCAGCCCATCTCCAGCCTCGAACGCACGTCGCCGCCGTACTCCGCGGCCCGGGCAGGAAAATATCCCTGTTGCTGATGGTAAAGCGCCGCTTCCGTCCAGGCGATATGATTTCCGGCGTCTTCGGTTTCATCGAGTAGCGGGATGGAAATGTCTTTCGAGGTCATGGGCGCGCGGCAAAGATCGAGCAGCGCAGAGTCGAAGCCGTTCCGGACTTCCGAGGAAAGAGCATCGAAGAACAATTGACGAGGAATTCCCAGGCAAAACTTTCCCCGTCCAGCCCGTAGAGCCGAAGGACTGGCCAGGTTTGGCTCGCGTCCCACGCGGGAGTATAAAACTCCCGTTAGAGCGGCGACATCACCGACGGTTCGAGCCAGCGGGCCAGCGCAATCGAAAGCGGGAGAAAGTGGAGTGATTCCTTCGCAAGAGATGCGGCCCCAGCTTGGCTTCAGACCGGCGACGCCGCAGAGGGATGAGGGGATGCGGATGGAGCCGCCGGTGTCCGTTCCAATGCTGCCGTAGCAAAGGCCGGCGGCGACGGCCGCGGCAGATCCTCCACTCGAGCCACCGGGAATGCGCGCGGGGTCCCAGGGATTTCGGACCGGGCCGAAATGGGGATTGTTGGACGTCACGCCGTAGGCGAACTCGTGCATGTTGGTCTTGCCGAGGAGAACGGCACCTGCTTCTTTCAGCATGACGACGACTTGAGCGTCGTGCTGTGGAATGAAATCTTTCAGGATTTTTGAGCCGGCGGTCGTTCGAATGTCTTTGGTGTAGATGTTGTCTTTCAGCGAGATGGGGATGCCGTGGAGCGGGCCGCGGTCACCATGGCCTTTGCGGCCGCGGGGCGCGAGAAGTTCCAGTTCTGCTTTTTTGGCTTGGGCGAGGGCGAGTTCAGCGGTGATGGTGATGTATGCGTTGAGTTTGGGATTGAGCCGCTCAATGCGTGCGAGCATGAGCTTGGTGAGCTCGACGGGAGAAAGTTTGCGTTTGCGGAAGAGTTTTCCGATTTCTTCGATGGATGCGAAGGCCAGGTCGGTATCGTTCATGGGTGTCACATTAAATCACAAGCGAAGACGCCCAGGCTAAAGGCCGGCATTTATACGAGCCCTTGGCTAGAAGATTTTTTCCCGATGGCGGAGATTCCCGAAATTGCCGATGTTCGCGATGATGAACGCGAGGCGGAACTGGTTCTCCGCGCGTACTTGGCCGAGGTTAATGCGGCGATACTCGACGGCGAGGCCACAGCAGCCGCCGTTGTAACTGACCTGAACGAGCTGGTTCTGCAGCGTCTTGTTCTCGAAATCGTAGCCGACACCGGCGATGAGATTAAACCCCTTGCGCGTTTCGTTTCCGTAGCCAACCAGCCCGCGAATCTGGTTCGAAGCCGGCTGCTCGAAGTTAAGCAGCGGCGGAGGAGGCTGGAGAGGAAGTTCGCTGAACGCCGGATTGGCATTCAGGCGGAAGTAGGCAACAGTGGCGAAGAATTCGCGATAGGGTTTTACTTTCAGGAGCGTGCCGATGGTGACGAGCCTCTGAGCTTGGGAATCGTACTGAAGAATCTGCTCCACATCGTAGAGGCCGCCGGGAGTGATCTTGAAGTCGCTGACGATCGGAGACCAATTGCGTGGACCGAAAGCGAAAGCGAAGGGCGAGATTGAATCGAGCGCCTGGAACACGTTGCGCTGGCCGTTGACGATGGCGCCGCCAAAGGTGGCATCAAAATAGTGCTTCTGGACGATGCGCCAGGAAATAAGCTCCTGCGGCTGGTCGTCACCGTCCTTCCGGAAGAGGCGCTGCGTAAAGCCATATTCGACTTCGCTGGTGTCGGTAAGTGTGGCATCGGAATCGAAACGAATAAAATTTGCGAAGTGATTTACGCCCGTGACGAAGCGGTAGGTGAGCGCCGGTTCGATGGTGTGCTTGTACCGGCGAGGCGTCTTGTCGGTCTTCGAGGCTGTGCGGTCGAAGAATCGTTCGAGCGCAGGCGGGCGGAGCTCTACGGTGAATTCTCCGGTGTTGCGGGAAATGGAAGTGCCACTGAGCTGGCCGGCGGAATTGTAGGAATCGCCATAGCGGGTGGTGCGGAAAGCGACGGAAGTGGTCACCCCGAGCCACTGACCGAAGTGCAGCGGAACGGTAACGCGCGGCGCCAATTCGTAGCGATCGACGAAATTGGAAGTTTGAATATTTTGATCGCGGCGGTACACCACCCCGGTAAATGCGTCGAAGCTGAAATAGACGGGGGCGCTGCGCCAGGGAGCTTGCTCGACGGAGCCAAGGCGCGCTTCCGGCAAGTTGCGAAGAGTCACGCTGGTGGCGGGAACCGCGGGTGTGGTCGGCGTTGCGGCGATCGGCAGGGTGAGAAAACTCTTGTCGTTGAGGCCTGCAAAATTCAGGCTGAAGCCGCGGAAATTGTTCGAGAGGAAGACGGCGCTGCGCAGTTCGGAGTTGATGGCTTCGCCGAAAGAGTCGGAGAAGGCGAGACGGAAGGTAAGCGAGGAGAGATGGTTGTAGTCCGTTACGAAACGCCAGCCGCCGGGGAGTAGGGACTGAACTTCAAGGCGCTGCTGCTCGCCACCCTGGCGAGTGCGTGTGCCGTCAGGGTTGCGGAGGCCGCGGTCGTCGACACCAAAATAGGTGTACTCGGCCGAAGTGTTTTCGAACGGCTTGGCGCGCAATGATCCGCGTTCGAGAAGGCCGCGGCGGCTCATAAATTGGGCGCCGAGTGTCGCGTCCATCCACGGAGTGGGGGCCAGGTAAAAGGCATCACCGAGAATAAAACCCTTGCGCGAGCTCTGCCCGACGTCGGGAATGAGGAAACCGGTTGCGCGGATTTTGCGGCCCGCGGGGGCGGTGGCGTAGGGGAGCCAGATGAGCGGGACGCGGAAAAGACGGAAGTTGGCGTTGATCAGCGCGACGGTTTTATTGAGACGGATCCGCGCGTTGGGCGCGTAGAACTGCCACTTGGGGTGTTCGGGGTCGCAGATGGTGATCCAGCCGCGGTGGATGAGGTAGACCTCTCCAGGGAAGCGTTCGACGTCGCGCGCTTCGAAGTAAAGCGGATTCTCAGAAATCAAGATTGTTGGATTGGGCCGCCGCTCGATCTTGACGTTGCCGCGAACGTTGTGAAACAGGCCGTGTCCGGTGCTGACGTTGTAATGAGCTTCACCGGCTTCGAGGTGCTCGTTGCCGTAATCGAGCTGAACGTGGCCGGTAGCGGTGGCTTCGTAGGTCTTGCTGTTGTATTCGACGTGGTCGGCGCGAAGCCGGGTGTCCGCGTATTGAATGTCCACCTCGCCTTCGGCCGTGGTGACGTCGCCTTTGCGGCTCTGCGTTTTCGCTTCTAGATTTGCGACTCCGCCTTTGCCGGAAGGAAAGCGCGTTTGTTGGGCGAAGGCGATGCATGGCGACAGGACCGCGAGCGCGAGGAACAGCGCAGCCAGAAGGAGAAAATGGCGTAGCCCGGAAAGAACCCGTGCACGGGGATGGCGGTTCACGCGGAGCATGCAGTCAATGAAATCAGTCGGATAGCCTAGCATGTGGTCAAAGGGATTTGAAGGCAAGGGCAGGCCATGAGTTGCATGCGCAGACAAAGCGGGATGAGCGGAATTGCGGGGGAGTGAAACGAAGCGGCAGCGCCGCGCGTCTGTATTCCCAACGAGTTGGTGTGCCTTTCAAAACATTTTGATGCGTTATCCGGCCCAGCCGGAGTAAGATGCCGGGCCTTGTACACAGGGGGATGGAAATGAAGCATGCGTGGAATGCTCTGCGGACGATGCTGGCTTGTGCGGCGATTCTTGGCGTGTTGTCGATAAGCGCTCCGGCGGCGCCCGGCGACCAGCCGAATCCCAACGATAAGTTCAAGAATCTGGAATTCCGGGAGATTGGTCCCGCGACGATGGGCGGGCGCATCGATGATTTCGCAGTCGTGGAGAGCAATCCGAACATCGTGTACGTGGGCACGGCTTCGGGAGGCGTTTGGAAAACAACCAACAACGGCACGACGTGGGAGCCGGTGTTCGATAAGGAGAGCGTGTCGACGATTGGCGACATCGCGATTGCGCCGTCGGACCCGTCGGTGCTGTGGGTCGGAACGGGGGAGCCGAACAACCGGCAAAGCTCCTCCTGGGGAGATGGGGCATACAAGTCGCTCGACGGCGGGAAAACCTGGAAGAAGATGGGGCTGGAGGCGACGCGGCACATCGGGCGAATCGTGATTCATCCGAAGAATCCGGATGTGGTGTACGTGGCGGCACTGGGACATTTGTGGGGCGCGAATCCGGAGCGCGGAGTATATAAGACGGCCGACGGCGGGAAGACCTGGTCACAAGTCCTGAAGATCAACGACGACACCGGTGTGAGCGACATCGCCATGGACCCGGAGAGTCCGGACACTCTATATGCGGCGGCGTATGAGCGGCGGCGGACGACCTATGGATTTAACGGCGGCGGACCGCATAGCGCGATCTATAAGACGACGGATGGCGGCGCAAACTGGAAAAAATTGACGAAAGGGCTGCCGTACGAGAACGGCGGAGAGACCGGCCGCATCGGACTGGATATTTACCGTAGGGACCCGAACATCGTCTATGCGCTGGTACAGCATGAAAAGGGCGGAATCTATCGCAGCGAGGACAAAGGGGAGACGTGGAAAAAGGTGAGCGATACGAATCCGCGGCCGTCGTACTACAGCCAGGTGCGGATCGATCCGAACAATGACCTGCGCATCTGGGCGCTGGGCGCGCCAATGTTTTACTCCGAGGATGGAGGCAAAACTTTTGCGACGCAGCGCGTCCGGAGCATCCACGGAGACTACCATGCGATGTGGATCGATCCGGCGGATTCGAATCACATGCTTGCGGGATCGGATGGCGGGATTCACTGGAGCTATGACGCCGGGAAGACCTGGGACTTCGTCAACACCATCGCGATCGGACAGTTCTACGAAGTAGGGCTCGACAACGAGAAGCCCTACCGCATCTGCGGCGGCTTGCAGGACAACGGCAGTTGGTGCGGGCCGAGCCAGACGCTGACGCGCGACGGCATCGTGAATGAAGACTGGCAAGTGATTCACGGCGGCGACGGCTTTTATGCGGCAATCGACAACGTGGAGCCCTGGATCGTTTACACCGAGTCGCAGGACGGGTATATCGATCGCAGAGATTTGCGCACCGGTCAGCAGCGCTCGATCAAGCCGGAAGCGAAAGCGGGAGAGCCGCACTACCGGTTCCAGTGGAATTCGCCGGTGGCGGTTTCTGCTCACAACCACACGACGATTTATTACGGCGGAAACTATTTGTTCAAGTCCACGGACCGCGGTGAGAACTGGACGAGGCTGGGCGGAGAACTGACGACAGGCGTGGACCGCAACAAACTGCAGATTTTCGGGAAGACGCCGGACAAGAACACCCTGTCGCGGCACGACGGCGTGCAGGAATATCCGACAATCACAACGCTGAGTGAATCGCAGCTGACGCCAAATGTGCTGTGGGCGGGGACCGATGACGGCAACGTGCAAGTGACGCGCGACGGCGGGAAGACGTGGAAGAACGTGGCGCCAAAGGTGCCGGGAGTGCCAAAGGGAACTTACGTGAGCCGCGTGGTGGCATCGAAGACCGGTGAAGGCGCGGCACTGCTGGCGTTCGATGGGCATCGCGGCGACGATAACAGCGTCTACCTTTTTGCGACGAGTGACTACGGCGAGAGCTGGAAAGCGATCCGCAACGGGATTCCTGATTCGGCCGGAAGCGTGCACGTGGTGCGCGAGCATCCGCGGAGCACGAACCTCTTGTTCGCGGGCACGGAGTTCGGGCTATGGGTATCGTGGGATCGCGGAGGAAACTGGACCGCGCTGAAGAGCAATTTCCCGACGGTGCCGGTGGACGATATCGAAATCCAGGCGCGCGAAAACGACCTGGTGCTGGCGACACACGGGCGATCGATCTGGATATTCGACGATCTGACGCCGATCGAAAAGATGGATGCGAGTGTGGCGGGATCACCGCTAACATTCTTCCCGCTGCGGACGGCCACGACCTGGCACCTGCGCAATCGCCGTTGGAGCGCTGGTCAGAAAGTGTTCACGGCAAAGAATCCGCCGTACGGCGCGATCTTGAGCTATTACCTGAAGGAAGCTGAGCCACGGGAAGCGCCGAAGAAAGACAAGGAGGACAAGGACAAGAAAGAGGCGGCCGAAGAGAAGCCGAAGACCGAGGCCAAGGGCGACGCAGCGGAAAAGAAGGAAGGCAAAGTAAAAATCACCGTGATCGACAAAGACGGGAAAGTGCTTCGGGAGTCGGACGGGCCCGGCGCTGCGGGCGTGAACCGCACAAACTGGGATCTGCGCTCGGATGCGCCGGCGGAGCCGACACCCCAACAACTCGAAGCGATCGCGGCGGGATATGGGTTGGGGCCGCGCGGGCCGCTTGTCGAGCCGGGCGAATACACCATCAAGATTAAGGCGGGAGACAAGGAAGCATCGCAAAAAGTCATCGTCGAAGAGGATACGCGCATCGTGATTTCGGCCGCGGACCGGTCCGCGCGGCGCGAAATGATTGATCAGCTCTACCCCATGGTCAAGACGACCGATAAAGACCGGAAAACAATCGAAGGGATTCAGACAGCGCTGAAGACCGCGCGAGAGCAGTGGAAGAAAGATGCGGGAAAACCCGACACGACGAAGATCCCCGACGATATCGTCAAAGCCGCCGATGAACTGCAGAGAAAAGTGGATGCCATCGCCGAGAAATTCATTCGTGAGCGCGAAGGCTTGGGGAACGCGGGGCCGCCGTTCGAATGGAAGCCCGACCCGCTGCCGAATCAAGTCCAGGACCTGCTGGATGACCTGGACGGGTTTGCGGCTGCACCCAGCGCACACCAAAAAGAAAAGCTGGCGGAGCTGACGCCGCTGGTCAATGATGCTTCGATGCAGGCCAAGAAAATCGCCGAGGAGGAACTGCCCGCGCTGAATAAGAAGATGAATGACGCGGGCATTCCCCACATCGTTCCTGCGCCACCGCAGACGCGCGGCGGACGGGGCAGCGAAGAGGAGTCGGAGCAGTAGGGCAGGCTCGGGAGTCTGGGTCACCGAGACGCTTCCACGCGGCTTGCGTCAAAGGGCCAGGAATGGGTGTGTCCATCGGCGGGCCGATAACCAGTTGGCGGCCGATCCGTGAATCTCAGGTCAAAGCTTTCGATAAGCGGTACGGAGGAAATCGAGCATGTGCATGAAGCAGCCCAGTCTTCGCGGTCTGACCGCGTGGTTTGTTGTGGTGGCGATACTCCTTGAGGTCATTTTCGGAGGCGCAATGGCGCTGAACGCCAGCGCGAAACGGAAGGATGCCGCGGAGCAGGAGAAGGACAAGCAGGAAGAAAAGAAGGACGAGAAGAAAGAAGAAAAAAAAGACGAGAAAAAGGGCCTGCCGTTGAAGTCCGACCGGAAGATCGAATTCACCACGGATGAGGGCACGTGGCTTTCGCTGGACGTCTCCCCGGACGGAAAGACAATTGTGTTCGAGCTAGTGGGCGACATCTTTACGATCCCCATCGGGGGCGGGCCGGCAAAACTGATCTCCGGCGGTATGGCGTTCGACAGCCAGCCGAAATTTTCGCCGGATGGAAAGTGGATCGCCTTTCTCTCCGACCGCGAAGGCAGCGAGAACATCTGGATCATGCATCCGGACGGCGCGGGAGTGAAACAAGTCTCCAAGGATCCGAATAACGAATTCACGTCGCCAAGCTGGGCGCCGGACGGCAAATACATTTTTGTTTCGAAAGCGCAATTCGGAATCGGCTCGAGCGAAATCTGGATGTACCACGTGGACGGCGGCTCGGGCGTGCAGATCACCAAATCGAAGGCAACCCCCACCACGGAAAGAAACAAGCGCCCGAACGCCATGGGCGTGGTCGCTTCCGTAGATGGGAAATATCTCTACTACGCTGCAAAGCTGGGCTCTCTGTCTTACAATCAGCAGTTTCCGTCGTGGCACATCACCCGGCGCGACCGCAAGACCGGCGACGAAGACGACCTCATTCACCAGATCAAGAGCGCGTTTCGTCCGGTGCTTTCGCCGGACGGCAAGCAGGTTCTCTACGTCACGCGGTACGAGACGGAGTCCGGCCTGCGCCTGCGCAACATGGAAAGCGGCGAAGACCGCTGGGTGAAGTATCCGGTCACGCGCGACGATCAGGAATCGCTTTTTACCCGCGACGTTTTTCCGGGCTATGCCTTCCTGCCCGGTGGGAAAGAAATCGTCTACAACCAGGATGGGAAGATCAAGCGGCTCGATCTCGCCACGGGAACGGAAAAAACAATTCCGTTCGCGGCGCAGGTATCGCAGGAATTGGGGCCCAAGCTGGATTTTCCTCAGGCGGTTGAACAAGGGCCTGTGAAGGTGCGGTTGATCATGGACCCGGTGGAATCGCCGGATGGCAAGAAGCTGGCGTTCTCCGCCATGACGCATCTCTACACCCTCGATTTGCCAGGCGGAAAGCCGCAGCGGCTGACGAGTGGAAGCGCGCACGAATTTCAGCCGGCTTGGTCGCCGGATGGCAAGTCCCTCGTTTACGTGACCTGGTCGAGCGACGGCGGGCAGCTCTGGAAAATCCCGGCAGCGGGCGGAACGCCTGCGCGGTTGTCGAAGTCGCTGGCGGTGTACAGCAATCCGGCGTGGTCGCCGGACGGCACGAAAATCGTCCTGCTTCGCGGCAACACCTACGACCGGGAAAACAGCACCTTCGATGGCGGCCAGACGGAGAACGCCGACCTCATCTGGATTCCCGCGGACGGCGGAGACGCCAACCTGATTTTGCCCGCGCGCGGCGCAGGCGGTCCGCATTTCACGAACGAAAAGGACCGCATCTACGTTTACACGCCGCAAGGGCTGGTGTCGCTGCGCTACGACGGTACGGACCGCCGCACGCACCTCGTCGTGAAAGGGCAGGGGTTGTACTTCTTCGAGGAGCCGGTTCCGGCGGATGACATCGTGCCGAGCCCCGACGGCCAATGGGTCCTCGCGCATGTGATGAATCAACTCTACGTGATTGCCATGCCCGTCGTAGGTGGGGAACCGCCAACCGTTAATGTGACCACCCCCGCCGTTCCGGCAAAGCGGCTGACGGACATCGGCGCGGATTATTTTGCGTGGGCCGATGGCGGAAAGACCATCACCTGGGCGGTGGGCGCCAGCCTTTTCCGCGAGCCGCTGGGCGCCATCTCTTTCGAACCGCCAAAGGACGAAAAGAAAGAAGGCGACAAGAAAGATGCGGACACCAAGGATTCGGATAAGAAGGACGCCACTTCACAAACGGCTGATGCGAAGAAAGACGAAAAGAAAGAACAAAAAAAAGAAGACAAAAAGCTGAAGGAGCAGGAGAAGGACGTCCAGGAGATCGCCGTCAACCTGGAATTTCCGCGGAAAACGCCGAAAGGCACGATCATCCTGCGCGGCGCGACCGTCGTGACGATGAAAGGCGATGAAGTTCTTAAAGACGCCGAGATCGTCATCGAGAACAACCGCATCAAGAGCGTGGGCGAGAAGGGCAGTGTGCCGGCGGACGCCAAAGTGTTCGACGTGAGCGGCAAAACGATTGTTCCGGGCTTCGTCGACACGCACGCGCACTGGACGGAAATCCGGCGCGGCATTCTGGACACGCAAAACTGGTCGTTCCTCGCGAACCTGGCTTACGGCGTCACGGCCGGCCTGGATGTGCAGACTGGCACAAACGACATGTTCGCGTACCAAGATCTCGTCGATAGCGGCGACATCATCGGGTTGCGCGCCTTCTCAACCGGGCCCGGCGTTTTTTCCGACAACAACTTCCAGTCCGCCGAAGAAGTGAAGGGCGTGCTGACCAAGTACAAGAAATATTACGGCACGCGCAACATCAAGAGCTACGTCGTCGGCAATCGCAAACAGCGGCAGTACATGGTGCAAGCCTCAAAAGAATTGGAGATGATGCCGACAACCGAAGGCGCCCTCGACCTGAAGCTCAACCTGACTCACGTCATCGACGGCTTCCACGGCAACGAGCACACGCTGCCGATTACGCCGCTTTACAACGACGTGATCCAGATGTTCGCCAAGTCCGGGATCGCGGAAACGCCGACCCTGATCGTGAATTACGGGGGGCCGTTCGGCGAGGAATATTGGTTTGAGAACAGCGAAGTGCACGACAACGCGAAACTAAATCACTTCATGCCGCACCGCATCGTCGACCAGAGAACCAAGCGCCGCCAGGGATGGTTCCGCAAGGACGAATATGAGTTTCCCAAACTTGCGGCGCAGATGGCGAAGCTCGAGCGCGCGGGTGGCCTGGTGGGCGTCGGCAGCCACGGCGAGATGCAGGGGATCGGCTATCACTGGGAGATGTGGATGCTGGCGAGTGGCGGCATGACCCCGCTAGAAGTGCTGCGATGCGCCACCGTGAACGGCTCGAAGATCATCGGCAGGCCAGCGGATCTCGGGTCGATCGAGCCGGGTAAACTCGCGGACTTGGTGATTATGGACAAGAACCCGCTCGACGATATTCACAACACGAACACCATTCACTGGGTCATGAAGAACGGTGAATTGTTCGAAGGCGACACGCTGAACCAGGTCTGGCCGGAGCAAAAAAAGCTGGAGCCGCTGTGGTTCTGGAACAACTACGACGTGCCGAAAGCGGGAGAGCCGCTCAACTACGGAAAGACCGCTCAACCGTAACTACCCAACCTTAGCAATTGTAGTGGCGCAGCATACTGCGCCAGTCACCAGTCACTTCTCCGTCTTTGCCGGGGCTCTCGTCTGGGTCGCGCGATACCACTCGTAGGTGCGGCTCAATCCTTCTTCGAAACTGACCTGCGGTTCGTAACCGAGCAATTCTCTAGCCTGAGAAATATCAGCCTGGGAATCACGGATGTCTCCATCCCGCGGCGGCTCGTACTTCGTCTCGAGCGTCTTGCCGCTAATTTTTCCAAGCACGCGAACGACCTCATTGAGGGAGACGCGTCCACCCACGCCTACATTAAAAACTTTTCCGGAAACACTGGGCGCTTCGCACGCGAGTAGATTGGCCTGCACGGCGTTCTCTACGTAGGTGAAGTCGCGCGTCTGTTCGCCGTCTCCAAAAACCACCGGCTGTGTATCTTCCAGAAACGCCGAGCAGAACTTGGCAAGCACGCCGGAATACGGCGAACCGGGATCCTGGCGCGGCCCAAAGATGTTGAAATAACGAAGCGCGACGTTTTCCAGGCCGTAACACCGGCCGAACGCCTGGCCGTAGAGCTCCCCAACGTACTTGGTGACGCCGTAGGGAGAAATAGGCTCCGGCTGCATGGTTTCGACTTTTGGAAGAGTCGGCGTCTCGCCATAAGCAGAGGACGAAGCGGCGAAGACCACGCGCTTGACCTTTAGTTCTTTCGCGGCGACCAGAACGTTAAGCGTGCCGTCGATGTTGATCTTGTTCGTTTCGATGGGGTCCTTCACCGAACGCGGCACGGATGTCTTGGCGGCGAGGTGCAGCACGTATTCCGCTTCGTGCATGGCCTTTCGCACGACTTCGATGTCCGTGATGCTGCCCTTGATGAAGGTAATCTTGTTGCGTACTTCTGTCAGGTTTTCTTCCTTGCCGGAACTGAAATCATCGAGAACGACAACGCTATGGCCGCGGCGGACGAGTTCGTCCACCGTGTTTGAGCCGATGAAGCCGGCGCCGCCCGTGACGAGGTAGCGCATTTAGTAAATCCTCCTAGCTCTTGCGGCCCCCATGCGGCCGACGATCACGTCTGCCAACGACAAGTTGCCCCAGCTTACGACGCGAGCCCGGGAAAGACGACCGGCCCGCGTTTTGATACGCTCATAGTTCACGGCGAGCTGGCGAAAGAAACCGGATTATCTCCGCGCACGGAAAGATATTGTACGACGGAAGCGCGGCGGGCAAGCAGCAGATTCAAGGGAGCGTCCCACAAAGAGCATGAGCCTTAAGACAACAGTTGGCATTGCAGCGTTGGCCGTGCTGGGTTGCGCCGCGGGAGCATTTTACTGGTTGCACGCACGGGGAGAACCACGCGCCCCCGAGGCGGTATCCGCTGAGCCGCCCGGTTTCCGCGAGGCGACCTCGACGGAGAAATCCGCAAACGCCGCTGCCGTGAAGTCAACCTCGCCGGCTGATTCGAAGAAGGCCGCATCTCCCGTTGACGCCGGGCTGCCGCTCAAGGCCGGTGAGGTACTGGAATATACCGCAAATATCTCCAAGCTCAACGGTGTGGCGACTCTGAAGCTGCAAGTTGCCGGGCGGGGCAATTTTTTGGGAAAGAGCACCTGGCATTTACAGGCGTTTGCCCACACATTGAATCCATTGCGCATGGTTTTCGAGCTTGATGATCAATTCGATTCCTACAGCGATGCCGCAACGCTGGCGAGTTTGCAGTATGAGATGCACCTGAGCGAACGTGGACAGAAAGTGGAGTCCGTCCAGCGTATGACCGCGACTGGCAAGGAACCCGCGTCACCGGATGCGACGCAGGCGCGCGTGCTGCCAGGCACGCGCGACCCGCTCGGCCTGATGCAGTACCTGCGGAACGTGGATTGGACAAAAACGCCGGAGGTTCGCAGCCCGGTCTACGACGGGCACAAACTGTACGATGTGCAAGCCAAACTCGCGGCCGCTTCCGAGAAGGTCAGCGTACCGGCAGGAGATTACACCGCGTCAAAGATTGGGATTCGCGTGTTCGACGATGGCGTGGAGATGAAGGACGCGTCCTTCACGCTGTATTTCGCGAATAACGCCGCGCGCACTCCGGTCCTCCTCGAAGCCGTCATGCCCTTCGCCGCCGCGCGCGTGGAGCTCCTGAAAGCCAAGTAGGGCTCGCTTGGCGTTTACCCCGGCTCTTGTCGGGGAGGCGAGCCGCTCTGCGAATTCCGACTCTTCATCCGTCTTGGCTGCAAGTTTCAATAGCCCCAAGAATCGGTAATGGTTTATGAGTTTCCGGTAACCCCGCTTCTAGCCAGCGTCCGGTAAGGCACTAAGACTTATCGTCCACTGGCATGCTCGTTTCCTATTGACACTCTATACGTAGATCAGTATCATCCCTATAGAGAGCCGATAGGAGGCATAAATTGAGCCCTGAACCGACGAGCCTTTTGCAAGGGACTTTGGACCTGCTGATCCTGAAATCGCTTATTGCTGGGGAGATGCACGGATTGGGAATCTCACGCAGGATCCAGCAGATCACCAGCGGCACTTTTGTTGTCAAGCCAGGCTCGCTCTTTCCCGCCCTGCACCGGATGGAAGAAGAAGGCTGGATTTCCTCTTTTTGGGGAGAGTCCGAGAACAACCGCCGCGCCAAATACTACCGATTGTCCAAGGCGGGATTGAAGCAGCTCGAAATCGAAACCAAGCGATGGAGCCGCATTTCTTGGGCTATCGATCAAGCTTTGGAAGTTTCGTAGAGAGGTGAATAACATGCCGCTCCTTGTGAAAGCCCGCAGTTTCCTGCGAAATCTCTTTTTATCTCGGCGTGTAGAGGCAGACCTCGACCAGGAGGTTCATGCCCACCTCGAAATGCTGATTGCGGAAAACATTCGCGCGGGCATGCAGCCGCGCGAAGCGCAACGCGCCGCGCGGATCGAACTCGGCGGAGTAGAACAAGTCAAGGAGCAAGTGCGCGATTCGCGGACGGGCGCCTTTCTCGATTCCCTGCTGCAGGACCTGCGATTCGCCCTACGCCAGTTGCACCGTTCTCCTGGCTTTGCCCTGACGGCGGTCCTTATCCTGGCGCTCGGCATCGCCGCCAATGTCATCGTTTTCGGCGTCCTGCAGGCATTAGTCCTGCGGCAACTGGATGTGCCGCATGCGGACCGGGTGATGACGCTTCAGCCCAAAGACGGCGGCCCCTTCGTTTCAAATCCGGAAATGCGCGACGTGCGTGATGACAATACGATGTTTTCTGCTATAGCCGCTTATGAGTTTCAGGATTTTGGTTTGGAAGCCAACGGTGTCACCCGGCCCGTCTGGGGATGCGCAGTGAGCGGACAATACTTCGAGGTCGTCGGTATCAAGCCGTTCCTCGGCCGTCTGCTGGAGCGCGCCGATGACGATCATCCCGGAGCCTCAGAAGCTGCCGTGATTTCCTGGTCCGCATGGCAGAGTGATTTTGGCGCAGACCCCAACGTCGTGGGAACGGCGGTCCGCATTAACAAGCACCCCTATACGATTGTCGGGGTCACGCCGGAAGGCTTCCACGGGACCGAAAAAATTGCGCAGCTCGACATTTTCGTCCCCACGGCGAATGAAGCATCGCTGGACGGCTTCAGCTGGCTGGAGTCGCGTAGCTATAGGAATCTCTTTTCGGTCGTGCGCATGAAGGACGGGGTCACCATGCCCCAGGTGCAAGCTGAATTGAACACCATTACTGCCCGCATTGCCCGGCAGTATCCGAAGGAGGAAGAGGGGTTGGCACTCAAGCTGGCTCGTCCTGGTCTGATCGGCGACTTTATCGGCGGGCCGGCGCGCGGTTTTCTGGCTGGGGTGATGGGGCTGGCCGGGATTGTGCTGCTCGCCGCCTGCGCCAACCTTGGCAGCCTGTTCGCAGCGCGTACGGCAGACCGCACTCGCGAGATTGCCATCCGTATGGCTATTGGATCGAGCCGCTGGCGCATTCTTCGCCAGCTCCTCGTCGAGGCTTTTGTGATTTCGATTCTCGGCGGCGCGTGCGCCTCCGGTTTAGCGTGGATGGCCCTCACCGGCCTGGCTAGCTGGCATCCACCCACGAGATACCCCCTCAAGTTCCTCGTCGTATCGCCGCAGCCATCGTTGATCCTGATGGCGTTCCTCATCTCGGTGCTCGCCGCCGTTCTGTTCGGGGCAATGCCACTGCGGCAGATATTCAAGACCGATCCAAATGACGCGATTAAGAGCGGCGGAATCCTGTCTCCTGCTGGCCGCCGCTGGGCGCTTCGCGATGTGCTGCTGGCGGCACAGATCGCGCTCTGCTGCGTCACGGTCACGGCTGCTTTTGTCTCCCTGCGTGGCCTCGGTAAAGCGCTGACCATGGACCTGGGTTTCAATCCGAAGAATGCTTTGCTTACACAATTCGATCTGAGCCAGGCTGCTTATACCGGCGATGCCGCCGATCATTTCCAGCGCCAACTACTGGAAAGGACCTCGCAGATCCCGGGAGTGGAAATAGCAGGCTACGCGAATACCACGCCCCTCTCCGGCGACACATCCGTCGCTGCTGTCTTCTCTCAACAAAGTGCCGATTTCAGGCCCTCAAGCAAGGCATTTGACATGTATTTCTTCGACGTCTCACCTGGATATTTGGCCGCCTCTGGAACACCGCTGCTCGCGGGACGCGATGTCAGCTTTACCGACACGGCGAAGACTCCGCCTGTTGCCATTGTGAATCAGGAGTTCGCCCGCCGGCTCTTCCACTCCGAGCACGCCGTCGGACGCTATTTTAAGAACGGCGACGGTGTGTCGATCCAGATCGCGGGCATCGTGGCAGACGGAAAATACTTTACCTTCAGCGAAGATCCGGAAGCCGCAGCGTTCTTCCCGATCTCGCAGAAAGCGAACACAAGCACGGCTCTCATCGTCCGGACCCGGCGAGACACGGCCGATATGGTAGCCGCCATTCGCGAAGTGCTCCGCGATCTTGACCGCGCCGTTCCTATTCGGGATTTGGGCCCCTGGAACAACCAGCTTGCACTGACTTTCTTTCCAATCCAGGTAGCCACCGTGGCCCTCGGTATTTTTGGTGCTTTTGGACTCCTGCTCTCGATCGCCGGCACCTTCGGCCTCGCCTCCTATACGGTCAGCAAGAGGCTGCGCGAGCTGAGTATTCGTGTCGCGCTCGGTGCGCAAGCGAAGCAGATTCTCTCGGCAGCGCTTGGCCGCATGCTGATCCTGCTGGCTAGCGGATCGGTCGTTGGCCTGCTGCTCGGCGTGGCCGCAAGTCGGCTACTTTCGGCGATTGTCTACCAGGCCACAGCGCAGGATCCACTCGTACTTGCCGCTGTTGCATTAACTTTGCTGCTCACCGGATCGCTTTCGGTTGCCGGTCCCGTGAGACGCGTCCTGCACGCCAACCCGGCAACCCTGCTCCGTGAACAATAATTTTCAAGCCGGATTTGGCCTTCCTATTTGAACGTGCCCGGGTGACGCGCACACGGAAGTAATCCACATACCTGATTGACCCGGTAACCGGAAACTGATGATCCGTTACACGCTTCTTCTCGGGCTTTACTTTTGACTTTCAACTTTCGACTATAAACCTCTTCACTGCGGCCGTTGTAGGGGCCGCCTTCCGAGGCGGGCCGCTCTTCGGCTCATACACGAGCCAGCTGTTCTATAAGGCTGCAAGCGATGTGGCCGATGGTGATGTGACATTCCTGGATGCGCTGCGCGTCTTGCGACGGGACATTCAACAGAAGATCGACCTTGCCAGCGAGTTCCCCTCCCGTCTCTCCCGTACAGCCCACTAGATAAGCGCCGCGAGCGCGCCCCGCTTCCACACCACGAATGACGTTGGGACTCGTTCCGCTTGTCGTAAGCGCCACAAGTATGTCTTGTTTTGCGACCAGTGATTCAATCTGGCGTGAAAAGATGTTTTCGAATCCGTAGTCGTTTCCTGCCGCAGTCAGTACCGAAGGATTCGAAGTGAGCGCCAGGGCCGCCAGGCCTGGACGGTTCGTTCGAAGCCGGACGACCAATTCGGCGGCGAGATGGAGCGCATCCGCGGCGCTGCCGCCGTTTCCGAAAAAAACGAGCTTGCCCCCGGCGCGCAGAGCGGCTGCGGATTTCTCTGCGAATTGCGCGATCCGGCCGATCAGTTCGACGGAAAAACTCTGTTTCACGCGAGCGCTTTCCTCGAGCTGGCGGCGAATCTCTTGGGTAGACGAGGTCATTGCTGCCTAGCAAAGGACGATTTTTTCGCGATGGCGCACGACGCGCCGTGTGGCGTTGCGCGTATCAATGACCAGCTTTGCGGCATCGGCGATCGCGGCATAGTCATAGGTCGAATGATCCGTGGCGATAATGACGGCGTCATAGCTTCCGAGCGTGTGCGGAGTGAGCGGCACGGATTTCATGTTTTCGTAATTGTAGTGCCGCATCTTGTGCAGTTGCGGGAAAAAGGGGTCGTTGTAGTCGAGCAGCGCGCCGCGCTGCTGAAGAAGCTGCATGATTTTCAGCGATGGTGATTCGCGCAGATCATCCACGTCCTTCTTGTAGGCCACGCCGAGGATGAGAATCTTGGAGCCTTTCATGCTCTTCTTGTGATTATTCAGCGAATTGGCGACCGCGTCGACGACGTGGTACGGCATCGCGGTGTTGACTTCGCCGGCAAGCTCGATGAAGCGCGTCGCGAAATCATATTCACGGGCTTTCCAGGAAAGATAGAACGGATCCACTGGGATGCAGTGGCCGCCCAGACCCGGGCCTGGATAGAACGGCATGTAACCGAAAGGCTTCGTGGCTGCGGCGTCGATCACTTCCCAGATGTCGATTTTCATCCGCAGGCTGAGCTGTTTAAGCTCGTTGACTAGCGCGATGTTCACGCAGCGGAATATATTCTCGAGCAGCTTGGCCATTTCCGCGGCGCGCGTCGAGCTGACTGGAACGACGCGTGCCACGACTTGCGCGTAGAGCGCTTGCGCGGCGCGGCCGCTCGGCGGATTCAGTCCGCCAACAACCTTGGGAATCTGTGCCAGGCCGAACTGCTTGTTTCCGGGATCTTCGCGTTCCGGCGAAAACGCCAGGAAGAAATCGCAAGGGACATTTTCATTTTCCGGGCCGGCGGCGATGGGGCAGCGCAAATCGCTCTTCTCCAGGATGGGGAGAACCAGTTCTTCGGTTGTGCCCGGGTAAGTCGTCGACTCGAGAACTACCAGCTGTCCCCTTTGCAGATGGGGACAGATCGAAATGGCGGTCTGTTCGACGTAGCTCAGATCCGGTTCGCGGCGCTCGTCGAGCGGCGTGGGAACACAAATGAGGATGGCGTCGGCATCTTTCAGCTTCGCGAAATCGTTGGTTGCGCTGAAGTGCTTGCTGTTGACGAACTGCTGGATCTTGTTCTGAGGAATGTGCTCGATGTAGGACTTGCCGGCATTGAGCATCGTCACTTTGTTGGGATCGGTATCAAATCCCGTAACTTTGTGCCCCGCTTCGGCGAAGCGCAGCGCCAGCGGCAGACCGACGTAGCCGCAGCCAATAATTCCCACCTTGAGTTGGGCGCCTTTGAAAAATTCGGGTTTCCGGTCGATTGGCATGAGTTCCGTCGCACTCCTCTTTATTTTATGTCTGACCCCGGCCGGGTCGCGGTCAGGGGATTCACGTTTTCGGGGATTCCGCGTTGCGGGCGGCCGCACGGCCGCCAGTAGGCCGCAGGGCCGACGTGACAAAGACATGTAAATATAGCAGGTTCCCCGCAAACAAAAAAAGCAGCCCATTTTTAAACGTTACAGCTTGTTTAAGGGAGGTTGCTGCGGACGGCCGGAGGGTGGAAAATAGAAGTGCTTGATCCGCTTTATCGAGGCCATACGCGCGAAACTGTCCGGTCACTATGACATTCATCATTCTTCTACTCGGACTTGGCGTTGGTGTGTTGGTGGGCCTCCTCGGCATCGGGGGTGGCGTCGTTCTGGTGCCGGCCATGGTCTATCTGCTCCACATGGACCAGCACTTGGCGCAAGGCACTTCTCTTTTCGTCATGTTGCCGCCAATCGGACTCGGAGCCTTGCGCGAGTATTGGAAACAGGGCCAGGTGGACTTGAATGCAGGGATTCTGTGCGCGCTGGGAATGCTCTTCGGCGCTTATGGGGGGAGTCTGATCGCACTCCCCATGCCATCCGAGAACCTGAAAGGATTGTTCGGTTGCTTCCTTATGCTGTCGGGATTTCTGCTCTGGAGAAAGGCGCAGCTTGAGGGCCGTGGCGCTTGCCAAGTGGAAGAGATTGCCCGTGGCTGAGGGGTTTGGCCGAGGCGCGGGCATCTTCGCGATCGCAGGCGTTTGCGGAGTCGCCTCGGGAATGTTCGGGATTGGCGGTGGCGTCCTTCTGGTCCCTCTCCTGGGGCTGCTGTTTGCCTTCAGCCAGCATCGCGCGCAGGGGACCTCGTTGGTGGCGCTGATACCGCCCACCGGCGTGCTGGCGCTGGTGGCGTATTCGAAGGAAGGATTCGTGTCGTGGAAAACCGGGTTGCTGCTGATCCCGGGCGTATTTTTGGGCGGCATCGCGGGGGGACTCCTGGCGAAAAAGATCAAGCCGCAAAGGATGCGCCAGGTTTTTGCGGTGATCCTGGTTTTACTCGGCGCGTGGCAGGCGCTGGGTGCGTGGTGGCGCTAGGGGGCGGTTAATCCAAATGGTCGATTTGCACTGTCACATTCTGCCGGGTCTCGATGACGGCCCGGCCACCATGGAAGAATCGATGGGGATGGCGGAATCGGCGATTGCCGATGGAATTACACACCTCGTCGCAACGCCGCACTCCAGCAACAGATACTCTTTTGATTTTGCGCGCGTGCGCCAGCTCCGAGATGAGCTGCAAGCCAAGGCCGGCGACCGGCTGAAAATCGCCACCGGCTGCGATTTTCATCTCAATCCGGAGAATCTCGAATCGCTGCACAAGGATGCCGCACACTATTGCATCAACCAGCATGAGTTCCTGCTTTTGGAGTTCAGCGAGTTTTCCATCCCGCCTGCGATGGACCAGACGTTGCACGAGATTCAGCTTGCCGGCGTGCAGCCCGTGATCACCCACCCGGAACGCAACGGCATTTTGCGCACGCGGCCGGAGCGCCTGAAAAAGTGGGTACGCCAGGGCTGCTTCGCGCAGGTGACCGGAGGCGCGCTGACCGGAAGTTTCGGCGCCGGTTCCCAGCAGATTGCACTGCGGTGGATCGGCGAGGGACTCATTCATTTCGTGGCCAGCGATGCGCACAACACGCGAGGCCGGCCGCTCCGCCTGCAACCTGCCTACAAAGTGGTTGCCGGCCGGTTCGGCGAAGAGAAGGCGCGCGCTCTGTTCCAGGATAATCCGCTCGCGGCCTTCGAGGGGCGACAGTTGCCGCACATTCCGGACATCGAAGCTGAATTGCCTCCGCCGCGCCGCAAGCGCTTTTTCTTTTTCTAAGGACTTACCGTTCGCCACTTGGAAAAAGCTTACATCTCAACGCGCCGGATGCAGGGGCAGGCCCGCCCAGGCGTTCAACAGGCCCAAGACTTCGCGCGCCACATCGAGAGCATCGCTCGTAGTGCGCCACCAGTGCCGGGGATCGAAGGGATCGCCGGAGGCGGCATGCACGATGGCCCGTCCCTGGCCGGGAGCGAGCCTCCGCCAGAGCAGGCGGACCCGCCGGGTATGGGCTTTTGTGGTCACAAGAATCACAGCGCCGGCTTTCCCGCGCGCAAGTGTAGCTGCAGCGACCTTGATTTCGTCGGCGGTATTCACGATGGGCGGTTCGAGGACGTGAATCGCGTCCGGCGGCACTCTTTCGTGAATCAAAACGCGGGTGTCGTAATAATCCTCGCCGGCGAAGGGAATGCCCATCTCTTCCAGAGTCTCGCCGGGCTCCGTGGAATGAGTAAGCCAGATTTCCGGCGCGTACCCTTCGCGATAGAGTTTCCCCGCTTCGATGGCCCGCAACGGCATCGCACCGCTGAGCACCACGATCGCTCTGGCTTTCACAAGCGGGTCCTCCACCACGAGCCAACGGCCCACACCGAAGAAGATCACTACGGCAAGGACCAAGCCGCCGCCACCGATGGCGGAAAGATTGAGCCACCTGCGGGAGCGCGGCCGAGAAACCACAGCAGGATTGTCCGAGTTTGCCATTTGGGAACCGCCGCATGCTATCCCGCCCTGTCGAACCGGTCAATCGGCGGGCCCGGCCACCGACTTATGATGGTCGCCGCACATTATCCGATTCTGTGCCGGGCGCCCTGAAAGGCACGGGTCTAAAGACCCGCCACTACGTGACGCGCCTCCATAAACTAACTACCGATTCCTGCCGCATCCGAGCGAGAGTCCCGAGCATCACACCCAAAGGAGGACCATTCGTATGGACCACCAAGTTCACCAAGAACACGCACACCAGCATGGAAATAAGTGCGGCCACAGCGCCCTGAAGCACAATGGGCATCAATGTTTCCTTCACGATGGGCACATGCACTTTGTGCATGGCGACCATGTGGATGAACACAAGCTCGACGTGAATTCCAAGAATCCGGCGCAATGCAGCGGCGGACACACCTGCGGCGGTCACGATGGCCGTCACCAGCACGGCCGCGGCTGCGGACATGAAGCTGTCCCCCACGGCGATCATACCGACTACCTCGTTACAGGCCATCTGCACCATGTGCATGAGGGACATTGCGATAACCACGGCCCGATTGATCTGGCAGTTTGACGCCGCATCCGTGGTCATAGGCACCACGCATCGCGTCAGGCTTGTAGAAGTGACCTCCTTCGCAGCCGACTAGCCGCTGCCCCTCGGCGTTGCGCCCGGATCCCGGGCACCCGGAAACAATCCACTTGCGCGTAAAACACGCTAATCAAAGACTTGATGTCAGTGTCCGGTAACGCGCGGCTACCCAGGAGTTAGTCCTCAGCCAGTTATCGGGCGGAACCGATTCCACTCAGTTCATCGGCAAGGCGTTGCGCGTTGTACAGCTTGCGCAAGGTTTCGGTGATCACGCCGGTATGTACGGAGACGGCGCGATTTGCTTCATCGTTGTAAACAAAATCTCCCACCAGCGATTCGATGTTGCCGTCGAAGATGAGCCCGACGATTTCCGCATCGCGGTTGATTACCGGGGAGCCGGAATTGCCGCCCGTGATGTCGTTGGTAGAGACGAAGTCGACGGGCGTGGACAAATCCAGTTTGTCACGTCCCGCCACGTAGCGTGATGGAAGCGCGAACGGCCCCTTAAAGTCGAAACTCTGCGCGCGATCGTACAAGCCATCGAGAGTGGTCTTGTAGGGCGCCTTGGTTCCGTTCATAGGATAGCCCTTCACCTGGCCGTACGAAAGACGTAGTGTGAATGTGGCGTCGGGGTAGGTGTTTTTTCCATAAGCCGCGAAGCGCGCTTTCCCGAGCTTCTCGCCTGCCTGTTGCAGCACGCCATCCACGTTCTCCTCTGACCACTTGACCATTTCACGGCGGATCGGATCCAGATTCCGCTGCAGCACGACCATCGGATCGATGGACGCGGCCACCGCCGATTCACCGCCCTGCACCATCTTTTTCCGCACTTCCGGGTCGGCCAGTTTCGTACCGTTCACAATTTCTGTGGCGGCAGCCTTCGGAGAGCGTCCGTTGAGAACTGTTTTCACAAACGGATTATCAGGTCCCAGCCCCTGCAATGCCTGTTCCAGAGAGGCGGTCATACGCGCGATTTCAAATGCGGGATAGATCGGAGCGGGAGAGAACAAGTCGAATCGCGTGGCATCGAGTTGTGCCTCGTGGTAGCCGTCGAGGCGTTCCCCATCGGGCTTCTTGATCTCCGCAACGTATTCCACGATTGTCGCGCCGATAATCCCAAGCTGAGAATCCGTGCTTTGAAACAGGGATTGCTTGATCCTGGTGGAATCTTTTCTCATGGCTTCCGCGATGGCGTCCCAGGCCGCCCCATACGCCTGTTTCCACTCGGAATTGCTCATCACCTTGGACTTGAACTCTTCTTCATCCCGCTTTTTCTGGTCCATGACATTCTTATCGAGGAGCCCCTTGTAACGTCCTTCGAAGGCTTTCAGCGCGTTTTCGAGGCCAAAGATGCGCGAACTGGCTTGGCGAGCCCGCTCTTCACCGAGGGCCTCGTAGGCTTTCAGCGCAGCAATGCGATACTGCAGCCTCTTGATCACATTGGTCTCGAGATAGTCCCGCTCGAATTCGAGCTGGGCAACAGTGTCCAGGCGTTGCGTCGAACCTGGATGCCCAGTTACAAAAACCAATTCGTTTTCGCTGGCGCCCTTGGAATTCCATTTCAGATAATTCTTGTTTTCGAGCGGTCTCCCATTTTCGTAAATCCGAAACAGCGCAAAGTCCAAATCGAAGCGCGGGTAGGTAAAGTTGTCCGGATCGCCCCCGAAAAAGGCGATCTGCTCTTCCGGGGCGAACACGACACGCACATCGGTGTACTTCTTGTAGCCACAGAGCCAGTATTCGCCGCCTTGATAGGGCGTCACGATGTCGGACCGCAGGCCGGCCTTCTCCCTGCTCTCGCGTTCGATGTCCGCCAGAATCGCTTTGCGCGCGGCAAACTGATCTTGATCGGTTTTCGCATTCTTCACTGCTGAACGCACGCGCTCCGTAACATTTTCCATGGAGACGAGCACATTTACTTCCAGATCAGGCGATTTCATCTCTTGATCCGGCGTAGCCGCATAAAATCCGGCCTTGATATAGTCGTGTCCCGCCGTGGAGTTTTTCTGCAACTGTCCGCGGGCCACATGAGCGTTTGTCAGGACCAGACCGCGGGCGTTTACGAATGATCCCGAGCCGCCGTCATTGAAGCGCACGCAGGAGAGCCGTACGTGGTCGAGCCATTCCTGCGTTGGCGTGAAATGATACTTCTCCTAGAGCTGGAGGGGAGGATTGTCGAAGGTCCACATGCCTTCGTCGGCGCGCGAAGGAATACCTGCGACCAATAATCAATCCGCAGGTTAGAAGAGCTGCCAAGGAACGCGGGGATGTCAAATTACTCATGTTGTTTGGACTCCGTCTTACGGAAACGCAACTCTGTGCCCTATTTTGAATAATAAGTTGAACTGCATCAAGCATATCGGGAACGGATTCACCGGCAGTTTAGGGAGCCAATGCCTGACCGGACAAATGCCCGTACTTTCTGATTATCCGACTCCACGTCAACTTCACGGGACGATTTATTAGTCGATTATCTCCGATCCTTCCCGCCTCTTCCTTCCTTTTTCGTGAGATGCCAGGCGTCACACCAGGAGCATAGATAGGCACGAAGTTCCTTTGGCGTGTTGGCGGTTGCAAGCTGGTGTGAGGCTGTCGCCAGCGCTTCAGCTTCGCTTGCGTACTTGCGCTTCCCGCTGACCGGACATTTTGATTCGTTGTCGACCACGAGCCCTTCCGGAGATTCTTCCATGCGAGGAACCCCAATCATCTGATATTGCAAGCCAATCAGACAAATGCCTGATTGACGCAAACTCGGCCAAGCAGGGACTGACACACTGTCCGAGGTTCAGACGATTGGATGTTCCCGAGCGGTCACGTTACACTGTCCAATTGATTTTTTGGAGGAGGGTGCATGAGGGCGGTGGTGACGGGCGGGGCGGGGTTTCTGGGGTCGCATCTTTGCGACAGGCTGCTCGCCGAAGGGTGGGACGTGCTGGCGATAGACAATTTCATCACCGGGGCCAAGGGCAACCTGAGCCATCTGGCGGACAATAAAAAGTTCAAGTTCCAGAAGGCGGACGTGAGCAAGCCGCTGAAAGTGGCCGGACAAGTGGGTTACGTGCTGCACTTCGCCTCGCCGGCGAGTCCTCCCGATTACTTGAGGCATCCTATCGCCACGATGATGGTGGGCTCCGTCGGCACGCAGAACGCCTTGGAACTGGCGCTGGCGAAGGACGCCAAATTTTTTCTGGCCTCCACGAGCGAATGCTACGGTGATCCAGAAGTTTCACCGCAGCACGAAGACTACTGGGGACACGTCAATCCCATCGGGCCGCGCGGCGTTTACGACGAAGCGAAACGCTTTTCCGAAGCGATGACCATGGCTTACCACCGTTACCACGAGGTGGACACGCATATCGTTCGAATCTTCAATACCTATGGGCCGCGGATGCGGCTGAATGACGGCCGCGCGCTGCCCAATTTCGTCTTTCAGGCGCTCAGCGGCAAGCCGCTCACGATTTATGGAGATGGAAAGCAGACGCGTAGCTTCTGCTACGTCGCCGATCTGATCGAAGGCATTCACCGGCTGATGATGTCGAATGAGCATATGCCGACAAACGTCGGCAACCCACAGGAGATTACCATTCTGGAGTTCGCGGAGCGCGTCCGCAAACATTTTGAAAACCCGCCGCCTATCGTCTTCGAGCCGCTGCCAGAAGACGATCCGAAACGCCGCTGCCCGGACATTACCAAAGCGAAGCGCATCCTGAAGTGGGAGCCAAAAGTCAGCTTGGAAGAAGGATTGAAATTGACGCTGGCACACTTCAAGGAGGTCTTCAATAAGAAATAGGAAAAGTGAAAATAGAAAATGGAAAGCCTGGAGCTACAAGCTTGAGATTGAAATCCAGCAGTTCAACGGTCGAAGGCGAAAACTACTCGCGGCCGAAGGAGTAGTACTCGAAGCCCTTCTCCCGCATGCCTTGCGGCGTATAAAGGTTTCTTCCGTCGATCACCAGTTTGCGCGCCATGACTTTTCCGGCGCGGTTCCAATCGAGTTTTCGGAAGGTATCCCACTCCGTGCAAACCAGCGCGGCATCGGCATCTTGCAAAGCCTGGTAGGCATCCTCGTGATAGTGCACCTGCGGAAAGAGCGCCTTGGTGCGCGGCATCGCTTCCGGATCCGTCGCATGCACGACGGCGCCTTCTCCGAGCAGGCGCTTGAGGACTTCCAGCGCCGGAGCGAAGCGGATGTCGTCCGTGTTGGCCTTGAAGGCCAGTCCGAGGACGGCCACGCGCTTGCCTTTCACCACCCATAGCGCCTGGCGGATTTTTTCAAAATAGCGGTCGATGCGCTGTTTGTTGACGCGTTCGGTGGCCTTCAGGATGTCAAAGTCCACTCCGACGGAAGCCGACAAGTGAATGAAAGCCTGCACGTCCTTCGGGAAACAAAAACCGCCGTAGCCGAGTCCGGCCTTCAGAAACTGTCCGCCGATGCGCGCGTCGAGCCCCATGGCATGGGTAACTTCCTCGACGTTTGCGCCGATTTTTTCGCAGAGATCGGCGATCACGTTGGCATAGCTGATTTTCAGCGCGAGGAAGGAATTCGAGGCGTGCTTGATAAGCTCGGCGCTGTTGATGGTCGTGACGAGAAATTCGGCTTTGTGGCCCGGAGGGCAGGTCCCGTTGTGCACCGGGCAGCGGAAACTCTTCTCGAGAATCGGCCTATAGATCTCGCGAAGTTCCGCGGCGGAGGAGGGGTCCTCGACGCCGACAACAATGCGGTCCGGATGAAAAAAATCCTCGACGGCGGTGCCTTCGCGAAGAAACTCCGGATTGGAGGCCACGCGGAATTTCACTTTGCTGTTCTTGGAATACGCGGCAAGAGCGCGGCTGAGTTCTAGCCCGGTGCGCGCGGGTACGGTGCTTTTTTCGACAACGAGTTTAGGCGATTTGGCTTCCGCGGCGATTTGCCGGGCTACGTTGTCGATGGCCGAGAGGTCGGCCTCGCCGGAATCCTTTGGCGGGGTCCCCACACAGATGAAGATGGCGTCTCCGGCGCGGATGGCTTCACCGGCGTCGTCGGTATAGGAAATTCGTCCGGCCTTGTGGGCGGACGCGAGAATCTGATCGAGGTGCTCCTCGTAGATCGGGATGCCGCCGGCATTGAGCTTGGCGATGCGCTCGCGATCAACGTCCGTGCAAACTACCTCGTGCCCCGCCTCGGCGAAACATGCCCCCGTGACTAGACCTACGTATCCACAGCCAATGACTGAAAGACGCAAAACGAACCCTCCCTGTGATGAGCTCCGATGGGCAGGACCCTATGCGAAGCGAGATCTTAATCCCCTATTGTGAATGATTCGATTAGAGGAACAAAGGTTTCAAAGACGGTTGTTGCCATCGGCACTCAGTTTCCTTTCATGCTCAATTTAGAGTGGCGGATTCGAAAGCGCCGGCAAGAGCTAACTTCGCTCCGCCTTCCCCATCAGCAAGCCGCGCAGCCCGAGAAGCACCAGGCGGGGCTGACGGCGCACCACATTCCACAATAGACGTGTGGACTCATCGCGGTTGATTTCGCCGAGCGATTGCCGCGTGGAAGCGTCCAACAGATCGACCAACTGTGAATAATCCTTCTGCTCAAAATGATGCAGCGCGCGGCGGATCAGCCAGTGCGTTCCCAATTCACGCCGCAATGCCGTAAGCTCCCGGCTCCTGCCGTTCTGCAAAAGTGCCTGCGAGACGCCGAGCGCGCCGCGAAAACCGGTCACGATTCCCCCGACAGTTGAGACTTTGACCTGCGCAGCCGCGTCACCCACCAGATAAACTTCGCCGTTCCCGATTTGCCGCCGTACCGGCACCCAGCCGCGATAGACCGGGATCCGCGCGCCTTGCCATTCGAGCGGCTCCAGATGCTTCTTTTCGAGGAAGCGTTCGAAGCAGCGTTTCGTGTCGCTGCCGTGCTCGCCGATCACGCCAAGCGCGCCGCGTTCCGCCGACTCGGGGATCAACCAGTAAAAGTAGGGCGTATCATCCGGCACGAACCAGACGCGCGTCGTATCGGGAGGACAATCTTTCGGCAGGCGCACAATGGCTTGAACGAGCGGCACGGTTTCGATCGGGGGCCATCCGGAAGCGCGCGCCACGCGGCTCGCGGCGCCATCCGCGCCAACGACGCTGTCCGCGTGCAACTCCTCGTGCTTGCCGCCGGATTCAACCTCCAGCCGCAAGCCGCGCGCATTCGGACCGATTCCCAGGAAACGCGTATCGAAGGATAGCGCGGCCCCGGCTTGCTGGGCTTCGCGGGCCAGAGCCGGAATCAGCCGCGAGCGCTCGATGATGAGATCGGGCTTGGTCAGGGCGACCTGCGCCGAACGGCCGTCGGTGAAGAGCTCGAAACGGCGAATCTCATTGATGATGCTTTCGCGGGCGAAAGCACCCATTTGGTGGCGAAAGTGATCCGTCACAATCAGCGTGCGCGCGGTAGGCTCGAATTGCGGTTTTGATTCCAGCACGCGCACGCGACGGCCACCGCGTGCCACGCTCGCCGCGGTGAAGAGTCCCGCAGCGGAGCCGCCCACGACGATGACCTCCCGGTCGCCCCGTCCGAGCCGGGGCCGTGATTTAGTGTTTGCCACAGTTTACGTGCTTCCCAAGGACGTGCGTTCCCCGAGCGTTCTACTCATCAGGGATACCACGCCAAGAAATTTACCTGCTTCCCGCTCGACCCGTGCGGGACTTCGCGAGGTATGAGTGAGAGGGTACCCGATAAGTATAGCGAATCCATCACCGAGGGCCAACACGCGGAGAGTTCAAAATCAGCAATGGACAATGCTTTCGAAGCGGCAAGTTGTCTTAGGAGGCCGTGATGGTCTTGCGGGTCTGGCGTTCATAGGGTGCGCGCTCGAGACACGCGACGCCGGCAAAAATGACGCAGAGGGCCAGAGCGCCAACGAAGAAAGCCGCTCGCGAGGAGAGATAGCTGACGAGCAAAGCTGCGCCGCCGCCAATGGCACCGAGCAGATATAGCGTCAGAACGGCGCCGCGTTGGCCGAGACCTAGATTCGAAAGGCGGTGAGCGGCGTGGTCCTTCCCGGGCGTGGCAAAGGGTAGCAGGCCGCGCCGCGAGCGGGAAATGGTTACCAGCGTCGTGTCGAAAATAGTCACGCCCAGGATCAGGATCGGCGCAAGCCACGCGGACAGATGATTGGAATTCTCCAGGCGCAGTTTTAGGCCCAGCGTGGCCATCAGGTAACCGAGAAACATGGCGCCGCCATCGCCCATGAAAATCTTCGCGGGCTTGAAGTTCCAGCGGAGAAACCCGGCCGCTGCGCCGAGAACGGCGGCAGCCAGCGTGGTAACCAGCGTTTGCCCGTTCAAGTAAGCCAGCATGGCGAAGAAAACGGAGGCCATGGCCGCGACGCCTGCGCACAAGCCGTCCATGTGATCGAGGATGCTGAACGAGGCCGTAATCCCCACCACCCAAACCACCGTGAGAACGGCGTCCAGAAAATCCCCGCCGCGCCCGCCCACGAGCACGCTGAAAACCTGCGCGCGAATTCCGCTCGCCAGGAGTATCGCCGCCGCCAGCGGCATGCCCACAAACAGTTTGATCTGATGGTGAAGCAACCCTCGGTCGTCGAGAATGCCGACACCGGCGACAAGCGTCGCGCCGATGAGGATGCCCACAATCTGGGCGCGCGCCGGCCCGTTGAACGCAAACAGCACCGCTATCACCACCGCGGCGTACATCGCCAGCCCGCCAAGAAGAGGGATTGGCGTCAGATGAACTTTGCGCGGCCCCGGCAGATCGACCATTCCAACGCGCAGCGCGAGGGCGCGCACGGGAACGACGAGCATCAGCGATGCCAATAGGGCGATGAAAAAAGCGAGCAGGCCTGCGGCCATGCAACCTCGTTTGTCAGGTGAGTCGAATCCAGCCAGACCGGTGCGGCCGGTGTCTCACGCGATCTTCGCCGGGTTAGGGGTCCGGCTCCCAAGTCGAGCTAACAGATGGCTGCCCTACGCAGCCTTAACACCATACTGCGACTTTTGTTTCGCTTCAATGGAGAATGAAAGAAGAAGTGACTAGGCGAACGGGAGCAGGGGAATGGGTGATAGGGATTAGGGACAGTTTTCCCCGCCCAAGTCCGTCCGTTGTCGTCACGCTTGTGTGCCCATTGATCCTCTAATCGGCCGTCAGGCCATCGAGGATTTCCACGAATTTTTGCAATTCCTTAGCTCGATCATAGTCGGGAGCGGCGGCCCGCGCCGCCTCGCCCATCGCTTTCAACTTATTTGGATTGGAAGCCAGAGCGCGCACAGCGCTGACGACTTCCGCGGGGCGGTCAGGATCGGCGGCGACCGCGAAGCCGCGGTGAATCCCCAGCGACACCGCATCCGTCTCTTTCGGCGCCACCGCGACGATGGGTTTTCCCGCCGCCAGAATCCCGTACATTTTGCTGGGCACTACCACGCCTTCCAGGCCCCGCTTCACGGTAATGACGTGGGCATCGGCGGCCGCGAGGACGGAGGGAATCTTGCTAGCCGGAAAAAACTCCAGAAAACGGATATTGGCGGCACCCGCGGCCGCCGTTTCGACTTGCGATCGCTGCGCGCCATCGCCCACGAACACTAGGCCCACACCCTCGTTCGCCAGCAGGCGCGCGGCGGTCACCAGCGTGTTCCACGCCCCGTAGAAACCAAGGTTGCCGGCGTGCACAAGAACAAACGAAAAATTCCCGCGGATCGCGCGGACAACCTCGGGATCTGGTGCCGGAAGAGGCATATTCAGCGGGAGACTTTCGGTTCCATCGCGAACGATCAGTACCCGGGAGGGGTCCACCTCTTTCGAGATAATGCGCGCGCGCATGTCTTCGCCGAGAACGATGACGCGCGCCGCGCGTCGCAGCGCCCAGCGATGCAGTTTTTCCCAGATCCTCGCGAGCCTGCCGGGTTCAACGATCGAGCCCCCCACGGCCATGTCCGGGTACATGTCCCTGATGTTGTACACATACGGCTTGCGTTTCAGCGTAGCCACAATTGCCCCGACGATGCCCTGCAACGGCGGATCAGTCATCGCCACCACCACATCGCAAGGCGCAAAAAGCGCGCGCGGAATCTCCAGCGCAACGTAGCTGAGGTAATTCAACACGCGTTTTTTCATGTCCAAGCGTGGAAAGTCCGTTGAACCCGCGCGGATGATACGCGCCCGGCCTGCAATTTCCGTTTGGTAAGGCCGCCACGAACGCCGTTCGGTGGGGTCGTACGACGGCCGTCCGCATAGCACGGTCACGTCGTGGGACCTGGAGATAGTATCCACGACGCTGTGCGCCATCTTCGCCGTCGCGGAAGTGTCCGGCGGGTAATAAAGATTCAGCAGCAGGATGCGCACGGAAAGATTGTACAGAGTTCCGTTACTGTGCGGGGTGCGGCCGCCTGGCGATTTCAGGCAGGCTTCTTGAAGACCGGCGCGGCCGCCCGTTGCAACTCGTGCGCGGTGGGTTTCTTCTTCGGCGGTTTCTTAACTTCGCGTTTTCCTCTGTCCTTGTTTCCCATGGCTGATAGCTTGCCACACTTCGTCAACTCTGGCTAGAGGCTGTGAGTTCCAAATTGGACAATCAGATGTTACGGGCGCGAGATCAGGAAATCGCCGAGGACCAGCGCATCCATCTGCGTGCGCAGGAAGCAATCAATCGCTTCTTCGGGCCGGCCGACGATCGGCTCGTTGTCATTGAAGGAAGTGTTGAGCACGACGGGCACGCCCGTCAGATCGCGGAAGGCGGAAATGAGCGAGTGATAGCGCGGATTGGCCTCGCGCGTGACGGTTTGCAGCCGTCCCGTCCCGTCCACGTGCGTCGGCGCTGGGATCTTGTCGCGTTTCTCCGGCCGCACGGAGTAGGCCAGGGTCATAAACGGCGAAGGGTGCGACTTCTCAAAATACTCGGCGGTGGCTTCCGCGAGAATGGAAGGCGCAAACGGACGAAAGATTTCGCGGTGTTTGATCCGCCGGTTGAGGATTTCCTTCATTTCCGGACGGCGCGGGTCGGCAACGATGCTGCGATTGCCAAGCGCGCGCGGACCCCATTCGGCGCGGCCCTGAAACGAGCCGAGGATTTTTCCATCCGCGATGATCGCGGCGGCGCGGCGGGGAAGGTCCTCTTCGTTCAACTCGGCGATGGAATAGCCCCTTTGTGCCAGCCCGTTGGCCTCGATCGCACGGCGAATTTCTTCCCGCGTATATCCGGGTCCCCAGTAAGCGTGATCCATCACGAAGGAGCGTGGCTTGCCGAGTTTCTGATGCCAGACGTAGTATGCGGCGCCGACTGCCAAGCCCCCGTCTCCCGCGGCCGGATGAACATAGACCTGTTCGAAAGGTGTCGCGTCAAAGATTTTCCCGTTCGCCACGCAATTGAAAGCCACACCGCCTGCCAGACAAACGGCCTTGAGCCCCGTCCTCTCGGCAAGTTTTTTCAACATGCCGAGATAAACTTCTTCGAGGCGCGCCTGCAGCGAACAAGCGAGATTGCGGTGTCGCTCCTCCAGCGCTTCTTCGGGGGGGCGAACCGGCCCGAGGCGCTTCGCCATTTCATCCGAAAACATTTTGCCGAGCGTCGGCGTCTTATCGGCTTCGGCCCAGGACATTTCCGGGCCCGTGCGGTGATGCGAGAAGTAATCGAGCCCCAGGCGGAAGCCGTTCCCGTTGGAGCGGCTCTCAAATCGCACGATGTCGCGAAAAACGCCGAGCTGTTCCGGTTGGCCGTAAGCGGCGAGCCCCATGACTTTGTACTCGTCGCCAAATTTCAGGAAGCCGAGATACTGCGTCACCGCGCTGTAAAACAGTCCAAGCGAATGTGGGAAAGCTACCGACCCGTCGATCCTCATGCGGTTGCCCTCGCCGGCGCCCCACATCGTGCTGGCGAAATCGCCGAGTCCGTCGGCGGAAAGCAACGCGGCGCGTTCGAACGGCGAAACGAAGAAACTACTCGCAAGATGCGCCTGATGGTGCTCGATGCGGTGAAACTTTGCGGCAAGTTTTTTGGGATCGGCATCAAAGGCGGACGCCAGCGCCTCCGGAATACCCGTGAATTTCGCGAGAACCTTGACACGTTCCCGCGCGAAAGACGGCATGCGCAGCGCGTAAAAAAGTTTTGTCCCCAGCCTCGCGTACGGGTCTCGCGGCACGGCAACGTGATCGATGTCCGCGAGCGTGAGGCCCGCTTCCTTCAGGCAATAACGAATCGCCTGCGCGGGAAACCCCGCCGCGTACTTCACGCGGTTGAAGCGCTCTTCCTCGACGGCAGCGATGAGCCTGCCGTCGCAGACGATCGCCGCCGAAGCGTTCCCGTGGTACGCATTGATCCCAAGTATATTCATCTCGCGATTTGTCAGTGTACCTTACCGGAAGTTTATGCGGCGAGGTGCCGGTGGCACCACTCGTTCAGGACGTACAAGGACCAGGGGCGCGACCAGGTGGTTTTCCCGGCAAGAAAGTCCGTCCAGACCGAGCGAACGCCCCCCGGGCGAAGATAGGCCGCCAGCGGCGGCGCAGGGTCCGCGAAGCTTGCCTCCATCCGCGCGCGCAGCGGACCGCGCAGCCACGCTTCCCACGGCAGGGTAAACGTTCGTTTTCGCTGCGCGAGAATTTCCTGCGGCAGCAAATCGCCGAGCGCTTCCACCAACAGAGCCTTTTGTGCGCCGAGGCGGCGGCGCGCCGCATCCGGCAGCGACCCTACAAATTCAACCAGGGGCGTGTCGAGGAGCGGTACGCGAACTTCCAGCGAACGCGCCATGCTCACGGCATCGGTGTCGCGCAGCAGCGTGCTCGCCATGTAAGTGCGCATTTCAAGCCAGGAAACTCCGGCAACCGGTTCCAGCTTGCGCGCTTCGTCAGCCGTCCGTTCGAGCCAGCCGAGCCAGGTTGGCTCGAGCGTGACGCCGTCGGCGTTCACCGTGCTCGGGCGAAACCGCGGCTCGATGATTCGTTCGAGCTGTCCCGGCGGGAAGAGCGTCCGCGCGAAAAAATAGGGATGCGGCAAAGCGTCCGGGTAAGCCCACGCGGCTGCGGCCTTGCGCGCGGCGTCCGGTGAACCTTGCCGCGCCGCCAGACCGGCAACGAGCGGAGCAGTCATTCGCCGCGCCGCGGCAGGCACATACCATGCACATCCGATCAGTCTCGAAAGGCGCGGCGTATCCGCAAAAGTTTGATAGCCGGCGAAAAGTTCATCTCCCCCCAGCCCCGACAAGGCCACTTTCAGCCCGACTTCTCTCGCGGCCCAGGAAACAAAATAAGTATTGATTCCGTCCATGGTGGGCTGGTCGAGGGCGGCAAGGGCTTCATCCAGCCGCGCAAGGACCGACTCTCCGCTCAAAGGCACTTCTGTGTGCTTCGTTTTGAATCGATTCGCCGCGAGCCGCGCGAGATCCGCTTCATCGAACGCCGTGCCCGGAAACGTCAGAGTGAAGCTCTGGATTCCGCCCCGTGCCTGAGCGGCAAGCGCCGCGATCGCGCCGGAGTCCAGCCCGCTCGAAAGAAACAAGCCCACGGGCACGTCGGCGTTGAGATGCGCGCGCACGGCATCTTCGAGAAGCGGCCGCAACTTTTTGCCCGCCGAAGGAAGATCGCGCGGTTTGCGCGGTTCACGTGCCGCGGGCGAAACCAAAGGGTCCCACCAGGGCCGCGCGCGCGGCGTGCGCCGCCGCTCCGGGACGTGCAGCAGCATTTGATGTCCCGGAGGAAGGGAAAACACTCCTTCCAAAAGCGTCACCGGCTCCGAGACGCTGCCAAAAAGAAGATAGGCGGTGACTGCGTCCTGCGACAGCCGTTTAGGCACCGCGCCAGAGGCGAGGAGCGCTCGAACCTCCGAAGCGAACGCAAAACCTTCCGGCGTCTGCGTGTAATAGAGCGGCTTGATGCCCAGCGGGTCGCGCGCCAGGAAGAGAATCGGTGCGGTGGCATAGCGCTCGCGAAGATCAAGCAAGGCGAAAGCAAACATGCCGCGCAGCTCGGTCAGGAAGTCTTCGCCCCACTCTTCCCATGCATGAACCAAAATCTCCGTGTCCGATTGCGTGGCGAAGCGGTGACCGCAGAGCAGCAGACGCTCGCGCAGGTCGCGATAGTTGTACAGCTCGCCGTTGAAGATGACCGCGACGTCCTTGGTTTCGTTCCAGGTGGGCTGGTGACCGCCGGCCAGATCGATGATGCTCAGCCGGCGCATCCCCAGTGCAAGTCCCGGCGCCCGCGCATCGCCGGCAAGAAAGCCTTCTTCATCCGGACCGCGATGCTCCATCGCCGCGGTCATCGCGCGCACGCGAGACTCGGCGTCAGCGTTGCGCGAAGCAAAGGCGACGCCGCATATGCCGCACACGCTACTCTTTGATCTCCGGTGAGGAGAGGAAGGCTGAGCCGGCACGGATCGAGTTCTCCCGTAAACGGAAGCGCGGGATTCTCAGACGGCTGTCCCCATACCAGGCAAGCAGGACCCGCAACGACAAAAAGAAAATTGTCGCTCCCGCGGAGAGCACCAGATAGAAGAAAGATTCGCGTTCCAGGAGCAGGCTCCAGTCCACCGATTCATCCCATCCAGGGTAAATGCCGTCCAACAAGCGCCGCAGATGCAACTCTTCGAGAGGCAGACGCGCCAGCCGTACATGTGCGAACTGGTCGTAAGTGTATTCACGCGGATAGCTTGGGATGGCCCTGACGGCCTCGGAAAACACCGCAGGATCCCGCAGCTCACTGCGCGTCAAATAATGGCCCCGCGCATCCTGCATGATGACCCGGTAGGTTGGATCGATGACGATCCAGCGTTTGTCGATCAGAGCCTCGGCAACCACATGTTTCGTCCTGCGATCGGGAGACAACAGGAGCAGGCGGCGCACTCGCAGATCGGAGCTTCGCGCAAGATTCAGGAAGGCATTCGTCGCTGTTCCGCAGACGTTTAACAGTTGGCGGTAGGTGAGCGTCATCTCCGGATCGCGCCCCGCAAGTGCTTCCGGATTCGTCGTGTCAGCTCGCGATGGCTCGGCGCGCATCCAGTTCAAAATGGCTTCGACCTTTTGTTCTGCGGGCAAGGCGTTGGGCACAATTGCGTCCGAGAAGCCGTCGAGATACCTGCGCACGGAATATTCCCGGACACAAGAGTAAAGCATTGCCACGAACGCTGTGGCAAGCAGCAAATTGCAGCTCCACCAGACGAAGCGAAAGGTCCGATGCCCGCGCGTTTGCAAGAATTACTCCATCCGCTTAGATTCTGTCTTCAGCGTCTGTTGTGAGGCAAGCGAAGCGTATAACGCTTCCATGTCGCGAACGGGTTCATCCCACCCCAGACGTGCTGTGACTACGGCGCATCCCGCCGCGAGCCGCGAGCGTAGTTCCGCTTCGCTCAGGATCCGTTCAAGCGCTCTCGCTAGTGCCGCAGTGTCGTGGCGAACCACCAAGCCAGCCTCATCCGCAAGAAGTGGCGCAATCCCGCATTGCTCCGTCACGATCACCGGAGTCCCCGCGGCCACCGCTTCCGCCGCCGTATTCCCGAAGTTTTCATTCTGGGAGGGAAGAACGAAAACATCCGCATCTCTGTAGGCCGCCCACTTGGTTTCGCCAAAAATCGGTCCCACGAATTGAACCTTTGACCGAACGCCCAGTTGCGTTGCCATTTGGTCCAGTTCCGCCTCGACCCCGCCTTCGTCAGGCCCCGCAAAAACGAGCTGCAATGGCATTCCCGCCAAGCGCTTAGAAAGTTCCCCGAATGCCCGCAGTAGAAGAGCTGGACTCTTCTTCACAGATAGACGTCCCAGGAAGAGGACAAGTTTCACATCGTTTGAAATACGTTGCGCTTTCCGGAACGTGCCCCGTTCCGGCCACAATGCAGGCACTTCCACGCCGTTCCGCCGCAGCACCACGCGCGTGCGGGGAACACCACCGGCGACGAGTTCTTCGGCTTCCTGACTCGAGGTGGCGATGACCGCGCTTGCCCCCTCGAGTAACCGCTTTCCCCAGACTGCATGATACAACCCTTTCAACCAGAGATTTCGCACAATCGGCACGAACATTCCGATGGGTTCGAGCACGTACGGAAGGCCCCGCTTGCGGCTGGCCGCAGCCACCGCCGGACCCAGCAGATCGTAAAGCCCGAAAATGTGCACCATATCGAAATTCTGAAGCCGCGCCCGGCAGTAACGCTTCACCGCAGGATTCCAGCTAACTCTTCGGTATCGTAACCAAGTGGGTATATAAATGGATTGCACGCCATTTTCTTCCCGGCGCCAGCCGAAGGGAGATCGCTCTGCCGTGATTTTCTCCTCCGGCGCTTGCAGGCGCTTTTCCAGACCCCAATCGGCCGTGACAACCGTTACCGGGTGGCCTCGCCGCGCCAGGCCCTCGGAAAGCGCGCGCACCTTCACCGGGGGGCCGCCGAATTCGAAAAAGGGAGCGTACGTTTCCGTGACGTTCAGGATTCGCATTGGTCGCGCAGGATTTTTTTCAGTGATTTGGCGAAGACGTTAAAGCGGAACTCGTGCTCCGCGCGCTGCTGCCCGCGCGCGCCCATCTCCTTCGCATGGACGGGGTCGGCCAGCAGCGCCTCGATCGAAGTCGCCAGCTGGATCGGATCGCCGTGCGGCACCAGATATCCGGAGACGGTATCCTGAATCACTTCGGGCGCGCCGCCGTGCAGTCCCCCGATCACCGGCTTGCCGCACGCCATCGCTTCCAGGTATACCATGCCGAAACCTTCGCCGTGGCTGGGCAGAGCGAAAATTTCGCACGCGGAGTAGCAAGCGGCAAGTTCCGAGTAGTTCAATCCGCTTAAAAAATGCACGTGGCGGTTTACTCCGCTTTGCTCCGCCAGTTCCTCAAGCCACGCGCGGTCGTCGCCCGCGCCCGCCAGCACCAGCTGCAGCTCTGGCCTTTGCGTCAGCAGCCTCGGCAGCGCCGTAATCAGAGTATCCATGCCCTTGTATCGCTCCGCTGCCAGCCAGCGCCCCACCGTCAGGATCACACGCCCCGAAGGAAAATCCGCCGGTAACGCGGGATGCGACCCGGGGCTGATTAGCGCTTCGAATTGCGGATCGAGCGCCCAGGGCAGCACGCGAATCCGTTCGCGCGCGACTCCTTGCTCCGACGCCACGTGATCGGCGGTATCCCGGCTTGGTGCCAGAACCAGGTTCGCGTGAAGGAGCGCGCGCCGCCGCAAGCCCCCCAGCGGCTCCCAGACGTCAATCCCATGCGTGCAGATAATGCTTTTCATCCGTGGCGCCGCAACCCGCATCGCCTGCACCACGGGTCCCAGATTCGGGTGCGCGGCCAGAACGAGTTTAGCTTTGCGCCACGCTGCTCGCAGTGCCGTCACGGTGAATCGCCCCTTGGCGTGGTCGCACCCCGTGAACACAAATTCCCGCTCTCCCACCGTCATCCGGTGCAGATCCGGCGAATCGTTCAAGCTGAGCAGACGGCAATCCATGCCGCGGCTGGCGGCGAATTCCGTGAGCACGGCCGCCAGGTGGCGGCCGGCTCGCTGCACCCCGCCGGGTGCGTCCAGTTCTGGAAAGAGGCCAATGAGCACGGGCAAAGTCTGCCAAGTACTGAGAGTGATGGCAAGCCTGGATGTATCGCAGCGTCAGGAACGCCCTTCTCGACCGTTGAACTTTCAGCGGGCAAGATCGCGGGCTCGCCGAGGCGCTTGCGCTCTATTTAGAGTTTCAAAACCTGCGCGGCTGAGAGGGCTTGTGGTCTGGCGGCGCAGGGGCGGCGCTGGAAGTGTCCTTTTCGGCCTGAAAGGCCTCTTTCTTTAGCTGTAGGTCTCCATCAACATACGCGGTGAATTCGGCTCCTTGCGTGAACACCACGTCTTTGCCGGAAGCCAAGGGAAGAATCGCTCCAGCCGAATTGTTTGATCCTGAGCTCTCATGAAAGGAGCGGACCGCGGCCTTTTCGTCGTCCTTAAGATGCACAAAGTTGATACTGAAAGCCAGCTTTCCGCTGTGGCCCAGCCGCTTCTTGGGTTCTGCCTCCGTCACTAAGCCGGTGGCCGCGGCGCCTCTCGGAATCACCGAAAGGCCATCCACGATAACCTCTTCCGCGACGTGCAGATCCACTACGTCGCCAACGTGGGCGGTCGCGGAAGAAATGGTCTTGCCAAGTTTCAAGTGAATCGGCGTGCCATTGTGCAGGATGAAGTCAGTTGGCGGGAGGGAGGGAGTGCTCGGACCGACTTCGGTGGGCGCGGCGGGTGCGTCATACAAAATGCGCTCTCTCGTGGGCTGCACCGCCCGTGGCTGCGGTGCCTTGCTGCCCGGCTTGTCCTTCAGCAGGAGGAGGCTCTCCAGCGGGACATAACCTATCTCGCCCTTGGCGGTGCGGACGCCGAAGTATAGGTCGTACCGGCCGGTGATCTGTACCAGCTCTCCACACTGGAGCGTCGTGCGCACATCCAGCGTAATCATGGAACTGTATAGATAGACGTAGCCACCGGAGCGCGGGCATTCCACCTGGCCCACGCTCTGCGCTTGGGCGATGGCCGGCAACACCAGGCAAAAGAATGCGGCTACGTACTTGGCGCTCGATATCATGCTGCACCTGCCGGTCCGAAGGGCAGAAGATGCCACGCTTCTATCTCAGCGTAAGGCGGTTCTTGCTGGCAAGAAATGGAACTCCCGCGCTGTGCATAAAGAGATACGGTGGGGAAACAACCTGACGGTCCGTGCCCGCCACGGATGCGCGTTCATATTTTGTGCTGCGATGGCGCTCTGCGGGACGATCATGAATTATCCTCGACTAGCAGCGGGACGAGATCCGTGAGGCGGTCGAGATAAATGTCCGCGGGGTGGGCGGCGCGGTCGTGCGTGCCGAAGCCATAATTTACGGCGGCAGCGAGAGTGCCGGCGTTGCGCGCGGTCTGCACGTCAACTTCGGAATCGCCGATCAGGATGGCTTCGGCGGGGGCGGCTCCGAATTCGCGAAGAATCTTTTGCGCGCCGAGCGGATCGGGTTTTTTTGTTTCAAAGCTGTTGCCGCCGTAGACGGCGCGGAAATATTTCGCCAGGCCGAGTTCATCCAGAATGCGCACGCTGATTCGCACCGGTTTGTTGGTGAGGATGGCCATGGGAAACGCGGCAAGTTGCTGGAGCGCCTCGGGAACTCCCGGGTACGGGCACGTCGAATCCATTTTGTGGTCTTCGTAATACGCGAGAAAAAATTTCAGAGCGCGCTCGCGTTCTTGTTCCGTTGCTGCCCGGCCCAAAGCGCGGCCAACAAGTTGCGGGGCGCCGTGGCCGATGTAGTCGGAGATGGTGTCTTCGTGCAGTTGCTCGCGGCCCAATTCGTGCAGCATGGCGTTGACGGAGCGAATCAGGTCGCGCTGAGAATCGATGAGCGTGCCGTCCAGATCGAAGATTAACGCGCGCACGGAAGAAAAAGTCGGAACGGTCATGAATCAACCATTGTAATATGGCCGCGCTTTTTCGACAGTCATCCGTCGCACGTCCCATTTTCACCGAAAATTCACCTCGTACATTTTTCGGAATTCCGGCTTGTTCGCGTAAAATAAAGGATTCAGCAGACGGCACAAAACGATTCCGGAGATTCCATGGCCCAGGTTTATCCCTTTCGCGCTTTTCGCTACGACCCGGCGCGCGCGCCGTTCGACCGCGTCCTTACGCAGCCTTACGACAAGATTTCTCCGGCGATGCAGGGAAAATATTATGCGGCGGACCCGCACAACTTGATCGTCGTGGAGAAGGGCCGCGCGTATCCCGGCGACACGCCTCAGAACAATGTTTATACTCGCGCGGCCGCCGCGATTGAGGATTGGATTCGCCGTAACGTGGTGGTGCAGGATCCCGCGCCGTCTTTCTATGCCTACACGCAGGAATACACGGTGCCGGGGACGGAAGAACGCCGCGCGCGCCGCGGATTTATCGGTGCGGGCAAGCTCGAGGAGTATTCGGCGGGAGTCGTTTTCCGGCACGAGCACACGCTTTCGGGGCCGAAGGCGGACCGGCTGGAACTTCTGCGGCATACAAAAACACACACGGGGCAGCTTTTCATGCTGTATTCGGACGCGCAGCGGCGCATCGATGCGATTCTGGCGGATGCCGAAGCGGCGGCGCCCGCGGCGGAATTGCGCGACGAGTACGGCGTGGTGCACCGGCTGTGGGTGATCGCAGATCCGCAGCGCGTGGCGGCGATCCAGAAAGCGATGGAAGACCAGAAACTGGTGATTGCGGACGGGCATCACCGTTACGAGACGGCGCTGAATTACCGGAACGAGTGCCGCACGCGCGCGGGAAAGATCGATCCGGACGCGCCGTACGAGCGCGCGATGATGACGTTCATCAACACGCGGAGTGAGGGGCTTACGATTCTGCCGACGCACCGCGTGGCGGCAAACGTACACGATTTTTCCTGGAGCGCCGTGCGGCGGCATCTCGAGCCGTGGTTCGCGGCGGAGGAATTTCCGTTCTCGGGCAGCGGGGAGAGATCCGAGGTGAAGAAGAAATTTCTTGCGAAGCTCACGGGCGCGCGAGAGAAACGGGCGATAGGCGTTTATCCCGCTCCGGGGGCGCAGAAGCGGGCGTTCTACGTGCTGACGCTGCGCGAAGGCGTCAACCTGGCGCAGCTCCTGCCGAATGTTTCGCCGCTGCAGCGCGAACTGGATGTGGTGCTGCTGCACGAAGGAATCCTGGAGCCGGCGCTGGGAATCACGCCGCAAGCGGTGACGGCGGAAGCGAACCTGACGTATGAACGAGAAGCTGCGGCGGCGCTCGATGCCGTGGACAGCGGGCGCGCGCAAATTTCGTTTTTGCTGAATCCCTGCGACGTCGAGCAGGTGATGAGAATCGCGACCGCCGGCGAAGTGATGCCGCAGAAGTCGACCGACTTCTTTCCCAAGCTGATGAGCGGGATCACGATGTATCGGGTGGAAGGCTGAGCAGGGAAGGAAGTAACGAGGTAAGGATGCAGGGAAGTAATGCAAAGAGAGATCGCTCTGTTGTCCGCTGCGGCGGATTCCCGCGGGATAGAGATGCGTCGTGGGATTTCTAGTTAACACGAACAGACCCCTCCCCCCTGTTTTTTGTAACTGTTGCATCTAAAGGGCTTAGAGATGAGGAGGTAAGGAAGTAAGGTCGTAAGGAAAGAACTTGAATTGTGGCACCCCCTCCCCACGCTGTTTTTGAAACGATATGATTTCAAAAGGGTTAGAGGGTGGGGGGCAGCAAACGATATGATTCCATGGGGCTTAGGGGGCAAGGGGCGAGGGGATTTCAACACAGAGTTCACGGAGAGCACAGAGGTCAGCCGGAGCGGGAGAAGGCCGGGTTGGAGCGCCAACTTCAAAGGAAAGGACGGCACGATAGTTAATTACTGTAAAGGGTAACTTGTTAGTGATTCGAATGGATGTGGCAGGGTTGACACAGGGGTTCAAGTTGGCCGAGGGAAAGGGTTTGCGGAGGGGTGGGATTCGAAAGAATTGTGGAAATCCATGGGAAAATCCAAGCCGCACTTTTCGCGCGGCGCGAAACATGGGCCACTCGAAACTCGCGCACTCGCGATCTAGCGGCGACCCGCCACCCTTGGTGCTGCGAAGGATGGAGCTCCCTCTAGACGGATCTCAAGACCACCAATTGCTTGTTCCGCGCAATACATACGCCGTCTCTTATCGCGTAGCACTCAACGAAGTGTGTCCCTTTGTACTTGGTAGACTCTGGATTGTTACGTGTCCGATGATCGGTTATTTCTCCTCTCGGCTGTGGGGAAGAGTTGTCGTTTCTTACTTTCCACTTAAACAAATCAATTCGGTACGGCCCTTTGAAATCGCTTACAAAGTCGATTTTTCGTTCCACGTCGATTAGCGGTCGGTCAAGTCCCCTCACTAAAGTGTTCTGATAGGATACTTTACCACTGATGGCAATGAAAAAGCGAACATAATCAAGAGCTGAAGAGCAGCCAAGATTGGCGGTGCCACGAAGATGAAGAGGGATGCCGCTAATCGAAAAATAGTAGCAATGGACTGCATCAAAAGCGCCATCTTTCGCGAAGCGCGAAAGGCGGGCCACGCTCCGCTTCGTCATCGACGTGGCTTCGCTAAAGCAATCCGCGAGAGCAGTCGACGTTAACGAGCGGATGTGGACGCGATGGGATCGAAGCCGGGGAGGTTGACGACGACGGGTTTGGGACCGCTGCGGATGACGACCCAGGTGACGGTTTCGGCGGTGGGGTTAAGTTCCTGGTGGGGAAGGTGGGCTGGAATGAAAACGAAGTCACCGGGGCGCACGGTTTCGGAGCCTTCGCCGTGGCGGCCCCAGCGGACTTGTCCATTGCCGCCGAGGACGTAAATGATGGTTTCCTGGTTGCCGTGGTGGTGCACGGAACTAGTGGTGTGTGGCTGGGCAATCATTACGCCGCCACAGATATGGGAGGAGCTGGAAAGATCGCTGTTAATGGCAGCGAGGCGCAGAATGCCGGCGGATTGCGGCGTGTTGCGGTCGAAGTGATCGCTGCGGGTAATGCGAACGTCGGGCATCGTCTGGCTCCGGAATTTGGATGCCAGGACGTGAAGGCGCGATGCACATTGCAGGGACATTGGCGCGGGGGAGGGAAGTAGAAACTAGAAACTAGAAGGCAGAAATTAGAAGGAAGAAAGTTGAAGGGGAAGAAGAGGGAGCGGCGGGGCGGAAGAGCGGCCCGCCTCGGAAGGCGGCCCTACAAGGACAGAGCGGCGGAGTGTTAGGCCACGAGGGAAACTTCGCCGTGTTTCTTGCGAGCGGGTTTCACGGTGATCTCGACGTTTTGGCCGAGGGCGGTGAGAAAGTCCATGAGACGCTCGACGGAAAAGGAACCGGCGCGGTTGCGCATCAAGGCGGAAACGTGAGGCTGCTTGATGCCGAGGATCTCGCCAGCTTCGGCTTGCTTGAGGCCGCGTTTTCTAAAGAGGCGATAAATCTGGAGCGTAAGCTCTGCCTTCAAGAGTTCTTGCTCGGGATGGGGGAGACCGAGGTCGGCAAAAACATTTCCACTGCTTTTTTCGACCTGATCGGTTTTCTTGTTCTGGTAGCCACGTTAGTTCTGCCTTTCTCTATGGAGGCGTTTCTTCCGGTAGCAACTCGTTCAGGCGCTGCTTTTCTTGCTTGTTTTTCGGTCGGTGTGGGCGAGGGCGTCTTCGAGCATTTTGGCGATGCGGCGGTCGCGGGCTTCGGGGGAGCGGTAATAGAAGATGCCGAGGAGGTGGCCGCGGCGTTGCAGGGGAGTCATGGACTGCCAGCCTTGATAGGCGCGGGGATCGCGGGCGAAGGCGAGTTTTAAGATGGGGGGCAGGTCGAGCTCGGCTTCCATGGCGGAGAGCAACTGTTCGGCGACTTGTTCGGCGCGGCGGACGCGGGCTTGGGGGTTTTTTACGTTGACGATCCAATCGCAGATCCACTTGCGAATGGAGAAGGTCAGTTGGTCGAACCAGCGGCGGAAGGAACGGTCTTCGTTGAGGATGCGCTGGAGTTCCGCGGGTACGGTGGCGACGCGTTTATCGGTGTCGGGTTCGAGGCAGAACTGCGCGGTGTCGCCGGGAGAGACGTTCGCGCCAGCCTGTATGCGCTTGTTGACGGTCAGGCAGTGAAAACCCTTGCCGGTGGGGAAAAGGGAAGTCCGAATAGCGAAGCCGTTGATTTCGCCCTTCACTCTGAGCCTGGCGCGTGTGCCCCAGACTTTTGGGACGTCGATCGGGATGCGCACGATGATCCAGCCGAGGTTTGACGGCACGCGCTCGAGCGTAGCCTTGAAGGATTTTGCGACCGGTTTGGGCTTCGGCTTCATGGCGGGTCTGCGGGAAAAGATAACACTGTGGCGGGAGAAACTAGAAATCAGAAACTAGAAATTGGGATGACAAGGATGCTGCCTGGTGGCGCATCTTTGGCGGCTGAGGCTGGTGGAAAATGAAGGAGGAGGGCACACGGGAGCGCGCCCTTCGGCAAATGGCACACGCGCAAAACCAGCGTCTGCGGCACGCGGAGTCTGGCTCGGACGATTATGCTCCGGCGCCTTTGGAGAAGCTGGCGACGGCTTCGGCTTCCGTGTTGTACACATCGAAGACGGTCAGCAACTTGGTGATCTGGAGAACTTCCTGGAACTTGCTGCCCAGGTGGCAGAGACGGAGAGAGGCGCCCTGCGTCTTGACGCTGTGATGAGCGGCAACGAGGGTGCCCAGCCCGGCGCTGTCGATGAAAGTGACGTTGTCCATGTTGAGGACAATTTTCTTTTTTCCTTCGGCGATCAAGCTTTTGACCTTTTCACGCAAGGCGTTGCTTTCCTCGCCGAGTACGATACGGCCGTCCAGCGCCAACACAGACACGCCATCCACTTCGCGGTAAGTCATCTTCAAAGCCACGTTATTTCCTCCTCATCGGAAAGCGGTTCCGGCGGCAACCCGGGCCGGAGCCGTAAAGCTTATCAAAATATGGATAATCCCGGAGCGAAGAATCGTAATCGATGACCGTGCAGCGGTCAAATCACCGGGCGGCTAATAATAGTCCGCGCAGGACATGTAATAGCCGCACACAGAACAGATCAACTTGCAGCGCCGCGACTCCAACCGCTGCGAGCAGACGGGGCAATACCACGAAGGATCTTCAGTACGGGCGACGGGACTCTGACTGCCCTGCAAAGGCGCAGCGGATTGTGCTGCAGCCTGTGCCGGCTCGGACTGAACCTCAGTAAGCTCCCGTTTCGCGGCGCGTTCCACGGCTCGACGGTTATAGCACAGTAGAAGGGAATAAGGGATAGGGAATAGGGAGGGAGAGGGAGGGAGCAGGCCGCTTGTACTGGAAGGCGAAGCGAGAGGGCGTTTAGAGCGCCGGAATTTAGCGCAAGCAAATGAGTTGAATTGTAACGCGAGCTTGGCCGGAAGCATCTTTCTTATTGAGGCTTATTGGGCGTTGGGGGAAAGGTTGATTGTGAAAGACCCGGCAGGCCGGGCCTTCAGGTGAAGATTATGGTCCGCCAGATTATTGTTGCAGGTTTTGTGCTTTTGCTCTCGGCAAGCGCGCAGGCGCAGAGGGGCGGAGGCATGTCCGCGGGTTCCCATGCTGCCGGCGGTGGTGCACCGAGAGCGGCGACGCAGGCTCCGCGAGCGAGAACTCCGCAGGCGATGCCCGGGACGCGGATGGGGCCGAGGGGCGGAGGATTTCGCCCGAGAACAGGGGCGCCGGGAGTGCGAGGCACGGGATCGCAGACGCCCACGCGAAGGCGCTTCGATGGCGAGCGCGAGGGCGGTCGTTTTCGAGCGGGTTGCGGTTCGGCGCCGGGACTGGGATTCGATGCGGTACACCAGTCTGCGACGTGCGGATCAGGGGGGCGGGAGTTCCGGGGACGCGGGTTTCAGGATCCCTTTTTCTTTCCATTTTATGACGGCGGATATGGATATTCCGAGCCGGATTATCCAGTAGCGGATGATGATGGTTCGGCGGCGCCGATTCCACAGCCAGAAGGTACAGACGCCCAAGCTCAGGGAACTGGCAGGGGATACCAGGCCGCTCAGCCGGCGCCGGTACCAGCACCGGCGCCGGCGGCTGAAACGGCCAGCTCCGCTCCCGCCGAAAACGAGGAATTTGTTTTTGTGCGGCGGGATGGAACGGTGTTTTTTGCGGTGGCCTACACCTGGGATCGAGGGACGCTGCGGTACATTACCCCCCAAGGTTTGCGACACACGGTCACGAAGGATGCGTTGGATCTGGACGCAACGCGGGAATTTAACGAACAACGCGGAATGAATTTTCGATTGCCGGCGTGAAGGCTATTTTTTCGCGGGCTGCGGCATGACGTAGCCGGATTTCGCCGGCAGGCCAGCGCGCTCCAACTGCACGGTGGTGTGTTCAACTCCAAATTCCCTTGCGGCTACCTGCTTGATCGAAGCGAGCAGGCGCTCACATTCATCGAGGTGCATGTCCGGAACGCGCGCGTGAAGACTGAGCGCATGGTGACCGCCGCCGAGGGACCAGAGATGCACATCGTGCACTTCCTGCACGCCTTCGACGGTTAATATAGCTCGGGCGACGTCTTCGACGCGCAAATCAAGCGGGCGGCCTTCCAGAAGAATATGAGAGGATTCGCGCAGGATGCCGATGCTGGACCAAAGCACGAGCAAACCGATGGCGAGGCCCAGAAGCGGATCGATCCAACGCGCACCGGTCGCGTGGATGATTAGCGCGCCGGCGATAATGGCGATATTTGAGAGCGCGTCACCGAAGTTGTGAACGAGGATGCTGCGCAGATTGAGGTCGCCGCTCGCGCGGACGAGAGCGAGCGTGATGCCGCCATTGACGGCGAGCGCGCCAACGGAAGTCCAAATCATCCAGCTCTCGGCGACGGCTACGGGGGAACGGAACCGTTCGAAAGCTTCATAGCCGAGCCAGAGCGAAAGCAGGACGAGGACGAAGGCGTTGGTGAACGCAGCGAGTGTGCCGGCGCGGTGATAGCCGTAGGTCTTTTCACTATCGGCAGGCCGTTCGGCCCAGCGCATCGCGAGATAGGAAATGCCGAGCGCTGGGACGTCAGAAAGATTGTGAACCGCGTCGTTCAGAAGGGCGACGCTGCGGCCGAGAATGCCGCCAAAGACCTCCGCGACAACCAAACCGAGCGTGGCGGCCATAGCCCAGCCAAGCACAGAGGGGCGTAACGCAGGGTGAGTGTGTCCGGCGTGAGAGTGGCCGGGGGAATGCGAATGACCGGCGTGACCGTGATCGTGCGAATGAGCGGCCATCCACCTTATTCTACGCGCGCGATGGCGGCGGTGCAGCCCTTTCGCGTGCTTATTAGGCAGTATGACACTTCGCCTCCGCGAATTGATTGACGCTCCTGCCATCGGCTGCGACCATGAAGCGAGCTTCCCGTTCCGCGCGTGTTGGTGTGGAACGAGCCTTCATGCAGGGGTTTTGCGCTCAGAGCAATGACAGTTCCCATCGCTAAATTGAGTTTCTGGGGCGTGCGCGGGTCAACGCCGACGGTAGACCCGGCGACGTGGCGCTACGGCGGCAATACGCCTTGCCTGGAGCTGATCGCACCGGACGGCACGCAATTCATTCTGGATTGCGGCACGGGGCTGCGCATGCTAGGGAGCCGCTGGGCCGCGCCAAACGGCGGAAAAGCTCCGGAGACGCATATCCTGGTCACGCACTATCACTGGGATCATATCCAGGGGATTCCGTTTTTTTCGCCGCTGTATGTGGAGAACAACGAGTTTCATTTCTACAGCTTTCGATCAAAATTTCTGGGGCGCGACAGCCTGAAACAAGTCTTCGAAGCGCAGATGGCCCTGCCCTATTTTCCCGTGGACATGTCCGCGATGAGCGCGAAGCGGAAGTTCAAGGAAGTGGACGGCGGCGATTCGTTCAAGGTTGGAGAGAACAAAGTCACGGCGCGCTGGCTGAATCATCCGCAAGGCTGCCTGGGCTTTCGAATCGAGACGCCTGCGGGAACTGTTGCTTATGCGACGGATAACGAACCGGGCGACTCTAAACTTGACGCGAGCCTGCGCGAACTAGCGGCTGGCGCGGACATATTCATAAACGACGCGCAATTCACACCCGAACAACTGGAGACGACGAGAAAGGGCTGGGGACATTCCTCGTGGCTGGAGGGAGCGAAAGTGGCGCGGCAGATGGAAGCGAAGACGCTGGTGCTTTTCCATCACGACCCCGATTCGACCGATCGTATGGTGGATTCCATTTTGCGGCAGGCGCGAGAAGAGTTTGATTCCGTGTTCGCCGCGAGCGAAGGCATGGTGATCACCCTCGGGGCACCGGGAGACAAAGTTCAAGCGCACATGCCGGGAACGCGAACGGCGCTGCGCCGCGAGGCACAATTTCACGCGAAAGTCTGCGGCGTGACCGAAGGCGGGAAAGACTTCGAGGAAGAGACCATGGTCCGGGACGTTTCCCTGCAGGGAGCGCTGATTTCGCTGAAGCACCTGCCGCGGCTGCAATCGGAGTTGCAAGTCACCATGGAGGCGCCGGGTGCGGATGGCGTGCAAGCGATGAACTTGCGCGGTTACGTCGTGAGGATAGACACGGGAACGGAAAAGGGGCATGTCGCCGTGGGCGTAGTGTTCACCGATTAGCTGCCCGCAGCAGCCACTTATTGTTATTGCGGTTCTTGACCTACGCGATCGAAGACAGGCGAGCCGTCAATTCCTCGACGGATGCTTTCCACGCATCGAACTCATCCGAATCGCGCCAAAGTTCCATAAGTTCGGAAGGCTCTTTTAAGATCCGAGCAATCGCGCTAAGCGCTTTTTTAACCAACTGTTTGCCAGGTTGGAGCTTTATTTGCGTGACCCACTCATCGATCGAGGCAGTATAAGCATCCCGCTTCCCGAACTTGCCTCCTAAACGGGCGAGGATATCGGCTGCGGCCAAGGCTTCTTCAGCGTCCGGAGCTTTCAGGTTGGCTGCTCCTGTTGCGAGCACACGGGCTAAGGTAATTTCGATCCGCGAAATGTCCTTCCCACCCGCGACTTCGCATGCATAGTCGCAAGCGGTGTCGTTTTCAAACGCGCCAACTCCCCAAGCTCCCAAGTGTGTCTCCTTTCACGCCTGTATATCATGCTGGCCTGCCGTCCACCAGCAGCTAGCTTTGGGGACTGTCTCGTGATAACGGACAGAGGTAGTGGGTCAGTTTCCGGTAAGCGTTTACCAGGCACTAGGTCGAGTGTCCGAATTAGCTGACCGAACTCCTCGCCTCAATGAAGATGCCCTTGGCAGAGGTTCACCTTCAGAATGCAACCTTAACCGTCGTATCGACCTCGACCGGGTCGCCGTTGAGGATAACCGGTTTGTAGCGCCATTGGCGGACTGCGTCCAGTGCTGAGCCGAAAAGCTCTGGTGGGCCATTTACCGGCTCAAATTTCGCAACGACTCCATCGCGATCGATAACGACGTGGACGATAACCGTACCTTGTACCTGCTTTTGGAGAGGGTCCGAGGGGGATTCGGATCGACATGATAAACGAGCTGGGAAGCGGCGATTTGTTCTCCGACTCTGATTCGCACGGGCTTCATATTCGGAAGCTCGTAAAACGTACGCCAGTTGATAACACGAAAAGTCCCTCTCTCGAAGATGTAGATGCCAGGAAGGGAGTCCATTCCGCTCTTCTTCCCCGAGCTCGCCGTGTAAAGCACGACGGGCGCGTAGCGCTCTTTAGAATTGATCGAATGAAAGCGTCAGCAGCCGATGAGGACGAATCGGAAAACTCTTTCACAAATATTTTCGTGTCTTTTCGATTTGCATTTTCACGGTACATATTCCTGATGTTGTCTTGGTATTCCCTCCAGGAGCTCGTGTACGCAGCGCTCAGACGTCCCCCGATTTCGCTTCCGAAGGTGTTGTCAAACCAACTCGTATTCTCGGGGACTCGGAGATGATCGACGAGGTCATCAACGGCTTTCGAGCCGCCATGCTTCGCGGCGTTCAGGATCGCTCCGAGCTGTAGTTGGAGGCCAACCGAGGATGCAGGAACGGTTCCCATATCCGATGGTGCCTGATCTGTTGCGGCGGCTGCCGATGTCGTGAGCGCAGCCGAAAGCATCAGAAATAAGGCGAGCGTGGTGACTTTCAGAAGTATAAAACGCATTGGTCTCCTCTTTCTCATTGTCTGTCAAACTCGCCGTCTCACAAACGAAGCTCGGGATTCATATCACGACTGAAGTCAAACTCCCGATTAGTCGGATAATCGGAAACTGACCCACCACCCGAACAGATCATTTCTTGGCTTGGTCGTGCCGCTGCTGTAGGCTGAGGTGACTGCCCATGGCTGAGAAGAAAGCGAATTTTGTTCCCGTCAGTGCACTGGACAAGCGCCGGCCATCGAAACGCGATCTCTTACGCGGGTTGGTGCGGCAGGCGCCGTTCGTGGCGAAGAATTTTCAGCTTTATTTTCGCAACGCTTGGCGGCGGCACATTTTGCGAACGAAAGTAGTGGCACCCTACGCGGTTTCGTTTTACGTCACACATAAATGCAATCTGGCCTGCAGTTACTGCACGCAAAAAGAGCCGGACGTCTTCAGCGACGAGTTGCCGACGAGAGAGACGATCCGGCTGTTGAAGCGCATACGAAAAGAGACAGACTCTATCGTCATTACGGGGGGCGAGCCGACGCTGCGGCCCGATATCGAAGAGCTGGTGGAGGCGGCGCGCTTCGAGTGCAAATACCGTTCCCTACTGCTCATTACCAATGGCACGCTGCTGGATCGAAAGCCGCGGATTCTGCGAGCGGTGACGGGACTGGTGGTCAGCCTGGATGCGCTGGCGGCCGATCCGACAAATCCACTCTCGAAACCGGCGGCGCTGCCGAAAGTGCTGGAAAACCTCGAGCTCGCGAAGGAGTTGCTGGGCAGCCCGCGGCGCATCACGATCAGCACGGTGATCGAGCAATGGAACGTGAGTGAAGTCGAACGGTTGCTAGATTTGTGCGGCGAGCAAGGATTTGTTTTTGCGGCGCAGTCCGCGCAGATGGAGAAAATGCCGAACTTGGCGCTGCTGAAAAACCCGCAGTATCAAGCGCTGGTAGACAAAATTATCGAACGGCGGCGCAACGGGACGCAGCCGATCAACGGCACGCCGCGAACGATCGAGACGCTGCTGCGCTTCGGTGACTTTCAGTGCTATCCGACAATGTTTCCCCGGGTGTATCCGAACGGCGATGTTTTTTATCCCTGCGAGCCGCTGCGTAAGGTTGCCGGAAATTTGCTGCGGGATGGGTCGTTGAAGAAAATCTTCGCGCGCGGAAAAAGTATCTATGGAGAGATTCCGCCGTGCCAGGGGATCTGCTACCTGTTCGGAAACGTGCTGTCGCATTATTACGTGAATGATTTTTGGGGGCTGGCGGGGGATTTCATCCGCTGAAGAGAAGGGCAATCACGAAGGTTTGGAAATGTGGGCTCGTGAGCCCCGTGCGCTTTGGTTGATGGGCCAGTTTCAGCCAGGAGCGATGGCCCCCTCCAACAGCCATGCCGTTTTCCGGAAAGCGCTTTGCTAAACCCAATAGATCGCTTCCGACCCACATAAGCTATGAGGGACTAGCTCTAATGGTGATCTCTCGACCCCTCTAGGGATCCGCCACGGATCACATATCCCCTTCTCCTTTAGCCGTCGGTCAGTCATTGTTCCATTTTGTGAAAGGACTTCGCGTTGCTGCAATTCTTTCCCTGGGATTACAAGAAAAAGTGGATCTTTCTGTCGGCCGCGCTGATCTCGGCGACGGCAATAGCACCCTCGTGTGGGAATGACCAGGATGGGCTCGCTCATCTTCGCGCTGCCAACGTGCCCGTCCACAGCCTACTCCAGAGCTCCGCCGACCCCACCACCGCTTTCCCGGAGTTGTTTCCGCTCCAGGTCGCGCTGTATTGGACCAACCCAAGTGAAGGTGTCCCGGGAGTCGTTCACGCCCTGCGCGAGATGGGCATTCCTTTTTTCGTAACGCGGGATTTTTCCCGTGCTATTCTTCACCGCCTCATAATCATCTACCCCAGCGCCGATGCCACAACCTTTGCCGCGGGACAAATCGAAGAACTGACGCGGCACATGCGAAGTGGAGGAAGCGTTCTCGCAGTAAATGTCGTTGCCCGCAGCTTGGGTGCGCTGTTCGGATTTAGCGCCGTGGTGCCATCTCGTCAGCGGTATCAAGTGAATTTCTCCGCTGGATTAGATCCTGCATTGCGCTATTTGAATCGGCCCGAAGAGCTGCAAGTTCCCCTCGGAGATCCCAAGTACGGCCAAATCTTCTGGACGAACGGTTACAGCCCGGAGGAGACGGCCGCGGTCCTCGCTCACTTTGAAGATGGTTCAGCCGCCGTGCTGCGCAAATCGTGGGGCAAGGGTGCCGCATACCTCTGCGGCGTCAGCTTTCATGATGTGGTACTAGGAAACCAAGTCGACCGGGACTTCGACGCGGAACGGCACTACGTCAATCCTTCGAGCCCGGCGCAGACGTTTGGCTGCTGCTGCTCCGCGCCTGGTATGAGACGGCCGAACCGGCAGCGGTGCGTATCTCTACGATTCCCGGCGGCCAGATGTCGGTCGTACTTCTTTCGCACGACGTCGATTGGGAGAACTCCTTCGCCCCGGCGATAACCTTCGCGAAAGCGGAAGCCAGTCTCCAGACTCGCAGCACCTTTTTCATACAGACCAAGTACGTCAGCGACGCCAACAGCCACGCCTTCTTTTTTGGAAAGAACCTCGAGGATATACGGGGTCTTTTTTCCAGCGGGCATTCGATCGGCAGCCACTCCATCATTCACTCGCGCGGATTCAATAAATTTGAGCTGGGTACCGGCGGCGAAGAGTATCCCGTTTATCAGCCGCGGGGGACTGGATTTGATACCGCCACAGGGGCCAGCGTGTTCGGCGAGATCGGATTAGCAAGCAATTGCTGGATGGGGAAATTTCGGGGCAGTACACTGACTTTTTCCGGGCGGGGCACTTGCGCGTTCTCCCAACGCTGCCCGAAGCGTTGCAGCGCTGCGGGCACCGGTTCGATTCCTCTTTTACTGCGGATGACGTCCTGACGAATTTTCCGTACGCCCTTCCGCTGGGGCTTCTTTTCGAGGAAGACAGCGGGATTTATGAATTTCCCGTCACCATCGATGATTCGGAAGACCCGCCGCTCGCGCAGCGTGTAGAGAAAGCGCTCGAAGTCATTCGCGCCAATGCGGAAAATGGCGCCCCCAACGTTGTTTTGATCCACACCACGCAATCCCAGGGGAAACTTCTGGCGGAAGAGACGCTCTTGTGCCAGTTGCCACCCGGCGTCATAGCCATGGACATGGAAAGCTTCGCGCACCTCTGGCGAGCGCGCGATCGCCTTCAATGGACTATCCGTACGACGAGAGACCCGAGCAAGATGCAACTAGACGTGACCAGCGATGAGCGAATTGAGGGTTTGACGTTTGAATTCCAGCGCGAGATTGCCGATCTGAAGGGAGACGCTGTACTGCTTCCGGACCGGCGAATCCTTCTGCCCACGCTAGAGACGGGGGGGGCGGATCCACATCCAGATTCAATTTCACGCCGGCCAATCGAGAAGGCCCACGAAGTTCGATGAGAACCAGCAACCTTTTCCGGGAGGCTAACTCAGGTCGGCGATTTTTTTGTCGAGGTAGGCGAGGGCGGCTTCGAGCGACTTGCGATGGTTTGGATGAGTGGCAGACGCAAGGTCGTTCACGATTCGGATGCGCGATAGTTGAAGGTCCTTGAGCTGTTCTTCGCGCATGAGTTGCTCCGGCGTTTTGGGTCCCGAACTCGGCTTCTGCTTCGCTGCTTCCGTAGCTTCGACCTGCGATTCGACGTCCTTGCTTTCCCAGCCGCGTGCCATGCATACAGTGTGACACAAATTGTGCAAATCGCGAGTGATTCAGATGGCAAGAGTTGCGAAAGAAAAATCAGGCGCCGGCAGCGCGGCGTTGGGGGAGGACGGGGAGAGCAGGGCGCATCACACTGCGGATGGTGGTCTCCGCGACGCGCGCGAGATGCTCGGCAAAAATGCCACCGTAGGAGAATTCGGCGGTGTGACTGGCCCAGGTCATTCGCAGGCGCCAGGATTCATTGGATTGCTCGGCGAAGGCGGCAGTGATTTCGCCGACAGGGACCTCGAGGAGGGGCTGGAAGCGCCGGTCGAGCACCCAAACAGTTTCGGCGCCGACGAAGAGCTGCGCGGCAGCATACGGCGCGTTTCCCGGCTGAAAGCGCCCGCCGTTGACGACAACAAGAGCGCCCAGTTCGCGGGCCTTGTTGCCGGCGTTGGCATCGGGTTTGGCGGGAGGCAGAAGAATCGCGCTGATGAACATGGTTAGACCGACGATGGCCGGAACGAAACTGGCCCCCAAGCCGATCGGCAGGACAACCAGGGCCGCTCCGGCGACTCCCAAGAAAATGCGAAAGAGCATCCAAGAGCGCGAGTTGCGCCGCACATGCAAGATCTTGGGGATAAGCAACACCAAGGCGAACAGAGCTCCGACGGCAAGATGGCGCAGCCTCTTGCCAAAACCCTCCGGCTGGGAAAGGACTGGATTGGACGCGGCGCTCATTTTCGATATCTCAAATACGATCTCTCAAGGTTGCAAACCGCCGATTTCGCGCATGCGTGCAAAGGCACGCCGCACGTGAGGAATGGTGATCGAGCCGCCAACGATCAGCGCCACGTTGAGAGCGTCGATCACTTCCTCGCGCTTCCAGCCTTCTTCGCCGCAGCGGACGAGGTGATAGGTGATGCAGTCATCGCAGCGCAGCACCGCGGAGGCGACCAGCCCGAGCAATTCCTTTGTTTTGGTGCCGAGCGAGCCGGGTTCGTAGGCCTGGTGGTCCAGAGCGAAGAAACGTTTGATGCCGAGGTGGCCGCAACCGAGGATTTCTTCGTTGAGGTCGGTGCGAAATTTTTGAAAATCTTCCAGGCGATCGGCCATGGTTCCTCCGGGCGATGAAGCAATCGGGCGCACCGACACTGTCAGCATTATGACCCAAAACTTTCCGCAGCGCTCTGCGCCAGCGGGAAGAAGACACTGAGAGTCCTGCTACGGCCTTTCGAGAAGGTCCTGAGCATCGGCGCCGAGGCCGCGGGTGCGCACGCGGTACCAGATGACGATCAGGACGACGGAGACGGCGAAGATCAGAGTAGAGACGGCATTGATTTCAGGGGTGATGCCGCGGCGGAGGCGGCCCCAGATTTCGAGCGGCAGAGTATTGTCGCGGCCGATGAGGAAAAAGGTGACGGCGATCTCGTCCATGGAGAGCGTGAAGATGAGCAGGCCGGCGGCGATCAGAGAGAGCTTCAGATTCGGCAGAGTGATGCGCCAGAAGGTTTGCCACGGTGTCGCGCCGAGGTCGAGGGATGCTTCTTCCTGGGCGCGGTCCATTTTTTGCAGACCAGCGAAGAGCTCGGTGGTGGCGACAGAGATGAGAGCCGTGCCGTGACCGAGAAAGACGGTGAGCAGGCTGAGCCGGGCGCCGGCAAAGACAGCAAACATGAGCAGGGAGAGACCGGTGATGATGCCAGGGAGAATCAAGGGCAAGAGAACGAGGCGGCGGAAGAGAGCTTTTCCGGGGAAGGTGGCGCGATCGAGCGCCAGCGCAGCGAGCAGCCCCAGGGTCAGCGAGAGTGCCACGCTGCCGGCGGCGACGATCAGGCTGTTCACGACGGCATCCCAGATGGAAGCATCGGCGAAAAGCTGGCGGTACCAATCGAGCGTGAGATGGCGGGGAGGGAAACCGCCGACGCCGTCACGATTGAAGGAGTAAAGAATGAGAACGACGACCGGCAGATAGATGAAGACGAAGACCAGCGCGGCATAAATCGTGAGGAACGGAGCGCGGCGGGATGGAGCTTGGCCGCTCATTTGAAGGACCACCGCTTTTCGAGCCGCTCGCTGAGGAAAAGCAAGGAGATGGTGATGATCAGGATGCAAACGGAAATCGCCGCGCCGAGCGGCCAATCATACGCCGCGCCAAAGAGGCTCTGTACGACGTTGGCGATCATCGTGCCGGAAGCGCCGCCGACGAGGAGCGGCGCGAGGAAATCGCCCAACGAGAGTACGAAGGCGAAGGTTGCGCCGGCGAGCAGCCCGGGAATGGAAAGAGGCAGGATGACGCGGAGAAATGTTTGAACCGATCCGGCGCCGAGGTCGTGCGAGGCTTCGACAAGCGGGCGGGGGATGTGTTCGAGTGCCGCATAGATGGGAAGAAAAACGAAAGGGGTGTAGATGTGCGTGAGCATGAGAACGACGGCGAAAGGGCTGTAGAGAAGGAACGCAACGGGCTCATGGGTGAGATGCAGGTATTGCAAGAAGCCATTGAGAACGCCTTCGCTGCCGAGAATGGTTTTCCAGGCGTAACCGCGCACCAGGTAACTCACCCACAGCGGAACGATGACGAGCTGGTAGAGCAACTCTTTGCGAGCGCCGGCATGAAAGGACAGGTAATAGGCCAGCGGGTAGCCGAGCAGCAGGGAGCACAGCGTCACCGAAGCGGCGATGCGCATGGTGCGCAGGAGGACTCCGGCGTAGACGGGCTTGGAAAATAGAGTTACGTAATTGTGCAGGTTCCACTGGTGGACCAGAACTCCGTCATGGACGGCCCAGAAGCTGTGCGCGAACATCAACGCGTAGGGAAGCAGGAGGAACAAGCCGACCCAGAGGAGCGGCGGGAGAGAGGCGAGCGTTTTGTAAACGCGTGAGCACATGGGGGAGTGACTGGTGATTGGTGACTGGTGATTGCTGACTAGTGACTGGTGAAGAGCCGCCGGCAAATCTGACCGCTCAAGTCATCTTGTCACTGCACTACGAATTCGATCCTCTCTGACTGGTCTTCATTCATGGACGCGGATGGCGTCCGCGATCGAGAAAACAAAGTCGTGTTCGCCGGAAAGAGGTCCTCGTGCCAAAATACGCACGCGCAAGAGCTGGCCGCCGCCGCAATTCACTTCGAGCAATTCACTCGCGCCACTGAAGAATTGCTGCTGAAGTGCGGCGCGGAAGCGCGCGGTTCCCGGAGCGGTCACAGCATCGGAGGCGAGACGGATGGCCTCCGGGCGCAACGAGAAAATCGCGGCACCACTTGGGTCATCCGCGGGCCACTTCAGGGCGCCGCACCTGGCTGTGCCATCGAGAATCTCACCACGCAATAAATTGGTCTGGCCGATGAACTGGGCGGTGTACGCCGTGGCGGGATGTGCGTAGATCTCGCGAGGAGAGGCGACTTGCTCAAGCGCGCCGTCGCGCAGCAGGGCGATGCGGTCGGAGAGCGCCATGGCTTCTTCCTGATCGTGGGTGACAAAAAGAAAAGTGATGCCGAGTTCGCGCTGCAGGGCTTTCAATTCGCTTTGCATCTGCTTGCGCAGATTGGTGTCGAGAGCGGAAAGTGGCTCGTCGAGCAGGAGAAGCAGAGGGCGATTGACGAGAGCGCGCGCGAGGGCGACGCGTTGTTGCTGGCCACCGCTTAACTTGGACGGAGGTGAAGCCGCGAATTCCTGCATCTTCACCATGCGCAGAGCTTCATCGACGCGGCCGCCGATTTCCGTTGCGGAAGTTTTCTTGACGCGCAAGCCGTAGGCGACGTTTTCGCGCACGCTCAAATGCGGGAATAACGCGTAGTGCTGAAACACGGTGTTCACGCGGCGCTTGTGGGGTGGAAGCGTGTCCAGCCGCTGGCCGCTCATCCAGATTTCGCCCGCGGTTGGTTGTTCGAATCCGGCGACCAGACGAAGCAGAGTGGTTTTGCCGGAACCGCTTTCGCCGAGCAACGTGAGGAATTCTCCCGAAGCGATGTTCAAAGAGATGTTCTTCAGCACATCGCGCGCGCCGAAGCGCTTGGCCACACCGCGGACTTCGAGGAGTGCTTCCATCGCGGCCGAGAGCTGGTGCTGCGGGTTGGCAGCGGCATAGCTCACTGAGCGGCCTTCACCTCGTTCCAGATTTCGTTGTACTTCGCGCGACGAGGAACGTCCTGCCAAAAATAGATTCGCTGCATGTAGGCATCGGGGTTATCGAGGTGCAGGCCTTTGATTTCGTCAGGAGTCAGAAACTGGGACGCCCCGGGATTCGCGGGAGTGTAGTGCGTTCTATCGGTGATCAGTTTCTGGGTTTTCGCTTCGATCATGTACTCGAGAAAGTCGTGCGCCAATTGCTTATGGCTGCTCGCGGCGGTGATCATCAGGTGGTCGATCCATCCAGTGGTATTTTCTTTTGGGATGGTCTCGCCGATGGGGAAATTCAACTTGCGAAGGTCATTGGTGTTCAGCGGCCAACCCATGGCCAGAACCACTTCGTGGTTCTGGAAGAGATTGGTTAGTTCTCCGCCGGTGGCCCAGATCTTTCGAATGTTGGGCTTGAGTTCGATCAGTTTTTTTCTGACGGCGGCGAGCTGATCGTCCGTCAAATTGTAAAGTTGCGACGGGTCCGGCTTGTCGAAGCCGAGGATCTGAGCAGCGAGGTAGACGGTGGAAAGATCATCCCAGACAGAGATTTTGCCTTTGTATTTCGGATTCCAAAGAATCGTCCAAGAATCCGGGGATTGCGCAAATACAGTGGTGTCATAGAGGAGCGGATTCGGTCCCCACATGAAAGGGACGCCGTAGACCTGGGCGTTGGCTTTGACGAGAGGGAGATCCCGGAGTTTGGAGGAGAGCTGCCCGTAGGACGGCAATTTCGAAAAATCGAGGGGCGCGGCGAGCCCGGCGCGCGCAATGGAGGCGGCGACGTCGCTGGAGGGAGAGATTACGTCGTAATTCGGAGCGCTGCCGCCCCGCAGTTTCGCGACAAGTTCATCGCTGGAGCCCATGAAGGATGCAACGATTTTACAGTGATGGCTTTCTTCGAAGGCGTGTACGAAGGAATCGTCGGAATAACCTTCCCAGACCAGCAGGCTTAGCGATTCTTCTTTTTTCTTGCAAGCGCTGAACAGCAGCGCGATTGCCAGGATTCCCAGAAGAATGGCACGATACTTCATTGCTCCTCCCGGTTACTTTGTATCTGCTTGATAGACCAGCCGCCCGCCCACAATGGTAGTGACAACTTTTGTCGTGGCAATCCTATTCGGTTTTATGTCAAAGATGTTCTGCGACAGGATGATGAGGTCGGCGAGCTTGCCGATCTCGAAGGAACCTTCCAATTTTTCGCGGTGGCCGGCAAACGCCGCTCCGAGCGTATAACCCTCAATCGCTTGCGCCACAGTCAATCGCTGCTCGGGGACAAAACCCGCTTCAGGTTTACCTTCAGACGTCTGCCGCGTAACTGCGGTCTGAATCCCCTCCCACGGATTGAGCGTAACGACGGGCCAATCGCTGCCGAAGGCCAGGCGGCCTCCTGCATCAGCGATGCTTTTCCAGGCCCACGCGCGGGAAGCGCGATCGGGGCCGGCATTGCGCGCCCAGACGTCCATCGTGTTGGAATCCGGGTAAGAATGGAGCGGCTGCATGCTGGCGATGACCCCGAGTTTGCCGAATCGCGGGATGTCGGACGCGGCGACGGTTTCAATGTGTTCGATGCGCGGCCGGCGATCGCGCTTGTGGTTTCGCGTTTGGGCATTTTCATAGGCATCCAGCGCCGTCCGCACGGCATAGTCTCCGATGGCATGCGTAAACAACTGAAAACCGTGCTTGTCGAGATCCGCCACAGCGGCCTTATATTTGTCGGGTTCCCAGAAGAGCTTGCCTTTCAAGGAGGGATCGTCGCTGTATGGCTCGAGCATTGCCGCGGTGTGCGATTCGACGACGCCATCCACCATGAATTTGACGGCCCCGGCGTCGATCCAGTCATCGTGGAATTTCTTGTGGGCGTGTTCGATGGCGTCGAGGTCCTCATGCCGGAGCTCGGGGGGATTGAGGAAGTAAGCGGTATACATGCGCACGGTGAGGTCGCCGCGATGGCGCATTTCGTCGAAAAGATCGAGTGCTTCGAAATCCTGCCCAGCACTGTGGACGCGAGTGATGCCGTGTTGGTTGGCCCATTTCATGCCTGCGCGCAGCGCTAATAGCTTTTCGACGCGGGAGGGTTTTGGAATTATCTTGGCGACCAGGTCCTGAGCTGACTCTTTTAACGCACCCGTGGCTTCACCCGTTTTGGGGTCGCGGACAATCGTCCCGTTTGGCGGATCCGGAGTTTCTCGTGTGATCCCGGCCAGAACAAGGGCCTTCGAATTGGCCCAGTAGGTATGCCCGTCATAGCCCTCGAGGAAAACGGGCCGGTTCGGAAAGATTTCGTCCAAATATTTCTTGTGCGGGAGCGCCTCGGCACCGAACATGGCGTAATTCCAGCCGCGGCCAAGGATCCAGTCATCCCCAGGACGTTCGGAGGCATATTCGCGCAATCGTTTTTGAATGTCGGCGGGGTCTTTTGCCCCTTCCAGATTTACCCGGCCGAGACTAAAAGAGCCGTCGATAAAATGGATGTGGCAATCAACGAAACCCGGGAGCACAAGTTTTCCGCCGGCGTTGATGACTTTTGTGCCCATGCCGCGCCGCCGTTCAATTTCTGGATCGGTTCCGACGGCAACGATCTTTCCGCGGTAGATCGCAACGGCCTGGGCCCACGGCTGCTTGGGGTCTTCCGTGTAAACGCGGCCGTGAACGACGATGATATCCGCCGCTTCGACGATCCGGCCTTGCCCGCGCGTGAAGGAAGCGACACACAGCACGAGCAGAAGAGTTTGAAGAATGACGCGAAGCGAGCGAATTTTCATCGGCAGCTAGTCCTGAAAATCAGAATGTTGGCGGCGTGTTGATCCATAGCACCCAAGTTTCCGTCCGGCCGGGATTCTTCCAGCGGTGCGGAGTCGAACTCTCAAAATAGAGGCTGTCGCCGGGCTTCAAATGATAATGCTCCTTGACGTCGAGCCAGACTTCAAATTGTCCGCGAAGGACGTGCAGGAATTCCTCGCCCTCGTGCGAGTAGGATTCACCGCTGCCGCCGGCGGGTTTGATGCGGAAAAGATGCGGCTCCATCGCCGTGTTTCCCCAGGCCAGCAGTTCCATGCGCACGTCCGGCGTAGTCTCCAGGATTTTCCGCTGATTTGGGCGCACCAGGCGCGGATTATCGCCGGCAGTTTCGAAGAGGGAAAGAATGTTGGTGCGGTAGAAGCGGGCGATGCGGCGCAGGGTGGCGATCGAGGAGCGCATCTGGCCGCGCTCGAGGGCGCTGAGAAAACCGACGGAGACACCCGTGGCGCGAGCCACCTGGGCCAGCGAAAGGCCGCGGCGGGTCCGCAGGCGGCGGAAACGCTGACCCGGGAGGAGCGTGCTCTCCGCGGGAGCAGAAACGACTCCCTGGCGCTTGAGCACGTGAACGATGGCGGCGGGATTGAGGCCGCGGGCGCGACGCAGGAAAATCGCGCGCTGCAGCAGGCGCACATCGGATTCCGAAAAGAGGCGGTAGCGGCTTTGCGTACGCCGCGGCGAAACCAGGCCCAAGGCTTCCCAGGCGCGCAATGCAGAGGAAGAAATGCCCACGCGGCGCGCCACTTCGCTGATGCGCAGCGTGCGCGGCGGCTTGCGCGCGGCCGATGCGGCGGACGAATTCTTTCTGCTTGACACGGGTCTCGGCATTCTCTAAGTTTACAGGATTATAGTAAGGTTTCCGGGGCACGGCAACCACGAAGAATTAGTCCTCGAAAGATTCTTCGCGGCATAGGGGTGAGGTCATGAAGATTGACGCACGATTCCGGCAACTGCGTTCGCCGCGTTGCCGCAGCATCTTATTCGGAACCGTTTTGGCGATGGCACTCTGCCTCGCGGCGCCTTTTGCGGACGCGCAGAGCACCGGCGGGCGCATCCGCGGCACGGTGATCGATGCAAGTGGAGGAGCGGTGCCAACGGCCAGCGTCACGCTAATCAACGAGGCGACCCACGTCACGCGTGAGGTTCAAACGGGTGCCAACGGAGAATACGTTTTCTTGGAAGTGCCGGTGGGGACTTACCAGATCGATGCCAGTAGCCAAGGGTTCAAGAAATATTCGCGAAAGGGCATCGTCCTCAATCTGAACGAAGTCGTGAGCGTTGACCTCACGCTGCAAATCGGCGGATCTACTGAAGTCGTTGAAGTTACTGGCGCGCCGCCGGTCGTGGATACGACGTCGACGCAACTGGGTGCCGTGGTAAATGAGCGCGCCGTGAGCCAGTTACCGCTCAACGCTCGCGACACTTACCAGTTACTGCAGTTGCAGCCCGGAGTTCAGGGCGTTGGAGGATCAGACCTTTTCTACGGGAGCAATCAGTCGGGCGCCGTTTCCGTCAATGGTGGCCGCGGGCGCTCCAACAACTTCAACGTCAACGGAGGCGATGGCAACGATCTGTTTGTTAACTCCCCGGGAATTCAGCCGACTCCCGACAGCATCGCGGAATTCCGCGTCCTGACCAATACGTTCGACGCCGAATACGGGCGCAACTCTGGCGCCGTCATCAACGTCGTCACCAAGTCCGGAACCAACTCCTTTCATGGCAACGCTTACGAATTCCTGCGCAACCAGTTGTTCAATGCCAAAGGCTACCTCGACCTGCGGCGGCCCGATGACAAGCAAAACCAGTTTGGAGGCACGTTTGGCGGACCGATCAAGAAAGATCGGACTTTCTTCTTCGCGTCCTATGAAGGACGCCGCGTGGTCCACGGAATCTCCTCCGATCCCGTCGTGGTTCCGACGGCGGCTGAGCGGAACGGAGACTTCTCGGCTACGCCATTCGATCCCAGCGCCACCATTCAGGATAAGTTGGTTGCAGATGTCTTCAATGCCCGTTGTAATCCGGGCGCCTCGGTCGGCAGCGCTTACGCTACGCTTTTTCCCGGCAGCATAATTCCGACCAGCTGCCTCGACCCGGTCGCAGTCGACCTCATGAAACGCTACGTGCCGTGTCCTAACGCCGACGCTGCCTGCTCCAATCTCACGCCCGGTGGCGCTAACATCTTTCAATCCATTCCCAATGACAATTCTCATGCCAACCAGTTCACTTTCAAGCTTGACCACAAGATTAGCGACAAACAGAATCTGGGCATCTACTACTACTTTAACGATTCCTTCGACGCGCAGCCATTTACAAGATTCCAGGCGGCTACGCCAAATCTGCTGCAGGGATTCGGCAATAACAACGCTACTCGCGCGCAACAAATCAATGTTTCGCATACCTGGACCATCAGCCCCGTTGTAGTCAACGAGTTGAGGCTCAGCTATTTCCGCGAGGCGCAAGGCACATTTCTTCACCCACAACACACCAACCTGGTGACCGATTCCTGCAGCTCCGCCGTGTCTTCGATCTGCTTCACCGGCACCACTGACGTTCCCGGTGTCATCCCATCCGACCCAAAGATCGGGATCACTCCAGGTCTTGGCCCGAAGCGCGAAGGTGTGCCGTTCATCTCCATTGCTGGCGGATTTACCATTGGCAACGACTTCGAAGGCGAGCTGCCTCAGAAGGGAAACACCTATCAGATCAGCGACAGTTTGACCAAAGTGATGGGCAGGCACACCACCAAGTTCGGCGTCGATCTCAGAAATCAACGCTTCTTCCAAACGTTGTTCTTCGACCCCAACGGTGATTACAGCTACTTCGGCGGCGGTTTGAATGACCCGATCGCCCTCGACGTCAATGGAAACCAGAACCTGTTTCCCAACTATTTGCTGGGTCTCCCAGACTCGTATTTGCAGGGGTCAGCCCAAAGTGAGGACGTGCGTGGCAACTCGATCTACCTCTTTGCTCAAGATAGCTGGAAAATCCGGCGAAATCTAACCCTCAACTATGGACTGCGTTGGGAATACAACCAGCCACTCTACGATGCGGGGCTGCGCTACCAGACCTTCCGGCCCGGGCAAGCTACCACGACCTATCCCTGCCAACTCACGGCGGCAAGCCAGTCAAACCTCGGATATCCTGACACCAACTGCAACCCCGGCGGTTCGGCTGCGGCGGTATTTCCGCTGGGCCTGGTCGTCCCCGGGGACAAAGGTGTTCCGAAAGGGCTCACCGACAGCTACTACAAGTCTTTTGCTCCTCGTATTGGAATTTCCTGGGATCCCAAGGGAGATGGTAAGACCACCGTCCGCGGCGGATGGGGACTCTTCTACAACCCGATCGAGCAACTCGTGCTCGAGCAGTTTCAGGCTGAGCCGCCCTTCGGCGGTAGTTCGCTCCTTTCCGAAGGCCTATTTAGCACGCCATTTGTCCTTCAAGATGGAACTGTGGCTCCCAATCCCTTTAACGGTATTCTCAGTCCCCCGCACGGAACCCCGACAGACTGGTCCGCTTTCCGCCCCCTCTTGCTGTTTGGAGAACTAGAACCCAAACTGCGCTCGCAGTACACCGCGCAGTACAACTTCGGGATCCAGCGTCAACTGACGAAGGACATGGTGCTCTCGGTGGGTTACGTGGGCTCACAGGGGCACCGCCTGCTTGCCACCCACGACATCAATTTTGGAAATGCGCAGACCTGCATCGACATGCAGAATATTTCTGATTACTACACAAACGTGGCGCCGAACAAGGCCTTGGCAGCCGATTATGCGTGTGGGCCATTCTTCGCTGACAGTTCTTTCTCCCTGCCTGCAGGTTCGATACCTGCAGGGTTCACGTTACACTTGCCGTACGGCTCGGTTCCCACAGTCGGTCCTGGTAATCCGGATATCAAACTGGTTGGCTTGCGTCGCTACAGCTCGCCAATTTGCCAGCCTACCACCGGCGTTGGCTGCCCCTCCGATGGCGTACCGGTATTTTCCAGCATCTTCGCCCAAGACACAGTCGCGAACTCGAGTTACAACTCGTTGCAAGCTTCGCTGGAGAAGAGAATGAGCCATGGCTTGCAATTCGAGTTGGCCTACACCTTCAGCAAGTCCATCGACAACGCCTCCAGCTTTGAGAGCATCCTCAGACCGATTTGCGACCGTTGTAATCGATCGCTTTCTCTGTTCGATGCGCGGCACCGCTTCGTTCTCAGTTACCTTTGGTCGCTTCCGGTTCCCGAATATCAGGGTGCGAAGGGAAAGGTCCTGAACGGATGGCAGGTCTCGGGCATTACTACATTTCAGACCGGTTTCCCGATTCGACTGGAGTCGAGCAATGACTCGGAACTGGAAAACAGCTTTGACTTCGAGCTGCCTGGTAAACCGGATCTAATTGCCCCATTCCGTACGTTTGATCCCAGAACCCACGATGGCCTCTACTTCGATCCCAATTCCTTCGCTCTCCCTGTCCAGGATTCCAATTCGACTCCGCTGCAGTTGCTGGGCAACGCGCCCCGGACCATTTGTTGCGGACCCGGGATCTCTAATTTCGATTTCTCTGTTCAGAAAGTCACACGCATGGGAGAACGAACGCACCTCGAGTTCCGCGCCGAGCTTTTTAACATGTTTAACCATACGCAGTTCCTGAACCCGGACGGGAGTATCACGGATGGAGCGGATTTCGGCCGCGTCAAGCGCACTCGGGAGCCGCGGCAGGTGCAGTTCGCGCTCAAGCTGTTCTTCTAGCGAGCCTGAGAAGAGCGACAATAGTTTAGAAGGCGCGGCTCGCAGGGGCCGCGCCTTCTCACGTTTGAAAAAATTTGCACGGACGGTGCCACTCGCCAGGCTATTGCGGTCCTCATTGGAATTGCTGGGTGTACACTGGAACTAAGGCAAAAGCCGCGCAAAAGCATCGCCAGGTTTTCCACACCGATACTGACCGCAGGGAACCTGCAATCACGGAGCACTCAAATGCACGACACACTAAAGAAAGAAATCGCCACCTACGAAAGGCGCACGCCGACATCGGCGGCAGCGCACAAGCGCGCGCTGGAACGCATTCCGCTCGGAGTCGCCAGCAATTACCGCCACTACGAGCCCTATCCGATTTTTGTGAAGGATGGAAAAGGCAGCCGCATTCACGACGTCGACGGCAACGAGTACATCGACCACAACCTGTGTTTCGGCGCGCTGATGGCGGGGCATTGCCATCCCGCCGTCGTGAAGGCCGTCGAACAGAAGTTGCATGAAGGAACGACGTTCGGCATGCCGCACGAGCAGGAATGGGAGCTTGCGGAAGAGATTTGCAAGCGCTATCCGGTGGATATGGTGCGGTTCGGTTCCAGCGGCACGGAAGTCACCATGCATGCCTGCCGGATCGCGCGCGCCGCGACGGGCCGCGACAAGATTCTGAAGTTCGAAGGCGCTTACCACGGCCTGCACGACACCGCGCTCGTCAGCGTCAAGCCCAAGGCGGAAGACTACGGCGATCCGGATGCTCCCAATTCCGTGCCCGGGGGCGGTGGCGTGCCAAAAGCTTCACTCGAGAATGTTGTCATCGCCAGCTTCAACAATCTGAAGAGCGTCGAAAATCGTTTTAAGCAGTATCCTGGGCAGATCGCCGCGATCATCCTCGAGCCGATCTTAATGAACGTCGGACTGTGCATGCCGCAGCCCGGCTTCCTGCAGGGGCTGCGCGATATTTGCAGCAAGAACGGCGCGTTGTTGATCTTCGACGAAGTGAAGACCGGCGCCAAGCTGGCGTGGGGCGGCGCCAGCGAATTTTTCGGTGTGAAGCCGGACGTGATCTGCCTGGCCAAGGCCATCGGTGGTGGCTTACCGCTGGGAGCGTTCGGCGCGAGCCGCGCGGTCATGGATCTGATCTCGCAGCACAAAGTCTTCCACGGCGGCACATACAACACGAACCGTGTGGCGATGGCCGCGGGCCTGGCGACGTTCCGCGAGGTCCTCACGCGCGAGAATTATGCGCACGTCGGCAGACTCAGCAAGAGTCTCACCGAAGGCTATCGCGCCATCGTCAAGAAATCCGGTCTGCAAGCCTACATCGCCAGCGCCGGCGTCAACGGCGCGTTGATGCTCTACCCCAAGGAGATTCAGAACTACCGCGACTGGACCAAGATCGATGTCGATCTCTGGCGCCACTACTGGTTTGCCATGGTCAACCGGGGCGTGCTGGCGCAGCCCTATTGGTGGGACGAGCAGTGGACGATCTCCGTGCAGCACACGGAAGCCGACATTGATAAGCACCTCGCAGTTTTTGAGGAAATCGCGCCGGCGCTGGCGAAGGCGCAGCAGGAGCGAGGCCTCGCGTTTGTCGGCGCGGCTGGTCACTAGCCCACTTCAGTAAATTAGTCAGGAGAGAACGCCATTGGCGAACGAGGTCACCACTGCGCCGGCAGCGCCTGTGTCACAAGAAGCGCCGCACCTGCGCAGGGTTCTGGGACGATGGGACCTCGTTTTGTTATTTGTCGTCGCGATCGTCAACCTCAATGTCGTTCCAACCATCGCGGCGAACGGCGGGGTAACCGTCTGGCTTTGGCTCTTGGCATTGCTGCTCTTTTTCTGGCCGCAGGGCATCGCGGTCATCGAGCTGGCGCACCGTTATCCCGGTGAGGGCGGCGTATATCTCTGGGCGAAACGGGTATTCGGCGACTTCCACGGCTTTCTCTCAGGTTGGTGCTATTGGACGAACAACATTTTCTACGTGCCGACGGTTCTTCTCTATTTCGTTGGCATTTCGGTTTACGTCGCGGGTCCGCGCGCCCGCACGCTTGCCGACAATCCTTGGTTCGCGCTCGGCGCATCGATGGTCCTTCTTGTCCTTCTTGTTGTCCTGAATGTACGTGGCCTGGGCGTCGGCAGGTGGGTCAATAACCTGGGCGGGATCGGTACTGCGATCACTGCGGTCACGCTCATTGGCCTCGGGATAGTCGTGCTCTTTCGTTTTGGCACCACGATGAACGCCGCCGATTTCCGAATTTCTGGCGACATTCGCTTGATCGGATCGTTTGGGGTCATCTGCTTTGGCCTGGTCGGGCTCGAACTGGGTTCCATCATGGGTGACGAGATTCAAGATCCGCGGCGGACGCTTCCTAGCGCCGTGGGATGGGGAGGCCTTCTCGCGGGTGTTTTGTATTTCGGCGCAACTCTGACGCTGCTTCTGGCCGTGAACAAGCAGAATATCGGCGTCCTACAGGGCGTCGTTCAAGGGGTCAGTCACATGGCCGAGCAAGTCAAAGTGCCCTGGATCGTTTCTCCCTTTGCCTTCGTGCTGAGCATTTCCATTGCGGGGATCGCCTCGGCTTGGCTTTCTGGTTCTGCGCGGATTCCTTTCGTCGCAGGCCTCGATCTCTACTTGCCGGAGGGTTTGGGCAAGCTGCACAAGAAGTATGCGACGCCTTACGTCGCGCTGATCGTGCATGCGAGCCTTTCCGCGATTTTCCTTGGCATGAGTTTTGTCGGCGCTGGAGTGAAGGAAGCCTTCGTTACCATGCTGGACTTGGCCGTTGTTCTGCAGCTCGTGCCATATCTGTACATGCATGGGGCGTTGCTGAAGCTCGCCAAACAGTCGGCGCCCGGCGAGGGGTATTACAGCAAGACCACTCTTTTTCTGGCGGGCAGCTGCGGACTAATCACCACGATCTTGGGGATAAGCGTGGCCTTCATTCCCTCGCATCAAATCGAGTCGATACCATTATTTGAAATTAAGATGCTGGCCGGGACTTTGTTTTTTGTCGGCCTGGCGGCGTTTTTCTTTTTTATTTACGGCAGGCGCAAGGCCGCGCGGAAGCTCAATGTGGCTGCGTCTGTTGTTTGAATTTCGCCGCTTATGGCCAAGCCTGGGATTGAATTTGGGAGGCAGTTATGTCGAGCAGCGTGAAAACAGTCGTTCGAGCCTATCAAAACTACATCAATGGACAGTGGGTCAAGAGTTCTTCGGGTGAGATGTTTCCCGTCTATGATCCTTCGACCGAAGAAGTGATCGCGCACGTTGCATCGGGCGCGGCAGCGGATGTCGATCTCGCAGTGAAAGCCGCGCGCGCCGCGTTTGACTCCGGCCCGTGGCCGCAAACGAGCGCCGCCGAGCGAGGCCGCCTTCTCTACAAGCTAGCTGAGAAAATTCGTGCGAACGCCGCGCAACTTGCCGAGCTGGAATGCCGCAATTCGGGCAAGCCCATTGTTGAAGCGGAGTACGACATTGCCGATGCCGCAACCTGTTTCGAATATTATGCCGGTCTCGCGAACAAAGTTCTGGGACACGTCAATCCTGTGCCCGCGAACGCGCTGAGTTTTACCCTGCGTGAACCGGTGGGCGTCGCGGGACAGATTATTCCCTGGAATTATCCGCTGGTGATGGCTTCCTGGAAGCTCGCTCCCGCAATCGCCGCGGGCTGCACCTGCGTCCTTAAGCCTGCCGAGCAGACCCCGCTCACCATGATGGAAGTTGCCAACTGGTTTGAAGAACTGGGTTTGCCACCCGGTGTCATCAATATCGTCAACGGGCTTGGCGAGACGGCGGGAGCCGCACTCGTGGCGCATCCGGGCGTGGACAAGATCGCATTCACGGGCAGCGCCGCGGTCGGAAAAATTATCGTCAAGAGTGCGGCGGACACACTCAAGCGCGTCACCCTCGAACTTGGAGGCAAGTCTCCCAACATTTTTTTCGATGGCGCGGATTGGGAAGCGGCTGTCGATGGCGCGCTCTTCGGTGTCTTCATCAATCAGGGCGAAGTTTGTTCGGCGGGCAGCCGCATTCTCGTCGAGAAGAAAATCTACCCAAAGTTTGTGGAAGCCATGACGGAGAAGGCCAAGCGCATCAAGCTGGGCGCGCCGCTGGAACGCGAAACGAAGATGGGGCCGCTGGTCAGTAAAGAGCAATATGACCGCGTCAGCTCCTACCTCGAAGTCGGGAAGAAAGAAGCGAAGTTGGCCATCGGCGGCGGGCGGCCGAAACAGTTTGGCAAGGGCTATTACGTCGAACCGACCATTTTCTACGACGTCGATAACAGCGCGCGCATCGCTCGCGAAGAAATCTTTGGCCCCGTTGCTTCGGTGATTCCTTTCGAAGGCGAACCGGAGGCGATTCGCATCGCCAACGACACTCCGTACGGGCTCGCGGCAGCGGTCTGGACGCGGGACATTTACAAAGCGTTTCGCGTCGTGAAATCGCTGCGCGCCGGCATCGTATGGGTCAATCACATGCAGCCAACTTACGTTGAGGCGCCCTGGGGCGGCTACAAGCAGTCCGGCTTCGGGCGCGAGCTGGGTCCTTGGGGCCTCGAAGAATATCTGGAAACCAAGCAGGTCTTCGTCAATCTCGACGAAACCCCGATCGGGTGGTACTAGAAATCACGGCGGCGGTTTCGTGGCCGCCGGCAAAAAGGAACGCGCAAATGAAAACGATTCAGATTCACACGGAAATACCGGGACCCAAGTCGCGCGCATTGATGGCGCGTCGCGAAGCCGCTATCCCGCGCGGGCCGTATCACGCGACGCCGCTCTTTGCTGCGAAGGCGGAAGGCGCGGTCATCGAGGACGTGGACGGCAATCGCTTTATTGATTTTGCTGGGGGTATCGGCTGTCTCAACATGGGTCACCGCGCGCCGCGTGTCGTCGCCGCGATTCGCGAACAACTGGAAAAGTATCTGCATCTCTGCTTCAGCGTAACGCCGTACGAAAGCTACATCGCCGTTGCGGAAAAGCTGAATGCGCTGGCGCCCGGCAAGTTTGCCAAAAAAACTTTCATCATCAACACTGGCGCGGAAGCGGTCGAGAACGCCATCAAGATCGCCCGCGCCTATACCAAGCGCCCGGCGGTGATTTGCTTCGAGGATGCTTTTCACGGCCGCACGCTGTTGACGATGTCGCTGACGAGCAAGACGCATCCGTATAAAGCCGGGTTTGCGCCTTTCGCGAGCGACATTTACCGGATTCCATTCGCCTATGCCTACCGCGGAGAGAAGGGAGCCACCGCCGAAACTTTCGCGCATCATCTGGAAAATGCCTTCAAACGGATTGTCGCGCCCGAGTCTGTCGCGGCGGTGATTGCCGAGCCGGTGCTTGGCGAAGGCGGATTTGTCGTGCCCCCGCAAGACTACTTCCGCATCCTTCACGACATCTGCCGCAAGCACGGCATTGTTTTCATCGTCGATGAAGTTCAGTCCGGGATCGGCCGCACCGGAAAATGGTTCGCTTCGGAGCATTTCGGTATTGAGCCTGATTTAATAACGACGGCGAAGTCGCTCGGCGGTGGCCTGCCGATCGCGGCGGTTACCGGCCGCGCGGAGATCATGGATGCGCCGGGCGTCGGAGGCCTTGGCAGCACGTTCGCCGGCAATCCGCTGTCCTGCGTCGCCGCGCTGGCGGCGATTGAAACGATTGAGAAGGAAGGATTGCTCGCGCGCTCCACAGCCATCGGGAAGCGCTTCGAAGAGCGTGCGCGCGGCTGGCAGAAGAAATGGACGCTCGTCGGTGATGTCCGCGGTCTCGGTGCCATGTGCGCGATTGAGCTTGTCCGCAATCCCAATACCCGCGAGCCGGCCGACACCGAAACCAAAGAGATCGCGCAGTACTGCTACGAGCACGGCCTCATTTCGATCACCGCGGGCACCTACAACAACATCATGCGTATCCTCGTGCCGCTGGCCGTCAGTGACCAGCAATTCGACGAAGGCCTCGGCGTCATCGAGTCCGCGCTAGCCTCCGTCGCGGAACACAAACAACCTGCGCTTTCCCACGCCTAATCGTTCAACGGAGCGAGGAAGCGCGCTCGACGAATCCAAGGAAGCGCACCTTCTGATAAGCAAAACCGCAAAGTGCTACGTGGTCCGTGTAGGGAGAAAATGACAGTGTCGGGAGTGGATTGCGCTGAGCCCACCGAAGCAAACGATGAGGCAATGGTTAAGTCCCAGGAATTGCGGGCCTTCTGAACGGACGTGACTTGGCTAGATCCTTGCTAGAGAGTCCCCAGACCCATGAGCACAGAGCACGACAACGGGATTCGAGAGGTGCGCTGGTGCCAGCCAAGCACCGTGCCGGCGGTGGCGGTTGATCGCCAGTTTGTTATTGACAGCCTCTGTGATCTGCTGGACACTGACCGCAATTCGGGTTTGCGTCCTTACTGCGGGACTTTGAAGAAAGGGGCCGCCCGGCCCATGCGATTCGTTAGGCGTTTGCACATCCTCTTTCTCCTCTTGCTTTCGCTCGGTGTGTTTTGCAGCGAAGTTCCTGAACTATTTGACCTGTGTGACGATGTATCGAGTGATTTTGTCGAGGAATCCTGCGCGCCGCATTCCCAATGCACTGAGAGCGCATCAGAACATGCAATTCCTCAACCGAGCGACTCCCCAGCAGCGTTAATAATGGCAATTCTTCGGGTGCTTCCTTCTGCGGAGCTTTCACCCTTTGCCGGACCGGATCTCCTTCGGTTGCTCACCACCCAAAGGAAATAAGAACTCTCCTTAGCTAGCGTGGTGCGTCTCCAATTGAGTGGAGGCTTCTCCGTGTGCGCGGTCTTTGACTGAGACTCTGCCACGGGTCCGACCTCATCCAACAATTCCCAACATTCAAAACCGGATTCATGTCCCGTTTTATTGGCGGCCAGGCATTAAGAATTCGCGAAAAAGGCGCATAGAAATGAAAAGGACCCTTCTACCTTTAGTAGCAAGGAGAACTTTAGGAGGACGTCATGACAACCGGAAATTGGAGCTCGAGAATTCGAGGGTACGGAACTCTCGCACTGATGGTCACGGTGACGATGTTGGGGATGTCCCTTGTTGTGGAAGCTCAACAGGTACTAGAGCGCCAGCCTCCGAATAACGACGAGGTCTGGAAGGTGAATGTCACATCAGCACTCCTCCCGGGGAAAATGGAAGGGAAGCTGCGAGCCAAGATCGAGGCAGATCGGTTGGCGTGCCGCTCAGTCGATTCGACGATTCTCGAAATCCCGCTGACCGCAATCACCAGGATTACTCGTGATAGCGGTAAGGACTACCCCGTAGCAGAGTTTCTGATGGGTGTAGCGACACATCCTTCGAATGAACGGCACACCTTCGGAACAAAAGAATACCGGAAAGAAATGGCCGGGAGGGCAATGTTGGTGGCGTTCGCCTTCGTTGGGCTGCTCTTTCCAAAGCACAAAGAGGTGGTGCTGGTTTCCTGGAAGGACGAATCCGGGGAACATGATGCGGAATTCCGCTTGGGGCGCACGCAAGGTCGGACCATGCTCAAGAAGCTCCAGCAGGAAACGGGGCTGGAGCCGCGCGACCTGGAGAAGGAGCGGAGAGATATCGAAAAGGGTAAGAAGGAGTTACGTCGTTGGATGAAGAAGAAATCTGAGCACCCCACAAAGGAGCCAAGCGGGTGGCCCGGACGATATATCCTAAAACGAATGTGGGTGGCCTACATGCCGGTTTCGCATGTGGGGCCTTTGACTTTGATTTCTCGCTCGTCTCGTATCCGCCGAAACCGTTCAACCCGCCTCCGCAGACGTTCCACGCTCAATTCCTTCTATTCACTGCAAAACACTTAACAACTTGATTATGCCGTGCTATCCTTCTAGGTGTTTGTCGCCACACAACTTCGCCGGTCCTCCAATTCCGCTCCATTCCTAATCCCTTTTTTCTATCCCCTAGCCCCTAAGTCTTTTCCCTGCCACACATCCGCGAAATCACCTGTAGGTCCAAGTATTGCCACACTTCCGAAAACGGGTGTTTCTAAACCCAGTATTTGCCGCACACCGCCTAGCCGGGGGAACCGGAAGACTCAGAATGAAAACCAGAGGAACTTCTCTTTTGCTATGTGGTGTGGCACTCATGGCGCTCGGCCTTTACGGGGCGCACCTGATTTCGCGTGGCTTCAGCACCGCTGAAGAGCCATCCTATTTAGAGAAAGCCGTGGCTCGCGCCGCTCGCAACCTATCCATCCCGCGGAATGCCCGCCTCGAAGCAAACCGATGGAGTCCCACGCCGGAAGTTCTGAAAGAAGCCCGTGAGAGTTTCCGCGACCGCTGTGCAACTTGCCATGGTCCGGACGGCTCGGGACAAACCAGAGTCGGGCGCAGCCTTTACCCCAAGGTTCCAGACTTGCGTTTGCCACGAACGCAAAACCTCACGGATGGAGAAATCCGCTACATCATGCGAAATGGCGTGCGCCTCACCGGCATGCCCGGCTGGGCAAACCCGCATGACGAGCAGGGCGACGACAGTTGGAAGCAAGTGCTCTTCGTTCGCAGCTTGCGCCAGTTGACCAGCGTGGAACGTGAGCAGCAGGCTGCCGCCGCGAATTCGGCTCACTACGTCGGCTCGCCTTCCTGCCGGAAGTGCCACGCCCAAATCTACGAACGCTGGCGAAAAACGCCAATGGCCAATGTTGTTCGCGATCCTCGCGAATTTCCTGATGCCATCATCCCAAATCTTTCCACCAACTCCGTTTCCAGATTCACTAGGGACGAGGTCGCCCTCGTTTACGGCAGCGTTTGGAAGCAACGCTACTTCACGAAAAGAGGAGACGACTATTTTCCGGAACCGGCTCAGTGGGATGTCACCAACCGCGTTTGGCGGCCGAATTTCGTCGCCCATGGCACGGACTGGTGGGCTCCACTTTATCCGCCAGACAATATGCAGCGGCCCACTGGTCCTAGGTGCGATGGGTGCCACTCCGTCGATTACAACATCCACACGAAACAAGTGGCAGAGTGGAAGGTGGGCTGCGAACGGTGCCACGGCCCTGGAAGCGAGCATGTACAGCATCCCACTCGCGGAAACATCCTGAATGCTGCGCGAATGGAATACGTCCAGGCAAGCGACACTTGCATCCAGTGCCATCCGCAAGGACGTCCACTGACGAATCCCATCGAAGGCCGGTATTACGACTGGCCCGTCGGCTACCAGGTGGGTTCAAATCTGCGGGATTTCTGGCAGCTTGAGGAGCATACGCTGGGCGAGATGACGTTCACGCATTACCCCGATGGCACGGCTCACAAAAATCGGATGCAAGGGAATGATTTTGTGCAGAGCGTGATGTACCGCCGCGGCGTGACGTGCTTTAGCTGTCATGATGTGCATGGTACGGAACACAACGCGCCACTGCGAAAACCTGCGGACCAATTATGCCTGGATTGTCACGGGCCTCTTTCCATGAATGGCCCGCGCACGGGAACTCTCTAAGAGCATACACATCACAAGAAAAGGTTCCGCAGGAAGCAGCTGCATCGCCTGCCACATGCCGAAAATCGCTACGACGATAGCTGACGTGAAGGTCCGCTCACACACATTTGCCTTCATTACGCCGGCGATGACTGACAAATATAAAATCCCAAATCCCTGCACGTCGTGCCATGCCGACAAAACCACAGCCTGGGCCACGGAGATCTTACGGCACTGGCCAGAGCGATCGCCGTGGAGAGCGGAGTGCCCCCCGTGACTTTTCACGTTCGCCCGGGGCCATCAGGAGCGCGGGATCCGAATTACTTGTTGATGTCGTCTTTCGCTTCCAGGCGCTTCAGCAGTGGCTGAAGAAAAGGCTTCGTCGTGTCAGGTGCCGCGCTGATCGCCATCGTCATTTCCTTGGCGGCGTTCGGGAAATCACCGGTGTTCGACGAGATTCGCGCGAGCGCCAGGTGACTGACCCAGTGATTCGCATCTTTCTTTGGCACTTGGGGAAACAGCTCAAATGCGCGCTTGGCGTTCCCCGAGCGCTGCAGGCCGCGGGCGTACGAGTACAGTTGAATCGCGCTGGCTTTATCAAAGCCCTTGGAAAACACTCTGGCGGATTCTTCTTTTCGGCCCATGGCATCGAGGATGCGCGATTTGGTTTCCAAATTTTCAAATCGCTCTTCATTCTGAATCGAAGTGTCTTCCCATTTCAGCGCTTCTTCCAGGTTGTAATTGTTGTCCAGGCACCATTGCGCGGCCTCGTCGTAACCCGCCCAAGTAAATCCGCCGACACTCCGAAGCTCGTTTTTGATGCTGCGCAGAACAACTGCTTTTACGTCCACGGAGATGTGGACGGGAACCGCGAGCTTCTCCCACCTCAGAGTCGCGGCCGCCGAATCCGGCTTGACTTCCTCGAAAGTGTAGGTGAGCGCCTCGCGGAAATCCGCGGCCTGTGGCTTGGTGTTCACGCGCAGAGCGTCCTCTTTCTCGTCGTAGCTGAAGCTGCCCCAGGATGTCGAGTTCTTCGAAAAAATGATCGTCCACTGATCTTTGTCAGGAATGGTGTGCAGTCCATACGTGCCCGCGGCAAGAGGTTTTCCTTCCACGGAGACATCGTCGGAAAAAGTGATGGTGGTATTCTCATTCGCGCCGGCTCGCCATACTTTTCCGAAGGGCACTGTCTTGCCCCAGATTTCCCGCCCACCCACTTCTGGCCGGTGATACGTAATCGTGATGTCCGTCAGTCCGATCCGCTGCGACACAGTGCCGCGTTGACTGACGCGAGGAATGTTCAACTCCGTGGCTTGGCTTCCGTTTTTGAATTGCGCGCTGGCATTCCCGACCAAAACGCCGAGTCCCACCAACAGTCCCAAAGCACACTTCCACACGTTGCGCATAATCACACCATCTCCTCTCCAAAAGAAAACTCTCAGGAAAACTTGCCGGATCCGCGCCGGCCTTACACCCCAGTAGCGATAGACGCCCCCTCGGGAGATGAGTGAGCAAGAAAACACGTCGCCGAGGCCGCTGATGGGCTCAATTCAGAATAAATTGAGGGGCATCTATCGGGGGACCCTTCAAGCCGCAGATGCGCCCCAAACCTTTTCCAGGTAGGATATTTCAGAAGTGGCGGGCCCGTAGCTCAGCGGTTAGAGCAGCGGACTCATAAACTGTAGCGGCGCAATTGGAACAAACAACATAGCAGAGAATTCAACGGCTTACCTGCCCATCACATCCCATCACTACCCGTCATTTCCGGTCTTACAACGCAAAAACAACGCAAGAATTGTGGGGATATCGATAAGTGCAAAGTGCATGCGAAATCGCGAGTATCTGATGCTGGCCAGGACTCTTCAACCGCCGATGCTGCGAAAGATCTTTGGTGCTGTCCTCGATGTGCTGGCCCCATGGTGATCATCGAACGACTCACTCCCGCCGAAATCCAACTCCGCTCTCCACCTCTTCCGATCACGGCCGGCGCATGAGAGGACTATCAACATCACGAATGTCTCGGGTGTCTCAGCGCCCACAGCCCTTCTGTGTCTTCTCGCACAATAAATCTGCTGTCCTCCCACTCCAGACTCATCCACTGTGCACGAACGTGCCTCTCCCACGACGATTCCTCTTTCCACGCCTGCAGTTCTGCTCGTCTGCGCACATCGCGCCCACCTTTCCACCGATCCTCCCCAGCATTCAATCCCCATAGGACCCGCATCCGCCGCAACCACGGTCGGTTTAGTGCAATACACGTTAGGGCGAGTCATCCGAAAGTGATCCAGAAATATTGTCGGTAGACGCCCGCGAATTCGCGCCGCCTTTTTCCTGTCTGCTCATTCCTATGTTCCTGGATTTGATAGCCATGCGTCACCAAAATTCTATGAGCGCCGAAAGTAGCACGGGTTACACTTACGGCTAACCGGCAAGAAATCCGTGAGTGACGAGGCGCCCGAAAAACAACCCAATCGAGGACCTGTGGGTGCTTGTACCTCCATCCCTTTCCAGCTTCTGGATCTTATCGATCACCAGTTTGTTGAGCTCTCGGGATTTTGCAACTTCAACCACGGCGCATACGTCGGGGTCGCCCTATCATGCATTGGCCATCTTGGCTACGTGCAGACTCGTGATCTGTCGAGCGGCATCGCGTGCCCTGTCAGGTCCCACCGTGACGACAACGTGGGCTCTCATGATCTTCCCTTCACAGCAGTATTCGACTGCTCGCGCTCCTTACACTCGCGGCAGTGGTGCGTCCAGGGCACCGCGTCGAGACGAGCCCTAGAGATAGGCTGATCGCAGGCGTCGCAGATTCCGTACGTGCCCTGTCTGATCCTAGCCAAGGCCTCCTCGATGGCCCTTAAGAGACGACCGTCCGTTTGATGCAAGCGAATCTGAAGCTCTGCTTCGGCATCGGCTTGATCAATAAGGTCTCCCTGCAAGCCTCCTGCGGCTGGCACGCGGGCTCGAGTGTCATCCTGGGCAGACGACAACTCACCCCGCGACTCCAATAACAGTCTCCTGTATCGCTGTAAATCGGCTGGACCCACGACCGGTCCTCTGTGGCAGGTGACCTTAGCCTGTATCGCTGGATTTTACGCCCACACTAACCCCATGTAAGGACGATTGAGCTTGATATCCACAGTCATTCTGCGTTAGCTTGCCCGCGAAGGCTTCTGGGCTCAAGCCCCAGTACATTTTGGAGCCAAGTGTCTTCAAACTTGAGAAAATTCTCAAGAAAGGAGAAAACAGGCATGAAGAACGAAACTTCAAGGCAACTCGCTCGCACACTGGAAATTCGCAGTCTCTCTGCAGGCGACCCATTTATCGAGCCTGCGCAGGAGATTAATGACTTGATCGCGCGCCGTGCCTACGAGTTGTTTGAATCCAGCGGATTCACCCACGGCCATGCTCACGATGACTGGCTCCGTGCGGAGTCGGAAATCCTGCTGCAGGCACCGGTGGACGTCACCGAGACGGAAACCGGATTCGCCATCCGTGCTGACGTGCCGGGTTTCGGCGAAAAGGATCTGGAAGTACGAGTTGCCCCACGTTCCCTGTGCATCGCCGGCAAGCGGCAAGAGTCATCAGATCAAAAGGAAGGAACGACCATCTATTCCGAACGGCACACCAAACACATCTTCCGAGTGGTAGGCCTGCCGGCTGAAATTGACCCGGAACGAGTGAACGCTACCGTGAGCGATGGCCTGCTTGAAATCAAATTGCTGAAGGTGGGATTGGGCAAAAAAGTTCCCGTCCTCGCTAAGGCTGCCACTGCCTGAGCTGCATCGGCCGCAGAAGCCACGCCGTAGTCCGGACCTAGTCCAGGGAAGGGTCGTCTCTGCGCCTGTGATTGACATCTAGACCAAGAAACTGAAAGCCACTGCCATGTTTCTAGATTTCTACGGTCTCCGTGAACAACCTTTCGGCGTCACTCCAGATCCCGCGTACCTTTATCTCAGCCGTACGCACCGCGAGGCGCTGGCCGCTCTCTTGTATGGCATCAAAGCCGACCGTGGATTCATGGCGCTCATCGCCGAGTCCGGGATGGGAAAAACCACCCTTCTGTATCGACTCATGGAGCAACTGCACGATTCGGCGCGCACGGTATTTCTATTCCAGACCCAATGTGATTCTCGTGAGCTTTTCTGCTACGTCCTCAGTGAGCTTGGCATCGAGACCACCGGGATGGGCCTCGCGTCGATGCACAAGAAACTGAACCACGTTCTGTTTAACGAGATGCTGGCGGGCAGGCGCTTTGTGCTAGTCGTGGACGAAGCGCAAGACCTCGAAGGATCCACGCTCGAAACGATAAGGCTTCTTTCCGATTTTGAGACAACGCATGCAAAACTGTTGGAAATCGTCCTTGCGGGACAGCCTCAGTTGGCGGAAAAGTTGGCGCAGCGTGGTCTGTCACAATTGCGGCAGCGCATCGCGATCTTAAGCCGCCTGGAGCCCTTAAGTGCCGACGAAACGGCCTGTTATATCGAGCATCGGCTCAAGGTGGCTGGCTATTCCGGCGGTCCGCTCTTCGCACCGGAGGCCTTGGCGCTAATTGCAGAGCAGAGCCAAGGCATTCCGCGAGAGATCAACACCATTTGTTTCAATGTTCTGCTATTGGGGGCGGCCCGAAGACACCAAACAATCAGCGCCGAGATCGCGCGAGAGGCCAAAGAACACCAAACGATCGGCGCCGAAATCGCGCGAGAGGTTCTCCCCAACATAACCGCCGATTCGATCGTGCCGCAACCACAGACCGAAGGGGGCCCTCCTGCCATGGCTCCTTGTCAGATGTCGCCTCCGAGCCTCACCCTTGGGGACCCATTTATCGAGCCTGTGCAGGAGATTAATGACTTGATCGCGCGCCGTGCCTACGAGTTGTTTGAATCCAGCGGATTCACCCACGGCCATGCTCACGATGACTGGCTCCGTGCGGAGTCGGAAATCCTGCTGCAGGCACCGGTGGACGTCACCGAGACGGAAACCGGATTCGCCATCCGTGCTGACGTGCCGGGTTTCGGCGAAAAGGATCTGGAAGTACGAGTTGCCCCACGTTCCCTGTGCATCGCCGGCAAGCGGCAAGAGTCATCAGATCAAAAGGAAGGAACGACCATCTATTCCGAACGGCACACCAAACACATCTTCCGAGTGGTAGGCCTGCCGGCTGAAATTGACCCGGAACGAGTGAACGCTACCGTGAGCGA
>Ga0137409_10000024_pt1 | contig 121599 bp, 106 predicted proteins | sample CZODoug1_16funga_FD_122059 | JGI IMG/M metagenome (GOLD analysis project Ga0137409, IMG submission 122059) | Vadose zone soil fungal communities from Angelo Coast Range Reserve, California, USA - CZODoug1_16fungal (Hybrid Assembly) | ecosystem: Environmental > Terrestrial > Soil > Vadose zone... | reverse complement strand
CGTGGTGGACGTCGGCGGCGGGCTGGCGGTGGCTTTCAAGATGGAGAGCCATAACCACCCCAGCTACATCGAGCCGTACCAGGGGGCGGCCACCGGCGTCGGGGGCATCCTCCGCGACGTGTTCACCATGGGCGCGCGGCCGATCGCCTCGCTCAACTCGCTGCGCTTCGGGAAGCCTTCCCATCCGAAGACCGCTCGGCTGCTCGAAGGCGTGGTCGCCGGCATCGCCGGCTACGGGAACTGCATCGGCGTGCCGACCGTCGGCGGCGAGGTGGCCTTCGACGAGAGCTACGACGGCAACTGCCTGGTCAACGCCTTCACGCTGGGACTGCTCAAGTCGAACCGCATCTTCCGCGGCACCGCGTCGGGATTGGGGAACCCGGTCATCTACATCGGCGCGCGCACCGGCCGCGACGGCATTCACGGCGCGACCATGGCCTCCGCCGAGTTCGCCGAGGAAAGCGAGTCGAAACGCCCGACGGTCCAGGTCGGCGATCCCTTCCTGGAAAAGCTCCTCCTCGAAGCCTGCCTGGAGCTGTTCAAGACGGATTGCCTGGTGGGCATCCAGGACATGGGCGCCGCCGGGCTCACCTCCAGCTCGGTCGAGATGGCTTCCCGCGCGGGCAGCGGGCTGGAGCTGGACGTGGACGCGGTGCCGCGCCGCGAGACGGGGATGACGCCCTACGAGGTGATGCTCAGCGAGTCGCAGGAGCGCATGCTGCTCGTCGCGAAGAAAGGGCGCGAGCGCGAGGTGTTCGAGATCTGCGACAAGTGGGACCTGGCGCATGCGGTCGTGGCGCGCGTCACCGACACGGGCAAGCTGGTGGTCAAGTCGGAGGGGAAGACCGTGGCGGAGCTGCCCATCGCCCCGCTCACCCACGAGGCCCCTTCCTACGACCGTCCTCGCCGCCGCCCCGAGTGGCTGGACGATGCGCGGAAGCTCGACCTCGCACAGGTTCCCGAGCCGCGCGACCTCGCGGGCACGCTGAAGCAGGTGCTCGCGTCGCCGACCGTCGCTTCGAAGGAGTGGGTCTACCGGCAGTACGACCACATGGTCCGCATCGGCACCACGGTGCGGCCGGGGCAAGGCGACGCCGCGGTGGTCCGGTTCACCGGCCAGCGGGAAGGGGGTGTGGCGCTGAGCGTCGACTGCAACTCCCGCTACTGCTACCTCGACCCGCGTCTCGGGGCCGCGCACGCGGTCGCCGAAGCGGCGCGCAACGTGAGCTGCGTCGGTGGAGAGCCGCTGGCCATCACCGATTGCCTGAACTTCGGCAACCCGGAGCGGCCCGAGATCATGTGGCAGTTCGAGCAGGCGTGCCTGGGGATCGCCGACGCCTGCAACGCGCTCGGCACTCCCGTCGTCTCCGGCAACGTGTCGCTCTACAACGAGACGGAGGGGAAGGGCATCTTCCCCACGCCCACCATCGGCATGGTCGGCCTGATGGAGGACTGCGGCAAGAATGCCCTTTCCGCCTTCCTGGCCGCCGGAGACCGCATCGCGCTGCTCGGGCGCCCCGCGGGGCCGCAGGGGGGGCACCTCGGGGGGACCGAGTACCTCAAGGCGGTCCACGGCCGCACCGCGGGAACGCCGCCTCCGCTGGATCTCGACCTGGAGAAGAAGGTCCAAGGAGCGGTGCGCGCGCTGGTCCGCGCCGGGCTCGTCCGCACGGCGCACGACACCAGCGAGGGCGGGCTGGCGGTCGCGCTCGCCGAGATGTCCTTCGGCCGCGATCTCGGCTGCAAGGTGGCGCTTCCCGCGCAGCCCGGGCGCGCCGACGCGCTGCTCTTCGGCGAGGACGCGGGGCGCATCGTCATCGCCTATCCGGCCTCGGTGGCGGATCGCGTCGCGGCGGTCGCCCGGGAGCACGGCGCGCCCTTCCTGGAGATGGGCGAGGTCGGCGGGCCGTCGCTGGTGATCAAGTCGGGCGAGCGGACGCTCGTCGATGCGCGCGTTGCCGACTTGAAGAGCGCCTGGTCCAGCTCCATCCCGCAGATGGTCGGCGAGGGAATCCACCAGGTCGCTCTCGAAGGGCGATAGGTGGATACCCAGCTGCTCAGCGCGAGCAGCCCGGCCGACCTGGACGAGGCGGCGGGGCTGCTGCTGCGCGGCGGGCTGGTCGCGTTTCCCACCGAGACCGTCTACGGGCTGGGAGGGCTGGCGCTCGAGCCGCTCGCGGTGCGCGCGATCTACGCGGCCAAGGGACGCGCGGCGACCAATCCGCTCATCGTGCACGTGCTCGGCGAGGACGAGGCGCGCCCGCTCTGCGCGCGGTGGCCGATCGAGGCGCAGGAGCTGGTGACGCGCTTCTGGCCCGGGCCGCTGACCCTGGTGTTGCCGCGCAGCCAGCGCGTTCCTGACGAGGTGACCGGCGGCGGACCGACGGTCGCCGTCCGGGCGCCGTCGCATCCCGCGGCGCGCCAGCTGCTCACGCGCGTCCGCGTCCCGCTCGCCGCGCCCAGCGCGAACCGCAGCGAGCACGTCTCGCCCACCACCGCGCGGCACGTGCTGCGCGACCTGAACGGCCGGATCGACGCCGTGCTGGACGGCGGGCGCTGCCCGGTGGGGATCGAATCGACGGTGGTCGCGCTGACCTCGGCGGGTCCCCGCCTGCTGCGCTCCGGCGCCGTGCCCCGTACCGCGCTCGAAGAGCTGCTCGGCCACGTCCCTGACGCCACGCCGAGCGGACCTGTCGCTCCTTCGCCCGGACAGCAGAAGCGGCACTACGCGCCCGCCGCGGTGGTGCGCATGGCTGACCGCGCCGCGCTGCCGCGCATCGCCGCCGATCTGCCCGGCCGCGTGGGCGCCCTGGTCCGCAGCGAGGTCTCCTTCCCCGAGAGCGTCGTCTCCCTGCGCCTCCCTTCCGATCCGGCCGGTTACGCGAGCGAGCTCTACGCGGCCCTGCGCGAGCTGGAGGACCGCGGCTGCACCTCGATCTGCATCGAGAGCGTCCCCGCCTCACCGGAGTGGGACGCGATTCGTGATCGGCTCAACCGAGCCTCGGCGTAAGTAAGGGTAGGGGCACATCACGCTCTTCGATCCGGCGCCTCCGGCGCCTCCACAAGGGGGGAGCTCGCTCCCCCCTCGACCCCCCAACAGATCACGGTCAACGTTCACAACGCGGATGCAGGGGACCGGGCGGCGAGCGCGACCGCGATCTCGCCCGCGCGGCGGGCATCGTTCTCCAGCAGGTCGAGGTTCGACTGGAGGGTGCGCCCGCCGCTTGCGTCCGCGAGGCGGGCGAGCAGGAAGGGAGTCAGCTTCTTTCCCGCGAGCTTCCGCTGGGCGGCCTCGGCCAGCGCGGCCGACAGCGCGCGCTCCACCTCGGCACGGGGAAGCGGCGAGGGAGGTGGGACGCAGACCAGCACGCCCGAGCCCTGTTCCAGCACCTCCCAGTGGATCCGCAGCGCGCGGGCCACGGAGGCCGCGTCGTCGAAGCGATGCTCCAGCAGGATGCCGGTCGACCCGGTGAAGAACGCGGGCAGCTCGGAGGCGCCGAATCCGAACACCGGAATGCCGAGCGTCTCGAGGGCCTCGGCGGTGGCGGGGAGATCCAGGATGACCTTCGGCCCCGCGCAGACGACGCACACCTGCCGGCGCGACAGCTCGATCAGATCGGACGAGACGTCGAGGGGTTCGGCCGGGGATGCGCGGCGGTGGACTCCGCCGATGCCGCCGGTCGCGAAGAGGCGGATGCCGGCCAGGGCCGCGATCGCGCAAGTAGCGGAAACGGTGGTGCCGGCGTCGCGGCCCGAGGCGCAGAGCGCGGCCAGGTCGCGGACCCCGGCCTTGGCCGCACCGAGCGCCGGATCGGCCAGGCGCTGCAGCTCCGCGTCCGTCGCCCCGACCACGATCCGGCCGCCGATCACCGCGACGGCCGCGGGCACCGCTCCCGCTTCGCGGATCGCCCGCGCGCAGCGCCGCGCCGCCTCGAGGTTGTGGGGCGGCGGCAGGCCTTGCGCGACGACGCTCGTCTCCAGCGCGACGGCGGTGCCGCGCGCGATCGCCTGGCGGACCTCGTCAGAGATCTCGATCAACGCTCCTCCAGCAGATCCAGGGCCCGGGCCAGGCCAGGGCCATGGTACGTGCGCGACGACTCGCCCTCTCCGCGAGCCGCTCGCGCCGGATCCTCCACGTAGCCCAGATATCCGTCCGCCAACCCGATGAAACGCTCCGGTCCTCCACCGAGTGCCAGGCTGCCGACCGGCTCGCCCGGGACGCCGCCGAGCCTCACGCCGTCGATGCTCAGTTGCGTCCTCACCGCGAACGGCTCGGCCCAGAGCGCCAGGGCGTTGCTCGCCGCGCGGCGCAACGGCCAGGGAACCCGAGCGCTGGCCTGGGCGGGAGGCAGGGAATGCAGCGTGACCGCGCAGGCGAGCGGAGCGCCGTCGGTCCAGGCGGCGGTCTCGAGCAGGTCGAGCGCCCGCGCCGCCACCCGGGTCCCGAGCGCCTGCGCCGCCGCCGGAGGGTCCGCGGGCAAGCCGTCGCGCGACCAGGTCGCATTGCCGCCGGCGCCCTGCAGCACCAGGGCCGGCGCCTGGGTATCGTGCTCGAGCGCGCGGGCCGCCGCGCCCGGCCAGTCGCCCGACGCCGTCCGCCAGGAGGGCGGCAGCACCGTCGGGTGCATGGCGTAGATCACCAGGGTGGCGACGACCCTGCCTGTCTCGTCGCGCGCCTGGAGGGCGCTCAGCATGGGATCCACCGGCCCTGCGCTGCGCACCACCGCCGGTCCATTCGCCCACTCGACCTGCGCGACGGCGAGGCGGCCCGTCCGCAGGTACCCGAGCGCTCCGCGGATCGCGTCCGCGACGGCTTGCGCCACGCTGTCGCGCATCGCGGGGTCGAACCGCCCGTTGCCCGCCACCTCAGCGAGCGCGTTGTCCCAGGTCCCACCCGGGCCCGAGTGGGTATGCGTCGCGGCAAGCAGCAGGCAGGTGCGCGGCGGAAGCTGGGCTCGGCGCAGGACCTCCTCTTCCAGATCGCTCGAGACGAGCAGCGCATCGAGCGCGACGATCACGGCCCGCACTTCGCCGGAGCGAAGGACCAGGGCGCGGACGTACACCTGGCCTTCGCTGGCAGCGCGCCGCCGCCCGGCGTACCCAGCCAGAGACGCCCCGCGCGGGACCTCGATCGTCATCCTCTGGGCGCCGACCTCGACGGGCCCCTCGGACCTGACCTGGAGGGTGGCACGCCCGTGCACCACCATCGGCGGCGGCCCCGCGGAACGGCGTCCGAGCGGAACGGCCAGCACGACCAGCGCGAGAAGGCCGAGGGCCGCCCCGGCGATGGGGACCGCGAGCCTCAATTGGCGACGCGCCGCGCGCCCAGGTAACGCGACTGGAACCACGGCTGGTCCATGTCCGCCTCGACCACGCCGTGCGACGACGAGGAGTGGATGATGCGGCGCGTGCGCGGGTCGATCACCATGCCCACGTGCGAGACGCCCGAGCCGTTCGTCGCGAAAAACACCAGGTCGCCTTCGCGCAGCGCCTCCTTGGCCACCGGCGTGCCGCTCTTCCACTGCAGCTTGGAGACGCGCGGCAGCGGGATCGAGATGGCGCGGTACGAGTTCCGGGTCAGGCCCGAGCAGTCGATGCCGGTGCGCGTCTCGCCGCCCCAGACGTAGGGGGTTCCGAGGTAGGAGAGCGCGGTTCGTTCCACTCGTGCCCACGAGCTGAAGGGCCCCTCGCCCTCGTGCGCCCGCGGAGGGTCGGGCGGAAGCTCCGTCTCGTCCGGAGGAGCGGGCTTTTCGGGCGGGCGGCGCCGATCGGGCGGCGACGCGTCGGGCGGCGGCGGCTTGCGCTCGGCGCGCGGGGGGGCGGTCTCCACTTCGAAGACGCCTCGGTAGCCAGGGTCCTCGGGCACGATCTTCCTGCGCGCGGCGTCCGCGAAGGTGGCGCGCGTCGCCCCGAGGAGCGCGCCGGGGTGCAGCGGGTCTTTCTCCATCCCCGCGAACACATACGCGGCGTACAGCTTCACGTCGTACTTCCGTCTCGCCGCATCGATCAGGCCCCATTTGACGGTATCGAAGCCGCGGACGTCCCATCCGCGCTCCATCGCGTTGCGCACCAGGTCGGCGGCGACCTGGTCCGGGACGCCGCCCTTGACCGCCACGCGATAGCCATTGGCCCAAGCGGCCAGCTTGTCGGGCGCCACCGGTTTGCGGAAGCCGTACAACGCGATGCCGTCGACCACCTCCGCGGGCGCTCCGCGCCAGACGGCCTGGTAGGCGGCGAACGCGACCTCGGCGATGCGGTCCATCGGCGCCTGGTCGAACATGCCCTCCGCGACGACGTGCATGAGCGTCTGCACGTCCTGCGGCTTGTCGGGCCGGACGACGTTGTGACCGTAATTCGCGAATCGGTCCTCCAGCGCCTGTTGCAACTGCCCCCGCTGGGCGGGCGTGAACCCGCGGTCGCGCGCGAGCTGCGCGCGCACGTACTCGAGCACGTTCTGCCGCGGAGCCGCGGCCGCGGGAACGGCCAGGGCCAGGGCTAGGAGTAGCGATCGTCTCGCCATGGATGCGCGGTGTTGCTGTACCCGCGCAGCTCCCAGAACCCGAGCCGGTCGTGCGTCAGCACCTCGATGCGACGGACCCACTTCGCCCCCTTCCAGGCGTACAGCTGCGGAGTGATGACGCGGACCGGGCCGCCGTGCTCCACCGGCAGCGGCTGGCCTTCCGCGGTGTGCACGAGGAGGACGTCGTCCTTGAGCGCCTCTTCCAGCGGCAGGTTGGTGGTGTAGCCGTCGTATCCGTGCGTCACCACGTGGGTGGCCTCGGGCAGCGGCCGCGCCAGCGCGAGGATGGTCGACAGCTGCACTCCCTCCCAGGGCACATCCAGCTTCGACCAGGTCGTCACGCAGTGGAAATCGCTCACGTCCTCGGTCTGCGGCAAGGCGATGAAGTCCTTCCACGCCAGCCGGAGCGGCTCCTCGACCGCGCCGTCCACGACCAGCTCCCACTTCGAGAGCGGCACGTCGGGAAGACGTCCCAGGTCGAGCACCGGCCATCCCTTGGTGAGGGTCTGGCCGACGGGCAGCTTGGGCATGCCGTGCCGGTTCGCCGGACCCGAGCCCTGGGGCCTGGCGTCGGCTGCGGAGGGCGTCTCGAGCATGCGCCGCTGGAAGCGCTCGCGCAGCTTCATGCGCGCATCGACGATCCGCGCCTCCTTGTCGTCCGGCATGCGCCGATGCTAACCGGAGCCCGCCGGCCGCAAAAGGCTGCCTGACCGGCGGCGGCCGGGCCGGGCGGGGCGCCGCCGTCCGGAAGTACCCGTCGCTGCGACGTGTTCTGGCACCATTGCAGGGCGAGTGCCAGCCCTGTACGCTTCGTTCCCCGCGCTCTCCCGGAGAGGCCGTGCAGCTGAAGGTCCTCACAGACCCGATCGACGACGACAAGTTCCACGACGAGTGCGGCGTGTTCGGCGTCATCGGCCACCCCGAGGCGGCGAACATCACCTACCTGGGGATCCATGCCCTCCAGCACCGCGGGCAGGAGTCCGCGGGCATCGCCGCGCTCGACGCCGGGCAGATCCAGGTGCACAAGACCATGGGGCTGGTCGCCGACAACTTCGACGCGGCGACGCTCGCCCGCCTGCCGGGCAACGCGGCGATCGGGCACACGCGCTACTCCACCGCCGGCCAGTCGCGCATCGAGAACGCGCAGCCCTTCGTCTTCAAGGGCGTCGCGGGACCGATCGCCGTGGCGCACAACGGCAACCTCGTCAACGCCGAGGAGCTTCGCGCCTCGCTCGAGGCGCAGGGCGCCATCTTCACCGGCTCGTCCGACACCGAGCTGCTCCTGCACCTCATCGCCCGGGAGCGCGAGGGGACGGCGGTGGAGCGCATCCAGCGCGCGCTGGCGCAGGTGCGCGGCGCGTACTCGCTCCTGTTCCTCACCCAGGACTCGATCATCGCCGTGCGCGACCCGCTCGGCTTCCGGCCGCTGGTGGTAGGGAAGCTGCGCGGCGTGCCCGTGTTCGCCAGCGAGACCTGCGCGTTCGACCTGATCGAGGCGAAGCTGGAGCGCGAGGTGGAGCCGGGCGAGATGGTGGTCGCCGACGCGTCCGGCGTGCGCACCGTGCAGAAGCTGCCGCCGCAGCGCAGCGGCAAGTGCATCTTCGAGCTGATCTATTTCGCCCGCCCCGACTCGCAGGTGTTCGGCCGCAGCGTGTACCGGACCCGCAAGGAGCTGGGCCGCCGCCTCGCCATCGAGCAGCCGGCGGAGGCCGACGTGGTGGTGCCGGTGCCCGACTCCGGCGTCGCGGCGGCGCTCGGCTACTCCGAGCAGAGCGGCCTTCCCTACGACATGGGGCTCATCCGCAGCCACTACGTGGGGCGCACCTTCATCGAGCCGTCGCAGTCGATCCGGCACTTCGGGGTGAAGTTGAAGCTCAACCCCGTGCAGCACGTGGTCAAGGGCAAGCGGGTGGTGGTGGTGGACGACTCCATCGTGCGCGGCACCACCAGCCGCAAAATCGTCAAGATGCTGCGCGACGCGGGCGCCAAGGAAGTGCACGTGCGCATCAGCGCGCCACCGACCAGGTGGCCTTGCTACTACGGGATCGATACGCCGGTGCGGAAGGAGCTGATCGCCGCCACGCACACGGTGGAGGAGATCGCCAAGTACGTCACCGCGGATTCGCTGGGTTATTTGTCCGAAAAGGGGATGCACGAGGCGGTGCGCGCCGAGCCGCGGACGTTCTGCGACGCGTGCTTCACGGGCGAGTACCTCGTCGAGCTCACCCCGCCCGCCCAGTCCGATCGCCGAGATTCAAGCGCTCGGCAGGTCGACTCGACCGCTCGATAGATCGAACGTAATCTGTTGGGGGGTCGAGGGGGGAGCGAGCTCCCCCTCGTGGAGGCGCCGAAGGCGCCGGACCGAAGAGGGTGTTGAGTCGCGATCCTGGACATCCCACCGCAGGGTGGGAGACTGTGCACCGTGGGGACCATTCTCGACCTGCTGCAGAAGGTGCAGCTGATCGACGACCGCGCGCACGACGCGGTGATGAGCCGCACCCGATCGCGCAGCGGCGGGCACATCGTCCAGCAGGTGGCCGAGCTGGGGCTGGCGACCGAGCCGTCGATCGCGCGGGCCATCTCGGTCGAGCTGGGGCTGCCGCGCATCGACCTGGAGATGACCCCACCCGAGACGGCGGCCCTGAACCTGCTCGAAGCGCGCATCTGCGCGGACCGCTTCGTGCTCCCCATCGCGCTGCGCGAGAACGGCGAGCTGCTCTGGCTGGCGATGGCGGACCCCACCGATCAAGACTCGATCGCGGTAGTGCGGCAAAGGACGCACAAGCGGGTCCGGCCGGCGGTGGCCGGGCCGAGCGAGATCCTCCGGGCGGTGCGGCAGTGCTACGGAGCGCCCGGTGCGGGCACGGAGCAGCAGCCGGAGGAGCCGCCCGCGCACAAGCTGGCCGAAATCGAGCTGGACGACACCTCGACGGAAGAGGTGGAGCTGGTCGGGCTGCAGGACGAGTCCGCCTCCCCGTTGGCGAAGATCGCCTCGGAGCTGGGCGTCACCGTGCCCGAGGACCTCCCCTCCAGGCGCGGCCGGCATCGGCAGGCGATGGACGTGCCCGGCGGGGATGACCGGCCGCACGTCTCGCACGCGACACCGCCTCGCGCGACCCCCCGCATCCCGCCGCCGACGCCCGCCCCGCCGACGCGAAAAGACACGCCGGCGCAGGGCACCGGTCCGGTCTCCCTGGCGGGGGCTGACCTCTTCACTGCCACCGGCGGGGGACCGATCGACACGGACGACCTCACCGACGACGATCTCGCGAGCCTCGGTGCCCTGCGGCAAAGCATGGAGAAGGCAGCGGTGGTGATGCGTGCCATCGCCGAGCTGTGCGTGGAGAACGGCGTGTTCACGGTCAAGGAGATGCGCCACAAGCGGAGCTGACCGTCAGGCCTTCGCGACGTCGCGGTGGGTGACCTTCACTCGCGCCCGGTGCTTTTGGGTGAGCCGTTTCGACAGCTCCTCGGCCAGGGCGACGCTGCGGTGGCGTCCGCCGGTGCAGCCGATGGAGACGGTGAGGTAGCTCTTTCCTTCGGCCTTGTATTGCGGGAGCAGGAAGGCGAGCAGCGACTCGAGGTGCTCGAGGAACTCCTGCGTCTGCGGCCGTCCCAACACCCACTCCGATACCCTCGGGTCGGTGCCCGGGTGCGGCTTGAGCCCCTCGACGAAGTAGGGATTGGGCAGGAAGCGGACGTCGAGCACCAGGTCGCTGTTGGCCGGAATGCCGTTGCGGTAGCCGAAAGAGACCAGCGTCACGTTGAGCGCGTCGGCGTCGCGAGCGGCGCCGAACCGTGCGGTGATGACGTCCCGCAGCTCGTGCACGTTCATCCGCGTGGTGTCGATCACCACGTCGGCGATGCCGCGCAGGTCGGCGAGCAGCTTGCGCTCCAGCGCGATGCCCTCGGCGACCGTGCCGTCCGGCGAAAGGGGATGCCTGCGCCGCGTCTCGCTGAAGCGGTGCGAGAGCGTCTCGTCCGCGGAGTCGAGGAAGACGACCTCCAGCCGGTGGCCGGCGCGCCGCACCTCGTCCACCTTCTGTGGCGTCTGGTCGAGGAAGCGGCCTTCGCGCGCGTCGATGACCAGCGCCAGCCGGTGCACCTCGTCGGAAGCCCCGTGCACCACCAGCTCGAGCAGCTTGGGCACGAGCAGCACCGGCAGGTTGTCGATGCAGAACCAGCCGGCGTCTTCCAGGGCCCTGATCGCCGTCGATTTGCCGCCGCCCGACATGCCGGTGAGCAGCACGATGCGGAGCGGCGGGGCCAAGTCACTCCACCTCGTCGCCGATGCCGCGCGTCACGGTCGCCTGGGCGATCTCGCGCGAGAGCTTCTCCTGGAAGTCCTTGGCCGAGTGGTGCCCCTGCAGCTTGAGCAGGTGGTTGCGGGCGGCGACCTCGACGATGGTGGTCAGGTTGCGGCCGGGGCGCACCGGCACGACGAGCAACGGCACCTCGGTGTCGAGCATGCTGTACTTCTGCTCCTCGATTCCCAGGCGATCGTACTCGACGCGGTCGTCCCACTCGACCAGCTCCACCACCATCTCGACCTTCTTGCGGTCGCGCACCGCCGACACGCCGAACAGGTCCTTGATGTTGATGATGCCGATCCCGCGGATCTCCATGTGGTGCTTGATGATGTCCGAGCCGCTCCCGTACACCGAGCCGCCCTGCCTCTTCTTCAGATCCACGATGTCGTCGGCGACCAGGCGGTGGCCGCGGGTCACCAGGTCGAGCGCCAGCTCGCTCTTGCCGATGCCGCTCTTCCCCAGGATCAGGACGCCGACGCCGATCACGTCGATCAGCACGCCGTGGACCGAGGTGCTGGCGGTGAGCGCCTCCTGCAGGAACCGCTCGATGTTGTCGATGAAGGTGCTGGAGAGGTGGCTCGTGCGCATGAGCGGCACGCGGGCATCGCTGGCCTCGCGCTTGATCATGTCGTTGACGGGCAGGTTCTTGGTGACCACGAGGCAGGCGACGGGCAGCCGGAACAGGCCGCGCATGCGGGCCTGCGCCTCGGCCGGCTTGAGCGTGGCCAGGTAGCTCATCTCGGTGTTGCCGAAAACTTGAAGTCGGTCCTTGTGGATGTGCTCGGTGAAGCCGCTCAGCGCCAGCCCGGGTTTCTGGATGCGCGAGCTGACCACGCGCCGGTCGAGACCTCCTTCGCCGGCGAGCAGCTCGAGGCGGAGGTCGAAATCCTGGTCCTTGAGGAGCGTCTCGACCTTGATGGAGTCCATCGAGAACCAGACTATAACAGCGCCTCCTTCCAGACGAGGAAACGCCCGTGCCGAATGACCGCCCCGTTCTGCTCGCCTTGGCGCTCGCCGCCTGCGCCTCGGCGCCCCAGCCGCGCGCCGCTGACCAAGCCGCCGCTCCGCAGCCGCCGGTCGCGCGGAAGGAGCAGCACGTCACTCCGATCAACGGCGACGCGCTGCGCGACGATTATTTCTGGCTGCGCAACAAGGGGACGCCGGAGGTGGAGTCGTACCTGCGGGCCGAGGCGGCCTACGCGGACGCGCTGATGAAGCCGACCGTGGAGCTGCAGAAGAAGCTCTACGGGGAGATGCTCTCCCGTATCCAGGAGGACGACTCGACCGCTCCGGTGCGGATCGGCTCGCACTGGTATTACCAGCGCACCGAGAAGGGGAAGCAGTACCCGATCCTGTGCCGCAAACCGGCGCCCGACGCCGCGGAACAGGTCATCCTCGACCTGAACGCGCTGGCCGCTGGCAAGAAGTTCCTCGGCCTGGGCGGCTGGGAGGTCAGCGACGACGGGAACCGGCTGGCCTACACGACGGACGAGACGGGTTTCCGGCAGTACGACCTGTACGTCCGCGACCTGCGCAGCGGCGCCGACGGACCGGAGAAGATCGCGCGGGTGGATTCCGCTGCCTGGAGCCGCGACGGCAAGGCGCTCTTCTACGTGGTGGAGGACGAGCAGGAGAAACGGCCCTACCAGCTGTGGCGGCACGCGGTCGGCTCGAGCGGCAAGGACGACCTGGTCTACGAGGAGAAGGACCACGCCTTCAACCTGGAGGTCGAGCGGTCGCGCTCGAAGGACTTCATCTTCGTGACCTCGGCGAGCCATACCACCAGCGAGGTGCGCTTCTTCGGCGCCAGCGACCCGAACGCGGCGCTGGTGCTCCTGCAGCCCCGCCAGCCGGGGCACGAGTACTACGTCGACGCCCGCGGCGGGACCCTCTACATCCGCACCAACTCCGGCGGGCGGAACTTCCGCCTGGTCACCGCTCCGGTCTGGGCTCCGCGCAAGGAGAACTGGACCGAGGTGTTGCCGCACCGGGAGGACGTCATGTTGGAGGACGTGGAAGTCTTCCGCGACTTCGTCGCGCTGCACGAGCGCGAAGGCGGGCTGCCGCAGATCACCTTCCTCGATCCGGCCAGCGCCGCGCGGCGGCGCGTGAGGTTCCCCGAGGCGGACTACGAGGTCTCGCCGGACAAGAACCCCGAGTACGACCAGAAGACGTTCCGCGTGATCTACCAGAGTCCCGTCACCCCGCGGAGCTGGCTGGACGTGGACGCCTCCTCGCTCTCGCAAGAGCTGGTGAAGCGCCAGCCGGTCCCGAACTACGACCCGTCACGCTACGAGGTCGAGCGCATCTGGGCGCCCGCGGCCGATGGCGCAAAGGTGCCGATCGCCGTGCTGCACAAGAAGGGCGTCGCGCGAGACGGCAAGAGCCCGCTGCTCCTCTATGCCTACGGCTCGTACGGGTACGCCATCCCGGACACCTTCAACTCGAACGTGTTCTCCCTGGTGGACCGCGGCGTGACCTACGCCGTGGCGCACATCCGCGGCGGCGGCGAGCTGGGCAAGAAGTGGCACGACCAGGGCCGCATGATGAACAAGATGAATACCTTCACCGACTTCATCTCCTCCGCCGAGCACCTGGTCGCGCAGGGCTACACCTCGAAGGACCGCCTCGCCATCATCGGCGGCAGCGCCGGCGGCCTCCTGATGGGTGCGGTCACCAACCTCCGCCCCGACCTGTTCCACGCGGTGGTCACCTACGTCCCCTTCGTCGACGTGATCAACACCATGCTGGACGAATCCCTCCCCCTCACCGTCGGCGAGTTCGAAGAGTGGGGCAACCCGAAGAAGCCCGACGAGTACCGCTACATGAAGCAGTACAGCCCCTACGACAACGTCGCGGCCAAGGCGTACCCCACCATGCTGGTCCGCTCGTCCTACAACGATTCCCAGGTAATGTACTGGGAGCCCGCCAAGTACGTCGCAAAGCTCCGCTCGCTCAAGACCGACTCGAATCCACTCCTCTTCAAGATCAACATGGACCCGGCCGGCCACGGCGGCGCGTCGGGCCGCTACGACCGTCTGAAAGACGTCGCTTACGACTACGCATTCGTCGTCCGCGAGCTCACCGAGCCGTAATGACGATCAGTATTTGGAATCCTCGCCGGTGATCAACCCGGCGATCTCGGAACCGGACTGCGCCGCCGTTATCGATTGACGAAACGGCGGCGACTTGAACAGCCGCGAGATCCGCGCCAGCGCCTTGAGGTGGATCCCCGCCGAGTTCTCCGGGGCGAAGAGGACGAAGAAGAGGTACGTGGGCTTCCCGTCGATCGCCGCGAAGTCCAGGCCGCGCTTCGACCGGCCGAAGGCGGCGAGCAGGTTGGGCACTCCGGGTAGCTTGCCGTGCGGGATCGCCACTCCCTCGCCGACGCCGGTGGAGCCGAGCTTCTCGCGTTCCAGCAGGACCTCGGTGAGCCGGCCCGGATCCAGGCCGTGCGCGCGTGCGAGCGGGGTGCACAACTCGCGCAAGACGCCCGCCTTGTCGGTCGCTTGCAGGTCCGGGAGGATCAGATCCTCGCGCAGGAACTCGGCGATCTTCATCGCGAGCGAGCCTACACCCGGACCCGTGCGGGCGGCCAGAACGCGCGCACGGTGGGTAAAGCTGGCGAGCCGCCCTACTTCGCCGACGCGGCCGCGATGGGCGGCTGGGCGCCTGCCTGGGCGCCGCCTGCGGCGGCGACGGTCGTCATCTCCCCGTTGGCCTGGATGAGACCGAAGTTCCCGTCCCGCCGCCGGTAGACGACGTTCACGTCCCGCGAGCCGGGGCGCGTGAAGACGAGGAAGTCGTTGTTCATCAGGTCCATCTGCATGAGCGCCTCTTCCACGCTCATCGGCTTGGCCAGGAACTCGTTCGACCGCACCACCTCCGGCGGCAGGCCCTCGGTCGCAGAGGCCGCGAAGATCTCGTACCGCACCCGCACCGGCTCGCGTGCGTGCACATGTGCGGGCCGGTGGTTCTTCAGCCGGTCCTTGTACTTCTTCAGCTGCCTCTCGATCTTGTCGCAGGCCAGGTCGATCGAGGCGTACATGTCCTCCGACTTCTCCTTGCCCCGCACGTGGAAGGTCCCGGCGTGCAGGTTGATGTCCGCGTGATGCAGGTAGCGCTCGAGCGAGAGCGTGACGTGGGCCTCGGTCACCTTGTCCAGGTACTTGTCGACCACCTTGCTCAGCTTGTCCGTGACGTGGTTCCGCAGGGCGTCGGTGGCGAACATGTTCCTGAAGGTGATGTTGACCTGCATGCTTGGTCCCTCCGGTGGGGCGAGCCCTTTCCGGGTTCGATGAAAGCAGGATCCGGGTGCCGCACCGGCATTTGAAGCCGGCGCTAGAAGAACCGCTTTCGCTTGCTGCTCGGCAGGATGCCGAGCACCTCCCTGTATTTGGCGACGGTGCGCCGCGCGATGTCCACGTTCTGCGTCCGCAGGACCTCGACGATCTTCTGGTCGCTGTACGGCTTGTCGCCCGGCTCCGCGGCGACGATCTGCTTGATCTGGTTCTTCACCGCTTCCGAGGCGATGTCTTCGCCGCCCACCCGCGAGATCGACGAGTTGAAGAAGAACTTGAGCTCGTAGATGCCCTGGGGCGTATGCACGTACTTGTTGGTGGTGACGCGGGAGACGGTGCTCTCGTGCATCCCGATGTCCTCGGCCACGTCGCGCAGGATCAAGGGCCTCAAGAACTGGATGCCCTTGTCCAGGAACTCGCGCTGGAACTTGATGATCGAGTCGGCCACCTTCACGATCGTCCGCTGCCGCTGGTGGATGGAGCGGATGAGCCACACCGCCGAGCGCAGCTTGTCCTGGATGTACTCCTTCGCCTTTCCGTTGCTGGCCCCGTTCTTGAGCGCCTGCCGATAGTGCGCCGAGATGCGCAGCTTGCTCAAGCCGTCGTCGTTCAGGACCGTCACGTACTGATCACCGATCTTGTGGATGTAGACGTCCGGGGTGATGTACTGCGGCTCGTCGGTAGCGTAGCGCCGCCCCGGCTTGGGGTCCAGCCGCGCGAGCAGCTTCACCGCCGCCACGACCTCGTCGAGCGGGACGCGCAGGTCCTTGGCGATGGATTGGTACTTCTTCGTCTCCACGTTCTTGAGGTGCCCGGTGATGATCGCGGGCAGCAGGTCTGCATCCGGGTCGTCCTTCCCCGCGCCTTCGGCGAGGAACCAGCGGGCCTGGATCAGCAGACATTCGCGCAGATCGCGCGCGCCGCATCCGATCGGCTCGAACCGCTGGATGATCCGCAGCACCTTCTCCGCGCACGCCGCCGAGACGCCCGTCTCCAGCGCCAGGGAGACCAGCGGGTCGGCCTCGCCCCGCGCCGCCCGTGCCGCCGCGGCAGCCTTCGCCGCCGCCTTGAGCGCCTTCTCCGCCGTCTGCGCCGCGTCCTCGTCGGAGCTGCTGGCCAGGACGGCGGGGACCTCCACGTCCTCGCGCAGCGCCGGCACCGTCGGTTCCGCGTCCGGGTCCATCACCAGGTAGCCGTCGCGGTTCAGGTTGCCGATGATCAGCCCCCCGAGTTGCTCCTCCTCGGGCGTCAGCCCCGCCATCCGGAGCTGCTCCATCAGGTGCTCGGTCAGCCCCTCGGCGCGGGTGAGCGTGTCCTGGTAGTTGGGCAGGTCCTCCGCCGACATCCCGCCGCTCGAAGGCGCGGTGTGCTGCGTCTGGTAGTTGTCGAGGTATTGCTCCCAGTCGATGTCCGCGCGCTGCACCTCGCCGTCGGCCTGCTGCTTGGCGTCGTTCTCGCGGTCCAGCGGCTTCTCGGGCAAGAGCTCGCTGGCCTCGATCGATTCGTTCAGGGTGGCGGTCAGCTCGGCCGGGGCCTCGTCCAGCTCCGCCTCGGCGCCCTCGGCGGGCTCCTCCAGGAGCGGGTTCTGCTCCATCTCGGTGCGGATGAGGTCGACGAGCTCCAGCCGCGAGAGCTGCAGCAGCTTGATCGCCTGCTGCAGCTGAGGCGTCATCACCAGCTGCTGGCTGAGGCGAAGAGTCTGCTTGAGCTCCAGTGCCATTTCTATGCTCTCCCTTTCATTCCAGCTTGAACCGCTCGCCCAGGTACACGGCGCGGGCGCGCTCCGAGGCCGCGATCTGCGAGGGCGTGCCCGCTTCCAGCAGGCGCCCCTCCACCAGCAGGACGGCGCGGTCGCAGATGCCCAGCGTCTCGCGCACCGCGTGATCGCTGATCAAGACGCCCAGGCCGCGCTCCCGCAGCTTGCCGATCAGCCGCTGCAGCTCGTGGACGGCGATGGGGTCGATCCCGGCGAACGGCTCGTCGAACAGCAGGAAGCGCGGCTCGGCCAAGAGCGCCCGCGCGATCTCCGTCCGCCGCCGCTCGCCGCCCGAGAGCTGCTCGCCCAGCGAGTCCGCCACGCGGAGCAGGTCGAACTCGTGCAGCACGTCGTCGGTGCGGTCGCGCGCCTCGTGCCCGAGCACGCCGTGTCCCTCGAGGACCAGGAGCAGGTTCTGGCGGACGGTCAGCTTGCGGAAGATGCTCGGCTCCTGCGGCAGGTACCCGAGCCCCATCCGCGCGCGCCGGTGGAGCGGCAGCCCGGAGAGGTCCTGTTCGCCGAGGCGCACCTCGCCCTCGTCAGGGTGCAGAAGGCCCACCACGCAGTGGAAGCTGGTCGTCTTGCCGGCCCCGTTGGGGCCGAGAAGGCCCACCACCTCGCCGGGGTTCACGTCGAACGAGACCCGGTCCACGACCTTCCGGCCGCGGAAGCTCTTCGACAGCCCGCGGGCGTGCAGCGCGCTCACGGCTTCACCCCGGATGCCGGCCGCGCCTCGTCCTGGTGCACCTCGGGCCGGAGCCGGCCGTGGGCCCGCTCGACGCGGATCTCGTGCGTGTCCAGCGCCAGCGCGATCCGCTCGCCGACCAGCACGTCGCCCCGGTCGAACACGCGGGGATCGCCGGTCAGGAGCACCTCGCGCGTGCGCGCGTCGTAGTCGGCGTTCTGCGCCACCGCGCGGCGATCGCCCTGCCGCAGCTCGACTCCGCCGCGCAGGTAGAGGTGGGTCAGCTCCCCGGACGAGTCGTAGTGCGCGTCCATGCGCGGGCCGCGGACCACCACGTCGCCCCGCCGCACCACCACGTCGTCGGTGAAGCGGGCCAGGCGCTCCGAGCGGTCCAAGGACAGCCGGGACGCCTCGACGCGCGTGGGCAGCTGCGGCGCCTCGTCCGCCTCGGGCACCGAGCGTCGCAGCACGAGCCTGGGCTTCTGCACGTCGACGTCCTCGGTGTCGAGGCGCATGACGATGCGGTCGCCCATCAAGGTCTCGGAGCCGTCGCGCAGCACCGGGTCGTCCTTGCCGTCGCCGGTGAGCACCAGCGTCTGGCCCCTGGCGTCGAACACGCCGTGCGCGCCGTCCGCCGTGCGCTTGCCGCGCTGCACGTGCACGTTCCCGTCGACGGTGAACCTCTCCAGCTTCTGCCCGAGCAGAGCCGGGTCGTCGCGCCCGCGCCGGCGCGCCTTGCGCTGCGGCGGCGGCCGCTGCTCGTCGGGGGCGAACTCGACCACCGCGCGATCGCCGGTCACCACCATCCCGTCGCGCGACAGGCGGACCGACCCGTCCAGCAGCGTGCGCCGCTCGCGGGGCTCCATCCGCATGGTCTGCGCGGTGAAGTCCACCGGACCTGCAGGCGCGGCGGCCACCGCGAGCGCGGCTGCGAGGGCAATCATCGGCGCTCCGCCCGCTTGCGGCTCGCCGGCTGCCGGTTCGCGGTGGGCTGCGGGGCTGGATCGCCCGTCGGCTCGAGCGTGCCGGCGACCCCGCCGGTCAGGGTGACGTCGCTGCCGTCCGCGCGAGCGGAGAAGCCCTGCGAGTGGACCGCGTATCCGGGGCCCTGCGCGTCGACGCGGCGGTCGCCGCTGAGCCGGTCCGCGGGGCCGTCCCAGAAGACCCGGTCGGTGGTTCCCTGATCGCCGCGCGAGGCATGGAACGTCACGCCGCCCGAGGCGTTTCCGCGCTTGTTGCCCAGGTCGCCTTCGACGCGCGGCGCGGTGAGCAGCACCTCGCCGAACGTCCCGTAGCCGGTGCCCACCTCGGGGTACAGGCTCGCCACCGCGACCCGGCCGTCCAGCCGCCCGCCCGTCCGGTAGTACGCCATCTCCCGCGCCGTGCCTCGCGCGGCCACCCGCCCATCGGACAGTCGGGCGAACGCCACTCCATGCAAGGTGAGATCCGGAGCTCCGGGGGGTGGGGAATGATCCGACAGGTCCTGGGAGGGCGCTGGCTGTGCCCCGCAGCCCAGGAGGAGCGCTGCAGCAGCACCGGGGATGACGAACTGGCTCCACATTTGCAAGGAACACTAGCACCCGCCCCGGCCCGTGTCGAGGTCCGGGGCCGCCGTCGGGCTGCAGAAAATCCGTCAATAGTTCAACGGATTGACCCCGGTCGTGTGCGCCACCGCGCATGCATCCACACCCACTGATCCGGCCAGGCTCGGACGTCCTCCTCGATGGCCGCGGTCGCCGCCGCGGTGAGCGCGAGTGAATCCGCCTCCCGGTCCCCCGTGGCGGGCACGACGAGGCGCGAGATCCGGATCCGATGCACGCCTGGGGCCACCCGGCGGATCCGTCCGAACACGACGGCCGCGCCCGTACGCACCGCGAAGTCCGCGGGCGCCCGTGGAGTGAACGCTTCTCTCCCGAAGAACGAAACGAAATGACCGGCGACTTCCGTATCCTGGTCGATGAGCGCCGCCACGACGCCGCCCTTGCGCAGGTGCCGGATGAACCCACGCGCGACGCCGGGATGGTCGCGCCACAGGCTGACGATCCCGGTCGACGCGCGCGACCTCTCCAGCAGCGCCGTCAACCGCGGATCCTGCGCCTCGCGCGCCACCGTGGCGACGGGCAGGCCTTCCGCGGCGACGCGCCGGGCGAGGAGCTCCCAGTTGTCGAGATGACAGGAGATGGCCACCACGCCGCGTCCCTCGGCGTGGGCGGCGGTCATGATTTCGAGCGAGCCCGGATCGAATTGCACGGCGCGGGCCAGATCGAGGCGCTCGAGTGCCACCAGCTCGAGGGCCGAGCGCCCCAGGTTGGCGAACGAGGTGCGCCCGATCCGAGCGCGCCAGCCACGGTCGCGATCGGGAAAAGCGATCGCCAGCTGCTCGAGCGCGGCGCGCCGATGCCGCGGAGCGACGAACCAGGCGAGCCATCCGGCAGCGGCGCCCAGCGCGAGCGCCACCCGGCGAGGGAGCCGCGAGAGCACAGGCAGCAGCAGCATCAGCGCGCGCACCCGCAGCTCGCGGCGCATCCGCTTGCCGAGGGGCACCGCGCGCCGGGCGGAAGGCGCAGCGGTCTGGGGCGCGGCGGGGCTCATCCTCGCGGAGCCGGCGCGTCCTCTGGTGGCGGCCATCCCACCGTCGCTGCCAGGAGCAGCTCGCACAGCGCTCGCACCGCCCCACGGCCCGCCTGGTGCGGCGCCACCCAGCTGACCTCGCGCAGCACCTCGGGCGCGGCGTCCGCCGGCGCGCAAGACAGCGCGGCGAGGCGCAACGCCGGCAGATCGTTCACGTCGTCGCCCATGAACGCGGTGGCGGCGAGCGGGATGCCCACCCCGTCGCAGATCTGCTGCAGCGCGGGTCCCTTGGCGCGCGACGAGCCGACCACCGGCTCGATGGTCAGCTCGCGGCAGCGCTGCTGCACCAGCTCCGCGTGCCGTCCGGTGAGCGCCGCGACCTTGACCCCGCCGTGGAGCTGCAAGAGGCGCAGCCCGTGGCCGTCGCGGACGTCGAACGCCTTCAGGGCCTCGCCATCCTTGCCATAGAAGAGGCGGCCGTCGGTGAGCGTGCCGTCGACGTCCAGCACCACCAGCCGGATGCGTCGCAACAGCTCGCGCGGCGGCTTCCTGGATCGCGGCGGCACGCCCGGGCTTGTATCAGAACCGGAAGGCGGCGCCGCCCGAGCCCACCGCGCGTGCGCCGCGGGCACCCCGAAGCACGCCTGCCGAGGCGATCAACGATAGACGGCCGGGCGGAGCGAATGCGAGGCCGCCCTGCACCTGGGTGAACCCGACGGTGTGCTGACGCGTGAAGTCGGTCGCGCCGAGCAGCGACACCTCGGCGAATACGCCGAGGCGCGCAAGCGGCGCGAACCCCAGCTGGAGCGCCAGTTCGCCGTCGTTGGTGTGGGCCGTGCCCGGGTTGGCGCCGAAGACGCGGCCCAGCGTGCCCCGGACGGTGAGCTGGGCTGGCCCCGACCGGAAGGCGCGCACCCGGGCCTGGGCGGTGGGCCGGTAGAAGCCCTCCGGAAAGATGTCGAGCCCCACTCCGACGTCGATCGCGTCCGATATGCCATGATCGAGCCGCGCACCGTGGAATGGTCGCCCCGCCCGCGCCGTCAGCGCCGTGACGCCCGCGGGCTGCGGACCCAAGGCGGCCAGCCCCGGGAGCGGATCGTCGGCCGGGAGCGGCTCGAAGCCCGTTGCGACCGCGGCAGCGGCCGCGGCGAGAAGGACCGGGATCATCCGCCCCTCGTGTACGCGGTCTCCCACGATTCGGAGAGCATCGATCGCAGGTCGGCGGCCGAGATGCCCCGGTGCATGGTCAGGCGCTGCAGCGTGAACGGATCGGTGTTCCCGCGCGCGCCGACCACCGCGCCGCGGTAGCCGACCCTCTGCACGACGTGCCGGACCCATTGCGTCTGGTCGTTGTACGGGTACGCGAAGAAGTCGATGCCCTGCCCGAGGTAGGCCTGGAGCGCGGCGCGGCTCTGCTCGATCTCGGCATCTAGGTCTGCGCTCTGCAGGCCGGTGAGCCTGCGATGGGAGACCGTGTGCGACCCGATCTCCATCCCGGCGTCCTTCAGGGCGCGCACCTCCGGCCAGACGAGGTAGCGGCGACGGCCCTGCACGACCCGGGTGGCCGCGTCCCGCGCGCAGAACCCCGAGACGATGAAGAAGGTCGCCTTCTGCCCGCGAGCCACCAGTCGCGGCAGCACCTCGGTCCCGACGTCCTCGTAGCCGTCGTCGAAGGTGAGCACCACCGGGTGGCGCGGGAGCTTGCCGGCGCCGTCGTACGCGTCGAGGACCTCGCGGAGCGTGATCGTCTCGAAGCCCGCCGAGCGGAGGTAGTCCAACTGGGCGTCCAGCTCGTTCGGCGCGACGGTGAGCGGCTCTCCGCCGTCCCCTACCGAGTGGTACATGAGGATGGGCACGCCCTCGCCGCAGGCGGCGCAGAGGGCCGCGCAGACCAGAAGCGCTATCCGGGGAGGGGGCACCCGCCGGGACCCTACCATCCACCACCTACACGCCGTCCAGTACCGCTGTAAGCGCGTGCAGTTACCGCCCCATCAGAGCAGTGCGGATCCGCTGCACGTCCGCGACCGTCTCCTCCCAGAGGGGGAAGGTGAGCGAGTTGGGGCCGTCGGAGAGCGCGCGATCGGGGTCCTCGTGCACCTCGCAGAAGAGGGCGTCGATCCCGACCGCCGCCGCGGCCCTCGCCAGCGGAGGGGCGAGGGTCCGGTCGCCTCCGGTGCGATCCCCCTGGCCGCCGGGCTGCTGCACGGAATGGGTCGCGTCGAAACACACCGGCGCGAACTTCCGCATGGCGATCAGTCCGCGGAAGTCGACCACCAGGTCGTGGTAGCCGAAGGTCGCACCCCGCTCGGTGAGGAGCACGTCGTGGCAGCCGGCCTCGAGCAGCTTCGCCACCGCGTTCTTCATGTCCGTGGGCGCGAGGAACTGGCCCTTCTTCACGTTGACCGCGCGGCCGGTGGCGCCGGCCGCGAGGAGCAGGTCGGTCTGGCGGCAGAGGAACGCCGGGATCTGCAGGACGTCGGCGACCTCGGCCACCGGTGCGCACTGGACCACCTCGTGCACGTCGGTCAGCACGGGGAGGCCGGTCTCCTGCTTCACGCGTGCCAGCACCCGCAACCCCTGCCTGAGGCCAGGGCCCCGGAAGCTCTTTCCACTGGTGCGGTTCGCTTTGTCGAAGGAGCACTTGAAGACCGCGGGCAGCCCGTGCCGCTGCGCCACGTCGGCCACCTTGCGCGCCGCCGCGAGCGTCTGGGCCTCGCCTTCGATCACGCACGGTCCCGCGATGAGGAGCAGCGGCTGTCCGGGCCCGACCTCGGCGCGGCCGACCTTCATGCCTGCGCCTTGGGCGCGCCCGCCGGGAACTGGATGTCCGGCGTGGGCCGCGGCGGCTCACCGGGCTTCTCCCCGCGCCCCTGCCTCGCGCGCTGCTCGAGCGCGGCCCGCACGAACCCGGAGAAGAGGGGATGCGGCTGGAAGGGCTTGGACTGGAACTCCGGATGGAACTGGCAGCCGAGGAAGTACGGGTGCCCCTCCAGCTCGATCACCTCGACCAGCCCGAGCTGCTCGTTCACGCCGGAGGCGATGAACCCGCGCTCCTCGAACCGGGGCCGGTAGGCGTTGTTCACCTCGTATCGGTGCCGGTGCCGCTCGGAGATGAGCGGCCGGCCGTAGAGCTTCTGCGCCAGGCTGCCCGCCTTGAGCGTGCAGTCGTAGGCGCCCAGGCGCATGGTGCCGCCCTTGGCCACCACCGACTTCTGGTCGGCCATCAGGCTGACCACCGGGTGCGGCGTCGCCTCGTCGAACTCGTGCGAGTTGGCGCCGGCGAGGCCCAGCACGTTGCGCGCGAACTCGATGGCCGCCATCTGCAGGCCCAGGCAGATGCCGAAGAACGGCACCTTCTTCTCGCGCGCGTAGCGCACCGCCTCGATCTTGCCCTCGGTGCCGCGCATGCCGAATCCGCCCGGCACCAGGATGGCGTCCGCGTGCGAGAGGAGCGTCTCGGCGCCCAGCTTCTCCACGTCGGACGAATCGACGTACTCCAAGCTGACCCGGCAGTCGTTTGCGATCCCGCCGTGCACCAGCGCCTCGTTGAGCGATTTGTAGCTCTCGGTCTGGTCGACGTACTTGCCGACGATGGCGATGCGCACCTCGCGCGAGGGCTCCTTCACCGCCTTGACGATCTTCTCCCACTTGTCGAGGCGGGGCGCGCGGCTCCAGATGTTGAGCAGCTCGGCCACGCGGTCGTCCAGGCCCTCCTCGTGGAGAGCGAGCGGCAGCTCGTAGATGGTGGACACGTCGGCGGCGGTGAAGACGCTCCCCGGCTCCACCGAGCAGAACAGCGCGATCTTGTCCTTGATCTCCTTGGACAGTGCGCGGTCGGTCCGGCAGAGCAGGATGTCGGGCTGGATACCGATCTCGCGCAGCTTCATCACGCTGTGCTGGGTGGGCTTGGTCTTCACCTCGTGCGCGGTCTGGATGTAGGGAACCAGCGTGAGGTGCAGGTAGATCGCGTTCTCGCTGCCCACGTCGTACTTCATCTGCCGGATGGCCTCGAGGAACGGCAGGCTCTCGATGTCGCCGACCGTGCCGCCCACCTCGACGATGACGATGTCGTTGCCGTCGGCGGCGTTCAGGATGAAGCGCTTGATCTCGTCGGTGATGTGGGGAATCACCTGCACGGTCTTGCCCAGGTACTCGCCGTGCCGCTCCTTGTTGATGACGTTCTGGTAGATGCGGCCGGTGGTGGCGTTGTTGTGCCGCGACATCTTCGCCGAGCTGAAGCGCTCGTAGTGGCCCAGGTCGAGGTCGGTCTCGCCGCCGTCGTCGGTGACGTACACCTCGCCGTGCTGGAACGGGCTCATCGTGCCCGGGTCGACGTTGATGTACGGGTCGAGCTTCAGGTGGGTGATCTTCAGACCGCGGTTCTCCAGCAGCGCGCCCAGCGATGCGCTGGAGAGGCCCTTGCCCAGGGACGACACCACGCCGCCGGTCACGAAGATGAACTTGGTGCGCTTGCCGCGCGGCGCGTCCATGCGGCTGCCTCGCAGTGCGCTCATCCGTGCCTCCTTTGCTCGTCCGAGTACAAAGCCCTGACGCGCTCCAGATCTTCCGGCGTATCGACGGCGGCCGAGCTCCAGGGGCCGACCGCCACCTCGATCGCATGCCCGTGATACAGCGCGCGGAGCTGCTCGAGGCCTTCGGCGCGCTCGAGCGCCGTCTCGGGCAGCTTGGCGAAGCGGTACAGGAAGGACGCCGAGAAGCCGTAGATGCCCAGGTGCGCGAGCCCGGCGACCTCTCCGGCCAGCCGGGGGAAGGGGATCAGGCTGCGCGAGAAATACAGGGCGCGCCCGCCGTGGTCGAGCACCACCTTGACCACGCTCGGCTGGTCCGCCTCGCCCGGGTCGAGCGGCCGCGCGGCGGTGGCCATCTCCGCACCCTGTCGCACCAGGTTTCCGACGGCGGTGATCGCGCGCGGATCGATGAGCGGCTCGTCGCCCTGGACGTTCAAGTATCCGTCGGCCGTGACGACCTGCGCGGCCTGCGCGATGCGCTCGGTGCCGTTGCGCGCCTCTCCCGTGATCACCGCGCGGAAACCGGCGGAGGTCACGGCGTGCGCGATGCGGGCGTCGTCGGTCGCGACCGCGATCTCGTCGAGCCCCTCCGCGAGCGCGGCGCGCTGGCAGACGCGCACGATCATCGGCGCGCCGCAGAGGTCGGCGAGCGGTTTTCCAGGCAGTCGCTGGGCCGAGTAGCGCGCGGGGATGAGTGCTGCGAGGCGCACGTCGCGTTGTAATCCGCGGCGGCCGAATCTGCAACCCTGGGCAACGGCCGCGGAACGGCATAGAGAAAAGGGGATGTCGCACATCGACCCCCAGGTCGATCCCGAGGTTCTGGCGGACATCCGGCGCGCCGCGTTCGAGCTCCGCCAGACCGATCCGCAGGAGGCGGTCCGGCTCCTCCGGCGGGCGGCCGCGACGGGCGGCGGCGCGGAGGTCCTGGCGCGGGGTGCCCTCGGCGAGATCTACCTGGAGGAGTTCGGCGACCTCGACGGCGCCGAGCACGAGTTCCGCGCGGTGCTGCAGGCGGTGCCCGGACTTCCCGCGGCCGAGTTGGGACTCGCGCGGGTCCTGCGCGAATCAGGCGACCGGCGCGGCGAGCTGCAGTCGCTGGCGCGGGCCGTGGAAGGGCTGTCGCGCGACGTGGCAGGCTTCCGCGAGCGCAAGGCGGACGGCGAGCCGCTGCCGGCGGGCGCCGAGGAAGTGGTGCTCACGCTGCTGGAGGTCGCGCTCGACCGGGCGCGCCTCGATCCGGACCAGCGCATCGAGGAGGACCTCCTCCGGTGGGCGGCGCAAGAGCGGCTGTTCGACGCGCTCGGCGAGGAGGACGAGGAGCCGCAGCAGGACTGGGTCCGCTTCCATTCGCTGTGGACGCAGCTGCGGCAGCTCTCGGGACGCCCGGAGGAAGCGGCGCGGGCGCTCGCCGAGGCGGAAGAGGCGGGACAGCTGCCGGCGCGAGACGCAGCGGCATTGCGTCGCGACGCGCTGGAGGAGACGGGCGATGTCGAAGGCGCCGCGGCCCAGGCCCGCCGCGTGGTCGAGCTCGATTCGCGGGGCGACGGAGCCGGGCGCGGACCGGCTGCCATCGACGTCCTGCGAGCAGCCGCGCTGACCGCCGTGGCGGGCGACGAGAAGTCGGCATCGGAGATGCTCCAGGGCGCCCTGGCGCGGGCAGAGGCGGAGCTGCCGGGCGCGCCGGCGGATCGGCGGGCCGGGCTGGAGGACGCCATCCGGCGCTATCGGGACGCGCTTTTGCCCGAGCCGGGCGCGCTCATTTCGCTGGGCGTGAAGAAGTAGCCCAGGCGATCGCGTCGTCGATCCGGTCCTGCCCGAAGAACAGCTCCGATCCGACGGCGGAGACGACGGACGGCTTGTCGATGTCCCGATCGTCCCCGAAGCTCGCCCGGAACAAGCCCCGGATGCAGTCGCCCTGGCGCGGATCCGCCTCGAGCTCCAGGGCGGGCGCGCCGGCGTCGTCCATCGGAAGCTAGAACAATTTCGTGCGCAAGCGCCGCAGGCGCGAAAGGCGCCGGCGCGACTTCCTTCTCATCTGCCCCGCTCCTCGCAGAACCGCACCAGGATGTGCGCGATCCGCTCCGCCGCCCGCCCGTCCCAGAGATCCGGCACGCGGCCCTTCTTCCCACGTCCTTCCAGCACGGCCACCGCCGCGGGCACCACCTGGGCGGGATCCGTTCCCACCAGCGTGTTGCTGCCCACCTCCACCGTCACCGGCCGCTCGGTGTTGTGCCGCACGGTCAGGCACGGCACGCCGAGCGCGGTGGTCTCCTCCTGGATACCGCCCGAGTCCGTCATCACCAGGCGAGCATTCGCCGTCAGGGCGAGGAAGTCCAGATAACCGATGGGGTCCGCGAGCTTGAGCCCGCGCGCGCTCTCCGCCTTGGCCCTGAGCGTGGCATCCAGCGACAGCCGCGCGCGCGTGCGCGGATGCACCGGGAAGACCACCGGGATGCGCCCCGACACCTCGGCCAGCGCGACGAGCAGCCTCTCCAGCGCGGCCGGCTCGTCCACGTTGCTCGGCCGGTGCAGCGTCGCCAGCGCGTACTCTCCCTTGCGCACCCCCAGCTGCTCGTGGATCCGGCTCTCGCGGGCCCGGGGCAGCGCGGCGTGAAGGCTGTCGATCATCACGTTCCCGACGAAGTGCACCCGGTTGGGGTCGATGCCTTCCTTCGCGAGGTTCTGGTCGGCGTCCCGGGAGGGAGTGAACAGGAGCTCCGACATCCGGTCGGTCAGGACCCGGTTGACCTCCTCGGGCATGCGCCAGTCCCAGGAGCGCAGTCCCGCCTCGATGTGGGCGACCGCGACCCCGAGCTTCGCCGCCACCAGGGCAACCGCCATCGTCGAGTTGACGTCGCCCGCCACCACCACCACGTCGGGCTCCTCGCGCAGGATCACCGGCTCGACCTCCACCAGGATCTTGGCCGTCTGCTGCGCGTGCGATCCGCTCCCCGCCCCGAGGTGCGCGTCCGGCGCCGGCATCCCCAAATCCTGGAAGAAGACGTCCGACATCCTGGGGTCGTAGTGCTGCCCCGTGTGCACCAGTACCTGCCGCACTCGGGGGTCCTTGCGCAGCTGGGCGAGGACCGGCGCCACCTTCATGAAGTTGGGGCGTGCCCCGACGACGTGGAGGAAGTTCATGACCCCCGTCAGGTGGCCACGCCGGCCCGGGCCTGCAAAGTTCTGTCCGGTGGAACACATTCCATCACGTCCGCGCCGGACAGCCGCCGCCGTATCCCGGCGCTGCGTTTCATCCGACGGTGCTACGGGAAGCGCGGCGGGTTACGTTGTGCGTGGGATGATCGAGGACGCCGCCCGCGCGCTGGTCCATTTCGAGGTGGAGCCGAACTACGCCGGCTGGACCCTGGCCGCGTACGTCGCGGAGAAGCTGAACCGCCCGCTGGCGCCCGCGCGCCTGGATCGGCTGCTGCGCGGGCGCGCGCTGGTGCACGGCGAGCGGGAGCTCCTCCCGGAAACGCCCATCTGGCCCGGGCTCCGCTTCTCGCTGCGCAAGCGCTCCCCTGGGGACGACGGTGAGCCCCCGGCCATCCCGGTCGTCTACGAGGACGACGCGCTCCTGGTAGTGGACAAGCCCGCCGGGCTCGCGCTGCACCCCACCGCCCGCTACCACGTGTCGACGCTGACGCGGGCGCTGGACACGCGGCACCGGAACGCGGCGGGCGAGAAACCGGATCCGGCGCACCGCCTCGATCGCGAGACGAGCGGACTGGTGGTGTGCGGCCGCGGGTCCCTGCACACGCGCGCGCTCAAGGCGGCCTTCGCGGCGCGGCAGGTGGAGAAGGCGTACGTGGCGCTGTGCGAGGGCGAGCCCCGCGCCGACGAGTTCCAGGTGGACGTGCCGCTCTCGGTGGGTACCGAGCGCATCAAGGTCAAGGCGCATCCGGACCCGGAGGGAATGGCCGCCGTGACCGTCTTCCGCGTGCTGGCGCGCTACCGCGACCAGGAGGGGAAGCCGCTGGCGCTCCTGCGCTGCGAGCCGCGGACCGGGCGCCAGCACCAGATCCGCGCGCACCTGCACGCGGCCGGCTCACCCCTGGTCGGCGACAAGCTGTACGGGCCGGACGACGGCATTTTTCTCCGGCTGGCCGAGAGCGGAGGCGCCCCGGCCCCGCGAGGCGAGTTCGACGATCTGATCACGACCGAGGAGCGGCGCGCGCTGCGCCACCACCGCCAGGCGCTGCACGCCTCCGAGCTGACGGTCCCCCACCCGGTCACGGGCGAGCGGATGCGCTTCGAGTCCCCGCTCCCCGACGACCTCCAGCAGCTTCTCTCCTCGTTCAGGCCTCTCTGAAAAAGCGGTTTCACGCAGAGCTCGCGGAGAGCGCAGAGGGAAATTCGTTCATTTCCGATCGGGCGCCAAGCGCCCGTCGGAAGAGCAAAGAAACCTCTGCGTGCTCTGCGTGCTCTGCGTGAGCGTTTTTCGATCGCGCGTCGAGCTAGGCGGCGCGGGACAAGGTGGCGCGCCAGGACTCGACCACGCCGGCGAGGCCCTCGGCCAGGCCGACGCGGGCCTCGTACCCGAGCACCCGGCGGGCCTTGGTCAGGTCGGCGGACGAGGCGCGGAGATCGCCGGCGCGCGCCGGCTGGTGCTCCGGCGCAAGGTCCGCCGCGGCGGGGCCGATCGCCTGCTTGATCAGACGGATCAACTCGAGCAGCGAGGCGCTCCGGCCGCTGGCCACGTTCACGACCTCTCCCGGCGCATCGGGAGCCGTGGCCGCGCGCAGATTCGCCCGCACGACGTCCGAGACGTGCACGAAGTCGCGGGTTTGCAGCCCGTCACCGAAGACGATGGGCCGCTGTCCCGACAGGAGGCGGGTCACGAACCGCGGGATCGCGGCTGCGTACTCGCTCTTCGGGTCCTGCCGCGCTCCGTAGACGTTGAAGAAGCGGAGCCCGACGCAGGGCAACCCGAACGCGCGCGTATAGGTCTGCGCGTACAGCTCGCAGGCGACCTTCTGCGCCGCGTACGGCGACACGGGCCTGGGGAGGAGCGCTTCGTGCTTCGGCTGCTCCGGCCCGTCGCCGTAGGCCGCGCACGAACAGGCGAGGACCACCCGCTCGACCCGCGTGCGCACCGCAGCCTGCAGCACGTTCACCGTCCCGCCCACGTTGACGGCGGTGGTCCGTTCCGGCTCTTTCATCGAGACAGGGACCGACGGGATCGCCGCCAGGTGGAAGACCCACTTCGAGCCCGCCACGGCCCGGGCGACCGCGCGCGGATCCGCGATGCTCCCTTCGATGAGCTGGAAACCCGGCCGATCGGCGAGCAGCGCCGCCGTCTCGCGCTTTCCGCTGGAGAAGTCGTCCAGCCCGACCACCTCGTGGCCCTGTCTCAGCAGCTCTTCCGCGACGTGTCCGCCGATGAAACCCGCCGCCCCCGTGACGCAGACCTTCGCCATTCTCCCCCTCCAACCCGGCGGACTTCAGGTCACGGATAGGTCAAGCCGCAGCCGGCCCTTCCTTCCGGCGTGGCGAGCTTCAGGCAGTCGCAAGAGTGCGAGTCCAGCTTCTGCTGGCAGAACTCCTTGTCCTGCTGGCTGACCGGAAAGCTCGACTCCGCGTCCTTCGCCCTCTGGTTGCACACCGCCCTGGTACCGTCGTCCGGGAAACAAATGCAGATCTGGCCGGCCAGGTCCCTGCACGGGTCGCCGCAGCCGGCGGCTGCCGTCAGGGTGAGCACGCAGGCGAGGAGGAGCAAGAGCTTGACAACGCGGCAGGTCATGGCCGCGGCGATGTACCACGGATCGCGCTTGCTGAACCTCCGAATCCGCTGCTCAATGAACGGAGACCCCATGCGCTACCTTTGGCTGCACGGATTCGCCAGCGGGCCGGAGTCCAGCAAGGGCCGGTTCGTCCGCGAGCGCCTCGCATCCAGAGGCGCGCGGCTGGAGATCCCCGATCTGAACCAGCCGGCGTTCCGGGACCTCAGCGTGACCCGCATGCTGCGACAGATCGACGCGCTGCTCCAAGGCGACGCGGCGGTGCTCTTCGGATCCAGCCTGGGCGGCTACACCGCGGCGCTCTGGTCCGCGCTGCGCCCGGGACGCGCCCGCGCCCTGGTGCTGCTGGCGCCCGCGTTCGATCTGGCCGAGCGCTGGAAGCGGCGTATCGGGGCCGACGAGCTGCGGCGGTGGCGCGAGCGGGGCGAGGCCTTCGTCGATCACCACGCCTGGGGCCGCAAGGAGCCGCTCTCGGTGGGGTTCCTCGAGGACGCCGGCCGGCACGAGCCGTTTCCGCTCCCCGACGCGCCTGCGCTGGTAGTGCAGGGCAGGCGGGACGAGGTGGTGACGCCCGACCTCGCGCCGGAGTTCGTCCGGAGGATGCGCGAGCGCGGGCGTGAGGCGCGCCTGGTCCTGCTGGACGACGGACACGAGCTGACCGCCGACCTCCCCCGCCTGTGGCGCGAGATCGAGCCGCACCTTCCGCCGCCTTAGACTAAAGACATTTCACGCAGAGCTCGCTGAGAGCGCAGAGGGATCCTGTTCTACGCGCACGATCGGGCGCTTTCGCCCGATGCGCTGTCCCAAGGAAAAGACTCTGCGCCCTCCGCGAGCTCTGCGTGAGCGCTTTTAGGTCTGTTTCCGCCCGACGCCGTAGTACGTGAATCCCAGCTCGGCCAGCCGCTGCGGGTTCCAGATGTTCCGCCCGTCGAACACCACGGGCCGCTTCATCAGCTGCTTCACCCGCGCGAAGTCCGGCTGGCGAAACTCGTTCCACTCGGTGACCAGGAAGAGGGCCTCGGCGCCCTCCACGGCCGCGTATGGATTCGCGGCGTACTGGACGCGGTCGCCCAGCTGCCTGCGCGCCGGCTCCATCGCGACCGGATCGTGGACGGCGACGATCGCCCCGTCGGCGAGCAGCTCCTCGATGAGCGCCAGGGCCGGCGCGGCGCGGATGTCGTCCGTCTTCGGCTTGAACGCGAGCCCCCACACCCCGACCTTGCGGCCGCGAACGCCGCCCGCCGGGCCGAAGTGCGCGCGCGCCTTCTGCGCCAGGAGGCGCTTCTGCCGGTCGTTCACGGCGTCGACCGCGGCGAGAAGCGCGAAATCGAGCCCCTGGTTCCGGGCGGTGGCGACCAGCGCCTTCACGTCCTTCGGGAAGCAGGACCCGCCATAGCCCACGCCGGGAAAGAGGAAGGGGTGCCCGATCCGCTTGTCCGCGCCCAGCGCCTTGCGGACCGAGTCGACGTCCGCGCCGACGCGCTCGCAGAGGTTCGCCACCTCGTTGATGAAGCTGATGCGCATCGCGAGCATGGCATTGGCGGCGTACTTGGTCAGCTCCGCCGAGGCGGGGTCCATGAAGTACATGCGGCTCTCCGTCCGCACGAACGGCGCGTAGAGCTCGGCGACGACGCCCCGGGCGCGCTCGCTGAAGGCGCCGATCACGATCCGGTCCGGGCGCTGGAAGTCGTCGATCGCAGCCCCTTCCTTGAGGAACTCCGGATTGGACACCACCTCGATCGGCACCTTCGTCCGGGCCGCCACCTCGGCCTGCATGCGCGCGGCGGTGCCCACCGGAACGGTGCTCTTGTTGACGATCACCGTGTAGCGCTCGGCGGCGTCGGCGATGTCGTGGGCCACGCTCATGGCCGTGCGCAGGTCGGCATTGCCGTCGTCGCCTTGCGGCGTCCCCACCGCGATGAACACCACCTCCGCGCCTCGCACCGCGCCCGGCAGATCGGTGGTGAAGGAGATTCGCTCGCCCTTGAGGTTCCGCGCGAGCAGCTCCTCGAGGCCGGGCTCGTAGATGGGCGTCTCTCCGTTGCGGAGCGTCTGCACCTTCGCCTCGTCGACGTCGACGCAGACCACCACATGTCCCGTTTCGGCGAAGCAGGTGCCGGCGACCAGGCCGACGTAGCCCGTTCCCACCACTGCGATGCGCATGCGCCCTGATTCCTCCCGAAAGGCGCGCGACCCTACTCGACGCTCCCCTGCTCCGCAACCAATCCCAGCGCCCGGGCGACCTGCAGGAGGGCCCCTGGCCTGCTCGGCTCGGCGGACAGCTCGAATCCTTCCGCCGGGCGCTCCAAGCCAGCCGGCAGGTCGAGGCGGGGAATGCGCGCGGCATCGACCTCGGCGCCGCCGAACCGCTGCGCCGCCGCCGCGCAACGCTCGAGCAGGAGGAGCGCGGCGCCCAGCTCGGCCAGGAGGCGCGCGTGCCGCGCCCGGGCCACCGCCATGAGGGGATCGCACCGGCTGAAGAGGTAGGCGAGGTCGACGATCTCGATGAGCGGAGCGCGCCAGCCGCGCGCAGCCAGCGACAGCGCGTGCACCAGGATCGCATCGTCGGGGTGCAGCCGCGTCCCCTGCGCGCGGAGGCAGAGCGACCCCACCGGGAGCGCGCTCTTCACCTCGGGCTCCGGGCCCGCTCGGTCTCGCGGCGCCTCGGGAACGCCGTTCGGAGCGGGGAAGCCCCGGCGCAACTGGATCAGGACGCGCGGTTCCCGCGGATCGCGCAGCCGCAGGACCAGCCAGCCCTTCTCCGGGCGCCCGTCGATGCGATAGCCGCGCCGCGACAGGCGCTCGAGCGCCGCGAAGGTGCGGGACGGCGCGATGAGCATCTCCAGCTTGTTGACCGGCCGCAGCTCGGGGGCCCTGTACAGGTCCTCGGCGTACGCGGCGCCGTGCACCACCAGCGCGCCAGCCCCCTCCAGCGCTGCACCCAGGCGGAGCAGGGCAGCGTGCTGCCAGCCGCGTTCGGCCTGCGCCGCTGCCCGCAGCTTGCGCAGGTCCTCCCGCGCCTGATCCGGCAGCTCCGGGGCGACGGCGTGCAGCAACGGGCCAACGCCGTGCGCCTCGGCCAGCGCCAGCACCTCCGGCCAGCTCTTCGTAAGGCCGGGCAGGAGCGGCACGCCGCGCAACAGCCCCAACAGGGCCGCCTCCGGCGCCTTGGGCCGCCTTTCCGCCAGCTTGAGCGGGAACCCCACCGACCGAGCCTACGCGACCCCCTCGCGCCCGATCCACTTCGCGACCCCTGCGACGCACGAACGGGCAATCCGGCAAAAACAACCGCACCACGGAGCACACGGAGGACACGGAGATCCGGGTTCTTTCAAAGACCCACCTCCGTGTGCTCCGTGCGCTCCGTGGTGAAATTGGTTTGGATTTACAGATTCTTTCACTCCACGGTGACGGATTTGGCGAGGTTGCGGGGCTGATCGACGTCGGTCCCGCGGTGGTCGGCCACGTGGTAGCTGAAGAGCTGGGTGGGGATGACCGAGATGATGGGCTGGAGCAGTGGGTTGGTCTGCGGGATGGCGATGGCGCACTCCGCCAGCCGGGGCACCACGCTGTCGCCCTCGCTGCAGATGGCGATCACCCGCCCGCCGCGCGCCTTGACCTCCTGGATGTTGCCCAGGATCTTCTCGTAGTTCACGCCCGGGTTGGTCTCCGAGTCGCGCGGCGCCAGCACCATCACCGGCATGTTCTCGTCGATGAGCGCGATGGGCCCGTGCTTCATCTCGCCCGCCGCATACCCCTCGGCGTGGATGTAGGAGATCTCCTTCAACTTGAGCGCGCCCTCCAGCGCCACCGGGTACTGCGGCCCCCGGCCGAGGAAGAGCAAGTCGCGCGCGGCGGAGAATTTGTACGCCGCCTGCTGGACCTCCCCCTCGTACTTGAGGGTCCGCTCGACCAGCATGGGCAGCTCGCGCAGGGCCTCGAGGTGCTTGCGCGCGGCCGGCGCATCCAGCGTGCCGCGCAGGCGTCCCAGCCGCACGGCCAGGAGGAAGAACGCGGCGAGCTGGGTGGTGAACGCCTTGGTGGACGCGACGCCGATCTCCGGCCCCGCGTGCGTGTAGAGCACGTCGTCCGACTCGCGCGCGAGGGCGGATCCAACCACGTTGCAGATGGCCAGCCCGCGCGCCCCGCGCGACTTCGCCTCGCGGAAGCTGCCCAGCGTGTCGGCCGTCTCGCCGCTCTGCGAGACGGCGACGCACAAGGTGCGGGAGTCGACCAGCGGCTGCCGGTAGCGGAACTCGCTGGCCAGGTCGACCTCGACCGGCATCCGCGCCAGCGTCTCGATCATCAGCTTGCCGGTCAGCGAGGCGTGCCAGCTGGTGCCGCACGCCACCACGTGGACCTTGTCCAGCGCCGCGACCGCCTTCGCGTCGAGCTTGCACCCGTCGAGGTAGACGTCGCCTTCCTCCACCGAGGCGCGTCCGCGGATGGTGTCCGTCAGCGCGCGCGCCTGCTCGTGGATCTCCTTGTGCATGAAGTGCTTGTGGCCGTTCTTCTCGGCCATCGTCGGCGTCCACTCGATGCGGCGGACGCTGCGGGCCAGCTTGTTGCCCGAGCGGTCGGTCAGCTCGACGCCCTTCTTGGTGATGACCGCGAAGTCCCCCTCCTCCAGGAAGATCACGTCGCGGGTGTGCGCCAGGATGGCGGGCACGTCGCTCGCCACGAAGTTGCACTTCTCGCCCAATCCCAGGACCAGCGGCGAGGCGTTCTTCGCCACCACCAGCATCTCCGGCGAGCGTTCGCTCATCACCGCGAGCGCGTAGGTCCCCTTCACCTTCGACAGGGCCCCGCGGACCGCGTCGGGCAGCGCCTTCCCCGACTTCTCCTCGTCGGCGATCAGGTGCGCGAAGATCTCCGTGTCGGTCTCCGAGCCGAACTTGTGACCGGCGTGCGCGAGCGTCTCCTTCAGCTCGAGGTGGTTCTCGATGATTCCGTTGTGCACCACGGCGACGCCGCCGTACTTGTGCGGGTGCGCATTCTCGTCCGACGGCTTGCCGTGCGTGGCCCACCGGGTGTGCCCGATGCCCGTCATCCCGCGCGGCGTCTGCTCCGCGAGCCGCTTCTCGAGGTTGGCGAGCTTTCCCTTGGCCCGGACGACCGAGAGGCCCTCCTTGCCCAGCACCGCCAGACCCGCCGAGTCATAGCCCCGGTACTCGAGCTTGCGCAGCCCCTCGACCAGGAGGGTCGCGCACTCCTCGTCCCCCACGTATCCCACGATCCCGCACATGCTCTACCGCCTCCGCTCCAACCTAGCGCCCAACGCCCCACGCCCCAACCGCCGGACCACTCACTTCTTGCCCTTCTTCTCCACCCAACCCTCGATGTTGCGCTGCTTCCCCGCGCTCACGGCCAGAGACCCCGCGGGAACGTCCTCGCGCACCGTGGTGCCGGTGCCCACGTAAGCCCCCTTGTGCACGGTCACCGGGGCGACGAACTGGGTGTCCGACCCGATGAACGCGCCGTCCTCGATGACCGTCAGGTGCTTCTTCTTGCCGTCGTAGTTGCAGGTGATGGTGCCCGCGCCGACGTTGACGCCCTCGCCGATCACCGCGTCGCCCAGGTAGCTGAGGTGGTTCGCCTTGCTGCGCTTGCCCAGCACCGTCTTCTTCAGCTCGACGAAGTTGCCGACGTGCGCCTGCTCGGAAACCTGCGCACCGGGCCGTAGACGTGCAAAGGGCCCCACGATCGCTCCCTTGCCGAGCCTGGCGTCGTGCAGATGGCAGTACGGGAGGATGCGGGCGCCGTCCTCGACCTCCACGTCGATCAGCACGCAGCCCTGGCCCACCTCGACGCCCCGGCCCAGGCGGGTCTTGCCGCGAAGGCTCACCAGAGGCTCCAGCACGCTGTCGGGACCGATCTCCACCCCTTCGTCCACGTAGGTGACCGCCGGATCGATGACGGAGACCCCTTCGCGCATCAGCGCGGAGAGCCGCCGCTCGCGGAGCCGCGCCGCGCTCCAGGCGAGCTGGGCACGATCGTTCACGCCACTCACCTCCTCCTCGCTGGCCTCGATGGTGGCGGGCCAGGGCGCCCGACCCTCGCGCGCCGCAGCCGCGGCCGCCGAGACGATGTCCGTCAGGTAGTATTCCTTTTGCGCGTTGTTGCGGGTCGCCTGCCCCAGCGCCTTGAACAGGAAGGGCGCGTCCACCAGGTAGATCCCCGCGTTCACCTCGCCGATCTTCTTCTCCGCGGCGGAGGCGTCCTTCTCCTCGACCACCCGCTCGGGAAAGCCTTTCTCGTTCCGCACGATGCGTCCGTACCCCTTCGGGTCGGCCGGGCGGGTCGCGATGAAGGCGAGCGGGGTGCGCGAGTCCTGCTTCGCCCGGACGAGCCGCTGCAGCGTCTCGGCGGTGACGAGCGGCGTATCGCCGCACAGGAGCAGCACGGTTCCCCGATCGGAGAAACCGGCCTTCTTCAGCGCGGCCAGGGCGGACATCACGGCGTGGCCGGTGCCCAGCTGCTCTGTCTGCAGGGCGTACTCGAGGGGCGCGCCGGGGAACAGCTGGGACAGTTCCTTCTCGACCAGCTCGGCCTGGTGACCCACCACCGCGACGACCGGCGCGCAGTCGAGCGCAAACGCGGCCCGGATGGGGAACCAGGCCAGCGGGCGACCGCACGCCTGGTGCAGGACCTTGGCCCGCTCGCTCTTCATCCGGGTCCCTTTGCCGGCGGCGAGGACTACGGCTGCGATGGCCTCCATCGATGCTCCTTCCCGTCCACTTTCCAACCGCCTGCCCGCGCGGCCGCCAAGCACCTGTTGGTAGGTCTCGCGTCGGGCAGCGTCAACCGCTGCACGCCGCGCCTCCGCGGGGACTCGCGTGAAATGCCGCGTGCGAAACGCGTGCCATGCTAGCGTCATCGCATGGCGCTCGGTCCGCCGCCATTCGTCGACCTGCACCTCCACGCCGAGGGAATCAGCGACGCCGACCTCACCACCCTGGCCTGGTTCGGGCTCCGCGCCGCGGTGACCTGCGCGAACGACGCGGGCGCTTCCAGCGCGGTGGAGCTGCGGCGCCACTGGGACGGGCTCGTCACCGTGCAGGTGGAGCGGCTCCGGGCCGCCGGGATCCGGCCGTGGGTCGCCCTCGCCGTGCATCCGGCGCGCATCCCATGGCATGGCGTGGACGACCTCTTGCACCGCCTGCCGCGCTACTTCGACGACCCGCGAGTGGTCGCGCTCGGCGAGCTCGGCCTGCACGAGGGCGGCGAGCGCGAGGAGGAGTTGCTCGCGCGCCAGCTGGAGCTTTCGCTCGCGCTGCGCAAGCCCGTCATCGTGCACACGCCGGGGCAGGGGAAGCTGGCGGTGACCCGGAGACTGCTCGCGGTGCTGCGCGAGTCGCGCCTTACGCCCGCGCGCGTCCTGGTCGATCACGTCACCGAGGAGACGTTCCTGCTGGTGCGCGGCTGCGGGCACTTCGCCGGGCTGACCCTGCAGCCGGGGCTGCTCGAGCCGGCGGACGCGGCGCAGCTGCTCTCGCGGAACGGCGCCGAAGGAGTGGTGCTGACGAGCGACATCGGCGAAGGCGCGAGCGACCTGCTCGCGCTCCCCCGCGCAGCCGAGGCGCTGCGCAAGGCCGGCCTCTCCGAGGCGATCGCCCGGCGCGCCCTCTACGAGGGGCCGCTTTCGTTCCTGGGCATGGCGGCCGAGTAGAACGGCCCCCCGCCGGGACACCCGACGCCGGAATGTGGGACGCCGGCACGCCCGACGCCGGAATGCGCGACGTCGGCGGCCCGACGCCGGCGACCCGGAGGCCGATGCCGGCACGGCACAACCCGGCGCCGGGTTCGCGGTGGGTCCTCCGCCGACCTACGACCCCTCCTCCCCGCACGGTGGGTTCGGGTGCTCCAGCGGAGGTGCCGTGATGGGCCTCGAGCTGGCCGTGCTTCTCGCGCTCGCCGGCCTGCGGCGGTGGCGGCGCGGCAGAGGGTGAAAAGTAGCCGCCCTCCGGGAAACCAGGCAGACAGACGTGGGGCGACTCGTCCGCTGGGCACGCGCGTGCTACCGTGTGCGCTCAGCTCGCCGGACCCCGGGCGGGAAGCCAGGCGCCGGCACCCGTTGTTGATCAGGCCAGCAATGACCCACACGCTCCGCCGCTTCCTGCCGCTCGCCCTCGCCGCCGCGACGGTGGCCGCGCCTGCTTGCAAACGGACGCACCTCGCCGCCGAGGCGGTGCCGGCCGCCAAGCCCACCAGCGCCTCGATCGTCGCCAGCCCGGCAGCGTCGACCGCCAAGCCGATCGACGCCTCGGACGCCGTGCGCGGGGCCCAACGCCCTCAGCCCGAGCCTCCGGCACCGCCTTGCTTGCCGTCTCCGGAGGGACGGGAGCCGGCGGTGCCCGACCTGCTCGAGCAGGCATCCCGCGACTTCGAGAAGGGCCGCTTCGAGGACGCGCTGGAATGCGCGCGCGAGGCTTCGCGCGTCGATCCGCAGAGCGTCGCCGCCCACCACTTCCGCGGCGCCGCTCTCACCGAGCTCGGGCACATCGACGAGGCCCGCACCGCCTACGCGCGGGCCCTGGCCCTGGATCCCGACGATCCCGAGGTGCTGCGCTCCGCGGCCGATCTCCACGTCCGCCGCCTGGGCGGCCGCGACGATCTGGAGCTGGCGCTCGCGTACACGCGCCGGGCCTTCCCGCGCGCGCACCGGATGAAGGACCGCGCGCTGATCAAGGACCTCCACTTGCTCGAGGCAATGGCGCTCGACGATCTCGGCCGTCCCGGCGAGGCGCTGGCCGCGGCGAGCAAGGCGGTCGAGCTGGACGGCAAGGACCGCGAGGCGCGCCGGGAGAAGGGCGTGGCGCTGTTCGAGCTGTGCCGGTTCGGCGAGGCGAAGTCGGAGCTGGAGAAGCTCACCTCCGAGGAGCCGGACGCCTGGGCCGAGCACTACCTGGGCCTCATCGCCGAGCGCGGGCAGGACGACGTGGCGGCGGCCGCCCATTTCGCGCGGGCGCAGAAGCTGGACGGCGAGGCGTTCAGGCCGACCGCGGCGCCCAGCGTCTCGGCGTTCGCGCGCGTCGTGCAGGAGGAAGTCTCCCGGCTCCCTCCTCCGATCCAGGTCGGCCTCAAGCGATCGAACTTCGCCGTCGTGGACCTGCCGGACGTGGGCGACCTGACCGCCACCGACCCGCCGCTCTCGCCAGGCATCCTGGGGCTCTTCCGCCCGCCTGGCGACGGGTCGACCGATCGGGAAAAGCCCGCCATCTTCCTCTACCGGAAGAACCTCGCCCGAGCGGCGCACAATGACGAAGAGCTGCGCCGGGAAGTGCGCGACACGTTGATCCACGAGGTCGGCCACCTGAACGGCGAGGACGACGATCAGCTCCGCGATCGCGGGCTATAAAGGCGCGCGATGAAGATGATCGACGTGGGGGAGAAGGAGCGGACGAGCCGAGTGGCCATCGCCCGCGCCGAGCTCAAGTGCAGCCGCGGGGCGCTCAAGCTCCTCAACGAGGGCCGGCTGGAGAAGGGCGACGCGCTGGCCGCGGCCCGGCTCGCCGGCATCATGGCGGCGAAGCACACGCCGCAGATCCTGCCGCTCTGCCACTCCATCTCCATCGCGGGCGCGGACGTGGAGGTCGCCGCGGACGAGGAGGCGGGGGTGGTCCGCATCGAGGCGCGCGTGCACGCCATCGAGCGCACCGGCGTGGAGATGGAGGCGATGACCGCCGCGTGCGCCGCCGCGCTGACCGTCTACGACATGATGAAGAGGCACGACCGGGGGATGGAGCTGGTCTCTCTCCGCCTGGTCAAGAAGTCCGGCGGCCGCAGCGGCGAATGGGTCCGCGAAGGCGAAGACCTCCGCGACACCGACCCCACCCCGCGCCCCGGCAAGAAAGCTTCCAAGGGCTAGTTTCACGCAGAGATCGCAGAGGCCGCAGAGTTGATTTGGTTTTTTGCAAACCAGATCCTCTGCGCGCTCTGCGAGCTCTGCGTGAACCCTCAGTGGACGCCTTGGGAGGCTAGCCAGCGCTCGGCGTCGATGGCCGCCATGCAGCCGGTGCCGGCGGCAGTGACGGCCTGGCGATAGACCGGGTCGGCGGCGTCGCCCGAGGCGAACACGCCGGGAATGCTGGTCCTGGTCGTTCCCGGCTGGACCTTGATGTAGCCCACGGGGTCCATCTCCAGCTGGCCCTTGAACAGCTCCGTATTCGGCTCGTGCCCGATGGCCACGAAGAGGCCGTTCATCGGGACCGTCTTCTGCTCGCCGCTCTGCGTGTTCTTGGTCTTCACGCCGGTCACGCCGGTCTTCTTGTCGCCGAGCACCTCGACGACCTCCTGGTTCCACTCCCAGCCGATCTTCGGGTTCGCGAAGGCGCGCTGCTGCATGACCTTGCTGGCGCGCAGATCGCCGCGGCGGTGGATGACCGTCACCTTGGAGGCCATCTTGGTGAGGAACAGCGCCTCCTCCATGGCGGTGTCGCCGCCGCCCACCACCCCGATGTCCTTGCTGCGGAAGAAGAAGCCGTCGCAGGTGGCGCAGGCGGACACGCCATGACCGCTGAGCGCCTTCTCGGTGGGGATGTCGAGCCATTTGGCCGAGGCGCCCGTGGCGATGATGATCGCCTCGGCGTGCATCTGGCGCTTGCCGGCCTCGACCAGGAACGGCCGCTCGCGCAGCTGCACCCGGGTCACGGCGTCGTCGATGATCTGGGTCCCGAATCGCTCCGCCTGCGCGCGGAACAGCTCCATCAGCTCCGGGCCGAGGATCCCGGTGGGGAACCCGGGATAGTTCTCCACGTCGGTCGTGATGGTGAGCTGCCCGCCCGGCTGGAGTCCGGTGAAGATCACCGGCTTCAGGTTCGCGCGAGCGGCATAGATGGCAGCCGTGTACCCCGCCGGGCCGCTTCCGATAATCACGATTGCGTGCTTCTCCACGCTCCATCACCTCTGGACGCCATTCGATGCCGCGGCGCCTTCCTCGGTGCGCGCGCAGCATAGCGGAGAAATCGCCTCCACCGGGGAGCATTTGCTAGAGTGGCGGCGAGGAACCCCTTGGACCCCGCACAGCTCAAGAAGATCCCGCTCTTCGCGAATTTGACGACCGACCACCTCCAGAAGGTGGGCGCGATCGCCGCGCAGAAGCAGCTCAAGGCGAACGAGCGCGTCTTCCAGGAGGGCGAGGTCGGGACCGAGATGTACATCATCGCCTCCGGGAAGGTGCGCATCTCCAAGATGGTGCCCGGAGTGGGGGAGGAGGCGCTCGCCATCCTGGAGCCCGGCAGCTATTTCGGCGAGATGGCGCTGATCGACGACACGCCGCGCTCGGCCGACGCCACGGCTCACCTCGCCTGCACCTTGTACGTCATCCAGAAGGCCGACCTCGAGCAGCTGATGTTCCTGCACAAGGACCTGGCTTACGAGCTGCTCTGGACTTTCGTGCGCACCCTCTCCGCGCGGCTGCGGGAAACGAACGACAAGATCAAGGCCTTCTTCGCCCTCTCCGCCCGCTTCTAGCCTCAGCATCTGCCAAAAACATCTCACGCACAGCGCGCGGAGCACGCAGAGTGGATTCCTGAAAAACGAAAATCTCTGCGCCCTCGGCGAGCTCCGCGTGAAACGCCTTTAGTCAGCCCCGTGAATCGTTTTGGACGGAGGTGTCCTGTTTTCGGACGCCCTCGTTGCAGCGGAGCCCCTCGCACCGAGGATGGCACGGCCACTGCAGAGCCGGGAGCGCATGTCGCGGATCCTCGAGGTCGGGCCGGGCGGCGTGTCCGATGTGGAGCTGGTGGCCGCGGTGCTCGCGGGCACCGGCCGGCGCGAGCGGCCCGAGGCCGTCGCCGCGCGCCTGCTCGAGGGCGGGCTGCTGCGGCTGCGGCGCATGCCACCGTCCGAAGTGCTGCGCGAGGCGCGGGTCCGTGCCGCGCAGGCCGCCCGACTGGTCGCCGCGCTCGAGCTCGGCCGGCGCGCGATGGCCGCCGAGCAGCGCGAGCGGACGCGGTTCCTCTCGCCCGACCTGATCGCGGCGCGGCTCTGGCCGCTCCTCGCCGACCTTTCGCACGAGGAATTCTGGACGTTCCTGATGACGGCGCGCATGGAGGAGGTCCGTTGCGTGCGCATCGCCTCGGGCGGGCTCACGCAATGCTCGGTGCTGCCTCGCGAGGCGTTCGCGCCGGCGCTGGTGCACGCCGCGCCCTGCGTGGCGTTCGCGCACAACCATCCGTCGGGCGATCCGACGCCCTCCTCCGACGACCATCGCCTCCAGCTGATGCTGGACGAGGCCGGCCGGGCGCTGGGCGTCCGGGTCGTCGACCATCTGGTCATCGCCGCCGACGGGTTCCACAGCGCCCGGACGGGGGCGGGGGAGCCGCCGCGGCAGCGCGCCGTGGCATAAGGGGGAACCATGCAGGAGCTTCGCGAGGCGCTGTCCACTCACTTCGGCTACGGCGGGTTTCGCCCGGGGCAGGAGGCGATCATCCGCTCCGTCCTTTCGGGGCGGCCCACCCTGGCCATCCTGCCCACGGGAGGGGGAAAGAGCCTCTGCTTCCAGCTTCCCGCGTTGCTGCTCGAGGGCACCACGGTGGTGGCCTCGCCGCTGGTGGCGCTCATGAAGGACCAGGTCGACGCCCTCGCCGCGCGGGGCATCCCGGCCACCTTCGTAAACAGCTCCCTGTCCGAGGCGGAGCGCAAGGAGCGGCAAGCGCGCATCCGCGCCGGGGCCTACCGCCTGGTGTACGTCGCGCCCGAGCGGTTCCGGTCCAGCTCCTTCCGGGACGCCATCGGCCAGGTGCGGGTACCCCTGTTCGCCATCGACGAGGCGCACTGCATCTCGTCCTGGGGCCACGATTTCCGGCCCGACTACCTCAAGCTCGCCGAAGCGTGCGGGCACTTGCGCGCCGAGCGCGTCCTGGCGCTGACCGCCACGGCCACCCCCGAAGTGCGCAAGGACATCGTCCGCGCGCTCGGCCTGGAGGATCCGCAGGTATTCGTCGCCGGCTTCGACCGACCCAACCTGTTCGTCGAGGTGGCGCGGGCCTCCGGCGACCAGGAGAAGGTCGGCCGCGTCCTCGCGCTAGCGCGTCGCGGAGGACCCGGCCTGGTCTACGCGGCCACCCGGCGCAACGTGGAGAAGGTCGTGCTCGCGCTGCGCGCCAACGGCGTGAACGCGGCCGGGTACCACGCCGGCATGGACGACGCGGAGCGCAGCGCGGCCCAGGAGGGCTTCCTGCGCGGCGAGATCTCCGTCGTCGTCGCCACCAACGCGTTCGGGATGGGCGTGGACAAGGCCGACATCCGCTTCGTGGTCCACTTCCATCTGCCGCGATCGATCGAGGCCTATTACCAGGAGATCGGACGCGCCGGACGCGACGGCGCGCCGAGCCTGGCTCTGCTCCTGTTCAACTACGCGGACGTCATGCTGCAGAAGCGCATGATCGAGGGTTCACGGCCCAAGGAAGAGACCGTCCGAAAGATCTGGGACGTGGCTCGCGGGCTCGGCTCGGGCGGCTCCGCCCAGCTGGCGGCGGTGTGCGGAGTCCACCCCGCCGACGCGCAGGCCGCGGTGAAGCTGCTGGAGTCCGCCGGGCACCTGGCGCGCCGCGGCCAGGATTTCTCCGTGTTGACGCCCGAGGTGGAGGAGCCCGCGGTCGATTTCGAGCTCGCCGCGATGCGCGTCGCTCACGAGCGGCAGATGCTCGACCGGATGGTCCGCTTCTGCGACACCGAGGGGTGCCGCCGGCGCAACCTGCTGCGCTACTTCGGCGATCCGGAAGCGCCGCGCTCCTGCTCGGCGTGCGACTGCTGCGCCGGGCAGCGGGCGCCGGCGGCGGAAGAAGTGTCGCTCGACCGGCAGCGAAAGCTGCCCCGCGCGCCGCGCCCTGGCGAGGTCCCGGCGGACATGGACGAGGAGGTGTTCGCCGCGCTGCGCGCCCTGCGCACCGAGATCGCGCGCGAGACGAGGGTGCCGCCGTACGTGGTGTTCCACGATGCGACCCTGCGCGAGCTCGCCAGCGCGCTTCCCCAGGACGAGCGCGGGTTCCTCGCGGTCAGAGGCGCCGGTCCGAGCCGCTGGCAGCGCTACGGCGAGCGCGTGCTCGCGGTGACCCGGAAGGGGCGCCGCTCGCAAGCGGCGGCGCCCGACACGACCGAGGAACCGCGGCACGGCGTGTCCCGCTTGCAGCCGGACGAAGGGTCCCCGGCGGCGCCGGCTTATGAGGCATTCGAGGTCCCGCCGCCGCCTGAGCCGCCCGTTGCGCGCGACCCGGCCGGGGCCGGTGAGCTGGAGACGGTCTGGCAGCTGTGCGCCGAGGGCGCGACCCTGGCGGAGATCGCCGATCGCACGCGGATCGCCGTGCCGGACGTGGCGCGCCGGCTCTGCGAGCTTCGCCGGGCAGGACGCAACCTCGACGTCGCTAGGCTCCTGGGGCAGGGGCGGGTCGAGGCGATCCGGCTGGCCGCCCGCGGAGCGAACGGGGACGTCGCGGCCGTCCGGCGGCGGCTGCCGTTCACGGCGCCGCTGGCGGAAATCCGGCTCGCGCTCGAGGCGTAGGATTCCCCGTTTTGGGTTGGCGTCCAGCCGGGCGGCCGGCGGCGCCGAGCGGTCCGAATGCGTTTGCCACCGTGTCGGACCCGTGTGTTACCGTGCCGCGACTTTTACCGAAGAGGCACTCATGGCGGGCAGTGGAGTCAACAAGGTCATCCTGGTCGGCAACCTGGGCAAGGATCCCGAGGTGCGGTACACGCCCGGCGGTCAGGCGGTGGCCAACTTCAACATCGCCACCAACGAGAACTGGACCGACAAGGCGGGACAGAAGCAGGAGCGGACCGAGTGGCACCGCATCGTCGTCTGGGGCAAGCAAGCCGAGCTGTGCGGTGAGTACCTGAGCAAGGGCAGGCAGGTCTACCTCGAGGGCCGGCTGCAGACGCGGGAGTGGACCAACAAGGAAGGCGTCAAGCAGTACACCACGGAGGTGGTCGCCAACCAGGTGGTGTTCCTCTCCGGCGGCGAGCGCGGCCAGGGCCGCGGCGCCTCGCGCGGGGGGGCCGCTCCGGACGACCTCGGCGCTCCGCCGCCCGGGATGGACGAGGGCAGCAGCAGCCCGAAGGCCGCCGAGGACGACATCCCGTTCTAGATTGCGCGCGTCTCCCCCCTTCGAGCGGCGACGCCGCTCGAAAGGGAACCCTAGCCGCCGGGGCGCGCGTCGCGCGGCGGGCAGCGGGACGCCTCGGCCGTGCAAGCCGGCTGCGGTTGACCGCCAGGGGCAGCGTGTCCGGCCGCCGGCGCTCCCGGCGCGGAGCTCGCGGCGCCGTTCCCGCGGGCCGGAGCCCACGCGGGGTTCGGGATCACGGTCACGGGCCACTCGGGACCGGAGGCGCCGAACGACGCGTTCACGGCGGCCTGGGCCGGGCTCAGCGCGGCGGCGGCCGCCGCCGCGACCGGAGCCAGGGTCGTTGCGGTGATCGGCGCGGCGGGGCGCGGGAGCGCGGCGCCCGGCGACGGGGCGGTCTCAGCCGGGCCCGCGGGCGCGGCCCCGGCCGATGCGGGCCCCGGGGCCCCCGCCACCGCGTGCGCTCCTTCCTGGGACGGTGCCGGCGCGGGAGGGGCCTCGACGCGCCGCTCCAGGGCGGCGAGCCACGCCTGCGCCTGGGCCGCGTCCGCTCCGCGAGCTTCCTTCAGCACCCGGGCCAGCGCCGAGCGCGCCGGGTCCGACTCCGCCGCGGCGAGGCCGACGGCAGCGAGATCGACGGCGGCTTGCGCCTGCACGGCAGGGGCCGCCCGCAGCGCCGCGAACAGCTCGTCCGCCGAGGCATCCGCCACGTCCGCGAGCCCCTTGGCCAGGAGCGTCTCGAGTTGCTCGTCGCGCTGCGCCCCGCGCGCGAGCGGCGCCAGCGCCAGCAGGCGCGCGAGCGCCTCGGCGTTGCCGTCGACGGCCAGGTCCAGGAGCGGCGACACGGCCGGCACGGGCAGGGACAGCTCGCGGCCGACGGCCCGCAGCTTCACGAAGAGGTCCGTCGAAGTGGGCATCGCCTCCAGGAGCGGCCCGCCGCCCTGCTCGGGGTCGCTCCGCACCAGCGCATCGGCGACCACCACGCGCACCAGGGGATCGCGCTCACTGCGCAGCGCGCTGCGCAGGAACGCGAGGTTCTTCTTGTCCCGGGCCTGCGCCATGGCGGCGTACGTCACCACCCGGGCGCGAAGCTCCGCCGGCGACAGCTCGGCCGGCGCCAGCGCCGCCAATGCTTCCCGGTCCGGACCACCTGACGAAGCGAGGATGCCGCCCAGCCGGTCCACGCTCGACACCACTGGACCACTCCGCCCGGACCAGTCGTTCACCAGGACCGAGAAGGCGAACCTCTCCCCACCCAGGCTCTGGACGAATCCGGAGAGCGCGGTCACCTTGTCGAGCGTCCCGGTCTTGGCGCGCAGCCGCCCGGCGGCATCGGTGCCCTCCATCCGCAGCCGCATCGTGCCGTCGCGCGCGGCGATGCCGAGCGAGGAGACGAACTCCGCCGCCACCGGGAACCGCTTCCACACCGCGGTGAGCAGCGTGATCATCTGGTGCGCGGAGAAGCGGTTGGTGTCGTTCAGCCCGCTCCCGTTGCGCAGCTGGTACGAGCCGCGCGGGATGCCCAGCTCGGCGAGCAGCTCCTGGGTCACCTCGATGCCCTTCGGCCAGGTGCCGGGAGGGCCCTTCAGCTCCGCGCCCAGCGCCTTGACCAGCATCTCGGCGATGAAGTTCGAGGAGGCCTTGTTCATGTCGCGCACCACGTCCGACAGCTCGTCGGACTCGTACGAGGCGACGAGCGCGGCGGAGGCCGGGGCGGCGCCCAGCTTCACCCGCGTCCCCACGCGGATCCCGCGCTGCTTGAGCGCGAGGCGGAGCGTGTGGCCGAAGTACATGGCCGGATGAGTCACGCGGCGGTAGAGCACCACCGGATCGGCCTTGGCCGGCAGCCGGCCATCGATCGCCACCCGCGTCCGCTCGCCCTCGGCGTACGTGTGCGGCCGCAGCTTGCGGCGCGCGTCCTCGCGCACCGTGGTGACGTTGTTCTGCAGGACGAAGCAGTCGGCGTCCGGCTCGAGCTCGACGCGGGCGCGCTGGCCCGGGCGGTCGCCCGGCGAGAGGTAGATGGCGACCGCGTTGTGGTTCAGCGAGAGCGCCCCGACGGGCGCGGCATACGCCTTGTCGCTGGTCTCCTGCTCCCAGCCAGGCCCCCATTTCTCCGCGTCGAAATAGGTGTCGTCGAGCACGATCTCGCCCACCTGGCGCACGCCCCGGTGCCACAGGTCGGCGGCCAGGCCGTAGAGCCGCTCCGTGTTGAGGGTGGGGTCGCCGCGCCCCTTCACGTACAGCGTCTGCACGTGCCCGCGGCGGTCCAGGGCGCGGTCCGAGAGGAAGTCGGTGGTGAAGCGGAAGTCGGGGCCCAGCCGGAGCAGCGCGGCCGCGGCCGTGACCAGCTTGGTGTTCGAAGCCGGATTCAGCTGCTCGTCGGCGCGACGCGAATAGATCACCGCGCCGTCGTCGAGTGAAACCACCTCCACCGACGCTCGCGCACCCGTGAGCGGCGACTGCGAGAGCAGGGCGTCGAACGCGCTGCGCAACGCTTGCCGGTCGGCCGACGCCGCCGACGCGGTGTGGGCGGCGCAGAGCGCGCACACCGCCACCGCAGAGAAAAGGATCCGATGCTGCAGCCGAGACAGGGGAAACCTCGTTTTCGGCGGGCTCGCCCGCCTCTCGATCTCTACCAACCGCTTGCCCGCCGGGCAACGAAACGGCAGACGTCGATTCCCTCGGGATGCGACCAGCCAACAATCGGCTGGCCCGCCTCCATCCTGAGTGCCGGCCACGAGGGTTCCGTGCTAGGCAGCCGCCATGGACTACGAGAAGCTCGCCGCACGGTGCGTAATCGCCGGCATCCAGGGTCCTACACCCACCTCCGAGGAGCTGGAGCTGGTCCGGCGCGGCATCGCGGGGGTGATCCTCTTCAAGCGGAACGTGACCGACCCCGCCCAGCTCGCCGAGCTGTCGCGCGCGCTGAAGGCGGCCGCGCCCGGGCCGCTGCTCCTGTCCATCGACCAGGAAGGCGGCCGCGTGCAGCGGCTCCGCCCGCCGCACTGGACCGAGCTGCCCAGCATGCGGCGCATCGGCGAGCTGGACGCGGCCGGCGGCGTCCCGGGGATGAACGGCACGGCCATCGCCGAGAAGCTGGGCCTGCTCATCGCCGAGGAGCTGTCGGCCTGCGGCATCGATCAGGACTTCGCCCCGGTGCTCGACGTCGACACCAACCCGGACAACCCGGTGATCGGGGACCGCTCGTTCGGCCGCGACCCGGCGCGGGTGGCGCGCCTGGGCGCCGCGCTGGGCAAGGGCCTGGAGACGGGCAGGGTGGCGAGTTGCGGGAAGCACTTCCCCGGCCACGGCGATACCTCGCAGGACTCGCACCTCACGCTTCCGCGCCTCGCCCACGACCGCGAGCGGCTCTGGCAGGTGGAGCTGGTGCCGTTCGTGGCGGCGGCGCGCGCCGGACTCGCCTCGGTGATGACCGCGCACATCCGGTTCTAGGCGTTCGACCGGCTGCCGGCCACCCTGTCTCCGGAGGCCATGAAGCTGCTCCGCAAGGACGTCGAGTTCCAGGGGGCGTGCATCTCCGACGACCTGGAGATGAAAGCCATCGCCGACACGTACGGAGTAGTGGACGGCGCCGAGCTCGCCATCGCCGCCGGCGTGGACGCGGTGCTGGTCTGCCACACCCTCAAGCTCCAGCACGACGCCATCGAGAGCATCGCGCGCGGCGCGAACGCGGGTCCACTTGCGCGCGAGCGCCTCGCCGAAGCGGCCGCGCGCATGGAGAAGCTGCTCCAGTTCGCCCGCCCCGCGTCGGCCGTCGACCCTTCGCGCGCGGCCGCCCGCTGCGGAACCAAGGAGCACCGCGAATTCGTCGCCAGGCTGGTGGCCGCTCCCGCCGTCGCCTCCCAGCCCCGCGACCCCACCGAATGGCGCCGCGCCTGACCGACCGGCCTGCGGTCCACGCCGGCGCGGCCGAAAAGCGGTTCACGCAGAGCCCGCAGAGCTCGCCGAGAGAGCAAACCGAATCCTCTGCGCTCTCGGCGAGCTCTGCGTGAAAGAAGGAGCCCGGATTACCGGCGGGTCAGGGCGCCCTCCCCGAGCAAGGCAAGGACTCCGAGGAGGAGGAGGCTGCCCCAGAGAGGGGTGCCGCGGGCGCCTTCGGCGGCCTGGGCGCTGGAGGCGACCTGGGCGCTTCCGGCGCCGCCGAGCTGGGCCTTCAACTCGGCCTCGTCGACGCGGCGCAGGTCGCTTTCTTTGGGATCGAGCCGGGCGACGAACCCCAGCGCCGGCTCGACGCGCACCGCGCCCCCCGCCGGCTGCAGCTGCACCCGGTACAGGCCGGGCTCCAGCACCTGGACCGAGACGGAATCCTGCGCCTGCGACGAGGCCTTCTCCCGGCGCAGCGGCAGCGGCGAGCCGCCCGGCCCGAGCACGGCGGCGATCCGCGTCCCCTGGGGCGCGATCACGGTCCGATCGTTCCCCACCTGCGAGGCCGGCGGCGCCTTCTCCTCGAGCGAGCCCGCCAGCCAGCTCACCGACTGCTGCAGCACGGGCAAGAAGCTCACCCGCACCGGCCAGTCGGTCCAGGCGTGGGACACCGTGCTCGTGTACAGCAACACGCGGCCCTGCCCGTGCTGACCTTCGACCAGCGCGGGCGCCCCGTCGTCGTATGAGAGCAAGGCGCGCGAGCCGCCTGAAGGATCGGGCCGGAGGAGCGCGTACTTGAACGTGCGCGCCCCGAGGAGGCCCTCGCGGTCGGCGGCGGAGAAGACGCGGAAGAGCGGGTGCGTCCACTCCACCACCCCGAACCGGGCCGCCTGGTCGTTGACCCGGGGATCTCCTTTGCGCTGCTCGCCGGCGGGATCGGCAGCGGTCTTGATCAGGTGCAGCGGTCGGGGCAGCAGATCGCCGAAGACGTCGTTGTATGCATCCGGGTCGACGTGATCTCCGAGCGAGACGAACAACCCGACTCCGCGGTGCGCCACCACCGCGCGCAGCTTCTCGCTGAAGGACTTGGGCGGCGCGATCACGTCGAGCAGCAGGATGACGTCGTACCCTTCGAGGGAGGCGCCCTGCGCCGCCTCCGCGTCGAGCACGGTGGGCGCCACCCGGCCGCCGGTGCGCGCCGGAGCGAGCGCCGCCTCGACGAAGAACGCCTCGTCCCGGGTGCGCAGCGCCGAGGGGGCGCCGTCGACCACCAGGACGCGCAGGTCGCGGGGCACCTCCACGGTGAAGTCCTGCGCGTCGTCCTCGTCCAGACCCTGCCCCTCCGCCCGGGCGATCTCCACCCGTCCCGCCACCGTTCCCGGCGGCAGCACCGCTCCCAGCGTCTTCTTCGCCGTGCCGTGCGCGGGCACGTCCACGAAGCCCTTGGCCAGCGTCTGCGGTCCGATGCGCAGGGTGACGGGCAGGCCGGACACGGCAGCCGCGGAGTGGTTCGCGATGGTGGCGATCACCTCGTAGCCGCGCGCGCCGATCGACGGGGCGGGCTGCACGGCGGTGGCGACCACGGCGGCGTTGGGCAGCTCATTGCCCTGCGCCGCGTCCACCAGCACCACGTTGGGGCGGACCGCCTGCGTTCCCGGCGGCGAGCCGGGCGGAGGCGGAACCAGCGGCGGCGGGGCGTCGAGCCGCAGCGAGTGGGCAGCGAGATCGGTGAAGGCGACGACGCGCTTCCCCGCCACCGGGCTCTCCCCCAGCGCCCGCGCAGCCGCCGCCATGCAGCCGGTCAGATCGGAGCCCAGATGGGTGGGCCTGGCCTCCTCGATCAGGTGCCGGACCGCCACCCGATCGAAGCTGGGGGCGGGCAGCGGCGTGGGATTCCCGGCGCAGAGCGCCACGGTCGCCGGCTCGTCGGGGCCGAGCCGGTCGAGCGCCGCCAATGCCTCGCTCCTCGCCCGCGCAAAGAGGGTCTGCGAGCCGCGCCGGTAGCGCATCGACAGCGAAGCGTCGATCACCAGTGCCGTCGCCTGCGGGCCTCGCGACACCGCCGCCTGCGCTCCGCGGGGCTCGAGCGACGGGCGCGCCAGCGCCAGCGCCACGCCGGCGATCAGCAGGCAGCGCAGCGCGAGCAGCAGGATCTGCCGGAGGCGCAGCCGGCGCACGCGGCGCTGCTGGGAGCGGAGCACGAACTCGATCGCGCCGAAGGGGAGCGGACGCGGCCGCCGCCGGTTGAACAGGTGCACCAGGATGGGCAGCGCCAGCGCGGCGAGGCCCCACAGGTAGGCGGGATGCGCGAAGACGAGCGGGCCCACTACGCGCTCCCTTCGCGGCGGGCGAGCAGCTCGAGCAGCACGCGGTCCGGAGCGCGGTCGGTGGGGACCTGCACGTACTCCACGTCTGCGCGGGTCAGCTCCCGCTTGGTGTCCTCGAGGAACCGGCGCAATTCCTGGAGGTAGCTCTCGCGGATCTGGCGCGGCTGCGCGTCGATCTGGCGCTCGTCCTCCAGGCTGAGGAACCGGGTCGGATCGTCGAAGGGGAAGTCGAGCTCCTCGCGATCGAGCAGGTGCAGCAGGAGCACGTCATGGCGGCGGCCGCGGAGCATCTTCAGCGCGGGCACGGTCCGCTCGGTCGGGTCGAACAGGTCGCTCAAGACCACCACCATCCCGCGCCGGCCGGCCTTCTCGGCGGCGAAGTCGAGCGCTCCGGAAAGGTCGGTGGGACCGCGCCCGGCGGCGGCGTCGAGCCTCCGGAGCACCTCCTGCACGTGCCCGCCGGAGGCCGCGAAGGGGAGGAAGCTGCGCACCCCGGCCGGCAGCCTCTCGGTGCTGCCCGGCTCCGCGTCGCCGGCCACGATGAGCCCCACCTGATCACCCTGCCGCGCGAGCAGGTAGGCGAGCGCTCCCGCGCAGACCGCGCCGTACTGCAGCTTGGTCATCGCGCCGCGCCCGTAGGCCATCGAGCCCGAGCCGTCCACGACCAGCAGGGCGCGCAGGTTCGTCTCCATCTCGAACCGCTTCACGTAGTACTTGTCGAGCTTGGCGTAGGCGCGCCAGTCGATGTGCTTGATCTCGTCGCCGGGCGCGTACTCCTTGTGCTCGGCGAACTCCACCGACTGCCCGTGCACCGGGCTCTGGTGGAGGCCGGTGAGCACGCCCTCCATCACCTTGCGCGCACGTACCTGCAACGGCCCCAGGCGCGCCAGAAGAGCCGGATCGAGCGTCATGCGCGCGCGTCGCGGAGCAGCTGCGCGACCACCGCGCGCGAGTCCACTCCCTCGGCCTCGGCGTGGAAGTTGGTGAGGACGCGGTGGCGCAGCACCGGCTCGGCCAGCGCGCGCACGTCGTCCACCGTGGCGGCGGGGCGGCCGTCGAGGGCGGCGCGCGCCTTGGCGCCGACGATCAGCGCCTGCGAGGCGCGGGGGCCGGCGCCCCAGGCGACGTGGTCCTTCACGTGCTGATCGGCTGATCCGCCCGGGCGCGTGCGCCGCACCAGCTCGACGGCGTAGCGGATCACGTGGTCCGCCGCGGGGACCCGCAGCACCAGGTCTTGAAAGGCGCGGATCTGCTCCGGCGCGAGGACCTTCTGCAGGGCGGGCTGCGCGCCGGAGGTGGTCGCGCGGACGATCTGCACCTCCTCCTCCGCGCTCGGGTAATTCACGTCGACCATGAACATGAACCGGTCGAGCTGCGCCTCGGGCAACGGGTACGTGCCCTCCTGCTCGATCGGGTTCTGCGTGGCGAAGACCAGGAACGGTTCCTCCAGCGGATAGGTGCGCCCGCCCGCGGTCACGCGGTGCTCCTGCATCGCCTGCAGCAGGGCGGCCTGGGTCTTGGGCGGCGTGCGGTTGATCTCGTCCGCGAGCAGCACGTGGGCGAAGACCGGACCGTGAACGAAGCGGAAGGCGCGCCGGCCGGTGGTGTGGTCCTCCTCCAACACGTCGGTCCCGGTGATGTCGGAGGGCATCAGGTCGGGCGTGAACTGGATGCGGTTGAAGCTCAGCGAGAGCGCCTCGGCCAGCGTGGAGATGAGCAGGGTCTTCGCCAGCCCCGGCACGCCGACGAACAGGCAGTGGCCGCGCGAGAAGAGCGCCACCAGCAGCTGGTCGATGACCGCCTCCTGCCCGACCACCCGCTTTCCGATCTCGGCGCGGATGCGGGCGCGCGCCCGGCCGAGCTCGGCGATCAGCTCGGCGTCGGACGCCGCGGCCGTGGTCTTCAGATCCAGTGCCTCGCTCATGGAGCCCCTTCCTTGGTGTCCTTGGGCGCGGGCCGCTCGCCCAGGGCGAGCGCGAGCGCGCGCTTCTCGCGCTCGATCAGCGCATCGTCCTTGAGGCCCTTCGCCACCGCCAGGTAGACGTCGTGCAGCTCGGGATCGAACGGGTCCACCGAGATGCCTGCGTCCAGCGCGCTGCGCGCCTTGGCGTACTCCCCGCGCTTCTCCAGCACGCGTGCGTACAGGACCTGGGCCGCCTCGTCCTGCGGGTCGCGCGACAGCGCCGCGGCGAGCGCGCTCTCGGCCTCGCCCATGCGCCCCAGCTGGATCTGCGCGAAGGCATAGCGGCGCGCGAGCAGCGGCACCTCCCGGGAGAGGCGCGCGCGGGCCCTGCCGTACTCGAGCGCGGCGGCGGCCCAGCGGCGGCGCGCGAAGAAGATCTCTCCCAGGCGCACGGCTCGCTTCGCCTCCGGATCGGTCGGCCGTTCCTCGCCCGGCTCCGGCGTGGCGGCCGCGCCCTTCTTCTTCGCGTCCTCCTTGAAGATCAGCTTGCGCGAGGCGAGGGGGCGCCCCGAGCCGGGCGCCTGGGTAACTGGCTCGCGTCGCGGCTTGAGCAGGTCGGCGCGCCACTCCTGCTCGAACTGCGCGAACGGCTTGCCGTACGCCTGCGCCACCGCGTTCTCGTCGGAGAAGCCGTTCGCCATCGCCGCCACCAGCTCGGTGAGCGCCTGCTGCCCTCCGCGCTGGTGGAGGAGCTTGATGGCGGACTCCACCTCGGCGAAGGCGAGCGCGGCCATCTCCTGCGTGGGCAGCTTGGCGATCGACGGGTGCATGGCGGCGAAGGGGATCAGCTTGTGCTCCCGCGCCGCCTTGGTGAGCAGAGCGGTCGACATCTCGTCCACCGCCTGTCCCGGGCCGCCGCGCCAGCGGGTCTCGAGGAACTTCGCCAGCCCCTCCTGCAGCCAGATGGGAACCGAGTTCCGGCCCTTGCGGGTGACCAGGTAGTGCACGAACTCGTGCGAGAGCGTGTCGAGCCAGGCGTAGCCGCGCAAGAGCGCGCGCGGCGAGGTGATCATCAGCCGGTTGTACTTGCAGAGCGCGATGGTGCCGCTCGCCTTGATCTCGGCGACGGTCAGCGGCGAGACGCGGGCCAGCGCCTGCGCGGTCTCGTACACCTCGACGCGCACCTTCGCCGGCGGCGAGTAGCCCAGGTCCTGCGTCAGCGCGGCGTACGCTTTCTCCAGCGCCTCCAGAGCGTAGGGGACGAGCAGCACGTCCTTCCCGGGGCGCGTGTACACGACGAAGTGCGCGCTCTCGTGCGCCTCGTCGCCCTTCACCTCGTCGGCGGCGGCCTGGGCGAGCCTCGCCTGGGCCTCGAATCCGTCGACCTGCGCGGCGCCGCGCGAACGTGCCTCCGCGAACGCCGTGACCGATTCCGCGTATTTGCCCTGCTCGAACAGGACCCGCCCCCGGAAGTACGCCGCCGCCACCGATCCCCGATCCTCCGAGGTGAGCTCGTCGAGCCCGCGCTGCGCCCCCTCGATGTCCCAGGCCTCCAGGTCGCCGTCGATCCGCTCCGCCGCCTGCGAGGTCGAGCGCGCGGGGGCCGGCAGCGCCGCCAGGGTGACGAGCAGGAGCAGCGAGCGCGGAAGACCGCGAGCGGCCAGCCGCAGGGCGCGAGCGGTCACTTGACCAGCTCCTCGTAATACTGCTTCACCCGCTCCTGGTATTTCTCCGGCGCCTTCTGCTTCATCGCGTCGAGCAGCTCCTTGCGGAACTCCTGCGGCCCGCGCCCCGCCTCGGCGTCGGGGATCTCCACCTTCTGCGTGTCCATGTCGCCGGAGTCGTTCTCGCCCTGCTCGCCGGCCGGCTCTCCCCAGGGCATCGGCATGCGCGGCCCGCCCTGGCCCTTGCCTCCGGCCTGCTTGGCCATCTGCTGCATGGCGTCTTCGAACTTCTGCAGTTGCTCCAGCGCCTGCTGCTCGCCGGCCTGCGCGCCCCGCGGCTCGCCCTGGCCCAGCTTCTGCTCCGCGCGGCCCATCCCCTCCTGTGCCTGCTGCAGCATCTGCTCGTGCTGGGGCCCGAAGATGGGCACCTTGCGGCCCACCTCGCCCAGCTGGTTGCGCGCCTGCTGCAGGTCGTCGCCGATCTTCCTCTGTTCGGCCTGCTGCCGGAGCATCTCCTGCATCTGCTCCGGAGTCATCGGCTCGCCGCGCGGCATGGTCTGCTCCAGCTCGCTCACCACCTCGCGCAGGGGCGGCCCGGCGCCCTGCACGCCCTTCATCCCCCGCTTCACCGCCTCCGGATCGCGCACGAACCCCGGATACCGCTGGGCGAGCTGCTCCTCCATTCCCAGGCGCGCCTGCAAGGTCTCCACCGCGCGCAGGCTGCGCTCGGCCTGCTCGAGCGCCTCGGAGAAATCGCCCGACTCCAGCGCGCGCGACAGATCGTCGACCCTCGACTGCGCCGCCTCCAGCACGTCCTCCAGGCCCATGCGCTCGGCCAGCTTCGAATCGATCTGCTTCACGCCCTGGCGCGCCTGCTCCACCTTCTCGCGCAACCGCCTGGCCAGGTCCTTGCCGCCGCGCTGCTCGAACCGCTTCTGCTGCTGCGCGCCCATCTCCCGGCGGAGCTGGGCAGTGCGTTGCTGCAGCGCCTTCTCGCGCGCGGTGACGTCCCGCAGCTTCTGGGCGGCCTGCGAGAGCCTCTGCGCTTCCTCCGAGTACTGGCCGCCCTGCTCGTCCTGCGCGCGCTGGGCGAGCCCCTTCTCCAGCTTCTCCAGATCCTGCCCGAGCTGGTCGAGCTGCTTGAGCGCATCGTCGACCTTCCCGCTCTGCAGCTTGCGCTGGATGTCCGAGAGCTGCGAGAGCAGGTCCTGCTGCCGCTCCACGTTCTCCATCGCCTCGGCGTTCAGGTGCTCGTCGCGGATGCCGCGCGCCATCTCCTGCATGCGCGCCATGAGGTCCTGGATGCGCTCCCGCATCCGTTCCACCTCGGAGAGAATCTGCCGTTTGGTGTCCTCGTCGGGCGCCTTGCGCAGCCTGTCGGCCAGGCGCGCCAGCTCGCGGCGGGAGGCGGCCAGCTCCTTGCCGATCTCCTGCATCGCTTCGAGCCGCGCCTTGTCGAGCAGGTCCTGGAGATAGAGGATGTCCTTCTCCTCCTCGGCGATCTCGGCGGAAAGCGCGCGCGAGAAATTGCGCTGCGCGCCGTCCAGGCCGGAGGATCCGCGCGAGAGCGGCGCGCGCGCCAGCGAGGTGCGGCGCACCGCCGGACCCAGCGAGCTCGCCGCGTAGCGCAGCGCGCGCCCGACCTCGCGCGGCGCCTGCTTGTCTTTGATGAGGGCCGTCCCCGCAGCCTGCAGCTCGGAGACCAGCTGCAGCGCGCGCTGGTCCAAGGAGCCGGTCGCCGCGTACCAGCCAGCCGCGTCGGTCGGCGGCGCGGGCTTTTCGTCGATGCGGTCGGCGGCGAGCGCCACCAGGCGCTCCCACAACGCCTGGGCCCGCAGCAGCGCCTCGCGGCTGTGCTCCGCCGCGGAAAACACCTTCAGCACTTGAGTGGCCGACGCGCCCCGCTGCGGACCGTCGACCGCGTCGTTGTCCCGCGCCTCGACGGCGTAGGTCACCTTGTCGCCCGCGCGCAGACGCAAGGGCGAGAGCTCCCACGAGTACGTCCCCCGCAGCCGCCGCGCCGCCTGCCCCGGAGTGTGGAGGACCACACGCTCTTCCTTGCCCCCCGCGAGCTGGAACAGCAGGGCGACCTGGGACACGCCGTAGTCGTCCGTGGCCGACCAGTTGAGCATCACGCGCCCTTGTGGATCGACTTCCAGTGTCTTCTCGGACGGGGCCTCGATGGTGACCTGGGGCGGCTGGTCGGCGACGATCTCGACCGGGCGCTCCGGCCCCTGGGCGATGGTGCGCCCCTTGGCGTCGAGGAAACGGAAGCTCCAGCGCCCCGGCTGGGTCAGCGTGAGCGATCCGGAGAGCTGCCGGCGCCCCGGCCCTTGCGAAAGGAGCTTCACCGGCTTCCCGTTGACGACCGCCACGGCCTCGGCAAGGTCGCGGTCGGCCCGGGCCGTGACGTGCGCCTCGGTGCCGCGGGGCGCGCGCAGATCGCCCGCGGTGCCTTCCTCGGTGCGCGCGGGCAGGCCGGTGTACTGTGGGTACAGGTACGTGATGGTCAGGTCGCCGACGATGGGTGAAAGCTCCGGGGCCGGCGCGGCCGCGTCGCCTCCACGCAGCCGGGAAAGCCCGAGCGCGAAGCGCCGCGGCGCGACCAGCTGGAAGAGCCCCGCCGCGATCAGCGCACCGGCGAGCACCGCCAGCGGCAGCCCGGCCGAGCGCAGCGGCAGCTTCCCGCGCACGTCGAGCGAGCGCGCCTGGCCCGCCGCCCGCAAGTGGAGCAACGAGAGCAGGTCGCGCGAGATCCCCGGCTGCTCGGGGCCGCGGGACAGCTCAACGCTCGAGAGCAGCTCCGAGGATCCGGCCAGGACTCGCGCCAGCGCGGTGTCGTCCCGGGCGGCGGCGCGCTGCAAGGGAGACCGCAGGGAGAAGACGACGACCCCGGCGGCGGCGGCGAGGAGCACCACGGCTGCCGCGGTACGCGCCACCGCTGCCGGCGCGAACGAGCCGAGAAGCGCTCCGCTGCAGACGGCCACCGCGGCGCCGGCGGCCAGCAACGCAGCGGCGCGGAGGAGCGCGAGGCCGCGCGCCCGCCGCCGCGCCCGGCCGAGCAGCGCGTCGACTTCTCGCCGGGCCGCCATCCCCTGCTGCGCCAGCGTCGACAGGCGAGAGGGAACGAGCCCGCCTAGCTCGGGGATCTCCGCTGTCGGCTTCGGCAGTTGCATCGGACCGGCCAAGGATGTGGGTCTATCCGCGGGACTCGAAGCCCGCAAAAGCATCGTAGTCTAGACAACGACGTAAGGCTTACATTCCCGCACGGCCTGCGAACGGGCACGCCTGCGGGCAACCATTCCCGCCTGCGCCCGAACGGGCAGGCTCGCCGCGAACGTCGTTTTCATGAATAGAAGCTCGATCGGGCGCGTCCGATGACCGAGAGCAGGAAGCCGCACGATCGGGGCGCCGATCCGCCGGACGACAGGTCGCTCGTTCGGGCCGCGCAGGGTGGCGACACGCAGGCCTTCCGGGCTCTGGTGGAGAGATACCAGAGGCGCGTTTTCCAACTGGCGCTGGGGATGGTGAGAGACTCGGACGAGGCGATGGACATCACCCAGGAGACGTTCGTCAGGGTGCACCGCTACCTGCCTTCGTTCAAGGGCGACTCGTCCTTCTTCACCTGGACGTATCGGATCGCCACCAACCTGTGCCTGGATTCGGCGCGCAAGCGGGGACGGAACGAGCGGGTAGAGCTGGACGAGAGCGACGCGGAGATCGAGGCCCGCATGGATCCGCCCTCGGCGGCGCTCGCGGGCCCGCAGAGCGCCGCGCTCAACGCGGAGCTGAAGGGAAAGATCGAGGAGGCGCTCGCCACGCTCTCGGAGAACCATCGCGCCATCCTGCTGCTGCGCGAGGTGGAAGGGCTGAGCTATGAGGAACTGGCCCGCGCGCTGGGCATCCGCAAGGGAACGGTGATGAGCCGGCTCTTCCACGCCCGGCTCAAGATGCAGCGGAAGCTGCGCGAGTACCTGGACATCGACACGAACGACGAGACGAAGGACGAGGCGGAGGGCGAGGAATGACGCGGCGCTGCGAGGAGTCGGTCCCCCTGATCGGGCCGTGGATGGATGGCGAGCTGCCCGAGGAGGACCGCGCGTGGCTCGCCGAGCACGTTGCGTGCTGCGACGCGTGCGCCACGCGCAGGGCCTTGCTCGCGGCGCAGAGGGATGCGGTGCGGGAGGCGGTGGTGCGCAGGGCCGCGGCCGCCGACCTGTCCGGGATGGCGGACGCCGTGCTGGCGCGCGTGCTCCACGATCGCCCGCCCGCCGCGGTGCTGCGTCTGCGAGTCTGGAGCACGGAGACCTGGAGGGCGCACCGGGGCCGCATCTCCGCGGCCGCGGGCCTGGCGGTCGCGGCTTCGCTGGCGGTGGTCGCGCTCCTCTCGCCGCTGCGCAGCGACACGCGCACCGGCCCATTGCTCGCCGACGCGAGGGGGGGCGGGGCCACCGTGGATGAAATCGATTTCGAGAGCCACGAAGGCGCGGTGCTGCAGTCGGGTCAGACCACGGTGATCTGGGTCGACGACGATAGCTCGGCGGTGGTGCGATGAGGGCGGTGTTCGCTGCACTCGCGGTGCTCGCCGCCGAGGGCTCGCCGGACGCGGGGACAGCCCCCCAGGGCTCGCGTGTGCGCATCACGGTGCGGGCAATCGCGGCCACGGCCGGGGCCGAGCAAACCGACCCGAAGCTGGCTCCCATCGCACGCCACTTGGCGGAATTCGCCAAGGATTTCCGCTGGCGCAACTTCCAGCTGCTGAGCGAGGAGACGTTCGACCTCGCCTTCCAGAGCGCCGCCCAGATGGAGCTGCCGGGCTCGCGCAGCGTGCAGGTCATCCCGCGACACGTGTTGCCGGACGGGCGCTTCAAGGTGCACCTGGAGTTGCTGGGGGAGCACCCCGAGCACTCCCGCAAGCTGCACACCGACTACAGCATCCAGCGCGGAGGCACCATCTTCGTCGGCGGGCTGCGACTCGATCCGGGCAAGCCCGACGCGGGGACGCTGCTGATCGCCATCACCCAAGGCATGGACGGCGACTGACTGCTGACGCCGCGCCGTGCGCGTGCGATAAGTGCGCGCCTCACGAAAGGAATGCCATGATTCGCATCGCTGTCGCCGTCCTGCTCGCCTTCCCTCTCGCCGCGCGCGCCCAGGCGCCCAAGACCGACGACGAGAAGACGCTCTACGCCATCGGCTACGTCACCGGCGGCCGGGTCCAGTTCCTCCAGCTCAAGGCCAACGAGCTGAAGGTCGTGGAGCAGGGCTTCCACGACGGGGCGGCGGGCGCCAAGGCCAAGGCGGAGCCGGAGGAGCGGCAGGAGGCGATCAACAAGCTCGTGCAGGCGCGCACCAACGCCGCGGCCGACAAGGAGAAGTCGGCCTCCAAGGACTTCCTCGCGAAGGCGGTGCAGGAAAAGGGCGCGCAGAAGACGCCCTCGGGGCTGGTGATCAAGGTGCTGCGTCCCGGAAACGGCCCGAGCCCGAAGGAGACCGACAAGGTCAAGGTCAACTACGAGGGCCGGCTGATCAACGGCACCGTTTTCGACTCGTCCTACAAGCGGGGCCAGCCGGCCGAGTTCCCACTCAACGGCGTGATCAAGTGCTGGACCGAGGGGGTGCAGAAGATGCACGTCGGCGAGGAGGCGCAGCTCGTCTGCCCCTCGGACATCGCCTATGGCGACCACGGGCACCCGCCGACCATCCCGGGCGGCGCGACGCTCATCTTCAAGGTCGAGCTGCTCGGCATCGGCGATGCAGTAAAGCCCGGAGTCCCATAGCTATTTTGCCCGCGCCGTGCTGTGGTCCACCCCGGTCGCCCTGGCTTGCACATCCGGCGACCAGGGGGAAGTGCCATGAAGACGGTCTCCAAGACAGCGCTGCCGGCGCTCGCGGCGGTGGCGCTCGTCGCATTCGCGTCCCACGGCGGGAGCAATCAGAAGACGGGCTCGCTCCAGCAGCGCATCCAGGGGGCCTGGACGATGGTGTCCAACGTCCTCGACCAGGGAGGCAACAAGACGGAGCCCTACGGCCCCGATGCGAAGGGCAGCGTGATCCTCACAAGCAACGGCCGCGTCATCCTGGTCATCACGCGTGCCGACGTCCCCAAGTTCGCCTCCAACAACCGCACCACCGGCACTCCGGAGGAGAACAAGGCGGCGATGGCGGGCAGCATCGCGTACTTCGGCACCTACACGGTGAACGACGCCGACAAGATGCTCGTCATGCATCTCGAGGGCAGCACCTACCCGAACTGGGTCGGAACCGATCAGAAGCGGACCCTCGAGCTGTCGGGAGACGAGATGAAGTTCATCAACCAGAATCCCTCGATGGGCCAAGGCACCGTCACGGTGACCTGGAAGCGGGTCAAGGAAGCGCGCCAGACCGCCTCCGCGGCCGAACCGAGGCGGTAAGGGTCGGCTTTTTCCAGCCCGCAAAGAAAAACCTCAATCTGGGCGTGCACCCGGCGACTGCCCGTGTCGGGGGGCGGTGCTACGGATGGCACCACCCTGCGGGGACGCTTGAACTCATGGATCGGGTCCTGTACAAGAATTCAGTGATCGCGCCCGAGGCGCGAAGGAGGGAACGAGTGGCGAACGCGGAGAAAGAGAAGGCCATCGAGCTGGCGGTGAGCGCCATCGAGAAGCAGTTCGGCAAGGGTTCCGTCATGCGGCTCGGCGTGGACGAGCCACTGGCGCAGGACATCCCGGCCATCTCCACCGGCTCGGTCTCCCTCGACCTCGCGCTCGGGGTCGGCGGCGTTCCCCGCGGGCGCATCGTCGAGATCTACGGGCCCGAATCGTCCGGCAAGACCACCCTCGCCCTGCACGTGGTCGCCGAGGCGCAGAAGAACGGCGGGGTGGCGGCGTTCATCGACGCCGAGCACGCGCTCGACGTCGGCTACGCGCGCAAGCTCGGCGTCCGCACCGAGGACCTGCTCATCTCGCAGCCGGACACGGGCGAGCAGGCGCTGGAGATCTGCGAGATGCTGGTGCGCTCGGGCGCCGTCGACGTGATCGTGATCGATTCGGTGGCCGCGCTGGTCCCGCGCGCGGAGCTCGAGGGCGAGATGGGCGACCAGCACATGGGCCTGCAGGCGAGGCTCATGTCGCAGGCGCTGCGCAAGCTCACCGCCACCATCTCCAAGTCGAACACCACGGTGGTCTTCATCAACCAGATCCGCATGAAGATCGGCGTGATGTTCGGGAACCCGGAGACGACCACGGGCGGCAACGCCCTCAAGTTCTATGCCTCGCAGCGCCTGGACATCCGCCGCATCGGCGCCATCAAGGACGGCGAGACGGTCGTCGGCAACCGGACGCGGGTCAAGGTGGTGAAGAACAAAGTGGCCCCGCCCTTCCGCGAGGTCGAGTTCGACATCCTCTACGGCCAGGGCATCTCGCGCGAGGGCGACCTGCTCGATCTGGCGGTGGAGAACAACATCGTGGAGAAGAGCGGCGCCTGGTTCAGCTATGGGGGCGAGCGCATCGGGCAGGGCCGCGAGAACGCGCGCGACTTCCTCAAGGCGCACCCCGACATGCTGCGCGACGTCGAGGCCAGGCTCTACGAGAAGTTCGGCATCGTGAAGGCGGTGCCGCCTCCCCCGCCGGTCGAGCTGGACGAGAAGCGCGCCCGGGTGAAAGCGGTAAAGTAAATAGGCTCAGCGCCGGCGAATACGGCGGCAACTGCCGGCGGCCCAGCCCCGGGGGCTCTGCTACAATCGTCGGAGAACCGTGGGGTGCGGCATCGAATCGCTTCGCCACCAAGGCCGGCAGGCCGAGCTGCCGGTCGGCAGCACCGACTGGTTGCTCGCCGTCGTCGGCGCGGTCGCCGTGCGCGTTACCAAGGGCCCGCCGCACCGCCTGGCGCTGCACGAGCGACGCGACCGGCTCGAGGTGATGCTGCGCGCCTCGGGCCTCGCCTACGGCACCGGCGCGGTCGACCCGGCGGTGGAGCTGCCGCCTGACGCCGTGCCCGGCGCGCGCGCCTTCGCGCACTTCGTCGCCGGCCTGGTGCGGCTGTGCGCCAAGGCGGCCGCGTTGTCCGCCGCTCCGTACTTCGTCGAGAACGGACCGGAGGTCACGCCGGAGGTAGCGGTCGACACGCGGCGCAATCAGCTCCTCGCCGTGCTCGCCGCGGTGGCCGGGCGGACCAAGGAGGCCGTGCGCCTGTTCGCCAATCCCCTCGGGGTCCGGGAGGGCTCGCTCCAGCGGCTGGCCGCGCGGATCGCCACCCGCCTGTCGCGCCGCTACCTGGCGCTCGGCGGCCCGTTCGCGGGGCTGCCGCTGCACAACGGGCTCGGCGCGATCGAGGTGCGCACCTGCGCCAGCGTGGCGCTGGCCGCGTTCGCGCACGGGCGCATCTCGCCGGCCGCCACGGGGATCGCCGACCGAGCCGCGCTGGCCTGGCGGTGCGTCCTGGTCGAGCTGCTCTCGGGCCTCGCCGCCTCGCAGAAGAACGGGGGGGAGGTGGCGCGCAGCATGGACCAGGTCCTGCGCGGCCAGAAGCTGCCCGCGCCCGAGTACCGCCTGCTGCAGCGGGCCCGCCGCGACCCGCGGCCGATCGAGCGGCTCGCGCCCGCCATGCGCGCCCCGGCGCTGCGCCGATTCGCCGTCGAGCAGGTGCTGCTCGCCGCCCTGATGGACAGCCAGCTGGAGGGAGGCGAGATCGCCTTCGTCGAGCGGCTCGCGGTGGCGCTCGCGGTCGAGGCCGAGGAGCTGGCGGCGCTGGAAGTGCAGGTCGACGGCTTCTACCGGCAGAACCGCGACGCGCTCACCGCGCTGCGTCTCGCCGAGACCCCCGAGGGGCTCGCCGACGCGCTCACCAGCCGCCTGAAGGCCGCGGTGGCGGACAACCTCGACCGCATCCTGCAGGAGATCCGGGAGACCGGCGAGCTGGCTCAGCTCCTGGCCCGCGCGAGCGCCGGCGCGACGCTCACCCCGCAAGAGAAGGCGAAGGTCCGCGAGCAGCTCATCGACGTGGCGAAGACCATCCCCGCGCTGGCCATCTTCGCCGCCCCGGGCGGGATGCTGCTCCTGCCGCTCCTCGTGAAGCTGCTCCCGTTCAACCTGCTGCCGTCGAGCTTCTCCGATCCGCCGCGTCCGGCGGGGGAGCTGCCAGCCGCCCTTCCGGAGCCCACCCGGAAGTCAGGGTAGGCACCAGGGTCCCGCACGATCTCCGACAAATTCGTCCGGATCCGCCGCGCCCCCCTACCGCTGCGCCCGCACGAATGGTTAGCGTGCATCCATGAGCTACCGCATCCTCGTCGAGCCGGCCGCTGCGCAGCGGCTGCGCACGTTCTCCTCGCACGTCGTGCAGCGGCTGGGCCGGCTCCTGGCGGAGCTCGCCGACCTGGCCAGCATCGCTCCGCCGCCGAGCCTGACGCTCGCGCGCAGCCTGGCGCCCGACTCGACCCTCCTTCGCATCGAAGTGGAGGACGCGACCGCCTGGTACCGCATCGACAAGCGCGAAGAGACGCTCACGGTCGTCGAGGTCGCCTCGGGCACCGACGACCAACCGGGCGCGCAGGCGGGTTGAGGCCCCGGCCGGCTGGAAACACGAAGGCCCGGCCTGGGGAGCCAGACCGGGCCTCGGGGCTTCGCAGCGAGACGCTTTCTTACGAAAGCTTGCGCACGTTCTGGGCCTGCAGACCCTTGGGTCCCTTCACCACCTCGAACTCCACCTTCTGGCCCTCGGCGAGGGAACGGAACCCTTCCGCCTTGATGGCCGTGTGGTGGCAGAAGACGTCCTCGCCTCCGCCATCCTGGGTGATGAAGCCAAAGCCCTTCGTGTCGTTGAACCACTTCACGGTACCAGTCGCCATTCGGACAGTCCTTCTCGTTCGGCTGCGGTCTGCAGGCCGGCCCCGAGCTCAGCTGCTGGGAGCGCGCGTCCGTTTACCGGGGCGCGCGATGCAGGTCAACGGAACATCCGGTCAGCCGCCGCCTCCTCGGGCGGCGCCGCGCTTTTGCAAGCGCGGAACGTTCCGTCATCGCTCCGGCGGCTACGCGCCCGCGCCGGGGAGCTCGCCGATCGGACGGATGAGCACCTCGCGTGGCTTGGCCCCGTCCGCGGGGCCGACGATCCCGTCGCGCTCCATGCGCTCGATCATCCGCGCCGCCCGGTTGTAGCCGACGCGCAGCTTCCGCTGCAGCAGCGAGATGGAGATGAAGCGCATGTCGGACACCGCCGCGATCGCCTGGTCGTACAGCTCGTCCGGACCTTGGTCGTCCTCCGGCATTCCCTCGCCGTCCTCGGCGCGCGCCTTCAAGATGTTCGGATCGTAGACCGGCGCGCCCTGCGCCTTCCAGTGCTCGACGACCGCGTGGATCTCCTTCTCTTCGACGTAGGGACCGTGCACCCGCGTCAGCGTCGAGGTGCCCGGCGGCAGGATGAGCATGTCGCCCATGCCGAGCAGGTTCTCGGCACCCGGGGAGTTGATGATGGTCCCCGAATCGTGCCGCGACGCCACCTGGAAGGAGATGCGCGCGGGGAAGTTCGCCTTGATCACTCCGGTGACCACGTCGGTCGAGGGGCGCTGGGTGGCGACCATGAGGTGGATCCCCGAGGCGCGCGCCATCTGCGCCAGCCGGGCGATGTACGTCTCCACCTCGCGCGAGGCGACCATCATCAGATCGGCCAGCTCGTCGATGATGATCACCAGGTAGGGAAGCTTGCGGAGCGGCTCGTGGGTCGCGGCTTGCGGCTCGCCGCCCACCGCGTCCGAGTCGCCCGGATCGTCCGCCGCGGCCAGCTTGCGCTCGTTCTCGCGCAAGAGCTGCACCGCCGGGTTGTCGCTCTCCTCGCGCGCGACCTCCCCCGCGGCAGCGGCCTGCTGCAGCTCCGGGATCGACAGCTGCGGGTCGGTCAGATCGACGACGCGCTTCTCCTTGGCCGGTTTGTGCGCGCGCCGCGCCGCGTCGCCTTCCTTCTCCACCTTCTTGTTGTACGAGGCGATGTTGCGGACCCCGCACTCCGCCAGCAGCTGGTACCGGCGCTCCATCTCCTCGACCCCCCAACGCAGCGCCATCGCGGCTTTCTTCGCGTCGGTCACCACCGGCAGGAGCAGGTGGGGGATGCCCTCGTAGACGGACAGCTCGAGCATCTTGGGGTCCACCATGAGGAAGCGGACCTCCTCGGGGGAGGCGCGCAGCAGCATGGAGACGATCATCGAGTTCACCGCCACCGACTTGCCCGAGCCGGTGGTGCCCGCGATGAGCAGGTGGGGCATCTTCGCCAGGTCGGCGATGTAGGGCATCCCCTCGATGTCCTTGCCCAGGCACATCGCCAGCTTGCTGTGCGACTTCTGGAACGCGTCCTGCTCGGCGAGCTCGCGCAGGACGACCATCTGGCGCTCCTTGTTGGGCACCTCGATGCCGACCACGCCGCGGCCGGGAATGGGGGCGACGATGCGGACCCGCAGGGCTTCCATCGCCATCGCCAGGTCGTCGGCGAGCGAGGCGATGCGCGAGACCTTCACGCCAGCCGCGGGCAGGAACTCGAACATCGTGACCACCGGCCCGGGCCGGATCTGGGTGACCTGGCCCTGGATCCCGAAGGAGGCCAGCTTCTGCCGCAGCTTCTCGGCCGTGGCGGTCAGGCCTTCGCGGTCGATGGGCGCGATGGCGCTCACCTCGCCGGTCAGGATGCTGATCGGCGGCGGCGTGAAGCTCTTCCGGCCCCCGTGCAGCGTGAAGCCCGCCCCCGCGCTCTCCTGGTCTTCCTTCCTCTCCTCCTTGCGGGCGCCGCCGCGCGGGGGCGGCCGGGGCTCGACGATGGTGGGCGCCATGGGCAGCGCTTCCCCGGGGGCGCTCGAAAGCGGCGCGGGCGGAGTCGAGGTGGCCCCGGCGAGCGGCTTCCTCCTGCGTCCGGGGTCGGAAGGCGGCGGAAGGGGCAGGCGCGGGTCCTGCGGCGCCTCGGAGTCCGTCCCGAGCCGGAGCATGGAGTCCTTCGCGCGCGAGTCGAGCCTGATGCGGACGTCCGGATCGGCCTCGAACGGCTCGGCGTCATCTTGCTCGTCCTCGCCGGCCGCGCGGACGCGCGAGATCGCTCCCGCCGCTCCCTTGATCGCGCGCGCTCCGCCAGCGAATCCCAGCCGCCCGGCCGCGAACGCCGCCCGCAGCGCCCACAGATCGGTGGCCACGACCAGCGCCGCGGCACCGATCGCGCCGATCAGCACCGCCGCGCCCCAGGTGGAGAGCGCCGCGCGCGCTCCGCCCGCGATCAACGCGCCCACGAGCCCGCCGGGAGCGTGGCCCTGGAGCCGCGCGCGCACCCCGAGATGCACGAGCGCGACCAGCGAGAGACAGAACAGGATCCAGGAGGCGCTGCTCGAGAACGAGACCCGCGGCCGGCCGGCCACCAGCGCGATCGCGATCGCCAGGAGGAAAACGGCGGCCGCGTAAGCGCCGACCCCGGCCACTTCGAGGAGCGCCCCCGCGACGGTGTATCCGACCGGGCCCGCCCAGTTCGCCCCCGGAGCGCGCGGGCCGTAGCTCCACAGCCCGAGAAGCGCCACCACGGCGATCCCGGCCAGCAGGATTCCGGTCACCGGCCGCTTCCACGCCGCCTCTTTGGGCCGCCCCGCCGTCTTCCTCGCGCGCGCCACGCTGCCTCCCTCCCCCTACAGCGCATGAGCGCCGCGCAGGGGCAGGTCCGACTGTAAGAGCGGCCGGCATTCCGTCAATTTTCGGCCCGGCGCCGGTGGCTTGCACCCCGGCCTCACTGGCGTTTTCCAGTTGTCCGCCGGACCGCCGCCTCCCCTCGTACCCGCCTTTACAGTAGAGTACGGTCCGCCCAGGGTACCCCGCTTTTCACCACCTGGGTCCACACCGGGCTTGGGGCCCGCGTTCGCGCCGGAGGGGACGCACCATGGACGTTCGCTGCGACAAGTGCCAGGCGCGGTATCGGATCGACGAGGCGCGCGTCGGGCCGCAGGGGCTGGCCATGCGGTGCGGCAAGTGTGGGAACACCTTCCGCGCCACGCGCGAAACCGCGCAGCCCGCGGCCGAGCCAGCGCCCGCCTCGCCCGCGCCTGCGCCGGTCGCGGCCGCGGTCCCTCCCGCGAAGGCCGCCGTTCCCGCAGCTGCTCCTCCCGCGAAGGCCGCCGTTCCCGCAGTTGCTCCTCCCCCGAAGGCCGCAGTTCTCGCAGCTCCCGCGACGAAGCCCGCGGTTGCTCCCGCCGTACCTGCCAAGCCGCCAGCGCCGGCGCCACCCGCCGCCGCGCCCCGCGCGGCGCCGAAGCCCTCCGAGGGCGGCGGCGCGACGGTGATGTTCTCGGCTCCGCCGCTCGCAGCCGCCGCGGTGATTCCGGCCGGCGGCACGGGCACGGCACCTCCCCGCGCCGCTGCGGCTCCGGTTCAGCCGCCGGCCGCGCCCGCGCGCGCTTCCGCGCCCGCGCAGAAGCCGGCCCAGGGGTCCGCGAAGGCGGCCGGCGCCGGATCGGTCGGATCGGCCGTCGCGCCGTTGGGCGACGAGGCCGCCGGCCGGACGATGATGTTCAATGCCACGGCGCCGCTCAAGACCCCGCCTCCGGCGCGGACGGCCGCAGGCACGGTCAAGCCCTTGTCGAAGCCCACCGACTCGGCGGGGGCGACCCTCGTGTTCGGGGCCGCGCCTTCCGTGGCGCAGCCGCCCAAGGCGCCGGCGAAAGCGGAGCCTGGCGCGAACGCCACCATGCTCTTCGGCAACGCGGCCCCGGCCAGCGCGCGTCCACCCGCCGCGCAAGTGCCGACGCCTCCGCCCCGGACCCAGACACCGCCGCCGCCAATCCTGGCCGAGGATCTCGCCCCCGAGGAGCTCGCCCCGGCGGCCGATGCGCCGGCAGCGGTCGAGGCGGGCGAAGACGACGCCGCGGCCGAGGAAACGGAAGCGGCCGGACAGCCCGAGCCTGCGGAGCAGGCGCCCGGGCCGCACGGCCCGCCGCGCGCCCTGGTCATCGGAGTCGCCGCCGCGCTCGGTCTGGTGATGGCCCTCGGCGGCGTCGTGCTCGCGGTGAAGAAGCTCGGGCATCGCGCTCCTCCCCAGGCGGCCGTCGACGCCCTGGCCGACGCGCACGCGGCAGCCGATAAGGACACGCTCGCTTCGCTGGCCGACGCCGAGGCGCAGACGAATGCCGCGCTCCAGGCGGCGCCGAAGGCGCATTTCCCGCAGGCCTGGGCGCAGCTCGCCGAGGTGCAGATTGCCTGGTCCGACGCGCTCAACGACCAGGCCTGGTACTGGAGCGAGCAGGCGAGCCGCGCTCTCGCTTCGGGGGACGACAAGAAGAAGGCGGACGCGGAAGCGAAGGCGGCTGCCCTGCAGGACGCGGCCAAGGCGCGCCTCAAGACCGCATTCGAGTCGGCGGCGGCGGGAAACAAGATGGACCCCAAGTCGCCGGAGGTGGCGCTGGCGCTGGCGGACTACTACCGGGCGGCGCGCTCCCGCTTGAACCAGAACCGCGAGCTGAAGCGCGCCGCGCTGCTCAAGGCCGACGAGGCGCGCATCGCGTTCGTGCAGGGAGCCGAGCTCCTGGCACAAGACGAGGGTGGGGCCAGGGCGCTCGAGAAGCTCAAGACGGCGCTCGCCGGCTCTCCGCGGAGCGCGCGCATCCGCTTCCGGATGGCGATGGCGTACGTCTCCATGCGCCAGGATGCCGAGGCGAAGAAGGAGCTGCTGGCGACTCTCGACCTCTCACCCCAGCACGAGCGCGCCCGGATGGCGATGGAGCTTCTGGGCCCGGCCGGCGCCCCGGCGACCGGAGAGGGCAAGCGGGAATGACGATGGCAAAGGCGTCGACGCTCGAGGACGAGTATTTCGTGCGCGAAGACGCGGAGCGCATCCGGCAGCTGCACTTCGAGGAGATGCGCCGCCTGAAGGAGGACGAGAAGGAGGAGCTCCGCAGGCTGCACCACGGGCACTGCTCGGAGTGCGGTTGGCTGCTGATGCCGGAGAAGCTGGGGGACGTCGCCGTGTTCCACTGCGTGAATTGCGGGGGCGCCTTCCTCCCGCGCAGCTCGTGGGAAAAGCTGCACAAGGCCGCCGAGCCGCATGGCCTGCAGGCGGTCATCGATTCAGTGCTCAACTGGTTCAGGCCGGCGGCGTATAAACCGTAGTCGCGCCCCCGAGGCGCTATTTTTTCAGAGCGCGGACATCTCGACAAGCGCTCTGGTGAGGCAGAAATGGCGATCGACAGGAACACGGTGCGCCACGTCGCGCGCCTGGCGCGACTCGCGTTGACGGCGGAGGAGGAGGAGCGCACCGCCGCGCAGCTCGGGCACGTGCTCGAGTACATCGAGAGGCTCGAGGCGGTCGACGTCTCGGGCATCGAGCCGCTCTCCTTCGCCGGCGACGCGAGCGAGGCGGAGGCGGTGATGCGCGAGGACCAGGTCCGGCCTGGCCTTCCCCGCGACAAGGTGCTGGCCGAGGCGCCCGAGCAGGACGGCAGCGCGTTCGTCGTCCCCAGGATCCTCGAGTGAACTCGTCCCTGCTGCCGCTGGGAGAGCTTGCGCGCGCGCTCGAGCGCGGAGAGGCGCGCCCCAGCGCGGTCCTGGAGGAGTGCCTTTCGCGCACGGCCCGGCTGGACGGGAAGGTGCACGCCTTCCTGCGGCTCACCGAGGACCAGGCGCGGGCCGCGGCCAAGGCCGCCGACGACCGCCGCGCGCGCAAGGCGCCGCTGTCCCCGATCGACGGCGTGCCGGTGGGCCTCAAGGACCTGTTTTGCCAGGAAGGCGTCGAGACCACCGCCGGCTCGCGCATCTTGAAGGGTTACCACCCCCCCTACGACGCGACCGTGGTCCGCAAGCTGCGCGAAGCGGGCGCGGTGCTGGTCGGCAAGACCAACATGGACGAGTTCGCCATGGGGTCGTCGACGGAGAACAGCGCGTACGGGCCCACCCGCAACCCGTGGGACCTCGAGCGCACCCCGGGAGGATCGTCAGGCGGATCGGCGGCGGCAGTGGCGGCGCGCTTCGTGCCCGGCACGCTGGGCACCGATACCGGCGGCTCGATCCGCCAGCCGGCGGCGCTGGTCGGCTGCGTAGGGATGAAGCCGACCTACGGGCGGGTGTCGCGGTACGGCGTGGTGGCATTCGCGTCGTCGCTGGACCAGGTGGGTCCCTTCGCGCAGGACGTGCGCGGCGTGGCGCTCCTCTTGCGGACGATCGCGGGCCGCGATCCGAACGACCAGACCTCCAGCCTGCGCCCCGTGCCCGACTATGACGCCGAGTTGGAGAAGTCCGTGCGCGGGCTCACCATCGGCGTCCCCAAGGAGTACTTCGGCGAGGGCCTGGACCCGGCGGTGGAGAAATCGGTCCGCGCCGGGATCGCCGCGCTGGAGCGCGAAGGGTGCACCGTCCGGCCGATCTCGCTCCCCAACTCGCCGCACGCGATCGCGACGTACTACCTGGTCGCCACCGCGGAGGCGTCCTCCAACCTGGCCCGCTACGACGGCATCCGCTACGGGTACCGCGCCCAGACCGGCGGCTCGCTGCTCGAGTTGTACGAGAAGACCCGCGCCGCCGGGTTCGGCGCCGAGGTGAAGCGCCGCATCCTGCTCGGCACCTATGCGCTGTCCGCCGGGTATTACGACGCGTACTACCTGCGCGCGCAAAAGATAAGGACGCTGATCCGGCGCGACTTCGACCAGGCGTTCGCAGCCGGCGTCGACGCGGTGGTGTCGCCCACCAGCCCGTGGGCGGCGTTCCGGCTGGGCGAGAAGGTCGACGATCCGCTGGCCATGTACCTGAACGACATCTATACGGTGCCGGTGAACCTTGCCGGCCTTCCCGGGATCTCGGTCCCGAGCGGATTCACCCAGGCCGGGCTGCCCATCGGGATGCAGCTCGTCGGGCGCCCCTTCGAGGAAGGCACGCTGCTGCGGCTCGCGCGCGCGGCCGAGCGCGCCCTTGCCCTACCGCACCGCCTCCCGCCGCTCCTGGAGCGCTCATGAGCGTCCACGACTGGGAGCCCGTCATCGGCCTCGAAGTGCACGCCCAGCTGCTCACCCGGAGCAAGATCTTCTGCTCGTGCTCGACCGCGTTCGGGGCGCCCCCGAACACGCAGGTCTGCCCGGTGTGCCTGGGCCTGCCCGGCGCGCTGCCCGCGCTCAACCGCGGCGTGGTGGACATGGCAATCAAGGCCGGCAAGGCCTTCGGCTGCCGCATCGCCGAGCGCAGCGTGTGGGCCCGGAAGAACTACTTCTACCCAGACCTCCCCAAGGGCTTCCAGATCTCCCAGTACGAGCTGCCGATCTGCAAGGGCGGGGCGGTCCCGGTGCCCCAGCCCGACGGCGGGGTGCGCAAGGTGGCGCTGACGCGCATCCACCTGGAGGAGGACGCCGGCAAGAACGTGCACGGCTCCACCGGCTCCCAGGTGGACCTGAACCGCAGCGGCGTGCCGCTGGTCGAGATCGTCGGCGAGCCGGAGCTGCGCAGCGCGGAAGAGGCGAGCGAATACTTGAAGGCGCTGCGGCTCGCGCTCATCTACCTGGGCATCAACGACGGCAACCTGGAGGAAGGGTCGTTCCGGTGCGACGCGAACGTGAGCGTGCGCCGCAAGGGCAGCGAGAAGCTCGGCACCCGAGTCGAGCTGAAGAACATCAATTCCTTCCGTTTCGTCCGGCAGGCGATCGAGCACGAGATCGAGCGCCAGGTCGCGGCGATCGAGCGGGGCGAGAAGGTCGTCCAGGAGACGCGCCTCTTCGACAACGAGAAGGGCGAGACGCGGCCCATGCGCACCAAGGAGGAAGCGAACGACTATCGCTACTTCCCCGAGCCGGACCTGCCGCCCCTGGTCGTGTCGCCCGAATGGCTGGGGAAGGTGCAGGTGCCGAAGCTTCCCCACGAGCGCATGGCCGAGCTGGTCGCCGCGGGACTGCCGGCAACCGACGCGCGGACGCTCACCGCCGATCCGAAGCTCGTCGAGCTGCACGCGCGCATCGTCGAGGCGGCCGGGCCGGAGGCGGGAAGGCGCGCCGCGAACGTGGTCACCGGCGAGGTCGCGAGGCTGGTCAACGAGGGCGGCCTCGACCTCTCCGCGCCGAAGTTCCAGCCGGCGCAGATCGCCGAGGTCTTCCGGCTGCAAGACAAAGGCACGCTCTCCTCGACGGCGGCCAAAGACGTGCTCGCGGAGGTGCTCCGGACCGGAAAGGCGCCCGCGCAGATCGTGCAGGAGAAGGGCCTCGCGCAGGTCTCGGACGAGTCCGCGCTGGAAACGGTGGTCGACGGCGTGATCGCGCGCAGCCCCACGGAGGTGGAGAAGTACAAAGCGGGCAAGAAGAACCTGCTCGGGTTCTTCGTCGGGCAGGCGATGAAGGAGCTGAAGGGCAAGGGCAACCCCGGCGTGCTCAATGCGCTGTTCAAGAAGCGCCTCGACTGACCGGTGACGGCGCTTTTCTCGGTCTGCATCGTGATCTCCCTGGCGCTGGATGCCGCGGTGGTCTTCTCGCCCGAGCGCGTCCGCCGCAAGATCGCCGCGGCGCTGGTGGCGATCTTGCTCCTCACCTGGGTGTTCCTGGCGGTCGCGCTCTTCCAAATCGCCTGGCGGACGGAGAGCCCGCTCATCCCCGCGGCCGGCATCCGCCGGCCCGACCTGGTGCGATCGGCCGGGCACGAGGTGCTGGTGGTGCTCGCCTCGCTCGGCGGCCCGGCTCTCCTGGCGACCTTCCTGGGCGGGGCGGCGCTGCGGACTTCCCGGCGCCGGCGTCCGCGGCCGGGGCACATGGAGCGGATGAAGTGATCGCGCGCGTACAGGAGCCGGGAGCGCAGCTGGAAGAAGTCCGCGCCCTGTTCCTGGAATACGCGCAGTCGCTCGGGTTCTCGCTCTGTTTCCAGGGGTTCGACGAGGAGTTGCGCGCGCTGCCAGGCATCTACGCCCCGCCACGCGGGCGCCTGCTGCTCGCGACCGAGGACGGCAGTCCGGCCGGCTGCGTGGGCTTGCACGAGTGGGACGGGCCCGCCGCCGAGATGAAGCGCCTTTACGTCCGGCCCGCCTTCCGCGGCCACGGTCTGGGGCGCACGCTGACCGAAGCCGCTCTATCCGAGGCCCGCGCCCTCGGCTACCGCTCCGTCCGCCTCGACACCATCCCCTCCCTCATGCAATCCGCCATCGCCCTGTACCGGGAGCTGGGCTTCCGCGAAATCCCTCCCTACCGCGAAAACCCCATCCCCGGCGCCCTCTACTTCGAGCTGCACCTCTGACGAAAATCAGCTCACGCAGAGCGCGCGGAGAACGCAGAGTAATTTCTTCGAAAAGCAAAAGCCTCTGCGCCCTCTGCGAGCTCTGCGTGAAACGCTTTGAGTCCGGAGATCGGCTAGAAGGGCGGGATGGGGTTCAGGACGTTGGAGTGGAGGGAGGGGGCGTTGTGGCTGCTCGATCAGCGGAAGCTGCCCGGGCGGGTGGAGGAGGTCCGGATCCAGAGCGCAGTCGAGACGGCTCGGGCGATTCGCGAGATGGTGGTGCGGGGGGCGCCGGCCATCGGGTGCGCGGCGGCGTACGGGCTGGCGCTGGCAGCGCGGGAGGCGGCCCGAGCGGCGGACCCCGACGGGGCCTTCGCCGCAGCCGTCGAAGAGCTGCGCGCCGCACGGCCCACCGCGGTCAACCTGCGCTGGGCCCTGGAACGGCTCTCGCGAAAGCGGGCCGCGCTGCTCCGGGCAGGGGCCTCCCAAGCGATCGCCGCCGACGCGCTCCTCGAGGAGGCGCACCAGGTGCTCGCGGAGGACCTCGCCGCCTGCCGCGCCATCGGCAAGTACGGCGCGCAGCTGGTCCCCGACGGCGGGGGGATCCTCACCCACTGCAACGCGGGCGGCCTCGCCACCTCCGGATACGGCACGGCGCTGGGAGTGGTCCGCGCCGCCCTGGAATCGGGGAAGAAGTGCGCCGTGTACGCCGACGAGACGCGTCCGTGGCTCCAGGGGGCGCGCCTCACCGCCTGGGAGCTGCTCCAGGACGGCATCCCGGTCACCCTGCTGCCCGACGTCGCCGCCGCCTCGCTGCTCGCGTCCGGCAAGGTGGGTTGCGTGGTGGTGGGAGCCGACCGGATCGCGCGGAACGGCGATACCGCCAACAAGGTCGGCACCTACCCGCTCGCGCTGGCCGCGCACGCCGCCGGCGTCCCGTTCTTCGTCGCCGCCCCGATCAGCACCGTCGACCTGCGCGCGGCGACCGGCCGCGAGATCCCGATCGAGGAGCGGGGGCCCGACGAGGTGACCCACCTGGCCGGGTTGCGCGTCGCCGCCGAGGGCGTCGGCGTATTCAACCCGGCCTTCGACGTGACGCCCGCCCGCCTGATCTCCGCCATCGTGACCGAGCGGGGCGTCGCCCGGACACCCTATGAGCAGGCGCTCGAGGCGCTTTCCTTGACAGACCGCGCCAACGCGGGCTAGATCCCGCGCTCTTTTCCGCGCCAGGCGGCGGGATTTCCCTGCCAGCCCGGCTGGTTGACGAGTCGGAAAAGCCAAGGAGCGGTTCGATGTACGCAGTCATCCGCACGGGCGGGAAGCAATACCGCGTCAAGCAGGGCGACCTGCTCAAGGTGGAGAAGCTGGAGCAGCCGATCGGCGCCACGGTGGCGCTCGAGGTGCTGGCGGTCGGCGAGGGCGAGGGCATCGAGATCGGGACCCCGACGGTCGGCGGCGCCAAGGTCGAGGCCGAGGTCCTCTCGCACGGCAAGCACCGCAAGCTGTGGCACTTCCGCACCCAGGAAGAGGGCTGGGACCGCATCCGCGGCCACCGCCAGCCCTACACCGAGCTGAAGATCACGGGCATCGCGGGCGTCTCCACACTGCGATAGCGAGGATTCGAAGACAATGGCACACAAGAAGGGGCAAGGCTCTTCCCGCAACGGCCGGGACTCGCCGGGGCAGCACCGCGGGGTCAAGGTGTACGGCGGCGAGCGCGTCATTCCGGGCAACATCCTCGTCCGGCAGGTGGGCACCCGCGTGCATCCCGGCCGCGGCGTCGGCATGGGCCGCGACTTCACCATCTACGCCGTGGCGGAGGGCGAGGTGAAGTACCAGAAGAAGGCGGATGACCGCACGTACGTCCACGTGGTGCCGGGGAAGCCGCGCACCGAGGCTTGAGGTTTCAGTCACCTCGGCGCGAGAGAAAGCGCAGCGCCGCCGAATGCGGCCGCGGCTGGTTTGACCATGCAGTTCATCGACGAAGCCGAAATCCTCGTCAAGGCAGGCGACGGCGGCGCGGGCGCGGTGGCGTTCCGGCGGGAGAAGTACGCGCCGCGGGGAGGGCCTTCGGGGGGCGACGGCGGGAACGGCGGCGACATCGTCCTCGAAACGGACGAGCGCCTCACTACGCTCCTCGACTTCCGCTTCAAGCGCGAGTATCGCGCGCGCAACGGCGAGCCCGGGCGCGGCCGGGACCAGAACGGTCATGCGGCGGCGGAGCTACTCCTCAAGGTTCCTCCCGGAACCCTGGTGAAGGACACCGGGAGCGGCGAGCTGCTCGCCGACCTGCGCGAGAGCGGCCGGCGCTGGGTGCTGGTCAAGGGTGGGCGGGGCGGCCTCGGGAACATGAATTTCGCCACCTCGACCTTGCAGGCGCCCCGCTTCGCGCAGCCCGGAACCGAGGGCGAGGAGAAGCGCGTCAAGCTCGAGCTGCGACTCCTGGCCGACGTGGGCCTGGTCGGCTTCCCGAACGCCGGCAAGTCCACGCTGGTCTCGCGCCTCTCTCGCGCGCGGCCCAAGATCGCCGACTACCCCTTCACCACCCTCCAGCCGCACCTCGGCGTGGTCCAGTACAAGGACGGGCGCAGCTTCGTGCTCACCGACCTGCCCGGGCTCATCGAGGGGGCCCACGCCGGCGCGGGGCTGGGGCACCGCTTCCTCAAGCACATGCAGCGGTGCCGCGCCATCGTGCACCTCGTCGACGCCGCGGCTCCCGGGCGCGACCTCCTCGCCGACTTCGACGCCATCAACCGCGAGCTGGAGCTGTTCGACCCGGCGCTGCGGCGGAAGGCGCAAGTGGTGGCGGCCAACAAGATCGACGTCCCCGAGGCGCGGGAGCGTGCGCGGGAGCTGGCGAAGAAGCTCAAGCGGCGCAAGGTCCCCGTGCATCTCATCTCCGGAGCGACCGGCGAAGGGCTGGACGAGCTGCTCGACGCCATGGTCCGCGCGCTCGACACCGCGGGCCTTCCACAGCCGCTCGAGCGCGATCTCCACCCCGAACCGCCGGGGGAGATCGGGCGCGGACGTGAGCAGCGCGAGGACGAGCGCGAGATCGACCGCCGGGAGAAGGCGGAGCGCGCTCCTCCGGAAGGGCGGCGCGCCAAGGAGCGGGCCTCGCGCGCGAGGCGCAAGTGAGCCCCCGCCGTCCAATCCGCGCGTGGATCGGCAAGCCCCACCTCGATCCGGCCGAGCTGGCCGGGCCGGGCGGACTGACCGCGGAGGTGCTCCGCGGCGAGGGCGACGGAGGAGGGCAGGAACCGGAAGGGGACGACGCCTTCTGGGAATCGCTCCTCACGCCGCAGCGGCTGGCGCGGATCGAGGCGGTCGTCTCCGCGCGGCTGCGCAGCGTCACGGTGGTCCTCGACCGCCTGCTCGACGCGCACAACGTGGCCGCCGTCCTGCGCACCGCGGAAGGCCTGGGCCTTTCCCGCGTGCACGTCGTGCCGCACGGCGCGCGCGACGACGGCGCGCACCGCCGGGTGACGCAGGACGCGCACAAGTGGCTCGACGTGGAGGCGCACGCCTCGGGAGCGCAGGCGGCCCGCGCGCTCGCCGCGGAGGGGTTCGCCGTGTACGCCGGCCACCTCGACCCCGGAGCGCGACCGTATACGGAGATCGCCGCGGACCGCCCCGTGGCGCTGCTGTTCGGCAACGAGCACGAGGGCCCCTCCGCCGAGACGCTGGCCGGCTGCGCCGGCACGTTCCGCATTCCCATGGCGGGCTTCACCCAGAGCTTCAACGTCTCGGTAGCGGCGGGGATCGGGCTCTCGCAGATCTGCGCGGGCCGCCGCGCGTTCCTGGGATCGGCGGGCGACCTTCCGTCCGAGGAACGGCGCGCGCTCCGCTCGCGCTTCCTGCGCCTGGCCGCGAAGCTGGCCCGGCGCGTGAAGCGTTGAACACCTTTGGGCAGAGCGCCGTCGAACGCGGTAAAGAGGAGCCCGCATGCCCGCCGTGATCGCCGCGCTGCTCGCCGCCTCCGTTCCGGTCCTGGCCGCCCCCGCCAGGGACCCGGCGGCGGCGATCGCCCGGCGGGTGGAGCGGCACTACCAGCGCATCAAGGACTTCAGCGCGCGCTTCGCCCAGACGTCCACGTACCCGACCTTCGGGAACGTGAAGAACGCCACGGGCAAGGTGTTCCTGAAGAAGCCGGTCCTGCTCCGCTGGCAGTACGACGACGGCCGGCTGATCGTCATCGACGGCAAGGAGCTCTGGACTTGGAACCCGGAGGACAAGGAGGCCCAGGTGAAGCGCGGCTTCGGCCCCGATCAGGTGCCCCCCGAGTTCGCCTTCCTCTTCGGCAAGGGCAGGCTGCTCGACCGCTTCGCGGTCCGCTCGGTGCCGCGGCCGGAAGGGCTGCCCGAGGGTGACGCGATCGAGCTCCTTCCGCGCCAGCCGAGCGCCGACGTGCAGAAGCTGGTCTTCGTCGTGGACAAGGCCGGGCAGGTGCTGGCGAGCGTGCTCACCAATGGCCAGGGGGACGTGAACCAGCTCATCTTCAGCGACGTGAAGGTGAGCTCCGGGCTGCCCGACTCCCTGTTCCGCTTCGATCCGCCCAAGGACGCCCACGTCCAGGTGATGCAATGAAGCGCATCCTCCTCCTCGGCGCCCTGCTCGCGGCCTGCGGTGGGCCCGCCCGCACCATCATCGTGAACGGCCGCGAGGTGAACTACGACGACGCGGCCAACGACGTGCTCCGCCGCGGCAAGCAGGCGCTGGAGGGCGGCCGCACCGACGAGGCGCTCAAGGCGTTCCGCGAGGTGATCGAGCGGTTCGGGCAGAGCGCCGCAACCGACGAGGCCCGCTTGCGCCAAGGCCAGGCGCTCGTGCGCGCGGGCAGACTGCAGGAGGCGCAGGCGAAGCTCATCGAGCTGCTCGAGAAGCACCCGAACACCTCCTTCAAGAAGGAAGCGGCGCTGGAGCTTTCGGCCGTGCAGACGAAGCTCGGCAACACGCAGGAGGCGGCCGAGGCGATGAAGACCGCCGTCTCGCAGATGTCCGAGGCCGAGAAGCAGCAGGCGGCGCGGAGCATCGCCGAGGCTTACGCCAAGACGGGCGAGCCGGCCGAGGCGGTGCGGTTCGCCGCGCGCGCGGTCGACGCGGCGCCGACGCCCGAGGAGCGCGCCGCGCGCCTCCTGGACTACGAGAAGGCGCTGCACGCCGCTCCGGGGCCGGTGGTCGCGCAGCTCGTCGCCGATCTCGACCACCGCAGCGCCGCTTGGCCGCCGGCGGCGCTGAAGCTGGCGCGCCTGCAACTCCACGCCGGCGACCGCGCGCATGCCGACGAGCTTTCGCGGCAGATCCTCTCCGAGGTGAACACGGGCCCGGTAGCGCAGGGGGCCCAAGCCATCCAGCTCTCCATCTCGTCGGCGGGGAACGTGAAGCCCAACCTGATCGGCATCGTCCTGCCGCTCACCGGCGAGTACAAGGCGCTCTCCGACCTGATGCTGAACGCCATCGCGCTCGCGGTCGATCTGCAGAACCGGGGCGGCGTGCAGGTCTCGATCAAGGACTCGAAGGGGGAGGCGGACGCCGCCGCGCAGGCGGTGGACGACCTGGTGCGCGACGGCGCCATCGCCATCCTCGGCCCCATCGCGCTGGCCGAGGGCCAGGCCGCCGCCGTGCGCGCGCAGCAGCTCGGGGTGCCGATCGTCTCCCTCTCCCGCGCCGAGGGGCTGACGCAGATCGGCGAGTACGTCTTCCGCGACATGCCGACCAACAGCGCGCAGGCGCGCGCCGTCGCGCAGTACGCGCAGAAGAAGCTGGGCGCGCGCAGCTTCGGCATCCTGCAGCCCGATTCGAGCTACGGCGACGAGGTCACCCGCTTCTTCTGGGACGAGCTCGATTCAGGGGGAGCAGCTGTCACGGCGTACGACCACTATCCGCTGCGGACCACTACCTTCAAGCCGTTCGTGCAGCGCCTGGTGGGGCGGACGCAGGAGGACCTGGAGGGACGCAAGGAGTTCAGCGACGAGGTGGAGAAGATCAAGCAGCAGATCACCAACCCCTACCAGCAGCGCAGGGCTCTCACCGCCCTGCGCAACCAGAGCGCCCCGGTGGTGGACTTCGATGCGCTCTTCATCCCGGACAGCGCCCGCACCGTCCGGCTGATCGCACCGGCCATCGCCGCCGAGGACGTGATCACCTCCGGCTGCGATCAGCGCGAGCTGGAGGTGGTCCGCAAGACGACCCGCAACGAGAAGAACCTGCGCACCGTGCAGCTCCTCGGGACCAACCTGTGGAACAACCCGGACCTGGTGGACGAGCGCATGGGGGCCGCCAAGTACGTGCAGTGCTCGATCTTCGCCGACAGCTTCTTCGTCCAGAGCCAGCGGCGCGCCACCCGCAAGTTCGTCGAGGACTACGACGCCGCGTACCACAGGTCCCCCGGGTTCCTCGAGGCGCACGCCTACGACGGCGCGGCCATCCTGAGGAAGGTCGTCGAGGAGCGGCGCCCGCAGTCGCGCGACGACATGCGCAACGCGCTGACCGGGATGGGCAAGCCGTTCGACGGGGCCACGGGGGATACCGTCTTCGGCCGCGACCGCGAAGCGCAGAAGCCGCTGTTCTGGCTCTGGATCAACCGCGGGACCATCCAGGAGTTCGACCCCGAGGGACCGCCGCCTGTGCCTCCGGTGCCGGACACCCGCACCGGCTCGCGCTGACGTCCTTCTGCGCGACAACTCGACCCGCGGCCAGGGCCGAGTCCGTTCCAGGACGTCGTCGCCGTGAAAGGCATAGCGCTACTGGTTCCGCCGGTGACTACACTCCCCGGAAATGGGCGCCAAGCAGGTGATGGTGTTCCCGTTCACCGTTCCCATGGACGGCGGGGGGCAGATGCGCGACGCGGCGCAGGGCGTGTATGCCCGGTCCCTCGCCCGCACGCTCGCCGAGCGGCTGTCGGTGGGCCCCGGCGTTTCCGCCACCGCGGCCACGCTCACGGCGGACGGCCTCGAGGGTCGGGCGCAGGACCACGGGTGGGTGGTCGCGAGCCATCCCTGGACGCTGGAGGAAGCTTGCGCGGTGGGCCTCCCGGAGGGCACCGAGTACCTCCTGCACGGCGCGGCCGAGCTGACCGACCGGGTGCGGCTGCGGCTCATCCTGGTCGACCAGAAGGAGCGGCGGACGGCGCTGGACCACGTGGTGCTGCGTCCGCGCTCGGAGCTGTTCGGCGCGCTCGAGGAAGCCGCCGTTGCCGTCGCGCAGGCGCTGGAGCTCGAGTTGGTCGCCACGGACTGGCCCACCGAGGACGTGGAGGCGTACGTCGCCTACCTGCGCGGGCGCGACCTCTCCGCGGCGCACGAGGTCGGGGTGCGCGTCATCGATCCGGCCAAGAGCTTCGACCCATACCTCGAGGCCGCGCAGCGGGACCCGGCCTTCGCCGATGCGCAGGACCGGCTGCTCTCGCTGGCGCTGGACTTCGCGCTGGGCGGCGCCGGGCCCTCGTCCGCGGCGCGCGCGGGCTGCGAGAAGCTCTTGCAGCTCGATCCCACCGCGGTGAAGGCGCACGCGGCCCTCGCCGAGATGGATCTCGCCGACGGGCGGCCCGGCGCGGCGGCGGACCGGCTCGAGGAAGCCTTGCGCAGCAGGCCGGACTGGTGGCCTGCCTTCGAGCGCCTCGGCACCGCCCTGGTGCGCCTGGGGCGGAACGCCGAGGCGATCCCCTGGTTCGAGAGGGCGCTGGCCGAGAAACCGGAGGACGCCGACGCGCTGACTGGCCTGGGCGTCGCCCTGGCCGAGACGGGGCGGCTGGAGGAGGCAGTCCAGGCGTGGGGACGCGCCCTCCGCTCGGGGGACGGCGGCGCGCACCTGCACGAGAATCTCGCCCGGGCGCTCCGGCGGCTGGGCAGGCACGCGGAGGCCCGCCGCCACGGGGCCATCGCGCGAAGACTCCTGGGCCGCGGCGGCGTCTTCGGTTACCTTCAGGACGCATGGGAACGGCTGACGGGATCTGGGTGTGAGTGAAGCTCCTCTGGAGGTCCCGCGGCCACTGCCCGGCACGCTGGGTAGCCTGCGCCCGCCGCTGCTCAACCTCCTGCTCTTCGTCCTGACCGCGCTGTCGGCTTTCGTCACGGGTACGCTCTGGACGGACACGCAGCTCCCGCCGCCGACCCAGGCCGAGGCGATCCGCCACGGGCTCGCCTTCTCCGCCGCCCTGCTCGCCATCCTGCTGGCCCACGAGATGGGGCACTTCGTCCTGGCCCGCCGGCACGGAGTCGACGCGACCTGGCCGTTCTTCATCCCCGCTCCCGTGCTCTCGCTGATCGGAACGCTCGGCGCGGTCATCCGGCTGCGCAGCACCCCGCGCACCCGCCGCGCCCTGGTGGACATCGGCGCCGCGGGACCGATCGCGGGCTTCCTGGTCACGGTTCCGGTGCTGGTGATCGGGCTCCGGCTCTCCACCATCGTGCCGGAGGAGGGACCGTTCCGGCACTGGACGCTGTGGGACTCGCTGCTGACCTGGATCCGCGAGGGACATCTCCTGCGCCTCCGCGAGGGGCTCGAGCTCGGCGCCCCGCTCGGAATGACGCTTCTCGAGAAGCTCGTCGTGAACGTCCCGGCGGGGCACTCGATCGCGCTGCACCCCGTCGCGGTGGCGGGCTGGTTCGGCTTGCTGCTCACCGCCTTGAACCTCCTCCCGCTCGGCCAGCTCGACGGCGGGCACTGCCTGTACGCCGCCTCGCCGCGCCTGCACCGCTGGGTTTCCGCGCCCTTGTCCGCGCTGCTCCTCGCCCTGGGCGTCTTCACCCCTTTCCTCGGCTGGGCCGTCTGGGGCCTCATCACCGGGATCTTCCTCAACCAGCACCCGCCGGTCGCCGACTCGGAGCCGCGCCTGTCCGCCGGACGGCGAGCCGTGCTGGTCGTGAGCGTGATCATCTTCGTGCTCTCCTTCGCTCCCGTGCCCCTGGCGCCGCTGGCGGGGTAGAACGCCGGAGTGCCGTCGCTTCCCGATCTCCTCCAGGTCGAGCTCCGGCGCGCGCTGCCGGCCTTCGAGCCGCGGCCCTCGCAGCTCGCCATGGCCGAGCACGTCGAGGGCGCGCTCTCGCAGGGCCGGGCGCTGGTGGTCGAGGCGGGCACCGGGACCGGCAAGACACTCGCGTACCTGCTGCCGGCCGCCCGCAGCGGCCTCAAGGTCGTCATCTCCACCGCGACCAAGACGCTGCAGGAGCAGCTCGCCGACAAGGACGTCCCGCTGGTGCAGGCGCTCGGGGTGAAGGCGCGGTTCGCCTTCCTGAAGGGCCGGCAGAACTACCTGTGCCTCTTGCGCAAGGAGCACTTCGACCGCCAACCGACCTTCGCCGCGCGCGAGGACGCGGGGATGTACGGCCAGCTGCACGCCTGGGCGCAGGAGACGCGCACCGGCGACCGCGCCGAGCTCGCCGGCCTGCCGGAGAGCTTCGCCACCTGGCGCGAGGTCAACTCGACCGCCGACACCTGTACCGGCCAGAAGTGCCCGCACTACGATGGGTGTTTCGTGTTCTCCATGCGGCGGCAAGCGGCGGACGCGGACGTGGTCATCGTCAACCACCACCTCTTCTTCGCCGACCTCGCGCTGCGCAGCTCGAGCGCAGGTGACGCCGGCGCTGCGGTGCTCCCCCGCTACGACGCCGTGATCTTCGACGAGGCGCACGCCGCGCCGGAGGTCGCCACCGAGAACTTTGGCGCGCAGCTCTCCAGCTTCCGGGTCGCGGAGCTCGCGCGCGACGCGCTCCGCGTCCCGGCGGCGCCGCCGCCCGCAAGGGACCTGGCGGGGCGGCTCCTGCTCTACGGGTCGGCGTTCTTCGAGGCGGCGGCGCGTTGCCGGCCGCCGTCGGGCAAGTTCTCTCGCGATGCCGACCGGTGGTCGCTGCCGCCCGGCTCGCTGGCGCCGGCCGAGCGCGAGCGGGAAGGCCTGACCGAGCTCTTGCGCGGGCTCGGCGCCGCTCTCTCCGGCAGCGGAAGCGACGAGGTCGAGCTGCTCGAGCGGCGCTGCCTGGCACTCTCGGCCGACCTGCTCCTCTTCGGCGCTTCGCAGGCGGTGAGCGGGCGGGGCGACATCGAATACGACGAGCCGCCCCCGCCCGATCGGCTGGTGCAGTGGGCCGAGCAGCGCTCGGGCCACCTGTTCCTCAACGCCTCGCCGATCGACGTCGCCGGGATCTTCCAGGACCACCTCTACGACCGGGTGGGCCCCGTGGTGTTCACCTCGGCCACCCTGGCCGTCGGCGGGTCGCTGGACTACTTCGCGCGCCGGGTGGGGCTCAAGGACGCGCGCGGACCGCTGTTCCCGCTGGACGAGGCGGTGCTCCCGTCCCCGTTCGACTACGAGGCGAACGCGGCCATCTACCTGCCGCAGCGCATGCCGGACCCACAGGACGAGCATTTCGCCGAGGCGGTGGCCGACGAGCTGCGGGGGCTCCTGCCCATCACGGGCGGGCGGGCTTTCGCCCTTTTCACCTCGCTGCGCAACATGCGCCGCGTGCACGAGCTGCTCGCGCCCGAGCTGCCCTGGCAGGTCCTGCTGCAAGGCGAGCGGCCCAAGGCGCAGCTGCTCAAGGCGTTCCGCGAAAGGCCCAGCGTCCTCTTCGCCAGCCAGAGCTTCTGGGAGGGCGTCGACGTGCAGGGGGACGCGCTCAGCCTGGTGGTGATCGACAAGCTGCCGTTCGCCTCGCCGGGAGAGCCGCTGGTGCAGGCGCGCATCGAGCAGTTGCGGGCCGTAGGCGAGGATCCGTTCTCCGCCTTCCAGGTGCCCGAGGCCGCTCTCGCCTTGAAACAGGGCTTCGGCAGGCTGATCCGCTCCGCGCAGGACCGCGGCATCGTGGCCCTGCTCGACCCGCGCATCGCGGGCCGCGCCTACGGCCGTCGCTTCCTCTCCAGCCTTCCACGGTGCCGCGTGGTCCGATCGCCCGACGAGGCGCGAGGCTTCTGGACTGGCCTTCCGAAGCGGTAGAGTCCTCGCATGGCGGGGGAAAAAGACGCGGTCGAGCGCGAGCTCGACCTCCCGGACGTGCTGCCGCTGTTGCCGGTGCGCGACGTGGTGGTGTTCCCGGCGATGGTGGTGCCGCTCTTCGTCTCGCGCGAGATCTCGCTGAACGCCGTCGAGCAGGCGCTCAAGGCCGAGCACCGGGTGGTGTTCGCCGTCGCGCAGCGGGACGGGAACGACGACGCGCCGCGCGCGCCGGACGGCGTGTACCGGCTGGGCACCATCTGCCAGATCATCCGCCAGCGGAAGCTGCCCGACGGCCGGGTGAAGGTGCTGGTCCAGGGACTGCTCAAGGCCACGCTGGAGGAGGTCGTGGCCCGCGAGCCCTGCACGCGCGCACGGGTGACCAAGATCCACGAGCTGCCCTTCGCGGATGGCGGGGATCGCGCGCTGGAGGCCGAGGCGCTGGCGCGCAGCGTGAAAGGCCACCTCGAGAAGTTGATCGCCACCGGCAAGGGCATCTCGCCCGAGCAGCTGCTCCTGCTCTCGAGCGTGCAGGACCCGGGACGGCTGGCGGACCTGGTCGCCGCGAATCTCTCCATGAAGGTACCGGACGCCCAGGAGCTGCTCGAGCTGATGGATCCATTGCAACGGCTCAAGGCCATCCACGAACGGCTGGCGAAGGAAGCCCAGCTCCTGGCCATGCAGGCGCGCATCCAGAGCCAGGCCAAGGAGGAGATCAGCAAGACGCAGCGCGAGTACTACCTGCGCGAGCAGCTGCGCCAGATCCAGCACGAGCTCGGCGAGCGCGACGAGAAAGCGGAGCTGGCCGCCGAGCTGAAGCAGCGGATCGACTCGGCCCAGCTCCCTCGCGCCGCGCAGGACGAGGCGGACAAGGCGCTGCGCCGCCTCTCCGCCATGACGCTCGAGTCCGCCGAGGCGGCCGTGGTGCGCGCGCATCTCGAGTCGATCTGCGAGCTGCCCTGGACCCGGCGCAGCCCGGACTCGCTCGACATCTCTCGCGCGCGGCAGGCCCTGGACGAGGACCACCACGGCCTGGCCAAGGCGAAGCAGCGCATCCTCGAGGCGCTCGGGGTGCGCAAGCTCAAGCCGGACGGCCGCGGCCCGATCCTCCTCTTCGTGGGTCCGCCCGGAGTGGGGAAGACCTCGCTGGCGCGGAGCATCGCGCGTGCCATGGGCCGGCAGCTGGTCCGGGTCTCGCTCGGCGGAGTCCGCGACGAGGCCGAGATCCGCGGGCACCGGCGCAGCTACGTGGGCGCGCTTCCGGGCAGGATCCTGCAAGGGATGAAGCACGCCGGGACCCTCAATCCGGTGTTCGTGCTCGACGAGATCGACAAGCTCGGCGCCGATTTCCGCGGCGATCCGTCCTCGGCGCTCCTGGAGGTGCTCGATCCCGAGCAGAACCACGCCTTCCGGGACCACTACCTGGACCTGGAGTTCGACTTGAGCAACGTCCTCTTCATCGCCACGGCCAACACGCTGGACCCCATCCCGCCGGCGCTGCGGGATCGGATGGAGCCGATCGGGATCCCCGGCTATTCGGAGGAGGAGAAGCTGCACATCGCGGAGCGCCACGTGCTCCCGCGCCTGCTCGCGGAGCACGGTCTGCGCGGCGGCCAGCTCGAGCTGCCGCGCGCCACGCTGCTCGCGGTCATCCGCGGCTACACGCGCGAGGCTGGCCTGCGCGAGCTGACGCGCGAGCTGGCCTCGGTCTGCCGGAAGACCGCGCTGCGGGTCGCCGAAGGAGGGCCGCAGAACACCCGCATCCGCGTGCGCGAGCTGCACGCGCTGCTCGGGGTGCCGCGCTACGTTCCCGATGCCGAGCAGGAACCGGAGACCATCGGCTGCGCGACGGGCCTGGCCTGGACGCCGTACGGCGGGGAGATCCTCCGCGTGGAGGTGGCCGCCATGGCCGGCCGCGGGCAGCGCGCCGGCGGACTGATCCTCACCGGGCAGCTGGGAAGCGTCATGCAGGAGTCGGCCCAGGCGGCGCTGTCCTACCTCCGCAGCCGCGCACCCGACCTCGGCGTACCCGCGGATTGGTTCGAGACGCACGAGATCCACCTGCACGTCCCGGCCGGGGCTATCCCCAAGGACGGGCCGAGCGCCGGGGCGACGATGGCTTGCGCCTTGGCGTCGCTGTTGTGCAGGCGACCATGTAGGGCGGAGGTCGCCATGACGGGCGAGGTGACCCTGCGGGGAAGAGTCTTGGCGGTTGGCGGGCTTCGGGAGAAACTGTTGGCGGCCGCACGCGCGGGGGTGAAAATCGTCTGCATTCCGGAGGCGAACCGTCGGGACCTGCTCGAGCTGCCGCGGCCGCTGCGCCGCCGGATGCAGGTGGTGACGGTGAGCACGCTGGACGAGTTGTTCGGGCACGCGCTCTCGGGGGGCGCACCGCAGTCAGGCCGGCTGGCGCCGGTCGCGAAGGCATGAGGTGAGGTAACGGTGCAGTTCAATACGGCCCAGCGGGAGCTGACGCTCAAGATCGTCTATTACGGCCCCGGGCTCTCCGGGAAGACGACCAACTTGCGCGCGCTCTACCAGCGCATCCAGCCGGCCTTGCGCGGGCACCTGATGACGCTCGACACGGCCGACGACCGCACCTTGTTCTTCGACACGCTGCCGCTGGTGTTCAAGAGCGGCACCCTGAAGGTGAAGCTCAAGCTGTTCACCGTCCCGGGCCAGGTGATGCACAACTCCACGCGCCGGATCGTGCTCCAGGGCGCGGACGCCATCGCCTTCGTCGCCGACAGCCAGCCTGCCAAGCGGCAGGAGAACTACAAGTACTGGATGAACATGGTGGAGAACCTCAAGATGAACGGCCTCTCCATCGACTCGCTGCCCTGCGTGGTGCAGTGGAACAAGAAGGACCTGGGCGACGCGACCACCGCGGAGTCGGTGGCGAAGATGCGCGGGGAGAACAAGCAGCCCGTCTTCGAGGCCGTGGCGGTGCAGGGCGTAGGAGTGGTGGAGACGTTCCTCGCGCTCGTCGACCTGACCTTCGAGGCGATCGACAAGACCTACCTCCTCCGCGACAAGATCGGCCTCGACCGGCAGGCGTTCATCGAGGAGGTGCGGCGCTGCCTGGTCGACCCGCCCCGCATCGAGGACATCCTGCCGCCGCGCGGCGGCGGGAAGAACGGAAGCGGCGCAGGCGGTTCCGGTGTGGGGAGCGACCCGTCCTCGATGGCCGGCGGAGCGTAGGAAACGGTGGCGGAGAGCATCCTCCAGAAGAAGCTCGTCCTCGGCGAGCTGCTCGACCTGCCTACGTTCACGCAGGTGTGTAAGACGTTCGTCGATCTGTACAAGATCGGCCTCAAGGTATTCGACGCGAACGGCACCAAGCTGGTCGACATCAAGATCGCGAGCGGCGATTTCTGCGCCTACATGTTCACCGGCCCCAACGGGCGGAAGCTGTGCACCGAGACGGTGACGCACATCAAGGTCCGTCCCCTGGAGGAGCCGCAGGTCGCGGTGCGCAACTGCTTCAGCGGGCTCCGCTATCTCATGCTGCCCATCCTCTACGAAGGGGACATGCTGGGCCGCATCATCTTCGGGCCGTTCCTTCCCGAGGACGTGGGCGACCTGGGCCAGGAGCTCAAGTCGCTCGAGGGCGAGTTCGACCTGGCCAAGGCGCGCGACCTGATCGGCCGCATCCGCCGCGCTCCCGAGAGCACGGTGCGCAAGGTGCTGGACCATTTCGCCCGGCTGGTCGAGGTGCTGGTCTTCACCTCGCACAAGGCGCTCATCACCTCGCAGCTGCACATCGAGAGCGTGACCGAGAGCTACCGGGAGGTGCAGGAGAAGAACAAGAAGCTCTCCGAGGCCCTGGAGCGGCTCCAGGAATTGAGCCGCCTCAAGTCGAACTTCCTCGCCACCGTCTCGCACGAGCTGCGCACGCCCCTCACCAGCGTGATCGGCTACAGCGAGATGCTGCTCGCGGGCCTCGCGGGCGAGCTGAACGACGAGCAGAAGGACTATCTCAAGACCATCCTCGACAAGGGCGAGTCACTCTTGAGATTGATCTCCTCCATCCTCGACCTCTCGCGCATCGAGGCGCGCGGCGTGCAGCTCCAGCGCAACGTGGTGGACGTGAACGACATCCTGCAGGCCGCGGTCGAGTCGGTGCTGCCGCAGAGCTTCAAGAAGAAGCTGACCGTCTCCACCGAGGTCTCGCCCAGCATCCAGAGGGTGCACGTCGACCCGGACAAGATCCGGCAGTGCGTGATCAACCTGCTCTCCAACTCGGTGAAGTTCACTCCCGCCGGCGGACACATCGCGGTGCGCGCCGGGCCGGCGCAGCACGCGCCGCAGAACGCGGGACCGTTCGGTGGAGCGGGCTACTTCCAGATCCAGGTCGAGGACAACGGCATCGGGATCCCCAAGGAGCTGCAGGCCAAGGTGTTCGACACCTTCTTCCAGGCCGATTCGTCCGCCTCGCGGGAATACGGGGGCGCCGGGCTGGGGCTGTCCATCGTGAAGAGCTACGTGGAGGCGCACGGCGGCGGGATCTCGGTGCGCAGCGAGCCGGGCAATGGCAGCGTGTTCACGCTGGTGGTGCCCATCGAGGCGCCCGGTGCGCCCCTCGAGTCGTCGCTCCGCGGCGCCTGAGCGGGTCCCCATGACGCCGCTCTGCGCTTTCCACAGTGCCGACGTCATGGCATGCACTCCCAAGTGGACGAGCTCCGGCTGATCGACGCCTTCCTCGCTCCCTTCGGACTCTCCCGCGACGCCCGCGCCGCAGGGCCGGGCGTGCTCTCCGGACCCGGCGACGACTGCGCCGTGGTGCGCCCATCCGCCGGGCGGAAGCTGGTCCTGAAGGTCGACGAGCTGGTCGAGCGCGTCCATTTCGACTGGCGCTGGTTCCAGCCGGCGGACGTGGGTCACAAGGCGCTCGCGGCGGCCCTTAGCGATCTCGCGGCCGCGGCGGCGACGCCGCGCTGGTTCCTCTGTGCCCTGGGCGTGCGCCCGGGACCCGACGCGCTGCGCATCGCGCGCGGCATGGCCGGCGGCATGGCGGCCCTGGCGCGGCGGCACGGATGCGTGCTCGTCGGCGGAAACGTCACCCGCGCCGGCGCGTGGTCGGTGTCGGTCTCCGCGCTCGGAGAAGCGACCCGGCCCCGCGGACGCGGCGGGGCGCGGCCGGGGGACGGGATCGTCCTCCTGGGCGAGCTGGGCAAGGCCGCGCTCGGACTTCGTCTGCTGCGCGGCGCCGGGAAGAGACCTGTCTCGCGCGCCCCGCCAGCGGCGATCCGCGCCCAGCTCCGACCGGAGCCTCTGGTCGAGGCCGGTCTCGCGGCCGGCAGCCTGGCCAGCGCGGCGGTCGACGTGAGCGACGGGTTCCTGCGCGATCTGGGCCACGTCTGCGCCGCGAGCCGCTGCGGCGCTGAGGTGGACCTGGACTTGCTCCCACTCGACCCGGCGGTCCGATCGGCTGGCGTCGAGCTGGCACTGTCCGGAGGCGAAGACTACGCGCTCGTCTTCGCGGTCCGCCCCCGGAACGTGGCGCCCCTCCTCTCGCGCCTGCGCCGGATCCGCACGCCGGCGACCCTGGTCGGCCGGTTCGTCCCGGGACGAGGCATCCGCCTGCTCGAGGGGGGCAAGCCGCGCCCGCTCCCGAAGCGGCTCGGGTGGGACCACCTGGCGTGATGCGCGCCGGGCCGTCTTCGGCGCGACCCCCGCACAGCCGCTCGGCTTGACTTGGCGACCGCCGGGCCCTACTCCACGCCTTCCCAATGGAGTCGCTGAAGGCCGCGCTCGCGCCTCGCGCGGGAAGCCCGACCGCGCTGGCCGAGCTCCTTTTCTCGTTCCGGACCGGTCGACGTGCCCGTGCAACCGGCCTGCACGGCGCTTCGCGCGGTTACGCCCTGGCCCACCTGGCACGCGCGCTGAAGCGGCCCCTCGTCTGCGTGGAGCCCGACGAGGAGGCCGCCGAGGCGCTCGAGCGGGACCTGCGCTTCTTCTGGCCGCCCTCCGATGCCGACAAGTCCATCGTCCGCCTCCCCGGCGACGAGGTGCTCCCGTACGAGGGGCTCACCCCGGACCCGCAGGCCGCGATGGCGCGGCTCGCGGGCTTGTTCCACCTCCACCTCGGCAGCGCGCGGGTGGTGGTGCTCTCCGTCCGCGGACTTGCCCGCCGGGTGCTACCGCGTGAGGCGCTCGATTCTCGCTCGCTCCAGCTCGCGGTGGAGGCGACCCAGGATCGGGACGACCTGGCGGCGAAGCTGACCGCGGCGGGGTACGCGAAAGTGCCCTTGGTCGAGGACCCCGGCACCTTCGCGGTGCGCGGGGGCGTCTTCGACGTCTGGTCGCCCCTCGACGCGCAGCCCGTCCGCATCGAGTTCTTCGGCGACACCGTCGAGAGCCTCCGCGCCTTCGACCCGCAGACCCAGCGCTCGGTGCGGGAGCTATCCGAGGTGTCCCTGTGTCCCGCGCGCGAGATCGTGCTCGACGAGGCCGGCCGGAAGGCCGCCATCGCGACCGTCCGCGCGGCCGCCGACGCGGTGGAGACGCCCACCCGGCGCCTGCGCGAGCTGATCGACGAGCTGCAGAGCCATTCGCAGGACGACGCGCTCTTCGCGGCCGGTCTGTCGGCGATCCTGCCGGGCTTCTATCCGGGCGGGCTGAAGCCGGTCACCGACTACCTCCCTGCCGAGGCGCTCTGGGTGCTCGACGATCCGCTCGAGCTGGAACGCCAGTGGGGCGAGCTGTGGACCGAGCTGCAGGCCTCGTTCGCCGCCGCGCGCGGCAAGGGCGAGCTGGCCTTGCCTCCCGACCAGCACTACCTGCACGAGCGCGACGTGCGTCCCACCCTGGACGGCGCCGCGGTGCTCGAGCTGGGCGGCCTCGGATTCGCCTCCGACGCGGCGGCGGGCGTGCCGGAGATCGACTTCGCCCTGAAGCCCACCGCGGAGCTGCGCGCGGAGATCGCCGGGCATCACGGGGAGGACGGAGCGCTGGCGCCCCTGGTGCGCAGGCTGGCGGATCTCCGCGATCGGGGCATCGCCGCGCTCGTCGCATGCCACTCATCCGCCCAGGCCGAGCGCGCCCGCCGGCTGCTGCTCGACCGCCAGCTCATGGCGCGCATCGTGCCGGAGCTGCCGCCCGAGCCGTCCTCGCTCTTCGATCCCGCGGTGCACGCGCATCTGCTCACCGGCGAGATCTCCGCCGGGTTCGTCGACGAGCACGACCGATTCGCCCTCTACTCCGACGAGGACATCTTCGGACCGCGCGCGCGGCCGCGAAGGGCCGCTCGCCGCCCGCGATATTTTGGAGAGGACGCTACCGACTTCCGCGACCTTAAAGAAGGCGACCTGGTGGTGCACGTCGAGCACGGCATCGCCCGCTACGACGGTCTCACCCGGCTGGAGGTGCGCGGCTTCGCCGCCGATTTCATCTTGCTCCAGTTCGCCGGCAAGGACCGGCTGTACGTCCCGGTCAACCGGCTGCGCCAGATCCAGAAGTACGTCGGCGGCGACCCGGCCAAGACCAGGCTCGACTCGCTGAAGAGCCAGACCTTCTTGAAGCGCAAGGCGCGCGTGAAGGAGGAGCTGCTCAAGATGGCCGCCGAGCTGCTCGACATCTACGCGGCGCGGGCGGCGCACCAGGGGTACGCCTTCACTCCGCCGGACAACATGTACCGGACCTTCGAGGCCGACTTCGAGTTCGACGAGACGCCCGACCAGGCGAAGGCCATCGAGGACGTGCTCGCGGACATGCAGAAGCCCCGGCCGATGGACCGGCTGGTCTGCGGCGACGTGGGGTACGGCAAGACGGAAGTGGCCCTGCGCGCCGCCTTCAAGGCGGTCGAGGACAAGAAGCAGGTCGCGGTGCTGGTCCCCACCACCGTGCTCGCGTCGCAGCACCACCATACTTTTACCAAGCGGTTCGCCGACTATCCGATCGCGGTCGAGATGATCAGCCGCTTCCAGACGGCGAACGAGGCGAAGGACATCCTCTCGCGGACCCGCCAAGGGAAGGTGGACGTCCTCATCGGCACGCACCGGCTGCTCTCGCAGGACGTGTCGTTCCAGGACCTGGGGCTGGTGGTGATCGACGAGGAGCAGCGGTTCGGGGTCAAGCACAAGGAGCAGCTGAAGAAGCTGCGCAAGCTGGTCGACGTGGTCACGCTCACTGCGACCCCCATCCCGCGCACCCTGCACATGGCGATGATGGGGGTGCGCGACCTCTCCATCATCGGCACGCCGCCGGTGGACCGCCGCGCCATCCGCACCTTCGTGAGCAAGTTCGACGGCGCGACCATCAAGGAGGCGATCGAGCGGGAGCTTTCGCGCGGCGGGCAGGTCTTCTTCCTGCACAACCGCATCGAGTCGATCCGCGGGGTCTACGACTACCTGGCGAAGCTCGTCCCGCAGGCGAAGATCGCCGTGGCGCATGGCCAGATGCCGGAGGGCAAGCTGGAAGAGGTGATGACCGACTTCGTCGATCGCAAGTCCGACGTGCTGCTCTGCACGGCGATCATCGAGTCGGGGCTCGACATCCCGAGCGCCAACACCATCCTGGTCGACCGGGCCGACCACTTCGGGCTCTCGCAGCTCTACCAGATCCGCGGCCGCGTCGGCCGCAGCCGCGAGCGCGCCTACGCCTATCTCCTGGTCCCGGCGCGCCGGCCGATGACGCGCGATGCGCAGAAGCGGCTCCAGGTCCTCCAGCAGTTCACCGAGCTGGGCGCCGGCTTCCAGATCGCCTCGCACGACCTGGAGATCCGCGGCGCCGGAAATCTCCTGGGACCCGATCAGAGCGGCCAGATCGCGTCGGTGGGCTTCGACCTGTACACCCAGCTGATGGAGGAGGCGGTCGCACAGCTCAAGGGCGAGGAGCCGCGGCAGGAATTCGAACCCGACGTCGAGCTGCCCGTGCCCGCGCTGATCCCGGAGGAGTACGTCCCCGACGTCCAGCAGCGGCTCTTCTTCTACAAGCGGTTCGCCTCGGCCGCGAACGAGGAGGAGCTCTACGAGGTCAAGGGCGAGGTCCGGGACACCTGCGGCGAGCCGCCGTCCGAAGTCGATGCGCTGGTCGAGGTGATGGATCTGCGCAACCAGCTGCGCGCGTTGCGGATGCGCGGCCTGAAATGGGGCCCGGGTCGCCTGATCGCGCAGCTCGGTCCCGACGCCGCCCTCGATTCCGGGAAGCTCGCCCAGCTGGTCGCCAAGGGTAAAGGGCGGTACCGCCTCACCCCGGGCATGGAGCTGGTGCAGGCGATCGAGCAACCGCCCGCACCGCTGCCTGGCATGACTCCGCCCCCTCCGCAGCCCGCCGCCGTCCTGGAGGCAGCCCGGACCTTGGTCCAGGAGCTGCGCCGCTGCGCGGCTTGAAGGATTAGCCCCTTCCCGACCGCTGTTCAGAGGTGGTATCTCGCCCCTCTCTCGAGCAAAGGACCGTCCGCATGAAAACGAGGCACGCATTGACCCTCACCGCCTGCGCCCTGTGCGCGCTGGCGTTCGGCGCGTGCAAGAAGAGCTCTCCCGGGCCGGCGGTCGCCCACGTCGGCGACGAGCTCATCACCGCGGAGGAGTTCAAGCGGCGGATCGACGAGCAGAGCCCGTTCCTGCGCGCCCGCTACGGCACGCTGGAGCGCAAGAAGGAGCTGCTCGAGGCGCTCATCCGCAACGAGCTTCTCGCCCAGGAGGCGCAGCGCGAAGGCCTGGACAAGTCGCCCGCGGTCCGCGACGCGACCAAGCGGGCGATGATCCAGGAGCTGATCAAGAAGCAGCTCGACGAGAAGATGAGCGGCTCGGACATCCCGGACGCCGAGCTGAAAGCGTTCTACGAGACGCACCTCGACGATTACGTGAAGCCCGAGCGCGCGCGCGTCTACCACATCTTCCTCCCCGCCAAGGACGGCAAGGAGAAGGCGCAGGCGCGGGCGAAGGCGTCGTCGCTGCTCAAGGACATCCAGTCGCGCGAGAAGAAGGGCGAGGCGAACGCCTTCCAGGCCGCCGCGATCAAGGAGAGCAAGGACGCGCTGTCCGCTCCGATGGGCGGGGACCTGCGTTTCCTCAGCAAGGACGAGCTGACCAAGACGCACGGCGCCGAGCTCGCCAACGCCGCTTTCGACCTGAAGAACCCGGGCGAGGTGGCCGGTCCGCTGGAGACCCCAGCCGGGGTCGAGCTGGTCAAGCTGCAGGTGAAGACGGTCGCGCTCAACCGCACCTTCGACGAGTCGAAGGAGACGGTGCGGGGGCGCATGGCGCGCGAGCGGCGGAGCAAGCAATACGACGACTTCGTCAAGAAGCTGCGCGACGGCGGCAAGGTCTCGATCGACGAGGTGGAGCTCGCCAAGGTGAACGCCGAAGCGGCGCCGATGCCCGTCGCTACCCCGCAAGCTCCGCCCGCTCCGGCGGCCGCGAAGATCGGCGGGAACTGATGCGGCTTGCGGCCGGCTCGCGCTGGGCGGCGGCCGCGCTGCTGCTCCTGGCCTGCGCGCGCAAGAAGGCGCCGCCGGCCGTACCCGCACCGACGGTCGCGGTGGTGGACGGGACCGCGATCCCGGTCTCCGCCCTGCAGCGCGAGCTGGATCGGGCCCGCCGGGGGGCCGGGTCGCAGGTGGTCGACGGCTTCCCCACGCCGGCGAAGATCGAGGCCAAGGACCTGTCCCGGCTTGCGCGCGCGCTGCTCGATCCGCTCATCGACCGCGCCCTGCTCATGCAGCGCGCCAAGACCGCCGGGGTGGTGGTCACCGACGCCGAGGTGCAGTCCGCGATCGACGCGCTGGCGCAGTCGGCGCGTGGCTCGGGCGAGTCGTTCGCCGACCGGCTCGCTCAGGACGGCCAGACCGCCGAGCAGCTCGCGGAGGACATGCGCGAGCGCCTGTTCGCGGAGAAGTGGGTCGCGGAGCAGACGCGCGGCGAGAAGCCCTCCACCGCCGAGGTGCGCGCGTGGTTCGAGCAGCACCGCTCCGAGCTGGACGTCAAGGAAGAGGTGCACGCACAGCAGATCCTGCTGGCGACGGCCGAGGAGGCGAAAAGCCTGCTCGACCAGATTCGCGCGGGCGCCTCCTTCGAGCAGCTGGCGAAGTCGCACGGCCGTTCGCCGGACGCTCAGCGCGGCGGGGACCTGGGATGGTTCGCGCGCGGCACCATGCCCAAGCCGTTCGACGACGCGTGCTTCTCGCTCCGGCCCGGGCAGGTGTCCGGCGTGGTGCAGACGAGCTACGGATACCACCTGTTCAAGCTTCTCGGCCGCCGCGGGCCGCGGAAGCGCGCCCTGGACGAGGTCAAGGAAGAGGTGGCCCGGCGCGCGTTCGCCGAGAAGCAGGCCCAGGCCGAGCGGCAGCTCCTGGACCAGGTGCGCAAGGGCGGCCGCATCGAGATCAACGAGGCGGCGTTCTCGCTGCTGCGGTAGACTGCGCCCGATGAAGCGCGTGTTCCTCACCGTGCTCCTCTGCGCCGCAGCCGCCCGCGCGGAGCTCAAGGAGCGCATCGCGGCGATCGTGAACGGCCAGGCCATCCTGCTCTCCGACGTCGAGGAGCGCATCGGGCCGGAGCTGACGCGGGTCATGCAGCAAGCTCCCGGGCAGCAGCGGGACAAGGAGCGGGCGGGCCTGCTCCACCGCGGCCTCACCGAGTTGGTGGACGAGAAGCTCATCGAGTCGGAAGCGACTACCCTCGGGCTGGCGGTCTCCGAGGAGGAGCTGCAGCGCGCGCTCGAGCAGCTCGCCCGGCAACAGAACATGGAGCTGGCCGACTTCCGCCAGGCGCTCGAGCAGCAGGGGATCCCCTGGGACACGGCGCGGGACGCGGTGCGGCGGCAGACGCTGATGGCGGAGGTGCTGCGCTTCAAGGTCAAGGCCCGCAAGGTGAGCGACGAGGAGGTGCAGGCGGCGTACGCCACCGAGGCGCACAACGCGCAGTACGAAGTTCACGCCCGGCACATCTTCGTGCCGCTGCCCCAGGACGCGAGTCCCGCGCAGCAGGCCGCCGCGCTGGCCCGCGCGGAGCAGGCGCTGCGAAGGGTGAGCGCGGGCGAGACCTTCGCGCTGGTCGCGCGCGAGATGTCCGAGGGACCGACGGCGAAGCAGGGCGGCGATCTCGGCTATTTCCGCCGCGGGCTGATGCTTCCCGCCATCGAGCAAGCCGCCTTCACGCTCAAGACCGGCGAGGTGAGCCCCGTGATCCGCACGGGGTCAGGGTACCATCTGGTCCTGGTCGAGGACCGGCGCGCGATCCCGTCGAAGCCGCTCGCCGACGTGAAGGAGGAGATCCGCAGCCGGCTGGCGAACGACTCCGTCTTCAAGGAGCGGGAAAACTACCTCGCCACCCTCCGCAAGACCGCCCAGATCGACGAGAAGCTCTGACGAACAACGTTTCACGCAGAGCCCGCTGAGATCGCAGAGAGTTCTATCAAAAATCTCCGCGCCCTCCGCGCGCTCTGCGTGAAAACGTTCTTTGTTCAGTCTTTCCGATGCTCAGGAAGATTGCCCTGCTTGTCCAGGGCGGGGCCGATGTCGGGGTTCTCGATTGGCTGGTAGCTGCCGGCGGTGGTGGGGACCTCGATGACCGCCAGGGCCCAGGCGCTTCCCGGGGGATCGCCGGGGCGGACTCCGTCCTCGTCCACCCAGACCTGCTCGATCCGCGCGCCCTTCTGCACCAGGTCCCGGAAGGATTGCTCCGGATCCTCGGTGTGGCTGAACTCGTCTACCGAGAGCCCGGTCGCGTTCTGCACCAGCAGCTGGTAGGCCTGCACCCGGCTGCGAAGAGTCTTGGCGAGGTTGTCGACCGCGGCGTCCCCGGCGTAGCCGACCGCCTTTTCCGGGCGGAACGTGGGCCCGCTATAGCCCGTCGCGTACACCTTGCCGGGGGAGTCGGGCAGCCGCTCGAGCCAGGACGGCATCGCGTTGCCGTTCACCGGCGTCCCCGCGGCGGCCTGCACCGGGCGGCCCTGCGCGTCCAGGTCGAGCACTGCCAAGGCCCAGACCGAGCCCGTCTGGTCGCGGTCGCCCGCCTCGTCCACCCAGGTCGCCTCGATGCGCGCGTTCCGCAGCAAGAGGTCCGTCGCTTCCTTGTCGATGTCCACCGCGCGCGCCGCCCGCCCGGACGCGTCGGTGGCCGCGCCGTAGCGCTCGACGTGCGCGGCGAGCTGCAGCGCGACCTTCCCGCGCGCGTCCTCGCGGGCGTTGTTCAACGCATCCTGCGGCCAGAAGGTGGGCCCGCTGCGGCCCACCGCCACCACCCGCGTCCTGCTCGACTGCGGGAGCTTGTCGACCCACTCCGGCACCGGCCGCGATGAGAGCGGCTTGCCCCAGCGGTTCAGCCTCGGCGCGGCCTTCTGCGGAGCGTTGCCGCCGCAGGCGCAGAGCGCGAGGAGCACCACGACCGCTGGGCGCATGCGCTTACTGGCGCTTGGCTTCCTCGGCCGACAGCTCGTCGAACGCCTTGTCCGCGTTGGCGCGCACCGCGTCGCGCACCTTGGCGTTCAGCTCCTTCATCTTGTCCAGGTTGTTCTTGAAAGTGTCCATGTCGAGCTGTGCCAAGGAGTACTCCGTCCCGTCGGTGTCCACCCAGTGATCCACGATCAGGACGCCCGACAGCTCCATCTGCGAGTACGTCTTCAGCGCCTGCTGGACGTGCTGCTCCTCGTTCGAGGCGCTCATGTCCCCGGCGGTGGTGGAGGCCTGGTAGTCCTTGTTGAGCACCGACACGTAGGTGTCGAGCGTCTTGGCGATCTCGCTGCGAGCGCGGGAGTCGGAGGTGGACCTTCGCAGCGCCGCGTTGCGGATGCCGCTCGCGATCCCTACGCCGTAGAAGATCTTCCCCTTCTCGCCGCCGAACGCGCCCGACCCCCGGTTCACCCAGTCAGGGCCGTTGGCGTGCAGGATCTGGTTCGACATGTCCGGCTTCTTCTCGCCGCCGCAAGCAGCCAGCGCCGCGGCGACCATTGCCATTCCGATGACCTTCTTCACGTGCTTCCTCCGTCAGAGACCTGCGTTTTCCTTCGCCACGAGCGCTGCCGCGAGATCCGTTCCGGCGGCGACGCCGGCCTCGTTGGCCGCCGCCTGCTGCGCCGCTTCCGGGGTGCGCCCCACCCCCTTGGTCTGTTTGACCGACGAGGCGACCACCGCGCCGCTCTGGCTCTCCAGAGCACGGACGTCCAGCGAGGCGGTCGCGGCCACCTGGCTGAACACGCGTCCCCCCGCGACCGTGCTCCCTTTCACCACGATTACCCACGGCATTCCTTGCGACCGCGCGGTGTCGAGCGCCTGCCGCTCGGATCCTTCCGGCTGGGTAATGGCAGTGAATCCCTTGGAGGACAGCGCCTGTGCGACCGATCCGGCCGCCCAGTCCGGCGCCACCAGCACCGCCCGGCGCGCCCGGGCCTGCGCCTTGGCGGCGGCGTCTTCCGCCGCCTGCCGGAGCTGGCCCGAGGTCCGCAGCTGCGGATCGGAGAGGTCGATCTGCTGCGGCAGCGCGCGGGTCTGCGCGGCGGCGTCGCGATAGCGCACCAACGCGGCGAGCACGTTGCCCTGCCGCTCCTGGGCCTGCCCTTCGCGCAGGCGCGCCAGCGCCGCCAGTGCGGTGTGCTTCTGCTCGTCCTGCTGGCGCGCACGCTCGGCGTCGAGCTCCGCGCGGGAGATCTTGATCAGCACCCAGACGTCGAACCGGTCGATGGTGGTGGCGCCCGCCCTGCGCGAAAACTTCTCGTAGTACACGTCGGCCATGCGCGCGCTGCGGATGAGCGCCGTGGCGCGACCCTTGACCGTGTCCTGCACCCGGTCCGATCCGAGGTCCGTGGACATCACGTCCTTGTGCTCGGAGCTGACGTCCACGCCGATGTACTCGGCCGCGTGGGCGCGGGCGACCTGCATGGCCGCGTCGGTGCCTTCCTCGAGCGAGGTGGCGCCCTCGCGAGCCCCGGAGAAGTAGAGGGTGTCGCCCTCCTGCTGCACCTTGACCAGCCAGGCCGGCGTCTTCGGCGACGAGGCGGTCCTGACGACCGCCGGCGCTTCGGCCGCGCAGGCGGCGACGAGCAGGGTCGCGCCGAGCGCGGCGCGAGCCGCGCGGATGGCGAGGCTACTGGGCACCACCCACCACGGGCGCGGCGGTCTGCTCGGACACGCGCTTGGCCTCGTCCTGCAGGCGCTTGATGTTGTCCAGCTCGCGCAGCATGTCTTTGTCGTTCGACAGCTCGTAAGCCTTCTGCACGGTGGCGGTCGCGCTGTCGTAGTCGCCCGCGTACTCGTAGGCGAGACCGAGGTTCCAGTACCCCTTGGCGAGCTGCTCGCTCTTGATCTTGGGATTCTTCTGCCCGTCGGCGATGGCTTGCGAGAAGGTCGCCTGGGCCTTCTTCCAATCGCCGCGTTCCGCCCAGCCGATGCCGCCCTCGAGCTGCGGGATATCGGAGTCCTTCTGGAAGCTCGCGGTCACGTATTCCTGATGCGGAACGATCGCGCGCATGAAGCGCTCCAGCACCCCGCGCCGCGCCGACCGCTCCAGCGCGTCGTGGTCGATCGGCTCGGGGCGCTTGCCGTACCCGGAGTTGGTGTCGTCGCGCCGCTCTTCGTACGTCTTGGCGATCACCAGCCGGCCAGTGGCCACGTCGACGATCTTGAAGGTCGCGCGCGTCCGGACCTCGCCGCGCAGCTTGTAGATGACGACGACGCTGCCGTCCTTGTTCTTGATGCGGTCCTCGGAGGGGATCTCGCGGTACTGCTCGTCCACGTCGCCGTAGATGAGAGCGCCCGCGGTCATCACCTTGCCGAGCTTCGCGGCCTTGCTCGGATCCGCCAGGTCGCTGGCGGAGAGCGACAGCTCGCGCATGATCGAGTTCATGTGCTGCCGGTCGAGGACCTGGAAGCGGTTGGTGCCGAGCAGCGCCTCCTCGAGCGAGTCGCCCATGATGGTGTTGCCGCGGCCGCGCATCTCGCCCACCGCGACGCTTTGGTAGGCGACCATGTTGATCTCGGCCGGACGCATGACCGGCACGCGCACCGGCACGGATCCACAGGCGCAGAGCAGGGCTACAGGGAGCGCGCTTCTGGCGCGGGCGCTGCGAACGGGCGAGGTCATGGTGTCTTTCCGGCGGCTTTCGAGTGCGTGGCGATTCCGCATCGATCGCTAGCACCGCGCTGGAACTACGGTCAACTTACTCGCAAGGCGGCCGGAAAGGGGCTCCTGGAGGGCGCCGGACGACCTCATCCCACATGGGCGCGGTGGCCGCTTGCGGCGCACACGCCGTCCCGGGGTACCGTATCCGCACTCGAGGCCCCGCGGGATTGCCCATGATGCACGATGTTCTGCGCCAGCGCGTCACCGCCTTCCTCTGCTGCGCCGCGCTCGCCGCCGCGGCCGAGCCTCCCAAGGATCGGACGCTGGCGATCGCGGCCATCGAGGCGCGAGGTGGCGCCGCCCCGGACCTGGCGAGCGCCGCCGAGGATGCGCTGATCGCGCAGCTCGTCTCGGACGGCGCGCTTCGCGTGGTGGAGCGCCAGCAACTCGCGCGCGTCATGAAGGAGCAGGCGCTGGCCCAGTCCGGCGCGATGAGCGACGAGGTGCAGATCGAGCTGGCCAGGCTGGTCGGCGCGCGCTGGATCGCGGTCGGAGCAGTGCAGACCACTTCGCGCGGGTACAGCGTGTCGCTGCGCGCGATGGACTCGACCACCGCGCAGGTGGCGTTCGCGGACAGCGTCAAGGTCGCGAACGAAGATCAGGTGGAGGCGGGCGCGCGCCAGCTCGCGCAGGGCCTCGAGGCGAAGCTGTCCGGCGGCACGCTGCCGGCCGGCGCCCAGGCGCTGGGCAATTTCGATCCGGGCGAGGTGAAGGACGGCGCTCGCGCGCTGGCCCGGTCCCTTGCGATGCGCATGCCGGGATTGACCGGACGCGTCACGCTGGCGCTGCCCAACGACACCCTGAACTGCGCGTTCGACGGCGGCTCCCCTTTCCAGGGGCAGTTCTTCGAGGTGCGCGGCAAGGACGAGGTGACCGAGAGCGAGGTGGTGAAGGGGTACTTCCTCCTGCGCACCGTCTCGCGCACCGGCTGCACCGGCCGCGTCAAGCGGGAGCCGGGCGCCAACATCGAGGAAGGCGACCAGCTCGTCTCGATGCCCCTCAAGATCTCCGTCGAGCCGATCGAGGCCGGCGCCGGCGCGGACGCGGCGGTCGCCAAGGTGCTCACGGAGGAGACGCGCGCGGCCCTCGCCAGCTTCCCGCAGTTCACCGTGGCGCAAGACGCGCAGCTCACCGCGCTGGGACGCGTCTCGGGAACGCGCGGGCGCCGCACGATCACGGTCCAGGTGGTCGACAAGAAGGGCAACGCGGTGCAGAAGCTCGAGCTGCCCGGCTCGTTCTGACCGGCGAGCAGCTCAGACGTTGAACAGGAAGTGCATCACGTCGCCGTCCTGGACGACGTATTCCTTGCCCTCGACGCGCAGCGCGCCCTTCGCGCGAGCGGCGGCTTCGCTGCCGTGGCGGAGCAGCTCGTCCCAGCGGATCACCTCCGCCTTGATGAAGCCGCGCTCGAAATCAGTGTGGATCGCGCCGGCCGCCTGCGGCGCCCGCGTGCCCTTCCTGATCACCCAGGCGCGGCACTCGTCTTCGCCCACCGTGAAGTAGCTCTGCAAACCGAGCAGGTCGAATCCAGCGCGCACGAGCTTGTTCAACCCGGGCTCCGAGAGCCCCACGTGGGCGAGGAACTCCGCGCGCTCTCCGGCAGGGAGCTGCTGGATCTCCGCTTCCACCTTGCTGCAGATGGCCACCCAGCGCGCTCCTTCCCGCTCGGCCAGCGCGGCGATCTTGCGCACCAGCGGGTCGGCGTCGAGCCGCTCGAGCTGCCCCTCGTCGACGTTCGCCACGTACAGGACGGGCTTGGCGGTCAGCAGGAACAGCTCGCGCATCCGCGGCCTCTCGTCGTCCGAGAGCGACACGCTGCGGGCGGGCCGGCCCGCGTCGAGGGCGGCCTTCAGCTTGTCGTACAGCGCGAGGTCCGCCTTGGCCTCCTCGCCTGCCTTCCCCGGCGCCTTGGCGTCCTTCGCGCGGCGGTCGCGCTTCTTCTCCAGCGTGTCGAGGTCCTTGAGCATCAGCTCGGTCTCGACCACCTCGCGGTCGCGCTCGGGATCCACCGCGCCGTCGACGTGCACCACGTCCGGATCGGCGAAGCAGCGGAGCACGTGCGCGACGGCGTCGACCTCGCGGATGTTGCCGAGGAACTGGTTCCCCAGGCCCTCTCCCTTCGACGCGCCGCGCACCAGGCCGGCGATGTCGACGAACTCGAGCGCCGCGTGGGTGGTTTTCTTCGGCTCGAACAGCGCCGACAGCTTGTCCAGCCGCTCGTCCGGCACCGGCACGACGCCCACGTTCGGATCCTTGGTGGCGAACGGGTAGTTCGCCGCCAGCACGCTCGCTCCGCTGAGCGCGTTGAAGAGGGTGCTCTTGCCCACGTTGGGCAGCCCTACGATGCCGATCGACAGACCCATGGGGGCGCGGATCTACACCAGTCGCGGCCCTGGCGGCACGGTTTCGCGCAGGGAGGCTCTGGTGCTCGGCTCCGACGTGACCACCCCACCCGACGTCCCCGGCAGGGTCAGAAGCCCGTCTCGGGCGTTTGGTTGGGCCGCCACTTGAGCAGGCGGTTCTCGACCAGGGTAATGAGCGACTCGGCGGCGAGGGCCACCACCGCGAGGATGAACATCGCCGCGAAGACGCCGTTGGCGTTGAAGGCGCCCTGGGCAGTGGCGATGAGGAGCCCGATCCCCTGGCGCGCGCCGAGGAACTCGCCCACCACCGCGCCGACCAGAGCGAAGCCGAAGCTCACGTGGAGGCTGGCGAGGATCCAGCCGAGCGCCGAGGGCATGATCACCGACCAGGTCACCTGGCGCGGCGAGGCGCCCAGGATGCGCGCATTGGCGATCAGGTTCCGGTCTGCCTCGCGGACGCCCTGGAAGGCGTTGCCGAACACGACGAAGAAGACCATCACCACGCCCAGCGCCACCTTGGACGGCATTCCCAACCCGAGCGCGATGACGAAGATCGACCCCAGCACCACGCGCGGGATGGAGTTGGCGACCTTGATGTAGATGCCGAACACGTCCGCGAGCAGCTGATTGCGGCCCAGCGCGACGCCGAAGATCACGCCGAGCAGCGCGCCGATGGCGAAGCCGAGCAGGGTCTCCTCGAGCGTCACCAGCACCTGCACCCACAGGGGGCCCAGCGAGGTCCCCTCCGCGATCCAGGTGCGGATCTGCTGGACGACCTCGGACGGCGTGCCGAAGAAGAACGGGTCGACGATGCCGGTTCGGGCGCACAGCTCCCAGGCCCCCAGCACCAGGGCCAGCACGGCGATCTGGAGTGCGGCCACCAGGCGCCTGCGCCGCGCGAGGCGCTCCGCGGCGGCCGGAGCGGCCGGCTCCACCTGGGCCAGGCGGGCCTCGGTCATGCGGCGGCTCCGGCGGCGCGGCGGTAGCTCAAGAGCACTTCCTCGCGCAGGTCGTTCCAGATGAGGCGCGACAGCTCGACGAAGCGGGGCTCGAAGCGGACCTCGGAGGTCACCCGCGGCCGCGGCAGGTCGATCGGATAGCTCGATTTGACCGTGGCGGGCCCCGCGGTCATCACCACCACCCGGTCGGCGAGCGCGATCGCTTCCTCCAGATCGTGGGTGACGAAGACGACCGACGCCCGGGCCGTCGACCAAAGCTGCAACAGCTCGTCCTGCATCAGCACGCGCGTCTGCACGTCCAACGCGCTGAACGGCTCGTCCATGAGGAGGATGGCCGGCTCGTTGATCATCGTCTGCGCCAACGCGACGCGCTTGCGCATGCCGCCGGAGAGCTGGTGCGGGTGGTGCCGCTCGAAGCGGGAGAGACCCACCCGGCGCACCCAGTCCGCCGCGCGCCGCAGCGCCTCGTCCTTCGGCGTGCCGCGGAAGATCGGCCCGGCGGCCACGTTGTCGAGCACGTTGCGCCAGGGGAAGAGGGCGTCGCTCTGGAAGACGAATCCGACCCGCGGATCCACGCCGGTGACCGGCTTGCCGAGGACGACCACCTCGCCCGAGGTGGGAGGCGAAAGGCCCGAGATGAGCGAGAGCGTGGTCGACTTCCCGCAGCCGGTCGGCCCGACCACGGCGCAGAACTCGCCGGCGCCGACGGTCAGGTCGACGTCGCGGATGGCGGTCAGCGCCATGCCGGTCGGAGTGATGAAGCTGCGGGTCGCGCGCCGCAGCTCGATGCTGGGCGCGGCCATGGCTACTTCGCCGCCTTGACGAACTCGGTGGTGTAGGTCTTCGACAGATCGATCTTCTTGCTCGCGAGCGCCTTGTTGGACGCGGCGAGGATTTGGAGGACCGTCTCCGGGCCCTTGTCCGGCATCACGCCGTCCGCGGTGAACATGTCCTTGCCGTCGGCCAGCGCGCGCACGTACAGCTCCTTGTCGCCCGCGTAGTAGTCCTTCGGCATCTTCTCGGCGATCTCGGCGGCCGGGTGATCGTGGATGTAGCTCAGCGCCTTGACCAGCGCGTTGGCGAGCTTCTGCACTTCGGGCTTGTGCTTGTCGACCCAGGAGGTCTGCGCGTAGAGGCACGCGGCGGGGTAGGGGCCGCCGAGCGCCGCGCTCGTCTTCGCCGGCGAGCGCAGGTCGACGAGCACCTTGGCCTCGCCGGTCTTCAGCAGGCGCGAAACGGTCGGCTCGGTCGTCATGCCCGCGTCGATCTTCCCCTGCTGGATGGCCGCGATGAACGTGCTGCCGGCTCCGACCGGCACGAGCACGAACTCGCCCATCTTCACGCCGTTCCGCACCGCCAGGTACTGGGTGAGGAAACTGGTCGACGATCCCAGCCCGGTGACGCCCAGGTTCTTGCCCTTGAAGTCGGCCGGCGAGCGCAGCTTGTCCGCGACTTTCGACGAGACGAGCTCCACCTCGCCCGGCGCCTGGCTGAACTGCACGACCGATTCGACGAACTTGCCCTTGGACTGCAGGTCGATGGAATGGTCGTAGAAGCCGACTACCCCCTGCACCTCTCCCGCGAGCATCGCGTTCTCCGCCTGCACGCCGGCCGGCTCGGTCAGGAGCTCCACCTCGAGCCCTTGCTCCTTGAAGTACCCGAGCTGCTCCGCCAGCTTCGCCGGCAGGTAGATCTGCTTCTCGATCCCGCCCACCATGATGGTGATCTTCTCGGCGCGGGCGGACCGCGCAGGAACGAGCACCGCGACCGCGACGAGGAGTGCCCCACTCAACCTAACCATGTTCACCTCGAAGTGTGTTGGTTGGGGCGGATGGATTCGAACCATCATAATGGGATTCAAAGTCCCATGTCCTGCCGTTAGACGACGCCCCAGCAGCGCGGGAGGGTGCATGGGCACGGCGCGCGGGTCAAGGGATCCGCGGCGCTGCGGTCCACCCTCCGGATGACGGATGGGCAGCGCCCCCGCGGCATGGCGGAATGGCTTTGCGATGGGCGGGGAGGGCGGACAGGCGGTTGTCGAGGCGGCGTTCGCGCTGCCGCTGACGGTGGTGCTGATCCTGTGCACCATCCAGATCGCGCAGCTGCAGCAGGCGCGGCTGCTGGTCGAGTACGCGGCGTTCAATGCGGCGCGCGCCGGCGTCGTGCAGAACGGAAACGACGGGAGCGACGGCACCGCTGGGCCGATGCATGACGCGGCGGCGCTGTCGCTCCTCTCGGGCCAGGGGCCGACCGACGGGCTCGGCGCGCTCGCGCGCACCTGGGCCGGCTTTCGCGCCCGGGAGGCCCTGCTGCGCGCCCTCGGGCTCCCGCTCGTGCAGGTGTTCGTGCTGAACCCCCGGCGCGGCGACTTCCGCCGCTTCGGGCAGCACCTCGGCGGCCAGGAGATCGACTTCGACGACGTGCGGCCGCAGGCGGTCGACGCGAGCCTCCTCTCCATCCAGGTGCGCTTCCTGGTCGAGCTGCGCGTGCCTCTGGCGAACAAGCTGATCCATTCGGTGTGGCTCGCGAGCCGCGCGCGCCGGGGCAAGCAGGCTCTCGACGACGGCACTCCCGGCGGCCTCGACTTAGCGCCGCTGGCACTCGCGGGCACCCGGGGCCGCTACTTCGTGCCCGTACAGGCCTTCCACACCCTGCGCATGCAGTCCAACGCCTTCCTGCGGTGGGCGGCGCCGTGATCCTGCTCCTGCACCGGATCCGGCGCGACGAGGACGGCCAGGTGCTGGTGCTCGGGGCGATCTTCGGGCTGGTGCTGATGCTGTGCGTCCTGTCGACGGTGAACCTGGGCCGCGCGGTCTACGCCAAGGTGCAGCTGCAGACGGCGGCGGACGCGGCCGCCTATAGCCAGGCGGCGGTCGAGGCGCGGGTGCTGAACTTCACCGCGTACACGAACCGCGCCATGGTCGCGCACTACGCGTCGATCATGGCGGCGTCGGCGTACCTGACGTGGGTGCACTTCCTCTGGGCGGCGATCGACCCGGTGCTTTCCGTGCTGCGGAACGTTCCGTATGCGGGTCCCGTCTTCGCGGCGCTCCAGGAAGTCTTCCGCGGGCTCCTCGTCCTGCTGGATTCGGCGGTGGCCGTGATGACGCCGCTCGTTTCGGCGGCGAACGTGGTGCTCTACACGCTGCAGGAAGGCGCCTGGCTCGCGGTGGGGAGCCCGGGAGGAGGCAGGCTGTCGCGCCTGCCTCCTGAAGCGCACTCGGGAGACTCGGGCGCGGCGCCGGTCGAGGAGATCTGGCCGGCCCTGGTGCACGCCGCGAACCAGACGGTGTTCGCGCGGACACGGGGCAAGGCGCTGCTGGCCGAGGACGTCGCCGACTCCGGGAAGATCCTGGTCAACGACAAGGACGACGCGGTGCAGATGGCGCGCGCCCACATGATCGAGATCGCCAACTCCGCGCGCGACCCCTGGGTGGCGTACGGGGACCGGTGGAACGATCCGTCCAGATCCCCTCTCGCGCGCCACGCCGCCTGGCAGGTCGGATGCCCCATCGTCCGCGGGCACATCGGGTTCCAGATCGTCTCGAGGACCGAGCTGGGAGGACCGCCTCCTCCGAGCAGCGGATCGCAGGCGCTGGCCACCTCGCAAGCGCAGATCTACTCGGGCCAGCGCCTGCAGCTCGGCATCCGGTGCGGGCCGATCGACAAGCGCTACAGCATCTTCCAGCTGGCCACCATGGACCAGGTGTTCGCCAGCTTGCGCCCCGGGAAATGGTCCGACTTCCAGATCGGCCAGAGCAAGGGCGGGCTGCTCGGGCGCATCCTCGGCTACATCCTGCGCGGAGTGCTCTCCGGGATGTCCCGCGCGGCGGCGCGGACGCGACCCAATCCCGACACGCGGTTGTTCTGGCTCTCGCCGTACGTCTCCTTCGCTCCCCAGGCACGTTCGCGGCCGGGCGGCGCGCTCGGGCAGCTGGGCAACTTTGCCCAGCCCGACGTGCTGGTCGGCCTCGTCCGGAGGGCGCGCGACTACGACCGCGAGCCCGGAGCCCGCAAGTACTTCGGCCGGCGTTTCGGGATGGACATGGGCGGCGCGGGTACCGGCTCGACGGACTTCTCCTACGCGGCCGGAGGGGAGCCGCACGCGGCCGGCCTGCCCCTCTTGCCCGAGGGGCTGACCGCGTTCGCCGCGGCGCAGGCGTACTACCACCGCCCGGGCGACTGGCGCGAGGTGCCGAACTTCTTCAACCCGCTCTGGGGCGCTCGCCTGATGCCCATCGCCGAGTCGAACGCGGCCAACCTGGTTCCGGGGCTGGTCGACAACCCTCTCGTCCGAACCCTCCTGCTCCACTGACCATGCGGCGCCTGGACGGACAGGACGGCTCGGCCCTGGTCGAAGCGGCCATCCTGTTCCCTTGCCTCTTGCTCGTCCTCTACTGGTCGATCGCGCTCACGGACGTGCTGGTCCTGAAGATCAAGGCGTCCGAGGCCGCGCGATTCGCCCTGTGGGAGACGACCGTGTGGAAGCCCGCGCCGCAGATCGAGCGCGAAGTGGAGCGGCGGTTCCAGGACCTGCGCTCGCCGGCCGGCATCCAGCGCGCCTCGACCGGGCTGCTCCTGTACCCGCGGTCGTCGAGCTTGCGCTGGAAGGCGGAGGTGGACACAGCCGCCGGAGAGGTGATGCTCGCGGGCAACCGGCCGCCGTTCGGGCGGGGACCCGGCATCCTCGGGTCCTTCGTCGCCACCGTCGCCGGCTGGATGGCGGCCGGGGTGCAGGCGGCGATGCGGCAAGAGCGGCTCAATACTTCCGGCGTCGCTTCGGCCCGAGCGCGACTCGTGCACGCCGGCCGCGATGGGTCGAAGGTGCTCGCCGGTGGGGACTTGCCCGGCCGGCGGGCCGGAAACGACCTTGGCGCTCCAGGCTCGATCGCGGACCTGACCTTCACCTCGCCCCTTCCGGAACAGCGTCCGCTGCAGCTCGTCTTCGACACCTGGAAGGCCTGGCCCAAGCCGGCGACCTTCCAGCTCTCGCGCGCGCCGACCGATCTCACCGTGTCTCCCCAGCAGGGCCATCCCGAAGTCGAGAAGCAGGTGGCGGCGCAAGTAGGCGAGATCGCCTTCTTCGGCATGCGCCAGAGGCCGTGGTTCACGGCGCTGGATTCGGTCGTGGGCCGCATCCAGAGCAGCAGGGTGACAGACACGCTGACCGGAGGTCGTCTGCCGCGGATCTTCTCCACGGGGCGGATGGACTCGGCCGAGCGGGGGCCCATCACCATCCTGCCGCAAGGCACGCAGCGAGCGGGAAACGTCGTGTCGCAGGCCGCCAAGAGGCTGACCGGCCTCGACGCGTTCACCGAGGGTGAGGACGTGACCCGGAACACGGTGCCGCACAGCATCAACTCGCAGTACTGGCGCTCCTCCGGGGGGACCCAAGGCGGCTCGGTCCGGAGCTTGTCGCCCCTGCCGGCACGCCTCGCGGCCGCGAACCAGTACGTCCGGGCGTGGAGCTGCCGGGGCCGCTTCTTCGCGGGCTCGACCGCTCCTCAGGAGCCGGACTTGCGCCGCCGTTACGGTTCTCGCTGTTGATCGCGATGCGATTCCTGCGCACCGCGATCGCCGTCCTGGCCACCGCCGCCGTGCTGCTCACCGGAGCGTGGGCGGGGGACGCCTGCGCTCCGGCGCGGGCGCAGTCTGGCCGTCCGCCGCGAACGAACCTTCCGGAAGCGCCTTCCTCGGTGAGCGAGTTGGCGGAGATCCCGGTGGGTGACGCGCTGGTCGTGAACGGTCAGCCGATGCAGCTGTCCGTCCTCTACACCGCCGATCCCCCGCGGCAGGTAGCCGAGTTCTATGCAGCCGCCTTCCGCGCCCGCGGATTGTTGCCCATCGCCACCGGCGACGAGCGGCTGGGACACGTCTCCGTCATCGATCCGACCGACGGTTTGCAGCGGTCGGTGACCGCGCTGCCGGAACCGTCCGGGCACACTCTGGTGCTCCTCGGAGTTTCGGACCCGAGGCACGCTGCTCGCCTGGTCGCGCGCGCACCCAGCGCGCCCTATCCACTGCCCGACGAGCATCGCGCGTTCCTCGGCTACAGATCGGAGGACGGCGGCGTCCGCGCGCACAGCGGTCAATTCGTGACCAGCCTGGCCGCGGGCCAGGTGGCGAACTTCTACCGCGAGCGACTCACCGCGCAGGGCTATGCGGAGCGCACTGGCCACTCGGGCGCCGGCCTGCTGGTCTTCGCGCGAGCCGGCAGCACGGTCTCGATCGCGGTGCAGTCGCTCGAGGAGCGCGGCGGAACCGCCGTGTTCGTGAACCAGACCGAGGGCGCGCGGTGATCCGGGTCGGGGCGCGTCGGCCGCCGCGGGGTCAAGCGCTGGTCGAGACGTCCCTCCTTCTGGCGACGCTCGTCGGCGCGCTCGCGGCCGGCGGTTTCTGGCTCCTGCGTGCGCACCCGCGGATGCTTCACGCCCTCGACATCTCGGTGCGCGGCTATTACCTGACGCTCTCGCTGCCATTCCCCTGATCCGCGGGGAACACGGAACGGGCGCCGTGCTCCCCGAGACCGGTCAGCTCGACGACCTGCCGCGGACCCTCGGCGCGCACCAGGCCCCAGAGGGGGACCTGCGCCGCGCGCCACACGCGGGTGGTCTCCCCGCCCGACACGACGCGTAGCTCCTCGGCCTGGAACGTACCCGCCGGGACGGTCACCTTCACGCTCCCGGCGCTCGTCGTACGGACGACGCCAGAATCCCGCTTCGGCTTGGCCGCGGCCGGCTGCAACTCGGCAACGGGCACTTCGATCGGGGCCTGCCCCAGAGCGTACACGATCGCGCGCTCGAGCCCGCCCGTGCCGCGCAGCAGGAGCCGGGCCGCGAAGGGCAACGCCTGGGCTCCGAGGGTGCTCACCTCGAGCCATGCGCGCCCTCCGTCGAGCGCGGGTGGCATGACCGAAAGGCGCACGCGCATGTCCTCCTCGCCGCTGGACCGGACGAGGTACTCCGCCCAGGAGCCCAACTTTGGCCGCAGCGGTCCGAGCGCCGCCAGGAGCTCAGGACTGCCGACCGCGAACACCGAGGGCGGCGCCTTCGCCGGAAGGCGCGACGCGCGCTGCGCCGGGGCAGGCGGAGAGGACCGCCCCGCGCCGGAGCCGGCCGCCAGGAGGAGCACCAGGAGCACGGCGGGAGCGTAGCGCAGGATTGCGGCACAATGCAGCCATGATCCGCGGCGCCTCCATCGCGCTCTACGCGGCATTCGCCGCGCTCGGCGCCGCCCTCCTCGCGCGCCCCGCCGTCCTCTGGGTCGAGGGGCTGGGCCTCTCCCGGCCCGTCCGTCCCTGGGAGGTGCCGCTCGGGTGGGCCGCCGCGCTGCTCGCGGCCGTCCTCGCGGCCTTTGCCTTCGGGATGGCCGTGCACACCGCGCTCGGCGGGAGGCCGCGCCGGCGCCACTACCTCGCTTTCCTGCTCCTGGTCGCGCTCGCGCTCCTGCTGCGCGCCGTTTCGGGCGAAATCCGGCCGCCGCGCGATCCGGCGCCTCGCCTGCTCGACGGGCTGCGCGCCGCGGCGGGCGTGCTCGACGCGGAGTACGCCGGCACCCATCGGTACGCGCCTACTGCCGGGCTCGTGCAAGGCGCGCTGTCCGCGTTGCCCGCGCCGGGGTTCGTCCACCGGGCCCGCGAGTTGCGCCTCTCCGCGCGCATCCTGCACGGCATGCGCGGACCCCAGATCGAGGCGCTGCCCGGCGACCTGCCGGGGACCATCTACCTGTGCATCTCGTCCGACGAGCAGCGCGCCTGGCTCTCCGCGCTGTCCCTGCACGGCGTGCTCCCGGCCACGGTGCAGGCGAACGCCGGAACGCACTCGGCGCCCGGGCTCGACCCACTCCTGCCCCTGTACCCGAACGCGCGCTAGATATCGAGGTTGGTCGCGTCGAGCGCGTTCTTCTCGATGAACTCGCGCCGCGGCTCGACCGCATCGCCCATCAGGGTGGTGAACATGGTCTCCGCCTCGGCGACGTCGTCGGCGTGGACCTCGAGCAGCGTCCGCCGGGCGGGGTCCATGGTGGTGCTCCAGAGCTGCTCGGCGTTCATCTCGCCCAGGCCCTTGTAGCGCTGGATCTCCAGGCCCTTCGAGGCCGCGCGCTTCACCAGGTCGACCAGCTCGAGGGGGTTCCGGGCCTGCTGCTCGGCGCCGCCGCCGTCGCGCAGCGAAAGCGTGAACGGCGCGCGGCCGAAGCCGGCGAACTCCTGCCGCAGCTTGGCCAGCTCCGCCCAGTCCGGGCTGGTGACGAAGACGTGGTCGAGGTGCGTCTCGCGCATCGACCCGTTGTGCCCGAGCTTGATCACCAGCTTCTGTGCCCCGTGCTCCGTGTCCTCCGCGACCACCACCGAGAGCGTCTCGTTCGGCACCGCCGCCTTGAGCTCCGCCTCCAGGGCCGAGCGGGCCTGCTGCAGCCGCGCCGGGTCGCGCAGCGCTTGCTGGTCGAGCGCGGCACCGGCCAGCGCGGTGTCCACCACGCGCGCGTCGCGCCGCTTGTCGACCTTCGACAGCAGCCGGCGGTAGGCGAGCACCCTTTCGAGCAGCTCCTTGAGGCGCGCGCCGTGCACCGGCTCGGACCCTTCCCCGCGGACCGCGAATCCCTCGGTGCCGAGGTTGAGCATGTGCGCGTCCAGCGCCGCGTCGTCCTTCAGGAAGAGCTCCTGCTTGCCTTTCTTGACCCGGTAGAGCGGAGGCTGCGCGATGTACAGGTGGTGCTTGGTCGCGCCGTCCGCCAGCGAGCGCGCCACCACGTCGTGCATCTGCCGGTAGAAGAAGGTGAGCAGGAGCGTCCGGATGTGGCTGCCGTCGACGTCGGCGTCGGTCATCAGGATGATCTTGTGGTAGCGCAGCTTGCCGATGTCGAACTCGTCGTGGATGCCGGTGCCGATCGCCGTGATCATGGTGGCGATCTCCTGCGACGCGAGCATCTTGTCGAAGCGGGCCTTCTCGACGTTCAGGATCTTCCCGCGCAGCGGCAGGATCGCCTGAGTGCGCCGGTCGCGCCCCTGCTTGGCGGATCCCCCTGCGGAATCTCCCTCGACGATGTAGAGCTCGCACTTCTCGGGGTCGCGCTCCTGACAGTCGGCCAGCTTGCCGGGTAGCGAGGCCGAATCCAGCGCGCCCTTGCGGCGGACCGTCTCCCGCGCCTTCCGCGCGGCGATTCGCGCCCGGGCCGCGTCGGCGACCTTTGCCATCACCCGCTTGGCGGTGGCCGGCGTGCGCTCCCAGAACTCGGTCAGCTTGCGCCCGACCAGGTCCTCGACCACGGCCTTCGCTTCGGTGTTGACGAGCTTGCCCTTGAGGTTGCCCTCGAACTGGGCTCCCGGGATCTTCACCGACACCACCGCGGTCAGCCCTTCGCGGATGTCCTCGCCCGAAGGAGACTCCTTGATCTCCTTCCAGGCGCCGCTCTCCTCGCCGTACTTGATCACGGTGCGCGTGAGCGCGCTCTTGAAGCCGATCAGGTGCGGGCCGCCGTCCACGGTGTTGATGTTGTTCGCGAACGAGAACACCTTCTCGTCGAAGCCGTCGTTCCACTGCAGCGCGACGTGCACTTCCGCGCCGTTGACCTCGCCCTTCACCGCGATGGGCGGGTCGAAGAGTACCGTCTTGTTCTTGTTGAGCAGCGCCACGTAGGCGACGATCCCGCCCTCGTACTTGAAGTCGTGGCTCTTGTCGGAGCGCTCGTCGCGCATGAGGATGCGCAGCCCCGGGTTGAGGAAGGCGAGCTCGCGCATCCGGTTGGACAGCACGTCGAAGTTGAAGTCGGTGGCCTCGAGCACGCTCGCGTCGGGCTTGAACGTCACCTTCGTTCCGCGCAGCGAGGTGTTGCCGATCGACTTCACTTGTCCCGCCGGGATGCCGGTCTGGTAGCGCTGCTTGTAGATCTGGCCGTTCCGGTAGACCTCGACTTCCAGCCACTCGCTGAGAGCATTGACGCAGGAGACGCCCACGCCGTGGAGGCCGCCGGAGACCTTGTACGAGTTGCCGTCGAACTTCCCGCCCGCGTGGAGCTTCGTCATCACCACGTCGAGCGTGTCGATCGGCTCGGTCGGATGCGGCCCGACCGGGATCCCCCGGCCGTTGTCCTGCACCGAGAGCGAGCCGTTGGCATGGATGGTCAGCTCGATGGTGGTCGCGTGGCCGACCAGCGCCTCGTCCACCGAGTTGTCCACCACCTCGTAGACGAGGTGGTGCAGGCCTTCGGCTCCGACCCCGCGGATGTACATGTGCGGGCGCTTGCGGACCGCCTCCAGGCCCTCCAGGACCTTGATGCTGTCGGCCGAGTACTCGCCTGCGGCGGGCGCCGCCAAAGGCACCCGCTTGTCTTGCGCTGTCTCCAAAATCGCACCTCTGGGATGTGTCCGGAAGTATCACGCAAAAACGCTCGGAAGCAAGGCGAAAAGGCCCGCGGATCACTCTGAAAACAGAGGATTTTCGGGAGCGATCCGGCCATCTGCGACGCGCTGGAAAAGCGCCTCTTTCACCGCGCTTTTCGCCACCAGTTTCAGGTCGGTGGTGGTGAGGATCACCTGACCCTCCAGCGCGGCCAGGTACTGCATCAGCCAGGCATTCCGCTCAGGGTCGAGCTCGCTGGAAACGTCGTCAAGCAGCAGGAGGGGCGCCCTGCCCTGCGCGCGGCGCAGGTTCTCGATCTCGCCGATCTTGAACGCCCGCACCACCGCCCGCGACTGTCCCTGGCTCGCGTACAGCCGCGCTGCCCTTTCGCCGAGCGATAGCCCCAGGTCGTCCGCATGGGGGCCGACGCTGGTGTACCCGCGCTCGCGATCGCGCGGCAGGCGCCGGCGGAGCGCTTCGAGAAGGCGCGTCTCCAGCGACGCCCCGCCCCCGGCCAGGTCGTCCGAGTCGCGGCCGGCGGCGAGGTAGGTCACGACCAGAGGCGGCTCGCCGCGCGCGATCTCCGCGAAGGCGCTCTGCGCGCCCGGCCGGACCTCCTCGAGGGTCTCCTCTCGTCGCGTCCGCAGTCTGGCTCCCAGCCGGGCGAGCGGCTCGTCGAAGCTGGCCAGCAGCGCCGGATCGGCGCCTTGTCTGAGGAGCTCGTTGCGCGATCGGAGCGCACGCTGGTAGTCGCGGGCGTCTGCCAGATGGGCGGGGTGGCGGTTCTGCACCGCCCGGTCGAGGAGGCGGCGCCGCCCCTCCGGGCCCCCTTTGACCACCGCCAGGTCATCGGGCGTGAACGCGACGGTGGCAAGGCCTCCGAAGAGCTCGTCCGGATCGCGCACCGGCTTGCCGTCGACGCGCGCGTTGCGGCCCTCGCGCCCGATTTCGACCTCCACTTCGCGCACCCCGGAAGGCAGATCGAACTTCCCCGCCACCAGCGCGGAGCGCTCGCTGCCGATGCGCACCAACTCCGCCAGCTTGTGCGCGCGCAAAGGGCGCAGGCTGCAGAGAAGGTAGCAGGCCTCCAGGAAGTTCGTCTTGCCTTGCCCGTTCGCTCCGAAGAGGACGGTGGTGTGGCGTGCGAGCGTGACGCTCTGCTCGACGAGGTTGCGGAAGTCGCGGGTCTTGACCTCGAGAAGAAGCACCTACTGCTTCACGCACATGTCGATCGGCACCCCCGAGCCGGCGCTCCTGCACTGGTACTTCGTGGGGCAGCGCGGAGGGGGTTTCCTCGACTTCCCGCTCACGTCGACGGGCGCGCCGGGCAGAGCTCTCTGGGTGCCGGCCTCGAACGACGCACAGGGAAGGACGCAGAATGCCCGATTGAGCGGCTTCCCGTTCGCGTCGCTCTGTTGGACGCAGCGCTGGGAGCCGTGCTTGCAATCCCCGTTCTTCTTGCAGCTCTTTCCCAGTCCTGCGGTGCTTGGGTCCCGCGGCGGCTTTGGAGAGCTTCGCGCGTCGCTCGAGGCTGCGAGAATGAGCGCTGCGAGGAGGAAGTGCATTCAGATCCGCATCGGCATGATCACGGCGGTGTACCGGGCCCCGGCGCCGGGGTCTCCGGTGGGTTTGAGCACGCCGGGCGAAAGCTCATCGCAGAGCTCGACGTTCATCTGCGCGGTGTCCACGACCTGGAGCACGTCCATCAGGTATCGCGCGTTGAACCCGATCTGCAGCGGGAGGCCCTTGTACGTGACCGGGATCTCCTCTTTCGCATCGCCGAGGTCTGGGTTCTGCGAGGTGACCTTCAGCGAGCCTTCCTGGAGCTCGAAGCGGACCGCGTTCGTGCTGCGGTCGCTGGAGAGCAGGCTCATGCGCTTCAGGGTATCGAGCAAGCGGGGGCGGTCCACCGTGATCGTCCGATCGGCCTCTTTCGGGATCACCTGCATGTAGTCCGGGAAGGTCCCGTCGATCAGGCGCATCACCATCGTGACGTCACCGCGGCGGAAGACTCCGGAGGTCTCGGTGAAGCCCAACTCGCAGGTCCCGGTCTGATCCTCGGGGAGCAGCCGGCGCAGCTCGAGCAGGCCCTTGCGGGGCACGATGACGCCGCGCTTCAGGTTGAATTGTCCTTCGAGCGGCCGCTGGACGAGGCTGAGACGGTGCCCGTCGGTGGCCACCATCCGGACGCTGCCTTCGCCAGTCTCGAAGAAGACGCCGTTGAGGTTGTGCCGGGTCTCGTCCGCGGAGATGGCGAACTGCGTCTTCTCGATCATCTCGAGGAGGGCGGTGGGATCGACGGACACGAAGCTGACTTTTTCGGCGCGGGGGAAGGGCGGATAGTCCTCCGCCGGCTGCCCCACGATGTTGAACTCCGCCGCGCCGGAGGTCAGCCGGACGCGGTTGTTCGCTTCGCGGCGCAGCACCAGCGTCTTCTCCGGCAGCGAGCGGACGATGTCGTACAGTTCCTTGTGCTTGATCGCGACGGAGCCTCCCGTGCGGACCTCGCAGGGATGGGTCCCGGTCACCCCGATCTCCAGGTCGAACGCCGAGACGCGCAAGCGCCCGTCTTCGGTGGCCTCGAGGAGGACCGATGCCAGGATCGGCATCGTGCTCTTCTTCTCGACGATCCCCTGCGCCCGGTACAGCGCGCGGGAGAACTCGTCGGTCCCGATCTGGAGCTCCATCTTCGACATGCCTTTCTGATCAGGAAGAGAAGATCTCGTAGTGCTCTTAGAGCCTGTGAATCTGTGGGAGGGCCGCCTTGATCCGCAGGATCGTTGATCTTCGGCCTGCGGACAACGGATTCGGATCGCTGTGTGCGGCTTGTGTACCGTCCAGGCTGGATCCGGTCAACACGCTACGCGCAGTGTTCTTCACAGCCTAGGAGCTGAGCCGGCGGAAGAGGGACTGGACCGTCCGGGAGAGGTCGGGATCCTGGTTCATCAGCTCCTCGATCCGCTGCTCGGCGTTGATGACCGTGGAGTGGTCCTTGCCGCCGAACTTCTCCCCGATCACCGGGTAGGAGAGCGCGGTGATGCGGCGGGTCAGGTACATCGCCACCTGCCGTGCGCGGGCGATGTTCTGCTGTCGCCGGTCGCCTTTGATGTCCTGCGGCTTCACCTGCATGGCTTCAGCCACGACCTTGATGATGGTCTCCACGTCCGGCTTGTCGCCGCGGACCACCAGGATGTTCTTCAGCACGTCCTGCGCCAGCTCGACGGTCAGGGCGGCGCCGGTCAGGCTGGCGAACGCCGCCAGGCGGATCAGCGAGCCTTCGAGCTCGCGGACGTTGCTGCGGATGTGCGTGCCGAGGAAGAGGGCGACGTCGTCGGGCAGGGCGATCTGGTCGGTCGCGGCCTTCTTCTTGAGGATCGCGACCCGGGTCTCCACCTCGGGAGGTTGGATGTCCGCGATCAGGCCCCACTGGAACCGGCTGCGCAGCCGCTCCTCGAACCCGTCGATCTCGGTGGGCAGCTTGTCGGAGGTGACGAAGATCTGCTTTCCGGCTTCGTGCAGTGCGTTGAAGGTGTGGAAGAACTCCTCCATCGTCTGCTTCTTGTTGCTGAGGAACTGGATGTCGTCGAGCAGCAGGATGTCGCACTTCTCGCGGTAGCGCGCCCGGAACTCCGGCATCCGGTGCTGCTCGAGCGCGTGGATCAGGTCGTTCGTGAACGACTCCGAGGACAGGTACACCACGTGGCAGTTCGGGTTCTGCCGCAGCGCGTGGTTTCCCACGGCGTGCACGAGGTGCGTCTTGCCCAGGCCCACGCCGCCGTAGAGGAAGAGCGGGTTGTAGGCCTTCCCCGGAGAGTTCGCGACCGCGGTGCAGGCGGCGACCGCGAACTGGTTCGAGGGACCGACGACGAACGAGTCGAAGGTGTACTTGAGGTTGATCTGGAGCTGCCGGGATGAAGGCGGCGGCTCGGACGGGGGAGGGGAGGTGACCTGCGGTGTGCTCTCGGGAACCATGGGCGCCTCGGCCACGTCCTCTCCCGGGGCGCGCTCGCGGACCACGAACTTCACCCCGCATTGCCGCCCGAGCTGCGCCTCGAGGTCCTGGAGCAGCACGTCCAGCAAGTTGTCGCGCACCCAGTCGATCATGAAGCGGCTGGAGTGGGCGAGCGTCAGCTCGTCTCCCTCCAGGCTGACCGGCTTGATGGGCTCGAAGTAGGTCTGGAAGGTGTGCCGGGAGAGCCGCCCTTGCAGGCGATGGATCGCCCTTGTCCACAGGTCGATCGCCGCTCTCTCGGATTCCGCCGTAATTCCTGCCTTGGAGCCGTCCACAGTGTTGTTCACAGCTGTGGACAAGGAGCCAGACATCGGAAGTCCCCCGGGAAATGTCAAAGAAAAAAAGCGCCCTGCGAGCTCGCGTCGCGGCTCGGGGGCCGTGGGTTCGCTTCTCCGGAATGTCCGCCTGACGACAACCTGGAAACAGCGCCGCGGACCCTAGCAAACGGGCCGAAAGCGGATCAAGCAGGATCTCCAAAGTGGCTGGATCGACGGGGGATCGTGCCGTCCATGTGAAATTTTCGTTGCGGGTCAAACGATCCGGGGCCCCTGTCGAGGTTCCTTGACTTGCCGGAGGGCGCGTGCTTTCTTGCCGCGCTTTTCGCTCTCAGGAGGCCAGTCGTCGTGAAGCGCACGTACCAGCCGAGCAAGGTCCGCCGCAACCGCGAGCACGGGTTCCGCAAGCGCAACGCGACCAAGGCCGGCCGCAACGTCCTCAAGCGCCGCCGTGCGAAGGGCCGCAAGCGGCTCGTCGTCAGCGCGCCGAAGAAGTAGCCGCGGGAGGGCCCCGTGGCGGCCTTCGCATTGCCCAAGAGCGCCCGCCTGCGCCGTCGCGCCGAGTATCTCGCGACCCGGCAGGAGGGAAAGGGCTTCGCCGAGGGCCCGCTGGCGGCGAGCTACCGGACCCGTGACGGGCAGCCGACGCGCCCGGGAATTCCCGGTGGAGTCGCGCGCGTTGGACTCACCGTGTCGTCCAAGGTAGGAGAGGCCGTGACGCGAAACCGGATCAAGCGGCGCTTGCGCGAGGCGGTCCGCCTCGAGCTCGCCCAACTGCCCGCGGTGGATCTGGTGATCGTCGCGCGCGCCTCCGCCGCCCAGGCTTCCGTGGCGGATTTTCGCGCCTGGCTGCGTCGGGCGGCCGGGCGCATCGCGAAGGAGGGGCGATGACGCGCGTGCTCTCACTGCCGCTCCTGGCGCTGCTCTGGATCTACCGCAAGTTGATTTCTCCAGCACTTCCGCCAGCGTGCCGCTACTACCCCAGCTGCTCCCAGTACGCGCAGGAGGCGGTGCGGGTCCATGGTCCGATCGTCGGCCCCTGGCTCGCCCTCAGACGCCTGCTCCGCTGCCACCCGTGGGCCGCGGGAGGGCCAGACCTCGTGCCGCCGCGCACTCAAAAGAGAACCGCATGAAGAACCAGAACCAGAACCTGCTCGTCGCCGTCGCCATCTGGCTCGCCTGCATGGCGGGGCTGTACGTGTTTTTCCCGAACGTGATGGGGAAACGCACCGCAACCGAACAGAAGCCGCCAGCCTCTGCTCAGGCGCCGGCCCATTCCGGCGCCCCGGTGGCGAGCACGCCCCAGGGCAGCGGACCTGCCGCAGCTCCCAAGGGACCGGACGTTCCACGTGGAACATCGACGCCGCGTCCGCCTTTGCGCATCGTGACCCTGGAGACCGCGCGGGCGCGGGTGGTCGCCACCAGCGAGGGGGCGGCCGTCCAGAGCATCCAATTGCTGGGGGAGAAGTGGACCCGTCACAAGGGAAAGAAAGACGAGGCGCAGGTCGACCTGGTCCCCGCGCGCGCCGGGGAACCGCTCCCGTTCACGACCGCGGTCACGGCGGCGGACGGCAGCGCGCTGGTCCCGGCGGCGACCTCCTATGAGTTGGTGAAGCAGGACGCGACCAGCGCGACGTTTCGGGCCGAACAGGGAGGGGTGACGGTCACCAAGACGCTCTCGGTCAACCCGGGCACCTACGGAATCGCCCTCGCCGTCGAAGTGAAGGCGGCCCAAGGTGTCGCGGGGCAGCTGTCCGTGCTCTCTGGAGCGCACGCGGAGGAGCCCCAGGGAGGCTTCTTCACACCGCACAGCAACACACCGGCCCGGGCCATCTGCGCCGCGGGGAACAACAAGGTGGAGCGGATGGCCATCGGGGCAAAGACCCCGGTCTTCGAGGCGGCTGCGGCGCAATTCGCGGGGATTGACGAGCAGTACTTCCTCAACGCGGTCCTCCCGCCCGCAGGCTTCTCCGCCTCCTGCAGGCTGGAGGCGCAGGGAGAGAAATCGGGGTCGTTGATCGCGGCGCTGATGGTGCCCCTCCAAGTCCCCCCGAACGTCTCCGTGCAGCTCGCTTTCCAAGGGTACGCCGGTCCCAAGAGCGAGACCGATCTGACGGCGGTGGGCGCGCCGCTGAAGCAGTCGATCGAGTGGGGGTTCTGGTCGGTGATCGCCGAGCTGCTCCTCGGGATCATGAAGTTCTTCTACCGCGCGGTCCCGCCCCACAACTGGGGCGTCGCCATCATCCTGCTCACG